>Ga0181356_1000761_pt1 | contig 14126 bp, 25 predicted proteins | sample Fa13VDMM110SN_FD_130104 | JGI IMG/M metagenome (GOLD analysis project Ga0181356, IMG submission 130104) | Freshwater viral communities from Lake Michigan, USA - Fa13.VD.MM110.S.N | ecosystem: Environmental > Aquatic > Freshwater > Lake | place: USA: Michigan | collected 2013-09-24 | reverse complement strand
GTTAGGCATACCAGCAGTTTTGTTTGCTACTGGACGTGAACGACCAGCAGGTTTTGATGCTGCAGCCTTCTTTTTAACTTTGCCCTTAGCCATTTTTCCGCCAGCATTAGTGTTGGAAAACATTTTGGCAAATGATGCCATATCGTCGTATTCAGCCATTGTTGCTCCTAAAATATTTGAGAAAATAATGGTGGTGGTAGCGTTTCCACTACCACCACCATTAATGATTACTTACGGTAAATAGAAACCGTGTCAGCAGCAGTTACGACACCAACAAAGGTGCCCGATGTTGCAGCAGAAACAGCAGCAGCACCAACAATGGTAACTCCAGATGCTCCAGCGGTCAAAGTAATTGCATGTGTTGCAGCAGCAAGGTTTACAATTGTGAACTCAAATGATGAGCCAACAACTTCATCCGAAACTGCTGCAGCAATTTCTGCACCAGTTGGTGTAGTAAATGCTCGTGCTGCAGTTGGGGTGCAAGTGAACAGTTTGCTAACAAGCAGTTCTGCTGCGGTTAATGTGCGTGCAGCGTCAGTTACGGTAACTGGGGTTACTGATTCTGATGCGGCGATGTAACTTGCGATGCGAGCACGACTGAGTGCTCCTGATGTGGTGTTTGCTACGAGTGGCATTTTGCCTCCTAATTAATAGATGTGTTTAATAAAAGAATAGAGATAAGAATGTGGGGGGTTTCCCCCCCACGTTCAATTATGCCGTTTTAGCGGTCAACTTGCCTTGCTTCTTACGGTTACGGCAGGTAAGGTTACCGTAGCAAAGAATAAGGGCATAACGAGCATCCAAGTCCTCTGGGCGGATGAACTCGGTCTGCTGGAACCACTTGGAACTGTGACCAACAAGCGTGAGGTACTTCGTGTTAAGGAAGTACATTACACCTGCTGTGCAATGCACATCGTACATGATTGGGGCCGCTTTGAACAACAAGTTCTGGAAGCCTGCATCAGCAGTTTTGGTGTCGGTGTAGCGGAGTTGTGGAGTCAAAAGTGATTCATACTTTTCAAACAATGCTTGGCTAGTAAGAATTACGTCTGGGTGTTCTGAACCAACAGAAACAGTGTTGTATGCTGTGGTCATCTGTGCCTGAGTCAAAGCAGTTGCAGTGTTTTCCTCATATGAACGCCACCAGTCATTACCCTGACCGTTAGCCGAGTTAATACCACCAACAGTGTTACCTGATTCTACGATGTTTCCGAGACCATCCCAGTTTTTGCCACCGTTGCCAGTACCATCACCGAAGAACATTTGGTTAAAGCCTTCACGCATTGATTCTTCAGCCTGCATGATTTTTGCTTCAAGAAGGTTGATGATTTCTGCTTCACCATTGTTTTTGGCTTCTTCAATACCACTAATGGAGATAGATGCAGCGTACTGCTTCCAGTTCCATTCTGATGCAGAGATACCTGTTTGTGGTGTAAGGGAAACAGCATCGTAATCGGAGTACGATGAAACAGTTTCGTTTGAACCATAAATCAATGGTTCAACAATTTTCGTACCACCATTAAGCATGCGGATACGACCCTTGTCCATAAGAGTGTAAGTAAGTGGGCGTGCGGTAAACACGTTGTCTGTCAATTGTGAACGGTAGTTCGCAAGTGTCGTTGACAGCAGTGCGTCAAAGTTGCTGTTACCAGCCATGTGAGCCTCCTAAAAAGCGTTAGTTAAAGTTATGAAATTCCGAGTTGACGTTTAGCCAAATCAAAAGCGTCACGTAAAGATGCGACTGGTGAAGCCGATGTATCCGCTGCAGCAGAACCAGTATTGCTGGAAACTATGTTTGTTCCACGTTTAGCCTCAATAGCAGACTGTTCTTGTGCAACCTTACGGTTGTCATAAGCGGTCTGCGCCTGAGTTTTAGCAAGTAATCTGTCAAAAGCCACTTGTTTATAAACGCCTTCCAAATCGTTGCTTCCAATAGCAAGAGCCTGTGCTACAACCTCATTAGCATTGAAATCTTCACCATATTTAGACTGCAAAAAGCCAATATTCTTTTCCAACTCCTGCAAAGCCTGCTGTTGTTCAAAAGATTGCAAACGGTTCTCAAGTTGACGATACTGCTTTTCCAAAGGGTCAAGGTAAATATCATCTTCTTCAATTTGCTTATTTAAACCATAGTGTTCTTGCAGCAATTGGATAGTTTGCTTAGGGTCATTGTCCAACGCCTGTTGGATTGCACTAGCAAATTGTACCTGTTGCCTTTGTTCGCTAAGTTCCTGTGTCTTGCGGGTATAATCCGCTTGACGCTGATAACCAGCCAACGCCTCCTTTAAAGGAACTTCAATTTCTTCACCTGCAACTGGAAGTTTTACTGTTTTATCAGCAAAGTCATCCCAATTAAAGTAATCAGTTTCAGTTCCCGTAGATTCGGCTGTGTCACCCTGTACATCTTCAACTTGTCCATCAAGAATGGGGTCAAATTCTGGGGCATTATATTCGGTATCGCTCATGGAGTCCTAATCTGGTTGTTCCTATAAATAATGTTTTTTTTGTAACATCAATCACCCCATTGGGGGTGCACCACCACCAGCAGCCAACTGAGCCATAAGTTCAGGAGGCAACTGTAGACCACCTTGAGGTGGACCTTGTGGGAGTTCTTGTGGCTGCATAGGTTGCTGACCTGGTTGCATTTGTTGTTGAGGAGCAGTCAAATATGCTTCAGGTGATTTAACACCAAAACCAAACTGCAATACATTTCTTGCCAAGGCAGCCATGTCAATAACACCAGCCTGAGCAAAAGGAGCCATAGCGTCAACCATTTGCAAAGCCATTTGACGACGGAAAGACTCATTAACAGGTTGTGTAGAACCAGCCTCTACCTCAAAGTCAAAGTTGCCACTAATATAGTCACGGTCAAACTGAACCCATAAAGGTATAGAGTTAGAACCAACAACACGAACAACTTGTTCACCAGTCATATACTGTTGAGCAAGTTGCACAAGCCTGTTAGCGCACTGACCAATGTCTAGTTCTATAGTAGCAAGTTTTTCTGCTGCTCTAGCATTGCTAGCATCTTGCGCAATAGCGGCTTCTGTTGCTGTACGGCGTATCTCAGGCATGGAACCACGCATGTAGTCGGATACACCCGAAACACGGTCCATGTCACCAGCAATAAGGCTTGACTGGTTGTAGAACTCTGGTGGGTTAATAACTGCAGGCATTGGTGTAATAACTCCGCCAAGAGGTTCGTCACCAACAACAGGTACCATAACGTTATCTTCGTCTGATTCTAATGCTGCACGACCATCAGGGTCAAAAGCCGACTCTTTGTACAACCATTTACGTGAGAACCGTTTACGATGATTCATCATCTGTGTACGTGTCTCATTCAACTCATGTTGTAATGCTTCAATAGCCTCAAGTTCACCCATTGGATAAAAGTGTTCAGGTATATCGTAGTTACGTAGCATTACAAAAGGATGACCGAAAGCAAAAGGTATTTCTGTTGGTGTAATCAAAAACTTGTCTGAACCATCAGCAAAAACTGACATCAAACCCTTAGAGATGTCGTACCATTCCCAAACTTCAACATAAGAGTTGTCTTTAGACATTGATTGTCTAGCACTTTTTTCTTCTATAGAATATTTTGAGTACATTGTTGCGTTTACTTCTGAACGTGCAGTTGAGTTGTACCTGCGGTCATTGCGAACGTCAGCAAGCGGTCGCTTGATGCGTTGCGCAATCCATTTAAGGTCAAACATGTCTGTAGCGTTAGGGTCAACAAAAATATCAAATGGTGAAATGCGTTCAACAAATGGTCTATCTTCCAAGACGACTAGTTCTGTTTCAACAGTTGATTCTGGTTGTGTAATATCCAAAACATCTGTTGATTCTTCTGTTGCTACAGGATTTTTTACTCGTTCTTCTTCAACAAAACGGTATCCTGTTTTAATCCAGCCGTGACCAATGATTAGTTGGTCTTTAACTGCTTTACGGAACTGTTTTTGGCAACCATAATGCCTCCACCAGTAGTTGACAATGGCTTCAGTAACGGTAGCCCTGTCTGCATCTTCAGGTCTTTGTGCGGATACGGTTATCTTAGGATGGTTAATAGAAACGCTTGGCGCAATAACGTTAATGGTTGAGAAAGCCATGTTGACTAAGGTACGGTCCTCATTTGACGACATGTCGTAGTGACGACCACGGTACATGTCAATCATGCGTTTCCATGTTTCGTCACATTTTTCTTGTTTACGCCATTTTCGTGATTGTTCTAGTTTTTCACGATACCTAACAAGTAGGTCCTTATTGGTTGGTCTTGCCATTACTTAGAGCCACCAAGTCCAAAAGCATTATCTTTAGGGTTAACAAAACGCATCAAAGGTGGCAACAATGCTGCTACAGCAGCCTTCAACAAGTCGCTAACATTGTGGTTTCCTGTAGCGTAAACGGCTACGCCTGCGCCAACTGCTGAACGTGCGTACGATGCAAGCATTGCTTTTTGTTGTTCACTTAGTTTGATTACCATTGTTGTGCTCCTTGATATGATTATTCAAATTTTCGTTAATATCGTCAACTTTTATTACCATGTGATGTAATAGTTCTCGAGATTCGCTGTGTTGTTCAGTATTTTCTTTACGCAACATTTGTAGTAAAACTACAATTGGCCCAGTAATTACTGCGACAACAATAGCAACTGCCCAATTCATTAAATCCAACGGCTCCCGATAGGTTCTGCGTTAATGCCTGCTGATTTAGCATCCGCTACTTGTTTACGTGCCCGTTCCCCAATAGTAGGTCCATGAAAATCTTCTTTGCCATAAGTGAACCCTAAACGGATGCCACTTAGATGACATTTGAAGCAGTATGCGCCACGACGAGGCAAGTCGTCATGTTCAAATTGTGCAGAACAGTCTTTGCATGTATAAATTGCCATAATAATAATCTAAACTGTCACCTAAGACGATTTTCTTACCCCGAAAGAACCCAAAGTGAAATGTTTCGGTCCATCATAAGAGATATTTGCTTCCCACCAAGCCAAACTACCCTTGGGAGCATTACCATTAACCTGATATTCAGGCAACCAAACATATTTTAACATCTGGTTAGCAATAGCCAAAGACATAACACGGTCGTCATGAGGAGAACCATGAGTTTTACCATTAGCCTGACGAACAAACGTGCGCAACTCTGCAATAGTGTTGCTACACATGATAACTAGTTCCTGGTCACGGATACCAGCACCAAGTTCGTCAATAGCCAAAGGTTTACTAGAACCAGTAGTGCGCCAACCTAATACTTCTGTAGCAACAGGGGCACGTTGCCCAAGGCGACGCTGCCTAAAGATATTCTTGTACCCAGCACGTTGCAAAGCCTTTAAAGTGGTCAAACCGTGGTTATTGGATTCAACACCAACTAAACCAGTTCCATAAAACCAGCCTAAATCAGCCAAAACATATTCACCAAACAAGTCGGGGTCAATAAAGCCATGCCAATGAGCCACAACCTCCATTGTATACGCATTAATAACATGTGCCGAACTGTAGTCACCATAACCTAGACCTTCAGCAACGTCAGCACCAATACAATAAACGCCACCAAGTTCAGGGAACTGCCATATACTAAGTTCCCCACCATCTTCACGAAACTCAAGATTCTTTGGGCTAATCCTATGAAGGTATCCTTTAGTTGGTTCAACAATCTCGTAAGACCTAAGAGCATCAAGGTCAAACACTGGTCGCCCAGACCTAATAAAGGCTTCATCAGGGTCACTAGGGTATTCTTGCGCTAACTGCCAATCTGGCAGTTGGCGTCTTTTAACTTCATACCAATCGTCATCACGGTCACCAGCAGACCAAGGATAAAAAATACCTTTAAATTGGTTAGTACCTGTTTGTGAACCTACCCATAGTTCATGGAATATGTTTCCTTCACCATTAGCGGTACTGAGACATATGACACGACCACCTACGTCGGCAATAGGTTCAATAGAAGCCCAGGCTTCATCACTGTTAGGCAAAAACGCCATTTCGTCAATAACAACAAGAAAAACAGATTCACCACGAGCAGGGTCATTACCAGAAGGTAACGACTCAATAGCAGACTCGTTAGAAAACGACATCTTCAACTGGTTGTTATCAATGATGCTAGGACCTCGAAGAATCATCCATTTGGGAAGAAACTTGAAACCATATTTAGATTTAGATAACAGTTTCATTGCTTCACGTTCGGTACGGGACAACATGATAACAAAACGGTCTTTCCAAAAGAACGTAATCCAAAACACGTAAGCACTAGCCAAAGTAGAAAAACCAATCTGACGGGCTTTGAGCACAATGCTGTATCGGTTATCTATCCATGCTGCAACAGTTTCAATCTGTGCTTCACGCATATTAAACTTGATACGCCCCTTTTCAGGATGTTTAATAAACCAGTAGTTTGAGCAGAAGTAGACAAACGCATCAACGAGTTCTTCATTGGTAGCGTTTTCTGGACCTTTACAGGTTCTCCACTCCTTCTCGTTGAGAAGGTCATTTAGTTCCATTATTTTTCTGGGTCTTTATCTTTCTTGTTGCCAGAGTTGGAAATCATAACACCAGACAACGTACCAACAAGGAACGTTGCAATAGGGGTAATTAAATCAAAAAACGCTTTATCGTTAGGAGACTGTTCCATAGGTTGAGTTACATATATTAGCGAATACAGCACTGACCCCATAGTGCCAGCCAATACAGCAGCAAGCACTACACCGATTATAAACCGCAAACGAGTGTTTAACTGTTCTTCTGTTAGGCGTTCTTTACGAGCCATTAGCAGTCAACCCCACGAACACCATCTGTGGTAGGAACCTGAACAGCACTAAGAGCCTTGTTCTTGGTTCTAGGGGTACAAGAACATTCAGGTGTATACGCCCTAGCAGGGTCTTGACAAGGATACCTGTAAGAGTCGCTACAAGCAGCCAACACAAACAAACCAACCACAAACAAACTAGTAATCTTCATCATCAAACCCCCCAACCTCAGGATGCTCACCAGAATCACAAGTAGGACACTTACCCCAATTAGCAGGATAAGGCTCCCCACAACGCTCACACTCAATAATCACCATCAAATAGCCTTGAGATGCCTAGACTGCTTCTCACGTGCCGCCATAGCACCAATCAACTCATCCAACTCAGAATCAGACAACTCGGTAGCACGCTTCTCAGACTTAATCTCAACCGTAGGCGGAGCCATGCGGTTCGTAGCCTGAAGATACAACTGCGCACTCTTAGTGTCACCCTCAAGAGCCTTCTTGTATAAAGTGTCTAGCAACGCTTGTGTACGCTCTGGCGAACCTTGGATGTCATCCACACGTTCCTGCCACTCAGTTTTAAAGTGTGGTTTCTTTTCCCATCTGCGCAAAGTTGTAATGTCAACTGACATCTCGGTTGCCATAGCAGCCTTGGACCTAGGGGCACGCTCTTGTGGAGCAGTGCACAACCAATCCAAGTAGCGTTGCTGCTCTTGTGTTAGTGCTAGGTTTTGTTCGCTTGTTGCCATACATATTGCTTGGTTTGTCACGTATGTTACAAATGGGGGGGACTATAGGGGGGGAAACGGAAAAACCATTGTGAGGTTGCGGATACAGCCGAAACCGAACAAATGGTTCCCCAATACAACTAGGAGTAAGAATGCACTCTAAAAAGAAGCCTGTCAAAAAGATGCACAAGATGCCAGACGGCACAATGATGAAAGGTGCCAAGCATTCATCATCAAAGAAAACTGGCAAAAAGAATGGCTACTAACCCGTACACAAACCCTGCTTTACGAAACAGAATCAAAAGCCGTATCACGGCAGGTTCTAAAGGCGGCGCTCCAGGACAATGGTCAGCCCGCAAAGCACAAATGGTCACCCAAGCCTACAAGGCTGCAGGTGGCGGATACACTGGAGCAAAGACTTCAGCACAATCATCCCTAAGAAAATGGGGTAAAGAGGATTGGGGAACCAAATCAGGTAAACCATCCACAGTAGGACCCAAAGCCACAGGAGAAAGATACCTACCTAGGAAGGCTAGGGAGTCTCTAAGTGATAGAGAATACTCTGCAACCACAAAAGCAAAACAAGAAGGCACTAAAGCAGGCAAACAGTTTGTTAAACAACCTAAAAAGATTGCTGAAAAAACTAAGAGGTACCGATAATGGCAAGCAAAAAGACTGCAGCATGGACACGCAAAGAAGGCAAAAACCCTGCAGGCGGGCTCAACGCCAAAGGCAGAGCCTCATACAAAGCGCAAACAGGTGGCACACTAAAACCACCAGTGTCAGCAAAAAAAGCAGCATCTAGCCCTAAAGCAGCAGCACGACGCAAGTCGTTCTGCGCAAGAATGGGTGGTATGCCAGGACCAATGAAAGACTCTAAAGGTCGCCCAACACGCAAAGCCCTAGCCTTACGTAAATGGGACTGCTAAAAAAATAGCCGGCTGTGACAAAAGCCACTAAGGCTATACGTTACGATACCCAAAATATAAAAAAATGACCCATAGCCCCCTGGCTTAAAGGAGTCCCATTGATTGCACGGGGGGTGGGGGGTCATGCACCCGTCTAAAACTGGCTGTATCCGCCTAAAAAGGCTTGTTTCCGCCATCTGCCAAATCCCGCCAATACCCCAGCAAACGGCTATTTCACGGGCTTGCGCTAGATAGTGAGGGGCGCAAATGGGCGTATATTTACCCTCATCTAACAGAAAGGGCTATCATGCCTACAACAAAAAACACAGCAAAAACATCCACCAAAACCAAAGTTGGTACGTACCAACTTTCGGAATGTCTCGCACAATGGGAGGTCATTGTTGAGGCAACGGCTTCCAAGTTGGGAGCGTGGGCAAAGATTGGTGAGTTCATCTTTGCGGATGGTGGGCGAGGCTTGCAAGCCGAGTTCGTCAATCGTACGGGAGCGGACAAGGGCGACATCTCATCGGCGGTCAAAATCGCTGAGGCAATGGACAAGTGCAAGCACGATGGTGACGAGGGTTACGATTGGCAGGATTACGGTTCACTTAAGGCTGCTGCGAAAGCGGCTCGCCTTTACATCTTGGGTGTTGATGAAATGCCAAAGGCTCCCAAGCCTGCAGGTACAGTCAAGCAGACTGGCAAGGACATCATCAAGTCTTTGGGTAAGGCTGAGGCTAAGAAGTTGGCTTTGGATATCCTCGCTAACTTGTAAGCAAAGTTGGTACGTACCAACTTTCCATTGTTGATGGAGTGAGCACACAAGCACTTCCCCTGGTGTTTGTGTGCCACACTCTACCAATAAGGGTAGAACATAAAAGAAAGTGGAGAACATCGTGGTTGCTTTAACTAACGTCAAAATGGATTGGGAGAACGGTAAGCACATCGTCACTATGTACGGTGAGCGTGGTAGTTACGTTCTTTATCGTGGTGAGCATTTGGTTGCTCTTAGAATGTATGAGGCTGCTAAGGAATCGCTTGAGGTTGCTGAGGCTCGTGGTGCAGTAATCGGTTTCGGCTACTAATAGTTGGTTGCTGGTGAGAGCACATCAAAGTTGGTACGTACCAACTTTGGTGTGTTCAACTCCACTAATCATGGTGGGCTAACAGAAAGAGAATGTATGGGAAAAGAAATAGATACCTTTGACTTAATCATGTTTGAGGAAGCGCATACTGCTTGGGTTCGCAACTGTAGAACGTTTGAAAAGATGGCTGTTGAGCCATTCACTTACGTTTTTTGTTGGGAGACAGATTTCCGTGGTGCTTTTTTCAGCATTGATGATGCAATGATTGGTATGCGTAAAGAGTTTGAACGCTTCAGCAATCCTAAGTTGCTTAAAACAAGTCTTTTTGTGAACGAAAGTGACTTTGATGAGTTTTACAAAAAGAGTGGCGACTATTGGCACAACACTGGTTACACGATAACTTTGTTTTCTGCTAGTAACCCAAATGCACACGATACCGTTAGCATTCACTACAATATTATTTAGTTGACTGGTTGATGGTGAGAGCACATCAAAGTTGGTACGTACCAACTTTGGTGTGTTCAACTCCACTAATCGGTGGTACAACAGAAAGAGGATACAATGGACAAGAAACAACATCTACAACTTATTCGTGAATACTATAGCGAGGTTAATCGCACTAGGATTGAACGGAACACTAGTGGTCAAGTATTTTTTATGTGGCTCATCATGTGGGGCATGACAGTTTTTGTGAACTATGAGTTCCTGCTGAAAGAGTATTGGGGTACACAAACTTTTGGTGCTGTTGTGATATCTGCTTTAGTGCAGGTTAGTACAATAGGAATGACTGTGATGATGTACAAAGAATGGTCAGATGCTATTGAGGAACATTATTGGGCTGTTAGAGACTTCAATCGTCTTACTTATGGAATGGAGGTATAAAGATGAATAGCGAACTAAAAAACATAACCATCACTGAATGGTGTGGCAACACAATGGTCAAAGGCGAGCACGTGGAGATATCTTTTCGTATGGATGAATCTGGTGCTATCAAATCGTTCTATGTAGAACTGTTGAATGATGAGCATGAGCATCGTATATTTGGTGAGGAGGAGTACAATGAGTTTAGTAATCTGATGGCTATTCTTAATGGTGAACGTTTGCGTTGTGCTGTTAAGATTGCTAGAAATATTATTGGTAAACAGAAAGAGAGATAGATAATGGATGATGATGAGGAGTTACACCCACAGTGTTGGCATGACGAGGATAACTATTGTTATGACGCAGATTATGCGCCTAGACGACCTAGGGTTCGTCGTCGTATTGCTGGTGAGTGGGATGAACTATCTCTAATGGATTCTTTGGTATGGAAATCTATTGGAATAGATGATTGATTATTGGTGAGAGCACATCAAAGTTGGTACGTACCAACTTTGGTGTGTTCAACTCCACTAATGAATAACTAGTGGTAAAAAAACATAAACAAACAAACAGAAAGGGCTAATATGCCTAACGGACAAACGTCATTCATTGACAGAGTTATACAAGAACACGGGTTGGATGCCTACCGAAACTTTCGGACATCCTTCCCTTACTATGGCTATCACGCTAGTGCGCCGTCGTTCCCTTACAATGCGACTGTTCCTTGCCGTGACTGCTCTAATGAGTTGCATCATGAGAACATGAACTTCATGAACTTCTATGAATCTCATTACGTTCATGCCAACCCTCAACCACTCAGGTATGGTGATGTACCGATACTTCATATGGAGCGTGAGCGTCGTATGATTTCGTTGTGCCCTAGTTGTGTAGATACGTGCACTTGGTGTAGCGACCCAGCACGTGTGGCATTGCAGGAATACGACAGTGTGGTGTTGTGTGAGAGTTGTCAAGGCGATGCAGTTATGTGTGTTAGTTGTGATGAGGTTATTCATTGCGACAACGTGTACACGTTCACTAACAATGACTACGACTCTTATTGTCGTGGTTGTTTCCGTAGTGTTGTTCAGCGTTGCGACGAGTGTGACGCTACGTGGCACGAGGATGGTGAGCCAGCGTGTGAGTGTTCAACACACTCAGACTTGGTGAACTCATACAGTTACAAGCCAACACCAATATTCCGTGACATCAACAGTTACGAGTTCAACAGGAATGGTGATACTCATGCTCATACTCCGTTCATGGGGTTTGAGTTGGAAGTTGAGGCGGGTCGCAACGACCGTCACAGTGGTGCACAACTGTTTGAGACACAAATAATGAACGACAACTTGTATCTCAAGGAGGATGGTTCGCTTGACAATGGTTTTGAGATTGTCACTCACCCATCTACACTTGAGTACTATCAATCAGACTTTGATTGGTCATCGTTTGATGAGTTGCGTGCATTGAAGTTCAAGTCGTGGTCTACACGCACTTGTGGTTTCCATGTTCACATCTCACGTGATGCGTTCTACACCAAGCAGATGCACAAGAGGACTAACTCTAGTCCACACTTGATGGGGTTCTTGTTGTTCATCTACAAGAACGCTAGTGAGGTGGAGGCAATCAGTGGTCGCAACTCTAGTTATGGTCGCATCAGTGACAGTGAACTTGAGAACGTGTACGAGTACTCACGGTTCCGTGGGCACAGTGAGCGTTATGTTGCGGTGAACACTCTGAACGCTAAGACTATTGAGTTGCGTTGCTTCAAGGGTTCCATCAACAAGAATCGTATTCTTGGTTACCTAGAGTTTGTTGAGGCTGTGTATCAGTACACCAAAACGAATCGCATCACTAAACTCAAGGACTCTATGGATTTCCTTGCGTTCACTCAGTGGTGTGAGGTTCAACCCAAGTATGACAACTTGCTAAATATTATTCGTCGTAGTGGTGCTCTGGACATTGAGTAATGTCCATCACCACGAATAACTATAAAGTTGGTACGTACCAACTTTCCAACATAAAACATACAACAGAAAGCGGTATTAACTAATGTGTTTATTAACTTTTATTAAACAAGGTGGCACGATTGACCTTGAGGATTTGCGTAACGGCGCAGACTACAACCCTGATGGTTTTGGTTTCGCTGTTCACACTGGCTCAGGTATTATCACTGGTCACGGTATGGACTTCGAGAAAGTCATCAACCAGTTTGAGGAGGTGCGCAAAATCCACAATGGTCATGCGCTGTTCCATTCACGTATCACTACTCACGGCAACACTGATGTATCTAACTGTCATCCGTTCCGTGTTGGTGGCGACAACCTGACAGTCTTAGGACACAACGGAATGTTGCCTATCAGTGTGCCCAAGGGTGACAAGCGTTCTGACACAAACATTTTTGCGTCAGAGTACCTACCTAATCTTGGTGGCGTGTATGCGCTTGATGACCTTAAGGTTCGTGAGTCTTTAGAGAAATGGGCTAAGGGTTCTAAGTTGGTTGTCTTGACGGCAGACCGTCACGCCAACTCTGAGTACTACATTCTCAATGAGAACGATGGTCATTGGGAGGGTGATGTTTGGTGGAGTAACTATTCGTATTGTTACAAACCAACACCCGTCGTGTACAACAAGTCTAGTTTCTCTAGTTACGGTGGTTGGAACATGGGTGCTTACACTACGCCACGTGTACCCAAGGATGATATTGACCCAGGTTACTGGCGTGACATCTACGACGACGATGATGATGATGACTACGTGTACTATGGTGACATCTATGAGGTTGAATGCCCGTTATGCGGACACACTGAGATGTACGACTTGATGGACTCCGACCCGACTGCTTGCGAATGCTGTGGCAACTGCATGTGGTGTGGGTTTGATGACGACAAGTGTAGGTGTTGGGATAACAACTCCCTTCAGTACGAACCGTATTATCGTAAGGTAACTAACAAAGAGTTAGCCGATTGGGCTAACGCAACAGCAAAGGAAACAACGTATGAGCAAAAGAGTGGTGGTGGGTATGAGCAATCAGATATTTACCAAGCATGAGAATGGTTTTATTACAATCGGTGAGCATCATGATGTGGTGTTCACTGGTTGGAATGATGTGTGTTCAGGTTTCATTAACTTGGATGCGACTGTCACAAACAAACTCAGTGGATATAAAATGGATATAACATTCAAGAACATCTCTACTGAGGTTGCTAATGATTTAGGTGTACAAACATACAAACAACTAGGAGAACAAGTGAATAAGAAACTAGTAATGACAGACGATGTTGAGGGTTTTGCACATGGTTATGCGACACGCATCATTCATGAGATGAACCCTAAGGAGGATTGGGAGGATTGGGAAACGTGGCATGGTCGTGGTGATTGGGATATCAACTTCCATGTCCGTGACGGATACTTGTATGCCGATGCTTACCCTTGGGATAATGTCACTGGTTTGCGTACCGATGAGTGGGTTCGTGTATTCGCAGAATGGATTAAGTAGCCATGCCGTATGATGGTCAGCCTATAAACTTGCACCATGTCTCTGTAGAAAAACTACGGGACTGGCTCAAGGAGTCACAGTTGGAGAACATTAAGATGCATCAAGAGTATGGAAATCTTGCTTTAGACCTGCGCTATGCGATGGATTTGCTGGAAGATATCTATAGACTAGATTATCCATCGAAAAGTGGATTACCAGCAGACATTTATGACAGGCTTGAAGCCCTGTTCACTCAACCGTTTTAGGAGAATGGTATGGACAATATTGTAGAAGTTCAATTTAGTGTTGATGAGTTTCCTTT
>Ga0181356_1000759_pt1 | contig 14128 bp, 23 predicted proteins | sample Fa13VDMM110SN_FD_130104 | JGI IMG/M metagenome (GOLD analysis project Ga0181356, IMG submission 130104) | Freshwater viral communities from Lake Michigan, USA - Fa13.VD.MM110.S.N | ecosystem: Environmental > Aquatic > Freshwater > Lake | place: USA: Michigan | collected 2013-09-24 | reverse complement strand
GACTAGTTAGTGGAACTCCAGGAATTGCAGTTAGTTATGCATATTACTTAGCATATGCCTTTAAGAAGGCAGGTAAAGAAACTATGGAATTCGATGACATTATGGTAGATGTATTTCCAGAAGGTTTATTTACTGATGCATCTCTTACTGAACATTGGCAGCAACAGAAAATAGAGATGTCAGCTAAAACAAGAGAACCAATAGTTAACGATAATTTATTAGATTATCCAGTTGCCTCTAGTTCAATCTCACTAGTTAAAGTGTAATAATTCATATATGAAAAAAGATAAAGATAGTAAATTTTATAAGTCACCAACGTTTAAAGAACGTCTGACTAGTCTTAAGTATTCTATTCTATTTTGGAAAGGTCGTAAGAAAGGTATGATACATACTCGTAAGATCGAATTGGCTGACTTGCGGTATATCTTCTGTCCTAAAGGATTTGAAAAGTACGGTTATTTAGGAACACAAATATGGAATGAAGATGGTGTTTATTTTAAAGCACTTTATCCACTTGTATTAGCAATGGACTATGAAGCAAAACCAAAATGGTGCACCCGATGGTTTCTACGTTTCCTACACGTATTTGGCAGTGACCGTTCAGTTGTTAGAGTTCGTAATTGGACTCTACACAATCTACTTAGAAAATTAACTAAAGGTATTGCTTTCATTGATTGGAAAACCAAATGGGACGACTATGACTTACGAATTAGTGTTCACGCACCACAGCACATACAAGACTTGGCTGATTGGATTGAACATGGATTCTATGACAGAGGCCGACAGGAGGAGCTAATTGCAGAGATTAAAGCGCTAGATCCAAATGCGAGTATCATTCGAGGAAGTATTAAAAGATTAGAAAAACAATTAGAAGAATTAGAAAAAGCAGAGTCATGATAATAACAGCTATCTCAGACACACACTCTAAGCATCGATATTGTGAATCAGATTTACCAGGCGGTGATCTACTAATACATGCTGGTGATTTTATGAATAGTGGATATCATAAGAGCGAAGCAACTGAATTTTTAGATTGGTTTAGTTCAATAAAAGGTTATGATAAGAAAATTTTTATTGCCGGGAATCACGATCGTATTATAGAAAATGATCCTACTTGGAGTCAGTTAACCATTGCAGACTATACAAATCTGATTTATCTTGAGGATGAAGGCTTTGCTCTCTATGGCATAGACGAAGATTCGTCAGTTAAACTGTATGGTTCACCATGGCAACCCGAGTTCTATAATTGGGCTTTTAATCTTCCACGAAATGGTAAAGAACTCAAAGCTAGATGGGATGCAATACCTGAAGATACTGATATTCTGGTTACTCATGGACCACCGTTTGGACATCTAGATATTCCAGGCGGACAGAGTATAAGAGTAGGCTGCGAAGTGCTGCGTTATCGAGTAGACGAAATCAAACCAAAAATTCACGTGTTTGGACACATACATGGAGGTGCTGGTTATTACTACAATGGGCAGACACATTTTATTAATGCATCAATATTAAATGAACGATATAGTTATACCAACTTACCTGTTAGTTTTGAATGGGATAAAATAACAAATGAAATAAAATGGCTAAAAGATTAAGTAGACAAGAAAAAATAGACAAGTCTATCGTTGATTTGATTAACGAAATGTTCCGGATTGCTGGACATGAAGTAACTTACGAAGATATTAAAGATCGCCAAGATGATTGGTACGCCCAATGGACAATGACTGTGTCTCAACACGATGAATGGAAAGAATGGGGTAAAGCATATCTTGCAAAAAATCTTAAGATGAGTTTAAAATATGCCGAAAAGGAAATGGCATGGATCGGCTTGATGTGGGGATTAAAGTTTAGTGACTTTCCTGAAAGTAATAACTAAAAACAGAGTAATAGTATGAAAGCAGAAATAGAAGGAGTAGACTTGACTATTAGTAAATTAGAATATTTTGCAGGCGAAGCGTTGCGTGGACTACTTGCGAATCCTAATCCAAACATAAAGTCTGAGATGGTAGCTGAAATGGCAATGGTCTATGCTGAAGAAATGATGTATGAGCTTAAAAAATTAGATAAAAATGCTGAGTTACTTAGTAGATTATATGGAAATAAACCTGCACAAAAATGAAGAATATAATTAAATTAGCATACAATCGATATGTAGTTGAAGCTGATTCTATGCAAGAGCCTGACTTTGTATTCACACACATCGACGATCCTGAAAGGAATGTGACTCGCATAATGACGATGGAAGAATTCGTTGAAGTCTGTAAAAATAACGATAAGATGACAAGCAGATGGATGCAGCCAGTCTTGGTAGATTTAGTTGTATATCTAAACAGTAAAATACCAACCTTTGAATTTTTAAATGCAGCTTCTGGTCTTAAGGAGAAATACCCTGAGACTTTTGATGCTATTCTTGATCTTATGGCTAAGTGTATTATGCTCACCGACCGTGAGTTTCGACAAATAATCAATCATAATTAGTTTTTAAAATAGAGTAAAATGACAAAGAAAGAAAGTTTAATTGCCGCTTTAGTGGGTTCAGTAATAGTACTAATCTACCTCTTCTTCTAGTTCTAACTTAAGGTAGAGATAAACGTACTTGCGATATCTTTTTAATGCAGAATCAGTTGCTTTATTGCTGATCCATTGCCACATTCTAGACCTAGGTAAAAGCTTAACACCTGCATCAACACTTGTTGCTCCCATTGAAATCAAGTCGTCTACTACTGAATGAGAAAACGCCATTACCTCGTCCTTGTTTGAGAGATATTCGGTCTCGTCCCTAATGTCATCACCGCCTAGCGCCATTCCCTCAGGTCTACGCTGTAACTGGCCTACATGAATTAACTCATGTTTCAACATTTTAGAGATCTCCCTTCTTTCTCTAGCAAACAGCATCGGTACGTTCACAACTATTCTAGGTCTTTCAGTATCTGGGTTTACTAGTGCAAAGAATGGAGCCATTCGAGGCGGCGCACTCTCCCTGTTTTCTTCAGGTATCTCACGAATAAATTGATCGTAATTTACTACCTCTATTCCATATGGTGTGGCCATGCTTCTTAACTCTTCAAATCGTAGTCCACCAATCCCTGGATCATTAAGCCTTTCTAAGAACTCCTCTACTCCATGACCTTGCCAATCGATTATTGCCTCAGTTATGAGCCAACTAGTAAAGCTGATACTTGCCTTCAATTTGCATATTTTTTAGTTATTTATTTAATATCTTTAAAATTAATAGTATTTTAAATAAAAGTAAAATTCATGAAAAATAAAAAAATTATAATTTGGTTAATTGCATCGTTTCTTACACTAGTCGGCTCGATGTTTATGTATCAATATTTTGTAAACACTTCCAGTTGGGTTGGTATATCGTGTCTAGTAGTAGGCGCAGTTTTACTTGGACCTGCAGTTAAGGGCTGGTCAGAATTAATTGAATCATTAATAGACAGTAATAGAGATGAGAATTAATAAAAAAGAAAACTTTAAATTAGATCTAATCCAGTGCTTTAGACCAACCAAAGGCAAAGAATTTTGTTATCTTGGAAAAGCTTATTATAGACTAGACGAGAACGGACTGCTTACTGGAAAGCAGGCAGTATTATTTGAGTTCTATCGTAGACTAGACAGAAAAACACGCTCTTTTTTATGTCCGCCCTTCCTGCTTAGACTACTGCTTTTAGCTGAGTATAAGGGTGTAAGTTGGGCAAAGAGAGTTAGACTATTCTTGATAAAAGGTGTCGAAATAGAATGGATGGGTTGGCGATGGGATAAGTTTAGAATCAAAGGACACTTCACAGCTAATACAAAAACCTTGGCTAAACAGGCAAGTGCCGCAATTGAAGACTCCAGTCACGCAGGTTGGTTTGTATAAAAATAAGAAGATGAACTTAGACACAATAACATTATTGCCTGAAGAGATTAGAAAAGTTCTTATCCGTGGAATCAAGACAGTCGGTTCAACAGACACAGATCGTCGACTACTCATAGAGGATTGGGACTGCAGAGACAGGTTCAAGAAGACTACGTCATGGCATATTCCTTCTGGAGAATTGATACGTACCTTAGTTAAACTAGGGCCAATTGTATCAGTCGGTGCTGGTTATGGTTACACTGAGAGTTTAGCTTTAGTACTAGGAGCAGACTTAATTGCAACTGATATTAACCCAACTAATTCTAATAGCTGGTGTAGAGGTGGTAAGTATTATTGTAAAGTAGAAGAGTTAGACGCAGCTGAAGCAGTTAGGCGGTGGCCGGATCGTAATGTATTCTTAGCATGGCCGCCTTATGATACTCCAATGGCTTATGAGGTGGCCGACGCAATGTCACCAGGCCAGCTACTAATCTATGTAGGTGAGTCGGCTGGTGGGTGTACGGGTGACGATTCATTCTTTAGTATGCTACACTCTGAATTTGAAGAGATTGAAGAGATACTTATTGCTTCTTGGAGCGGACTGCATGATAATTGTACTGTATATAAAAAACTAGATAAAAAATAAAATTATGAAAAATATATTAATCATCACAATTAGTACCGCAGCCTTAGTCGCTTTGTCTGCTACCTTTATCAATAATCGAACAGAGCGAAAGATTAGTCAAATAGTAAAGGACAAAGAAAAGATAGTCGATAGTCTTATGCAGCATCCTCGAGTAGATACCTTATGGTTAGCTATGCCTGGAGACTCTCTTAAAGTAGAGATAGAGAAACAGCTAACTAAGATTAAATCACAAAGACACCGAAATAGAGCACTGAAAGAATACATCATCTTCTTGGAGAATGAAAACCAATTTCTGGGTTCGGTGCTGGCTGAGAAGGAATTAGAAGATGGAATCGAATAATTATGCTAAGAAAAACAGATAGTCTTATTAGTAGACTAAAAAGAAAAGAAGAAGGTCAAAACTACCTAATAAATGTAGTACTACTAATCTTGTTAGGGTTTATAGTTGTTGTGATAGTTCAATGGTCAAAAACAGATAGTGACTGCAAAACGAAGGTTAGCTTAAGAGGCGGTTCAATTATACAGTGTAAATGGGTAAATAGCTATGCCTCTGGCTTTAGCAGTATACATACTTGTAATGATTCGGCGATTACCATCGAGACTAAATATATCGAGAATGTTAGTTCGATAGAATAGATTAACGCTTAAATTGGTCCTATCGACTATCGGTTAGGTCGCCAGGTTTTCATCCTGGAAAGCGGGGTTCGATTCCCCGTAGGACTACGCAAAAAACACTGAACTGAGTTTCCTTACCGTGAGGCGGGTTTTACAAGTTCAAAATAGTCAGGTGGTGGAATGGTAGACACGCTTAAGACAATAATGTTATGCGAACATGTGGGTAATCTTAGTGAACCATAGTAACATAATTTACAGGTTCGAATCCTGTCCTGACTAGTCCAGTGGGCCAAAGTCTCCTCTACTCATTGCTGCTGCAAAGGCACGACCGTCCATTGAGTCGGTGGTGATGTTCATGCTCTTTGCCTGTTCTGCAAGCTCGGGGTTTTGACTTAGGAATTCTATCAAGGCCAAGGTATCGATATCCTGTATCTCGCCAGAACCTCCAAACTCGACCAGTACTTTCTCTAGTCTGTTGATTCCAGGTAGGGGAAAGTGCCAGATCCTAAAGGTCATCATATCTCCTCGTGATTCGGAATATTCGGCACGTCGAGTAAAGAGCTCAGCGATCTGTTCAAGAGCCTCGTCCTCCTCGACTGGTCTCTCCCATTCTCTCCATTCCTTACCTTCGCGATTGATGTTCACGGCTTGACTTACTCCGCCTGATCTTACGGGTACCATGATAGTTTCAATATTGGGACAGAGTTGCATTATCTCGGCAAGGTCTACCAAGAAATCGTCAACGCGTTCTCCTTTTAGCCGGTCCGCTGACCTCTCTTCATCGCCTATTACAGGTCGTTCTCGCCTGGCCTCAAGCAAAAAATCAGTAAACTTCTTAGCCTTCTTCATATCTCTATCTTTTAGTTATTTATCGTCTACTATTCTAAATTAACTTCTTGGTTCAATGACAAAATCTCTTAGTTCATCATCATATTTCTTTTTGTGTGTATCATATACCATTCTAACACAAGCCATAGTAGTAAAGGCACCCCTAGCATCTTCCAATCTAGTCGATTCTCCTGTATTCAAATCAAATACGTAGAGTTCTCTTCCTGAAAGCTGCGCAGCTAGCTTTTCACTAGGGTCTAAGCTTTCATAGTCACGACCAGCTTCATCAGAACAAAAATACGGGTAGACTTGATTAAAGTCTGCGACTATATCCTGAATCTTGAGCATTTCATTTAAGCTAGGAAGTCTCCATCCAAAAGTTCCACAGACTTCGGCTGATTCCCTGTTTTTACTTAAGGCGGTTTCAATATCTTGCAAAGTCATTGCACCTCTAGAACCATCCGGCCTAGATAGATCATATCGAGCACAGGCTGACATTACTTTGTCACCTTCATCGGTTCTTAATATTGATAAGGCGATAGTAACAAAGTTTGGAACTGTTGTAGAGTCTATCGTACCAATATCGTGATTCTTGTAATCTTCAAATAGCTTAATGTGTTTCATGCTCCTGCTTCTTTTGGTTATTTATCGTCTAATCAGTGGAATAATACTAGTTTCCAACGAGTGCTTTTAATTGGCTTGGGCGATTTGTCATAATAATATTTGGATTAATATCTTTAACTATTTTTTTCCAAGCAGTTGAGGAGTCCCCACGATACGAAGAACCGTTTGTTTTATCTGTTCCGCCGACTGCAACCACCATCGTTTTAATACCTTTATCGTTAAGCGTCTTTGACAAATAACCATTTGTAATGTAGGAATCTCTGTCACTAAACTGATACTCAAAGAATCGTGAGTCTATTTTTTTTGCAAGCCCATCGGCAGCCTCGCTAGTCATGACCTGGCCGACATTACCCGTCGGTAGAATCTGCATCCAGCCAATACCCATCGAACCGACTATGCCTGGCGCTGAACTCGCCGAGCCCTTTGCAATTACCTGACTGCCCATACCACTTAGTAGGCCAAGCTTACTGATAACTGCCAATTCGCCAGCATCGCACTTATCCAATTGAAGAATGATGGAAGATGAAGCTTCTTTGACTGCCTTAACCACTTGTGCTAAAGAACATATGGTTTGGGTCGGGTCGGACTTGTATTTAATTTTACTTACTTGCTCCCAAGTAAGATCCTGTATTTTACCGGTGCCGTCGGTTTTGCTGTTAAGAGAACCATCATGAAATAATACGGGAACTCCATCTGCAGATATTTGAATATCTATCTCAATCATGTCGGTGTCGTTCTTAATATTAGCCTTCACATTAGCTAGGCAGTTTTCAGCAGGTGACGAACCGCCGCCATCCCATTTTGCAGCATGGGCACAAACCATAACACGGTTAGGAGTTACGGGTTTTATTTCAGGTTTTTTAGAGTTATCAACAGAATCAGTCGAATAGTCTTCGAATAGCTTAATGTGTTTCATATCTTTATTTATACTCAGTCGGGACTACGGAGTCCAGTACAGGCAGAGACACCAGAATTTTCAATTAGTATTTTTTAACAATGCTATCGTAAATATTGTCAGCAACAATTTTGTGTCCAGCCTGATTAGGGTGTATTCCATCGTTTGTATTTTGTTGTAAATCATAGACAGGTATAAACATGGCATTTTTAATACTTGTTGGTATCGACTGTTGTAACTTTTTACGTTTTTCTACATAAGGAATCCAATCTTCTTGCGTTTTTAAATACTTTGTTAACCCCATTATTTTGTGGTTTCCGAATTTTCCAGCAGTTCCTTCAATCTTATAACCTAAATTTACAAAAACATCAGCGCCATTTTGGTTTGACATATCAACCATTTCTTGAATATTACTTAATGTTGTTTCTAATTTAATACTTGCATTTGAAGTATCGTTTCCTCCACCATAAATAATAACTCGGTCATACCTTTTACCTTTTAGTTTTTCGGGTAAATTGTTCTTCATCCAATCAGTTGTTTTACCACCAATTGCTAAAACATCAAGTGTAGTGCCTTCGCTTTTTAATTTTTCTCTTAAAACATTAGGATAGGTATATGTTATTTTACCGCCTTTCTCATTTTCAACAGCACTTTGACTATCACCTACTATAAGTATTTGTTTTGGGTTTGGGTTTTTAATTTTAGACTTTTTAGAGTCAGCAGCTAGGTCAGTAGAATAGTCTTCGAACAGCTTAATATGTTTCATGCTCCTGCTTCTTTTGGTTATTTATCTTTAACATCTACTACGGAGTCCAGTACAGGCAGAGACACCAGCCCACATGGGACTACGGAGTAACCCCTCGGCAGGTAACTCTATAAAAAATAAAAAAACAAGTAAGCCTAATAGTAAGAGACCTACCCATAATCTAGCTAAGTAGACCTAACTATACTATACCTATAGATAAGAAGAGAAGAGAAGACCTCAGCTAGATAGGGAAGCTAACTAGTACCCAGGCCAGTGGCAGGAGACGGGATCCTAGTGCAGGCCAAGGTTACCCGACACCCGACTACCCCCAGCCAAGCGGGACACAGGACTACACTAGACCAGGTCAGGCGACAGCAGTAGCCTTGCACCCAGACTACAGACTAGGTAGACATAAAGGATTATCTGCTAGTGGGATCCTACTACGGAGTCCCGATTGGGGACCCTCTCGGCGGGACTCGAGGCTATTCAGCGCTTGCCGAGTACTCACAGCTACTCATGAGGTTACTCAAATGGACATGCTTGGCCAGTATAAATAAGACTATAAATCTAATATACTAGAAACATGAAGGTAAGAGAAGCAATGGGGGTACTCAAGTGTAGTTACTCAACGGTCCGACGATACGCAGATAGGGGTAGACTCCGGACTACGAAGCTGCCCAGCGGCCAGATACTGTACTGGGATGACGATGTCTGGGCTATGGTAGGTAAGAAGCTTATAAAAGAGAACTGGACAGTGGTCTATACCCGAGTAGGTGGGACTACGGAGTCCGACCGGGGGACGATGCTTAGACAGCAGGAGCTTATCCGGGGCTGGTCAGCACGTCGTGGCCTGGCGATAGACCGTCTCTACGAAGACTGGGCGCCAGCTACAAGCTTCAGTCTAGAGCAGAGACCCGGACTACATGAGTTGCTGCAGGATGTAATTAAAAAGAAGGTATCAGTAGTAATAGTTGAGACGCCATGTAGGTTAGCTAGGGTGGGCTGGGAACTCTTTCCCGCCCTGTTTAAGTACTATGGAGTAGAGGTAGTTGTAATCAACGGGGCCATCCAGGTACCCGAATATAAGGCCGAGCAAGAGAAAGATCTTGTAAACCTGCTGCTTAAGGCGGGAGTAGACCGACTAGATAGCTTGGGAGTGGATCCCTTACCCGTACCCCGAAAGCGGGAGAAGGTGCAGCATCCGGGTAAGATAGTACCCGACTGGGAAGACATGCCTACCCTAAAGGAGGATCAGGAGCTTAGCGATCTTATGTAGCTATACTTTCTTCAGTTCGCTAGTTTCCGGAAGGGTACCGCTTTCCAGGGGCCTCCGAGCTCCATGGCAGCGGGGTGGCACCGGTCTCTGGCGGGCAGGGGTAATTAACCAGAGACGGGAGACACCCGCAAGTCTGGGCTATCGCGCGACGCGGCGACACGCCCGTGCACGGGAGACAAAAAAAGGGAGCCTCTCGACTCCCTCTAACCAACGCCCCGCCTTGGGGGCAACCAAACTTCTTATCCTCCTTTACCAAATATCCATTCAGTATAACTCATACCATCGGGTTTAACCTCTTCAGGTACGTCTACCATATCACAGAAGTCAACTACCTTTGCCTCAGCTTGTTCCTCTTCAGCTACTCCATAATCGTCTTCAAAACGAAGCTCGTCGTAGACTACTCCATACTCTGGATCGAGGTCATAATACAATCGCCTGTTTACTTGACTACCGCCCCTACGATTCTTTGAGAATTCAAGATAGCGACCGCCATTTGGATCGAACCTGATCTCTAACATCGAGGTGGTAGCATGCTTAAGGTAGGTACTACCCATATACTGGCCGGTCTTCGTCATGTGCTGTATCGCCAAGACAGCCGTGCCTCGGGTCTCAGCCGACTCGATCATAAGACCCGTTAGCCAGCTTTCCGACCGCTTCTGCCGCCAGCCCATTGCTTCAGTCAGCTTGATCGCCGCGTCTTGATAGGAATCAAGCACCACGATATCCCACTCTCCCTTAAAGGTGTCTTCTAATACCTTAGCCAGTGTACCGCTCTTTAGGTGATCGTTAAGCAGTAAGGTAGGCACTGCACCGATTGTCGGTGACTTGCGATAATAGAAGAGTATATCGTTACGTGTCATCTCGCTGGATACATAGAGTATCCGGGTCTCTGGTGTCCTAGCCTTTACACAGGCCAAGAGATCAAAGAGCACGGTAGACTTACCGACACCCGACTCGCCGACGACTATATTAACGGTACCGCCGTAGACTCCTCCTCCTTCTTCGTGGTCTGAGAAGATGAGATCGACCGCCTTGCCTGTCCGGTGTAGTGCAAAGTCGGGAAACTCCATGTCCTCGACCAGCAGGACCTGGGCCTCTACTACGGAGTCCCCTTCTAGCGCCTCACCGGCTGCATGGCCTTCTTCCATAAGCTTCTTGATGACACCATTAAAGAGCCCATAGCTCAGGTCACCATCGGGCTGGCCTAGTTCAAACTCTTCATAGAGCTCTAGCACCTTTGCCCTCGGTACCTTGCCTTCGTGTTTGCGGTTAAACCATTCGCGAACTATACGTTCCTTACGGCCTCCTCTTATCTCTATCATATCACTGGTTTAGTTGGTTTAGTTAATAATACTAAATTATAATCACTGGATAAAATCTATTAGGTGAGCACCGGTTGAAACCATGCCTCCTTCTGCATATAGGGTTTACTCACAGACATAAGATCGAATGAGAAGGACATTACCTCCTGTTCGATAATCGTAAATTCCATTCCTTCTATTACCAGAGTCTCCAGCACCCGATGGATTCGATTTACCCTGCTTGGGGTGTAGGGTGCAAAGTTTCCCATCTTCTGATAGATGCCTGCCCTGATAAGTATTTCTTTCGCACGTGAGAAGTCTGCTCTCTCTGCTAGTGCACCGTTTTGATAGTTTTTCTGAATCATCTTTCCTGTTTTAGTTATAATACTATATGGTACCCGTAACGTAAATCCTTGAACCAATCGTGTGTAGCCTGCCAGTGCTGCCGTTGTCGACGTCTCTCTCAAGCACGGTCCAGTTGGGGGCTACCCTCGGATTGTACTGAGCTCTTAGTGAGGTATCCACTAGCCTGCCTGGTGTCTCTACTCTTAGCTCGTCGCAGAGCACCCATGCACAGACGGTCTTGTTCGCACCATCGTAGATCTTTTGGGCCGCCCTCTTTGAGTTCTTAAAGGTACAGCCGGTCATGATCAACTGTACCTTATCGGGTTCTAGAAATTCGACTGAGCCGTCGGGTCTCAGGATTCTCCACTTCATATAGTTCCCTCCTTTACCAAGGTTGAAACGTACTCGAGTCCTGTGTCTCATCCCTATGCGTTATTCGTTAGTTCCTTTAATCTTGCGAACTCCGCCTCGGCTAGGCCACCTACTCCCACCTGACCAACTAGATCGAGTAGCTCGTCAAGACTCAAGGTACAGGACTTGCTAATGGCTGCCGTGTTGAACTCTAGGTCGAAGACTCTGTTCATTTCATCGAACACTTCGAATCCCATCGCATTGAGCGTAGTGCCCGCGAGACCGGCCTCATCAAGTATGATTATTGGCAAGTTATCCTCGTTTTCTGCAGCAGCCTCGTCAAATGCCTGCTTGACCTGGGCCACGCTCTTGTCTGTGTATAAGAGCGATGCCACGCCATTAGGGATAGGACAGCCAAGTAGCTCTCCATCGGTTGGATGCATGTCGAGTTTATCCATCATTGCAAGCACATCGCTCTTTGTTGGGACGAGCGAGCCGAATCGAAATACGACGATCTTCTTTTTCATAATAAAAGTTTTAGTTGGTTAGTATAAGTAAATATAACCAATTCCTTTTAACCATGACAATCTGGCGAACTATTTTTTGCACATTTAACCAGAGACCCATGCACACCGGTTTTAGCTGCCAAGTTGACTCACACAAAAAAACCCGATAGCTAGTCGGGTTCTCTTATGGTTCAGCCCAAGGGTTGGGCGCCTTAGCCTTGGACGTGACCTAAGCTTATTCTCTCAGCGAAATGGCGTATGGTAAAGGGATGGCGATATCTTCGACTCCACCGACAAGCCACTCTCCTTCTTCGCTAAAGACATAACCGTATTCTTCAAAATCTGATTCAAAGAATGCATCTACTCCTGCATCGATTCGCGGTGCACAGTAATCTTCTCCACGGTCTCGATGATAGGCAACAGTCACTCCTCTTTCTGGTTGGTCAAATGAGTGATTGCCCTTCGATACGATCTCCTTCTCAAGAAAAGAAATATCTCCCAGCGAGACGAGCGTGTCGACCTTTTCCCGATCTAGAAAAAAGTTCTGTAGTTTCTGCCCGACTCCTTCCGGATATCCGTCGAAGTGACAGTAGATTGATTTAACTAGTCGAGTACCGCGCTCGTCGGTAAACTCCATTCCTATTCTGCTTCTAGTTGACATATGCGTTCAGTTTTTAATTGGTTACTTAATCTTCTTCCTCCTCGTTCAATTCATCTATGAATCTCTGGATCACCATGTGTGCAATGTTTTCGACTTCCGAAGTATTGATCGTAATTCCTCCAGTAATTTCTACGTTGATTCTTCGATCATAATCTACATCGATATCAAAATCTACATTGTCCGAATCTATGACATCGTCTTGCTCGTCCTCCACCCGCGATGCAATCTTCTCCGCCAGGGATTTGATTTGTTCTCTACTTAGGAAGAATTTACCTTTTGGGGTTTCCTCTTCTGCCTCTGGAATCTCTATAGATCCTAGGAGGTTCATAACATCTTCTTTAGAGAAGATAGTAGGGAAAGAGTCGTTAACTAATTCTCTTGCTTGATCTAATGTGCGTTTTTCCATTTTGTATATAGTTTTAATTGGTTATAAGTAAATATAATAATTTCTTTTTAATCTTGACAATCGGGTCAAATAAAAATTAAGAGACCTCTGCCTCTTCTCTCTCCTTTATAAAAATTTCAAAATTATTAATTATCATTTTGCCGTACTTGCTAAAATAGTCTTCAACAATTCTTTCGATTCGGCGGAGAGAACTAGCTCTAACCTGTGACTCTGAACCTTTACAAGTCAGAACCCACCAGCCGTTGCTGCGACCGGCAAAACTCCAGTCTTCAATAAAAGAATAATTACTCTCCATTATCTCTTCAAAGCAATCAGTTGAATAATTATTTGTTAGGTCTCCATGCAGCCATTCTGACTCTATGAGCTCGATGTGTCTATCAGTCAAAGGTATGGTAGGATTCTTTACGTCGAACTCAATTGTAAAACTACAATTAAAATCTCGATTGTGTCTGTTAAATTCTGCTTTCATATCTCTTTAATTAATTACTTTACCGCAATGAGAACATTTTACTAGCTTAATCCCTGATACGTGGCGTACTGCTACGTATGTTTTTTCGTGTTTACAAGTTTCCTTATCCATCTTTATTAAGTTTAATTGGTTATAGGTATCTTCTTCTGCCATATAGTCAGGACGTATTCCCTTAACCCTATAGTTATACTCATCATCATCTTCATTATTTTCAACCAATTCGTATTCGTACATATCATCATCGATATGCCATACTCCAAACTTTTCTAGGTGATCTCTAAGTTTTGAGTCTTCCTCTTCTAACTCTTCGCCTAGGTGATACTCTTTATCGTATTTTATAGAACATGATAGATAATCAAGTCGATGTAAAGCAGACTCAACTAATTTGATATCTACCCCGATTGCAATTAACTCTTCTCGACAGTCTATTCCGTCGTCATTAGATAATCGAATGGTTCCATTCTCTTTTAAGCGTTCAATCGCTTCTTCTCTAGTCATAGTACTTGGATTTAATTGGTTATAGGTAAATATAACTATAATTCCCTAATCTTGACAATCCTGCGGAAAAACTTTTGCGAGACCCTTACCTTTCTAGAATCTCTCCGACACCGTC
>Ga0181356_1000758_pt1 | contig 14131 bp, 5 predicted proteins | sample Fa13VDMM110SN_FD_130104 | JGI IMG/M metagenome (GOLD analysis project Ga0181356, IMG submission 130104) | Freshwater viral communities from Lake Michigan, USA - Fa13.VD.MM110.S.N | ecosystem: Environmental > Aquatic > Freshwater > Lake | place: USA: Michigan | collected 2013-09-24 | reverse complement strand
GCGTCGTTTCCTGTTACAGTTTACCAGGATAGTTTCAAACTTCCAAATTGAATACGGACGTGAAGCCAATTCTGATCAAGCGGCTCTTTTGCGTGTGCCTGTTCGCTACGGTGACGCTAGCCGTAATGCACAAACAATTATTCAGGAAAATTCTGCCAACAGCATGCCCAGCACACCGCTGATGACATTTTATGTGTCAAGTTTGGATTATGATCGACCAAGAATGCAAGAACCTTACTTTGTGAGCAAGGTCAATGTTCGTCAACGCACCTACGATCAGGACACTGAGACCTACGAGACCACACAAGGCAACGCATTCACAATTGAACGGCTAATGCCTGTGCCTTACAAACTGGGTATCACCTTGGATATCTGGACCTCAAACACCAATCAAAAGATGCAGTTGTTGGAACAAATGCTTACCTTGTTCAACCCTAGCCTGGAAGTGCAATCCACTGACAATTATATTGACTGGACCAGCCTGAGTATAGTAGAATTAGACTCAGTACAATGGACATCAAGAACAATTCCCATGGGCACAGAAAATCCAATTGACATTGCCACTCTCAAATTCAGTCTTCCAATCTGGATCAGTTCACCTGCCAAGGTCAAGAAACTGGGTGTGATTGAGCGTGTGATTGCTAGCATGTATGATGCGCAAGGAGACCTACAAGATGCTGTGACCAACAATGATTTGCTGCTGGGCACCAGAGTCAAGGTCACGCCTTACAATTACAAAGTTGTGCTGATTGGTAACAAACTGCAATGCCTGCAAGAACGTGCTATTGTGGATCAGTCCAACAGCAGCCTCGTGCCACCTGATCTAGTGTCTACCAGCAACTTGCAGTGGCCAGCAGTGGTCAGTGTGTATGGTGTGTTGCGGCCAGGCATCAGTCAAATTAGATTGGAACAACCTGACGGCACTGAAGTGATTGGTACCATTGCCTTGGATCCCAACGATGAACGTTTTATGTTGTTTGATGCAGATCCTGATACCGTGCCTCAAAATACTCTAGCAGCAATTGACGCTGTGATCAACCCACAAGCCAGTGCTCCGCTAGACGGACTTGACAGTGCGCTGGAAGGACAACGATACCTACTGACTGAATCCACCGGCAGCGCTGACAATCAATACAATGCCACCGCTTGGGTTGGTGCTAATGGACGACCCTTGATAGCAGAAGCCAATGACATTGTTGAGTACTCCAGCAACTACTGGCAAGTGGTGTTCAATGCCAACACCATGCCAGCAGGACAATATGTCACAAATTTGACCACAGGTCTTCAGTACTACTGGACTGGTGAAATGTGGATCAAAAGCTACCAAGGTATCTATCCCGGTGGCGGCTGGAGCATTGTTCTTTGAAAGCAGTGGGAGTTTGGTTTAGATCAAAAAGTACAGGTCGTTACTTGTATTTGATTCGCAATGACAACAAAAATCCTGGAGCCTGGGGCTTGCCCGGTGGCAAAATAGAAACTGGCGAAACACTCTTGGGTGGCATGGAGCGTGAGTGCATTGAAGAACTTGGCAGTTTTCCCACCTACGAAAGACTGGTGCCTTTGGAAAAGTTCACTAGTGCTGACAGTGCATTTGAATATCACACCTGGGTTTGTGTGGTGGCCAATGAGTTTACGCCTGTACTCAATCACGAACACCTGGGCTGGGCCTGGATAGATGCTGGCACATGGCCACGCCCCATGCATCCTGGACTGTGGAACACTGTGAATATTGAAGCAGTGCAAAGCAAAATCCTGTTGCTTGAACAGGATTTTGCAGCTCGTTAGGCCTGGCTTTCCTGGAACTGTACCTGGATCTCGCCGGTTGCATTGGCTGTTTGTAATGCAGTGATCTGAATTGCCAGCACTTCGGGACCGTTGGGATATGTTCCTGTTCCGGGAACTGCACTGGTACCAATTTGTTTAACTGAGCTCAGGTCCAGCAAACCAGAGTTTGTGGTTGAAATTGGAATAGCAAACAGTCGTTCGCCTCCGGCCAATTCTGTGGTAACAGCAGCCACTGTCAGTGCCAGGTCATTGGTTGTAGTTGTGCCGCCTAATGCATTGCCAAGAATCTTTAAGGTATCTCCAACTGCATACCCTGTACCAGCAGCCTGCACAGTGATTTGCACAGTGCTGTTGGTGTAGGTTGATCCTGAGCTGGTGAGTTGCACAGTTAGGTTGGCACCCGAACCCGAACTTGAAACATTGACTGGTGTCAGGTTTGCAAAGGTTTTTGAGGTGGTGGTCACAGCTTTAACGCCACTCTTGGTAAAGCCACCAGTTGCACCAAATACAGAACTGGTCAGGCCACCAGTGGTTTCACTGGTGTATCGCGGTGAAGTTGCAAACTCTGTAAAGCTAGGCTGAAATCCGCCGCCTAAGTTGTTGAGACCTGACCAAGAAGTGTTGGCACTGTCAATGTTGTTGGGATTCAAAATACCTTCAACCAGGTAGCGACCAGCTGTGATGTTGATCACCATCTCGGTCAATGACAACTGAGCGCGGTTGATCAGGTCGCGATCGCCCAGGGCGCCAATAATACTGTTTGACACACTGGGTGCAAGTCGCATGGCAAACACAGTTTGTTTGGCGCCAACTGTGGCAGGCAAGCCGTAGTTGCTTCGGTTGAATGTAAACTGATAACCTTGGTCGTTGTCAAAACTGCCGTCCATGATCACTGAACTACCCCAGTGGTTGACCACTGGAGTACATGTGTTAGATATCAAGATCACACCAGTATTGTCAGCATGGCTAGCAGCAGCGCTGGATGTAAAGCTACGACTTTGGCCTTCCACCCACTGGGTGAATGTTGCTGCTCGAGTGCATCCTGTTAGATTGTTGCCTGATTTGCCTGAATATTTGATCACTTCAGAATCAATCATCACAAACACAGGATAAGTCACAGTGGCAGCAGGATAGTCGGTGGCATCTCGCAGGCTAATTGTGGTGACTGCATTGTTGATTGCACCGTCCAGGCTTGACACAGGAGTTTCGTTGATGGCTTCATATCGTGCTGGCAAGTTACCTGAACGCATGTATGCTTCATTGTTGCGATTGTTGTTGGGAATACGATGTCCCATTATGAAATCGCCATTTTGTCCGCGAACACCAAACTGAACATAGCCAGCACCGTACCAGCTGTACTCAACCATCAACATCTGCATTTTGCTTGGGTCAATGGTGTAGCCGCTGACTCCAGTGCCATCCAGTGGATCAATGTTGAAATCGTCTTGACGAATACGTTGTTCGTTGCGCAAATTCATCTTCACACGATTTTGATTGTTTATGCCACGGAACGGTGGAATCACAGTCATACGATTCTGATTTAGCACAGACGTCACAGTGTGAGTCATTCCTCTGATCACTACCACGTCACCGTTGTTCAACTGATCCTGAAATCTGCATGTGCCGTCACCGGTCACAAGATTAGAACCTGCTCCCACACTGACCAGGCCGGCCACCTGGAACGTGCTGCTGCGTTGCACAACATTGAGGCTGATGCCATCTGCTTCCCAGAACAGGCCGTTTTGATCATCAAAAATACCCGCACGAATTGCACTTCCGTGCCAGTTGGTTATGTTCAAGCGTGGTTGAATTCCCAGTTCGGGGGTAACACTGCCCAGAGTTTCTTGTGCTTGTACCACAAAGCTGAGGTCACTGGTAATACTGGTAACAATGTATCCAGAATTGTCATAACCACTGGTGGTGATGCCTGAGATGGTCACTGTGGCCCCGGCATTGAGGCCGTGCTCAAAATCTGTTGTCACAGTAATATTGCTGTTGGCCACAGTTCCGTCAGCGGACAATGCAAATATGTCAAACGTTGGCTTGAGCATGGTACCTGATGAGAACAAGATACCTTTACCAGACTGGTAACGAAAGTATTTCTTGGTCTGTCGCACCGCAGCAGCACCACGTGTGGGCGAACCAGAACTCATGATAACACCACCATCAAACGGACGCGGCAAGAATGTTGCGTTTGATCGCACATTGATTATGCCTGCCAGCGAACCGCTGACTGCTGCACCTGTTTTGGCTGTGTAGGTAAATGTTGTTGTGCTGGGCACACTGATTAGAAAAAAGCTGCCTTCGGCATAGGACTGATTGCTACCTGCACTCAGACTCACCAGTATGGGTGTGCCAGGTACCAGACCGTGAGCATATGTTGTGGTCACTGTGATGGTGCTGGGATTGGCACCGTCACTGGTAATGGACGCAATGTCAAGGTCAGCACCGGTGTATGCAAATGCTTGACGTATGCTGGTATCAGTCTGATTGAGTGGAAATCCAGGGGCAAGATCTGGACCACGACGAGGATAGTAACTGAAATTGTCAGTGTTGGCCTGACTCACAAAGTTGACACCTTCAGTGTTGGAGTTTTGTGTGTTGAGAGCAGCTACATAATCTCCAGCCACAATGCCCGATGCTTCAGCATTTACAGTGACTTCTGGCAAGGCATTTGATCCACTGGAATAAAACACACCAGTCATGCGAATCACAGGGGATCCAGCGCCAGCAACTGACAGTGCAGTGGTGTTGAACTGGCCGCGAGTGATGGTTTGCGCACCATTCACTGCTGTGCTGACAGCAGTCATATCCACCAGCTCCACGTTGCTGGACATTTTTTGGATCACTGAACCAATTTCAAATGTGTTCACTGGTGTTGTGTTGTACCAACCACGGGTCAACTGTAATGTGGTGCCGTCTGTGACTTCAAACACTCGAGCCATTTCCAACGAACTGACTATGTGTACATCATTACCGCTGGTAATATTGGCGCCTGCACCGTTGGTATTGTTGGTTTGACGAATGACTGTGAGTGTATTGACAGATACATTGGTCACTGCCATGGTTTCGTAAACTCCAGCAGTGTTTGTTTCCACAATTATGTATGAACCATCCACAATACCTGTTGCGCTGGCAACAATCACTGTGGTAGTGGCTGTGCTGGTGATTGATGTAGAAATAGTTGTGGTCACGCTGGCTGGACGTGCAATGATCAACACATTGTCGGCCGCAACAAATCCAGTAGTACTGTTCACAGAGAATGTGCGTTCTGCGCTGCTGTCAATATTGGCAGTGACATAGGCTGTGACAAATGGAGTAGTATTGCCTTGTGTTTGACTTACTATCAACCCATAACTGTTGGCTTGCCAGGTGGGAGTTCCAGGATTGCTTAGTCGAACTGATGTGTCTACGTTGCTGGTAATAAGATCGTCGCCCGAAATCAAACTCACATATCCATCGGTATTAAACAGTACATCCAGGCCAATGTCTTCGTAGAAATTGGGAATATTGTTGGTTAGCGCAACGTTTTGCCATTTGGTATTCTGCAAGCCGTATTCAAAGTCAGCATCAATCAAGGATTCGGGATTTGATATTCGTGCGCGACCAATAGCGTCTATGCCAAACGCCCAGGGTCGGGTTGCAATTTCAGGAGCTTCAATGTACACACTGAGCCTGTCACTGCTGCTCATGGTGCTGGTGTCAAATTCCAGGGTCAGGGTAGTTACACCAGCATAAGCAAAAGGAAAGTCCACTGTGCCACCTTGCCCAGACCAGGTGACTGTGCCGCCTTGTGTCTGGCTACCAAAATTGTAGATGCTGATCTGATCCGTGGTATTGTAAATGGCCAAAAAGTCAGCTAGATTATAACGTCCAGGGACCTTGATAGTGCCCACACTTGAAGTACCAGGTGCGAAGACGTATTCGTAAATTCTTTGTCGTGCCATTTTTATTAAACTCCAAATATGATTTGATTAGCTGTCAGTGTCGCTTGTGTGTTGTTACTGAATTTATCGTAACTGATGGTACCCGCTGCGATTTTGCTGTCGGTTACTGTGGCATCGCTTGGTGTACCGGTGAACAAGGTGTCGCCAAAAATTAATCCAAAAAAAGGTGTTGCTGCTGCTGGGGGCGACGCAAAACTTATGGTAGCAGCCGAAATACTAAAACCTATGCCCGGGTTCAGTATCACATTGTTCAAACTCACCATCATGGCAAACTCAGTAGGAGGCGTAAATGCCACTCCGTCCACGGTGATGTTGAACGTGCTGACAATCCCGTCAAAGGTCAGCGCATCCATTTTACGGTATTGTCCCGTTTGCGGTGTATTACCTAAATATGCCATTACATTCTTCCTACAACAATTTCAATTGTACCTTGGGTGCCATCAAAGTTTTCTAATGCTTTGCCAATAACACTGCCCAGAACAGGCGCAGCCGATGCACATGCTTGTCCGTTGCCAGCACTCACCATCATGTCACCTTTGCGCACAGGTCCAGTTACTTGAGTTGGCACACGACCAGTTAATGCTACAGCAGCCACATGTTCGGTATCCAATATAGAATTCATCAGGTGAGCAGGGTCAGTAGATACTACACCTGCAATTCGGTTGCTGCCTGCTGTGACGCTCAGGGTGACTTCGTTTTCGCCGCCAAAGTCCAGTACTGTTCCTGGTTCATACGCAGCATCCGCTGAGTAATTTTCTGCCAAGTCAGCGTATTGAGCACTGGTTGCTTTGGCAAACACAGTGTTGAATGCCACTGTTGATGTGCCAATATTACCCACACCAGTTGTGTTGTTGTTGTTGATGTTGCCGCCACTGATGTTTCCAGTACTTACTGCTAAACTTCCACCAGTGATTGCACCAGTGACTGTGACACTGGTCAATGTGCCAACACTTGTGATATTTGGCTGCGCTGCCGTGGTCACTGTGGCCGCTGTTGTTGCGCTGGTGGCTGATGTGGCAGTGGTGGCTGAAGTGGCCAACGGAACAGTGCCTGTGACATTGGCACCTGTGATATTACTTAGGCCTGCACCGGATCCAAAATAAGTTGCAGTTATATTGCCGCCCACAAGATTGCCGGTGCCCAGTGCAATACCAGCTGTGGTCACATTGCCGCTGACACTCAAACTTGTGCCTGTTGCTGCACCAATTACCGGAGTGACCAGAGTTGGGGTGCTGGCAAATACCAGGCTGCCTGTGCCAGTTTCATCTGATATGACGCCAGCTAACTGAGCCGACGATGTGGCTGCAAACTGAGATATGTTACCAGCAGTGGTAGCAATGCCAGTGACCGCACCTGATGATCCGTTGACACTGGTTACACCAGTGTGCGTGTGATCTGCTCTAGCATATTTTACGCTGGTACCCACTGCCCCTGTGCCAATTGCTATGGGAGTAGTTGAGCTGGCTTGTGCAATCACATAAGCTGTAGTTGCCAACTGTGTTGTGTTGGTATCTGCTGCGGCAGTGGCTGCTGATGCATTGCCAGTGATTGCAATATTGCCGCCGCTGATGTTTCCAGTGGCGTTGACGTTGCCTGTGGCACTGACTGTTGCAGCCTGTACCAGTGTGGTAACAATGGCATTTCCAGTGAGAACGTTTGCAATACCGTTGGTGATGTTACCAGTAGACGATACTAGGCCTGCCGTGTTGATATTGCCGCCTGTGACGTTGCCTGTGGCACTGATCGTAGAGCCTGCAGTAATAGTGCCGTTGGTGGCAAGATTTCCACCAGTGATTGTGCCTGACGCTGATATGGTTCCTGCCGCAGCTATCACTGTTCCAGCAGTGACGATATTACCGCCTGTGACGTTGCCTGTGGCACTTACTGTGGTACCAGTAAATGTAGTGGCTGATACAACATTGGCACCAGTAATATTGCCACTTGCGCCCGAAGTGCTGATATTGCCACCAGTAATATTGCCTGCAACACTCAGTGCGGCACCACCAGTGTTGGCAATTGTCACAGGAGTTGCAGCATTAAAAGTGGCTGAGCCTGCACCTAATGCGGCACCAATCCCAATGGTTGTGGTAGAACCTGCACCACCGTTTTCACCAATGCTGAGTGTTTTTGTGTTGGCAGATGCTGTGACACCGTTGCCAATAAAAATACCTTGATTTAGCGTTGACCGACCTAGTTGTATAAATCCAGTTTGTGTTGTGCCACCAATTGTGGTTGTTCCTGTTGTTTGACTGGTTCCAAAACTGATTGCGCCTGTTGTGGTACTAAGAGTAACTGCGCCGGTGGCACTTAATGTAGCACCTTGTATTAGTGCAGAGGTAATGATATTGCCACCAGTGACGTTGCCAGTCACACTGATCAAGCCAGTTACAAATTCTCCTGTGGTGTCAAATACTGCTATGTTAGAAACGCCGCCTACACTGACAGCAACATTGCCGCCAGAACTGACCACACGAACATTGCTTGTGCCACTTTGGATGCTGGTAGCATCAATGCCAGTTAGCTGACTGCCGTTGCCCAGGAAGAAATTACCTGTGATGTTGCCTGTAGCACTGATTGTGGATCCCACGGTCAGTATGCCAGTTGTGTTAATATTGCCGCCAGTCAAGTTACCAGTAGCAGACACAAAACCACCAGTGCTGATGTTTCCGCCAGTGATCAATCCGGCTGTGATCAAGTTTCCGCCAGTGATGTTGCCTGTTGCTGAAACTACACCTGCACTAATAACATTACCCATGCTGAGATTGCCAACAGTGCTGTTGATGTTGCCAACAGTGCTCACGGCACCGCTACTGATCAAGTTACCACCAGTGATATTGCCACTGGCACTGACAGTTGTTCCAGACACTACTCCGGTTACAGCAACGCCTGTGCTCGAGATCACTGCAATAGTAACGTTGTTTACATTGGCAATAACGTTGCCGTTGACACCCGCAAAACTTACCTTGCTGTTGCCATTGAAAATCTGAGTTTGATCAGTAGAAATTCCCGACAACAAAGATCCGTTGCCAAGAATATAAGTGCCCGTGACATTGCCTGTTGCACTTAGGTTGGCCAGTATCAAATCATTATAGGCAAAACTAACGTTGCCTGTATCCACTGTGGTTGTTGGTTCTGTCAGCAAGTTGCCAAACAGCTTGTACTTGCCATCAGTTACGTCTCTAAAATAACCTGAATATCTAGTGTTGGCACCATCGTAGTACTGAGTAATCACCCCCGAGTCATAGGTGTCACCAGGGTTGGCATTGGCCAGAAAAATAAACGGATCGTTCACGTCCAGACTGTCTGTGCCTGTTGTGGTAAAAGTTCCGTTGACAGTGAAGTCACCCACACATGTGATGTCACCACCAATGTTCAAGTTACCAACAATGCCAGCGCCGCCTGCTACTGTAAGAGCGCCTGTGGCAATATTTGCACTTTCAGTAGAACTGCCAATGTTGATTTTGCCGCCAGTGTTGATGTTTCCGCCCACACCAATGCCGCCCACAGTGGTAATAGCACCCGTGGTAGAATTGGTTGAATTTGCTGTGGCATTGAACAAGGCACGATTGGCCCCGCTTACGGTCACTGCCATGGTTTGTGCATTGGGCCAGTATATGCCAGTGTTGTTTGCTGCTAGACTATATACACTGGGATTGCCAACTGATCCTGAATTGAACACTGTGGCTGTTAGGTCAAGTGTGTTTAGAGCTCCGCCGCGATAGGTGATTGCAACGTTGTCACTGCCCACACCAGGTGCCACTGTGAAAATAATAGTGGTATTGCCAGCAACATAATCCACACCTGGTATTTGTGCATTTGCACCAACAAAGACATCTAGGTCACTGGCCGACGACACAGCACGACCCAGGGTATATTGCGTTACTGCACCATTGCCGCTAAAAAACTGCGTACTTGTGTTCAGTAACGGTGTATTAGGGTTAATGCCAAGATAGCTCATTAGGTGATTTCCATTATGCTCAAGATAGCATCAATACTAGAAGCTGCGCTGCTTTGCACTCGAAGAGAATCGCCTGTGATCAGCACAATCTTTTGATCGCCGCCAATTGGCACCAAACTTGCACCTGAACTGATGGGTGCGTTGGTTACAACTGAAGTGTTAGCTGCCCCGTCATTGATAAACACGTTGGCAGTTATTGCACTACCAGATGTGTTGGTCACTGTGAGTCCAACAATCACAACAGTTGTGTTGGCGGCCACGGTATAGCTGCCCACTGCTGCTGCTGTGGTTCCAACTCCTCTGCTGAGTTTTCTTGTGAATGTATTTGCCATTTGTTTATCCTAATGCTATTGCCAGGGCAGTTGCGTCATCAACCGTGGCCAATGTCTGTCCGTTAATACTTATGCTAGTTGTACCTGTTATATTATTGGCAGTGATGTTGCCTGTAGTGTTGATATTTGAAGTGGAATTCAGCACACTTAGCACGTTGCCTGACAAACTCAACCCTGCTGTGTTAACATTGCCACCAATCACATTGCCAGTTGCACTTATTGTCAGTGCTTGTGCAATTCCGCCAGTTGTGACATTACCACCAGTGATATTGCCAGTAGCTGTTATTAATCCACCTGTGCTGACATTACCACCAACAACGTTGCCTGTTGCACTTACTAATCCACCTGTATTGAGATTGCTACCTGTAATATTGCCAGTAGCTAAGATCAATCCGCCAGTTGTAACATTGCCACCTGCAACGTTGCCAGTAGCACTTACTACACCACCGGTATTAACATTGCCGCCAACAACGTTGCCTGTTGCACTTATTGTCAGTGCTTGTGCAATACCACCAGTTGTGACATTGCCACCTGTGATATTACCAGTAGCAGTAATTAATCCAGCGGTACTAACATTACCACCAGTAATAGTGCCAGTGGCAGTAATCACACCAGCAGTTGTGACATTGCCACCTGCAATATTACCTGTTGCAGTTATCAAACCACCAGTTGTTACATTGCCACCAACAACGTTGCCTGTTGCACTTACTGTGGCTCCTTGTACCAAAGCAGCAGTTATAATGTTGCCACCTGTAACATTTGCAGTTGCAACAATTTGTCCACTTGAACTGATGTTACCACCGGCTATGTTGGCAGCACCAGTAATATTTCCACTTGCACTAATCAATCCAGTCACGTTCAGGCTGCCGCCGTTGACTGTGGAAACGTTGCCGCCTACTGTGAGAGCATTGGCAATGTAATCATACACTATTCCTGAATCACTGCCAATAACTCCGTTGAGATTAAACAACACCTGACTGTTGCTGCCTGTCAGTGCAATGTTGCCAACCAATGTACCAACAAAGTTAGTAGCATTGACGTTGCCAGTTGCGTTTAGATTACCAGTTGCACTGACATCTCCTGTAGCAAATATGTTGGCACCAGAAATATTACCAGTTGCAACTACTAATCCGCCTGTGGTAACATTTCCACCAGTAACATTGCCAGTTGCAGTTACAACGCCACCGGTAATTATGTTGCTACCAGTTACATTTCCAGTAGCAGTTACAAAACCGCTTGAATTGACATTGGCTGTTTGCACACCGCCAGTGGCAGTGATTGACCCACTGGTCAACAAGTTGCCACCTGTGATATTGCCAGTTGCAGTGATCACTCCGGCTGTGTTGATATTGCCGCCGGTGATGGTACCAGTTGCGGTAATCATGCCGCCTGTGGTCAAATTGCCACCTGCAACATTGCCACTTGCACTAAGACTAGCACCTTGTACTATGCCTTGACTGATTACATTGCCACCCGTAATATTACCAGTAGCTGAAACCAATGCTCCTTGTACCAAAGCAGCAGTAAGAATATTGCCACCAGTGACGTTGCCTGTGGCACTAATCAGGCCGCCTGTACTGACATTTCCACCTGTGACGTTGCCAGTGGCTGAAACCAATGTACCTTGCACCAAAGCAGAACTAATAACATTGCCACCTATGACATTGCCTGTAGCGGTGATCAGTCCGCCTGTGCTGACATTTCCACCTGTGATAGTGCCAGTGGCAATGATTAGGCCACCTGTGTTGATATTGCCACCATCTACATTTCCTGTTACTGTGACGCTGGTTAATGTACCAACACTGGTAATATTGGGTTGTGCATTTGTGGTTACTGTGGCAGCAGTGGTTGCAATACCAACCGATACATTTGCAATATTTGCATCAGTTACAACAATGTTAGCTACCATGCCTCCATGAATACTGCATTGGTATTTGTAATTGCCTGTTATGCCATAAGGAACTTTCCAGTATAATGTTCCTGCCACTTGGCCCTGGGCTGCACTGTCTGCCAACACTGTTCCTGTGGTGGCCACATGTGACAGGCCAGTGCTGTAGTTTGCGCCGGCACTGTCTCTAATCAAGAATGGGTGTCCTGCAACATTTAGGTTGAATGCCAAGGTCTGCCCACTAGAAATATACAACACAGGATTCAATGTGGCTGCACCATACTGGTCAAAAATATACCCTGATGCGCTAGGGGCAGTGACATTCAGTCGTGTTGTGCCCTGCAGATACAATTCATCTGTGGTCAGCCCGGCTGTGCTGAACGTGGTGATGTTGCCAAAAGTCAATGAGCTCAAGCCTGAACCATTGCCGTTGATGTTGGCTCCGGTGATATTGCCTGTAGCAGTAACTAATCCACCAGTTATTAAGTTGCCACCAGTTACATTTCCGCTTACACTGGCTGAAGTTAATATACCAACACTGGTAATATTGGGTTGTGCATTTGTTGTCACTGTGGCAGCAGTGGTTGCGCTAGTGGCACTAGTAGCGGTAGTTGCACTGCCAGCTGATGTAGCAAATGTGGCATTGGCCACGGTGCCTGTGACATTGGCACCAGTAAGTGAGCCAAGTCCTGATCCATTGCCGTTGATGTTTGCGCCGGTAATGTTACCTGTTGCAGTTATCAATCCAGCAGTTGTAATATTGCCGCCAATCACATTGGCTGTGGCACTGAGAGTAGTTGCCAAAATTACATTGGCACCAGAGATGTTTCCACCAGACCCTGAGGTAATAATGTTGCCACCAGTGACGTTACCAGTGGCACTTACTTGTCCAGCTGTGTTAACATTACCACCTGCTACATTGCCAGTTACGTTCAGCGCACTTACAACGTTGCCACTTAGACTCAAACCTGTGGCATTTAGGTTACCACCTGTAATATTACCAGTAGCGGTAATCAATCCAGCAGTGGTAATATTACCACCAACCACATTGGCTGTGGCACTGACTGTTGCACCTTGTATCAACGCAACACTAGTAACATTGCCGCCTCGAACGTTTCCTGTTGCTAGTACACCTGCAGTAGTGTTTAAATTCCCAGTTGCAGTAACAAGGCCACCAGTAGCAATGTTGCCACCAGTTATGTTTCCTGAAGCTGATGCCAACCCAGTAATTGCAATTCCGGTGGTAGCCACAACTACAACGTTAGCAACACCGCCAATTGAAATATTTGCATTGCCGCCACTGACACCAATGTTGGCTTCACTGGTACCGTTTTGAATCTTTGAGGGTGTTCCGGCTGCAATGCCTGATAGTAAAGCACCATTGCCTAGGAAGTAGCTACCAGTGATGTTGGCAGTGGTTGTGATGTTTGCTGCTGAAACCAATGCACTCACAACGTTGCCACTTAGACTCAATCCTGTGGCATTCAAATTGCCACCAGTAATATTACCTGTGGCACTAATTAAACCTGTGACAAATTGACCTGTGCTTGCAAATGTGGCTATTGCACTGCCAGCCACATTGGCTGTGATGTTGCTGCTAGCACTCACCGTGACATTACTTGTGCCATTGGTAATTGATGCGCCGGCTGCCACTGTTATGCCAGTCAACTGGCTACCATTGCCAATAAAATAATTACCAGTTATGTTGCCAATTGCTGATACTATTCCACCAGTAAGAATGTTTCCGCCACTGATGTTGGCAGTGGCACTGATTAATCCGGCTGTGGTAACATTGCCGCCGTCCACGTTGCCAGTGACAGTAACACTAGTCAAGGTACCAACGCTGGTGATATTTGGTTGAGCTGCTGTGGTCACAGTGGCAGCAGTTGTGGCACTGCCAGCAGTAGTAGCCGATCCTGCATTTGTGGCATAAGTGGCATTGGCCACTGTGCCTGTGACATTGGCACCGGTTATGGAGCTAAGGCCTGATCCGTTGCCGTTGATGTTGCTGCCAGTGATATTGGCTGTGGTAAGAATTGCAGATGTTGAGTTAATTGCGCTGATAACATTGCCACTCAAACTCAAACTAACTGCGTTTAATGTGTTGGCACTGGTGATGTTGCCCAGGGCACTTATGGTGCCACCGGTGATGCCTGGTCCAACTCTGATATCCTGGGCTATGACATTGCCTGAAGTAGAAACATTTCCACCTGTGTTGATG
>Ga0181356_1000754_pt1 | contig 14157 bp, 14 predicted proteins | sample Fa13VDMM110SN_FD_130104 | JGI IMG/M metagenome (GOLD analysis project Ga0181356, IMG submission 130104) | Freshwater viral communities from Lake Michigan, USA - Fa13.VD.MM110.S.N | ecosystem: Environmental > Aquatic > Freshwater > Lake | place: USA: Michigan | collected 2013-09-24 | reverse complement strand
GTGTGTCCGGTGGGGGCGCGTGTGTCCGGTGCGGTCGCGTGTGTCCGGTGCGGTCGCGTGTGTGGGTCGTTGACCTCGAACCGGAACCTCATGCTCATGGAACAGTCGCGATGTGATGTGTGTTTCAGAACATGGCCGATGACTCTGCTGCGGCCGATGCCGCTCCTTGCGCGGCAGCCGCTGCAGCTCCATGCACGGCACTTCCCTCGGCAATTAGCGTGGTGTTTCCCCCTGTTATTGTTTCTATGCGAGAGTATCAGTTCTCGCACGAAGACAAAACGATGGCCAGGAAAATGAAACTCGTTAAATTGCCGGAAAGCTGTATTTTTGTGCGCCTGATGAAGATGGCCTTGAAACAAAGAAGTATTTCGATCACGTCGTCCGACTCCCGACCGGATGACGAATTCGACGACATTCCTGATTTGGTGGAAGGCCCGGCGATTGCCCCGGCTGCTGGCGCCGCCGTTCCCAAGGTGGCCAAGAAGGTCGAGCAGAAGGAAGACGCCCTGGATGGTGTGTAAAATTGATTTTTGATTTCAAAAAAAAATGTATGTGAAACAAAAATGCAGAGCCAAGTCAGCCAACGCCTTCGTCGGCCGGAATTCGGCATTGGGGGGGACATTCTTGATTGGTTCATCGGTGTTGAGCCGCAAGCGGTGAAAAAATGGTTGGCCGCGCATGGCCAAGAACCCATCACTGCCCTCGCCGTGGGGCGCGTGCCTCTTTCAAAGCCGGTGGATTTGGCCATGGACGTCATCTCGGGCGGCAAATTTTCGAAGATCAAAAAAGAAGCGTCGATCGATGACTTCTTCCATGTCTTTCTCATCATCAACAACGCGTACCGGTTGGAAAAAAACCAAGTGGTCAAAGTGTTTGGCTACAGCCCGGCCCCCAAGCAAGAGACGGTGACTGTTCCCGTGACCAAGCGAACGATTGCGGACTTTGTCGAGAAGGCCGCAGCGGGCCGTGAAAAGGCCTTTTGGCGGGAGTACAACCCCCTGTCGGCGAACTGCGGGCAGTGGGTGCAAGCAACACTGTCAAAGAATGGATGGCTTACGGCCGAAGTCAAATCGTTTACGAACCAAAACGTGGAGGCCTTGATCCGGGGGTTACCGACCTTCAGCCAACACGCGGGCATCGCCGTCACCGACACAGCCGCCGCCCTGGACCGCCTGCTCCAATTTGTCAGTGGGGGTAAGCTGAGTTTCAAGCGCGGAGGTGTCGTCCGATGGCATCAGTCCTTCTGTTAAATCAATCAAGTGAACGGTGTTGGCGCAGTTGGCCAAAATCTTGAAAAAGTTGGGGTCAAACGAGGAAAACTGCATGGACTCGAAGGCGCGTTGGCGCTCGTCGGCGGACATGTCAGGGGTTTTGAATGTGCACTTCATTTTATTTTCTGTCCGTGGAAAATAAAACGAAGACCATGGAGGACGAACGAGAAACCGTTGAAATTGACCCCGCCAAGTTGAAAGACATCGAGCTGACCCGCGCCCAGCTGAAGCAGCTGAAACCGAAGAAGGAACGCACTCCGGCCCAAATTGAGAGCGCCAAGAAATTGGTCGAGCTCCGCAAAGCGCGGCAGGAGGCCGAAGAGGCTAAAAAGAACACGGTCAGGGTGGCCGTAAAGAAAAAGCAGGCGCGGCGAAAGAAGAAGGAGGAAGAGGAGGAGCAGGAGGAGGAGGAGGAGGAGGAGGAGGAAGAGGAAGAGGAGGAAGAGGAGGTCCCCAAATGTAAGCCCAAGGGGCGATTTCAAGCCCCCAAGCCTGTCGCAAAACGTGCCAAGGTGGACCCTGAGGAGGTAGAAGAAAAGATTGACACTTTGGACAAGGTGAACCGAGCGCTGTACTCCAACCCGTGGTACGCCTCAATCATGGCGAGCCGTGGCTTCAAATTTTGACAGTGTTTAATAAACATGATACACCCTCACCCCTTGTCTGATGCCTTTACGGCTTTGGATCACGATCCCACGGATGCCAACGCGCCATTTCTGAAAAAAACAAAAGGAGCCCTCATTGCATGCGTTGGCAAGAAGCGTTCCGGCAAAACCACCTTGTTCATGCATCTGTTGACCCACCCTGAAATCTACAAGGGATACTTTAGCAACATCTTCATGATCAGCCCGTCAGACAGTGACCCAAAGGTCTCCGGTCTCATAGACGAGTTGAAAAAAGAAGAAAAGTTTTACAAGGAGCTGACCGAAGCAAACATCAAATCCATTTTGGACTTCATACAACACGAGAATGACCTGATTCAACAAAAACGCATCAAGGTCAAAAAAGGTAAACGCTTTAACCTGCTGGTCCTGGACGATTGCGTGACCGATCTGCCACGAACGATGAAGCGAAATTTCATCTCCAACATTTTTTACAATCAGAGGCATTACAATCTCTCCATCATTCTGGTGTCTCAAAGCTACCGCAATATCCCGCCCAATATCAGAAAGCAAATTGACATGCTTCATTTTTTTCCCGCCACGAATTTGAAGGAGAGAGAGGCTCTGCAGGACGACTGGGACGTCCCTGACGAGGTGTTGGACATATGCCAAGAAGGCGATGACCACCCCTTTTTGACCATGAATCTCAGTGGAAAGCGCCCTGTGTTCTTCCGAAAGTTTGATAAAATATCTTTGTGATACAGAAATGGTCTTGATTCAGTTACCAGTGTATTGGGACGACATTGCAGGGGCCACGGGCTTGACCAGTTTGACGCCACAGACCGTGTACCTGCCCGTCAACGCGTATGCGGGGCCCTATCGAGCAAAAGTAGACTCCATTTCATATTACACGACGTCCGTCACGCCCAACATTATCAAAATTACCTCGTCCAAGATGGCGTTTCCCGGCAGCGGCAGCCAAGGGTTGCTGGTACCGTCGAATCCTTCAACCCTCGACCCCAGTCTCGCAGGCCACAAAGAGTTTGCCATCAACACGATGAATGGTTCCATTGACCTCACGCTGAGCATCCAGCAGTTCGACGCAAGGCTCAAAAAAAATGATGGGACGTGGAATCAAAGTGGGTTTGTTTGGCTGCTCCTGACCCTCGACATCACACCATGTCATCCCTTGGAGGAAATGAAAAAAATTTGACGTGACAACACTTTTTTTTATCGCTTGACCTCCATGGCGCCGTCGGCGGTGAAGGCCACCAGCACATCATAAATACAGATGATGGTAGTGAGATAATTCGCACCGGCCGCTGCAGTGCCTGTCATTTGAAAGTTCAAGTTTGTGCAAGGCACACCGGGGAACAAGGACCCCTCATTGTCGAAGGATGACGTGTCCCACCCGATCGTGTACGTTTGTAATCCAAAATTGTTGTAGCCGCCCGGGCTCGGATACAGCACGTTTGCTTGAATGTTGTGATGGAGTGCCCCTTTCATCCCCGAGAAGACCATTTGAAGCGTATCGTAGATGGCACTATTGACTTGATTGCCATCAATGAAGAGAATATTGTTCTGCCCACTGCCGTTGAAGTAAAAAGGGGTGGCAGGGGTTCCACCACCTGTGACGTCGGTCGTGGACCTCACGTAGGCCAGCTGTGTTCCCGACGCGTACGTCCCCGAGTTGGACGGCATGATAAAGGCACATCGTAAGCTGGAGCAATTGAGGCCCAGTGTGTAAGAGGACAGGATGCTCTGTGGCACTTGTACATTCAAACTTGACGTTAAATTCATGATGAAGGGGCTCGATTTCACAGCCTGTCGTTCGGCCTCGATGTATGAGGCTGGCAGTTCGACCGCTTGATACACCAAATACGTGTTGGATACCGTGTATTCCGACACTGTCGCGGAGCTGCCGGCAAAAATGGCGCGCGACACCGACGAAAGGTCAATCTGTAAACTCAAGGGTGTGCTCAGAAGGTACAAGGGGAACGACTGGGTGGTCGAGTTGAAACAGGACAGAGGAATGGGAAGGCATAAGTCGATGGATGCCGATGTATTGTTGATGACCAAATTGTTTGCGTAGTTGAAGCTGGCACCGACCCCCATCTGCAATTCGCCGTCACTGGTCAAGAACGCCGCGTTTGAATTGTGAATCAGCATGAGGTTCATTTGATCATTACAGTAATTGATTTGTTCCACCACCGAGCTAGATGACCCGAATAAGGTTAACCGTTGCATCCACGAGTACCCGTTGCCCAAGGCGGGCGCTCCATAGACATTCACTGCACCGGTAGTGCTCGTTTGGGGAATGGCCTTGGTGAGGATACCCGGTCCTTGAAAGCCTACCGCGTTCGCTACAGTGCCTGTGCCCGCATTGTTGTTGCCCATGTTAGACCCCGTCAAGGTCACGGTGCATCTCAGAAACATGGTCCCCTTGGAGATCGAATAGTTTGAGGGTGGGATGTTGAAGAGAATAACTCCACCCGATTTGGCCGCTTGAGAGGTTGAACTCAGCTGAAACACACGGTTCCGCGTCTTCATGCATTGAGCCGAACTGTTGCTTTTCAAGTCATTGGGCACTTCCTGCTGGAGGAAGGTGTGGGTTTCTTGGTTGAGCCCGGTAAAGTGGGACATGATGTGTTTGTTCATTGCCACACATTTTTTTCAGAACTTGCGGTAATAATTGGAAAAATCGCGTGCTCGATACTCTTGCAGAGAGGGTGATCCCCTGGCATACGATGGAGCGCTCTCTTCACATTTTTGACGGTACATGAGCACGTTGGAATAGCATTGTGTGTGGTACTTTCTCAAACGATTCGTATCAATCAGCTTTCGGCTGCCGGTCTCCATCACGACCGGTGCGATGGGTTGCAGCACTGGTTTCTGCCGGAGGCCCATCCAGCTTGTGTGTGTCATTTGTGTTGACCTCAACATTTTTTTGCAACTCTTGTTCTAGCTGTTTTTTGATGGCCACCAGTTGTTTGACGATGGCCTTCTCTTGTTCCACGAATTCTTGGGGGGCCGGTACAGTCCCCATGGGCAGCAGGTCTTTGCCGGCGTTGGCAGCTGGTATCATCACCTCCGAAAACTCAAGTTGGACCCCCCAATTTAACCCACACAAGTTTGTCGAGAAGTCTGTCGCGATATTGTCTGTGATATACAAGTTTATGGACGAGATGGTCGTGTTATTGAGCAACAAATGGGTGTTGCCCTGGAAAAAGAGCACCGAATTTGGCAAGGACTGGACTTGGATCTTGGCCACGATGTCACTGTTTTCATACGAAGAGACGATGGCTTCGAAATTGCTTTGAAACTTCAGTGTTTCACTGCGAATGTAGATAGATGTAATAGGGTTTACCTGGACTTTAAATGGACTGGTGCTCGAGGCCACATTGGAAAATGTGACATCGGCAATGTACCCGAACATTCCCGCCAAAATCTCGTTCTGTGAAAACTGAAAAGTGATGTTCAAAGTGGTGCCCGTCACTGCAAACGTGGTTTGTCCGGTGGCGGAGTTGTAGGAGAACGCAAGATTATCATTTGAAATGCTCACGCCATGTGCGGCCAAGGCCGTAATGAGGAGCGATTCCGTCGTGGCCAGCAAGTTGGTGATGTTGTAATTGCCCTTTGGAAAAGTGATTGTACCTGTGTATGCCCCGTTGGTTGTGGTGGACCAACGCAAGAAATTTGGGGTGTCCCCATTCAATTGGTTGAAGGAGACTGGAATCTCGGCATATTTGACGCACACGAGAAACCTGTTGCCCGTGTTCGACAACACCATGGGCGTGTTGAAAAGCCACGAGGCGTTGTCAGTTGACCCCGAGGTCCTTTGCCGTGTGTTGAGAAACACTGTATACGTTTTCACAATATGCCACTGCATTTTTGTTTGTAGTGTAGATAAATGGCTTCAGTTGATGGCCTGTCCAACCAAGTTGCAAATTTGATCACCATTGACGGGCTGACAACGTTGTTCTCCAATGGGACGGCCATCTCACCCGATTCGTACGTGCCGTATGTTGGGGCTTTGGGCCCCATCGATTTGGGGGGACAGCGCATCAAATCATCCTTTGTGCCAACGCTGAACGCGGATCTGACAAATAAATTTTATGTGGACAGAACGTTTTTGAGCAGCGGGGGCTTTGATTTAACATCCGGTACTTTTGTGTTTGGCTCTGGCACAACGGTGCAGACATATAGCATGATCATCAACAATGTCCCAACTGGAACACAGCAATATCTATTAGCGGTTGACAACGTTGGCAATGTCATACGAGGGACAGCCAGTGCTGGTGATGCGTTTTTAGCCAACACACAGACATTCACAGGAGTAAACACATTTTCAAATGATATGATTTTGCAAAAGTCTTTCTCACTGACATTGGGGTCCATCAACAATTTCATTGTGCGTAACAGTAGTGCCGTTCAACAGTTGTTAGTGACCAATACAGGTGTGTCTATGGGCAATTTGGTTATGACTGGAACTGTTTTCAACATGAGTGCGACCAGCCCGAACTTCATATATTCAGCGGATTCTCTGGCGATTACCGCCTCCACCAACACCAGCAAGTCGATAATTTTGTCAGTCGCAGGCACTGGGTTAACGTTAGATCAATATGGTTTGTCACTGTCGTCTTCAAAAACGATATATTGCAATACATATCAGACATTGTCAGGGCAAGATTGTTACTTTCAAATCAATGGCAATCTAAACGGTTCAATGCCTGTCAGTTTTTATTTTCAGACGGGCTATCCTGCGTTGACGACAAAGGCTCAGATAAGCAGTGCAGGGGTGGGTGCCAACACCTTTTATTCATTCGCATCCAATGCTTTAACTTTGAATGCAGCCAATGGGACCGTCAATGTATTGGCGTCAACAATGCCCACATTGAACTTGACCAATGGTACGAATAGTTTGGCCATTGTGTCCTATGTCGGCGGTGCGGAGTTTCGGTACGCGGGTACCACCGCCTTTGGATTTGATTCGACAGGTATGTATGCTGATAATTTTCGAAACAGGACTGGAACTGATTTTACAATCAACGGAAACGGGTCAGGGGTTATCAATTTACAAAACAACGGAACCACCATTTTTCAAACATCAGTCAATGGGGCGAGAGTCAAAGGCTCATCCGTATTGAATTTTGATAACACGCCAACCATTGCCTGTGATGGCTCAGGGTTCAATTGGGTGATCGGCGGTGGTGGTGGGTCCAACGTCGGGTATTTTGACAAAAACGCATGGGCGACGGGGTATGGCTGGCGCATTCACTCAAATGCTTTCGCTACTTATGAATGCGCGTACGACATGATTCTCCGCTGTAACAGCGGAGGAAATCCACAGGTCAACGCGAATAATCGCTTGATGAACGTTGTGGTACCAAATAGCATTAATTCTGTCAATGACGTGGGGGGGTATGGATGGTACTGTGGCCAAACCGTTTTCCGTGCGTTGGACGGTGGAAACCAGGGTGATGGTATCGGCATCTCAATGAGTTCGACAACAGGATATGGTGGAAACCAATGGGCTTATATGTGTGCCGTCAACCCAGGGGTATCGTGGAGAAACATGGCCATAGGAACGTCCACTGCCCAATGGTGGGTGAATGGAACCGCGTGTGCGTACATCAATTCCACTTCAGGATGGCAGGCAGCAAGTGACGCGAGATGCAAAAGAGATGTGAAAGACTTGAACACGATTCATTCACTTCAGCGGATATTGAAATGCAAACCCAAAGCGTATAAGCGGATTTTGAATCAATCTTACGGAGACACACCCATAGAGCACAAACAAGAAGACATTGATCGAATGCATGTCGGGTTGATCGCGCAAGACGTGTTAGAATTCAATAGACACTGCGTCAGCACATGGGAGGACGATGCTCCAGACAAACATGAAAAGGTGGAGCGCTTGGGATTGGCTTACCAGGATTTCATCATCCACCTTATTGGGGCCGTGCAGGAGCAGCAAAAACAGATCGAGTCCCTGCAAAAAATGTTGGCTAGTGAGTAAAACATGGGCAACACGGTCAAGTCGTTCGCAACAGGGGTCGCGAAGGCCGCCATTTCGGGAGCAGGTTCCGCGATCCCTGTGATTGGGGGGCCGCTGGCAAGCTGGATTAACAGCAAGTTTGCTGTGGGCGCGTCCGAATTGCTGCCTCCCGGTGGGATTCCATCGGACCGGGACACCAAGGTCGTCAAGAGCCCCGCACAACTCAAGGCATTGATCAAGCAGTATCCCGTTCAAGCCGCGAAGGCGGGGTTGACCGCGGACATGGTAGACGAAAAAGTAGCCGAGATGAAGGCCGACAAGAAATGTTGTGGTGGCAAAGTCAAAAAACGTTCACCGGCCCAGCAGCGGGCCACCGCCAAGATGCTAGCCGCCAAAAAGAAAGGGAAGTAGACCGGGCGATCGGTAAAATAAGTGTGTATAAAAGAAACATGAAAAACGTGAGTGCACAAGACCTGCGTAATCTGAAGCAATCGGTGCCTGTCCCAATCACGGCTCACAGCCACGAATTGATATGTCCGGTTGTATATGCCACCAAGGTCCGGAAGTACATGGAGAAGGAGGGTATGCATCTTCCTTTGACCCAAAAGGAGCTGCAAGCATACAAAGAAAAGGCAAAGGAGTACGCAAAAGGGGGTGTGGTGGCTGTCACGAAGGGGGGTATTACACAACAGGTCGTGGTGAACATTGGCCACACGCGGAGACGACGCAAAAAGAAAAAGAAGACCATGGGCATGGCAGGAGGACCGGCCATGCCACCCCGGGCCATGTCCACATGGTCCTCCCTCCCCCCTTCAAACTTTGGGTCGCTCTCATGGGACTCGATCAAATCTCGGCTTGGACCCCTCGACACGGGGCTGCGACCGACCCCTGAGACAATGAACGCAGTCGACAAATACAAGACGGACCTCCAACAATTGCAGAAAGAGCAAAAGGAATTGATGGAAAAATTTCAAAGGCAACTCTCGACCCCCTTGCGGAGCAGCGCGGCGACAGAGCGTACCACGATCTATGCCTCGGGGCCGTTGACGTCCCGACCCAAGGCCGAGTCGGCCGGGTTGACGCCGGATCCGCTGCGGGTGGACACGGCAGCCCGGGACATTTTCGCCAGGGCCGGGCTGGATGTGGACGAAACAGGGGAAGAGAAGGAAGCTCCTGTGCCGAGAAAGATGGTGAGGGAACGGGCGGAGATGAGTAAGCAACAAGGCAATATTCTCGACCCGGGCACCACGCGCATGAAGCCACGACTGCCACCACTGCGCAGGTAAAAAGGGGGTGGTTCATTAATTTTCTGCAGCCATAATTAAACAAGATGCCAAAAAAAGCCAAAGCTCCCGCACCTGTCAACCCGGCCGAGGCCATCCTGGTCCGGCTGGAGTCGGTCGTCACCTTCGCCGACTGTGTCAACGTTGGGACCAACCAAGTCAGCGCCATGTTTGCCAGCATCGAGCAACTGGTAAAAAGCAAACACGAGCCGGAGCGGGCATTCAATGCGATCCAACATGCAATGAAAATCATGTACCCCAACCAGAACACACGGGCAGTGAAATGTTCAAACGTGATCAAGGTGGTGTATGACACGTGGGGACACTACGTACCCAAATCGGTCCCCAAGCGGTTTCCGCCAATGACGCAGCTTGCGTTCAATACCATCCGCCTGACCGAGGAAGAGAAAAAAGAGCGAGAAGTGCAAGCACGAGCCATTCTGGAAGACAAGTTGCGCAACCCCGTTCAAGTGCAGCTCAGTGAAATCACGCACCTGGTGGAAAGTTTCAAGGGCTTTGACGCAAATACTTGGTGGGACTCCATCATTTATATCCAAATCATGACGGGGGCACGCATTTTCGAGACCATGGCAGAGCAGACTGTGTACACAGTCAAAAGCAAAGACTTGCTGTCTGTGAAGGGGGTACTCAAGGAACGAAAGGGAAAAGAGTCAAAGGCCATTGACCGTCCCGTGTGGTGGCCCCACACGACGGCTACAAAGATCAAGACCACCATCAGTGCCCTACGTGCCTGGAAGAAACGCGAACAGTCGCATAGGGTTGACTCCAGCTGGTTTGACCAGCAGGTCAACCAGCGGATCCAAGTGTACTTCCCCGATCAACCGCTCGAGCAACGGCTCACCAGCCATGATTTGCGTGGGCTGTATGTGGCCCTCGTCCTTGGCGAATTCTTTGTACCCGAAGACAAGCGGCAATACGACGACCTCCAAGGTGGCGCACAGGTGATGAAAATCCAGGACATCTTGGGCCACGACTCGGTCAACAGCAGTTTGCACTATGCCAAGTTCATCGTTCATGACGACCGTGGCAAAGGGGCCAAACGTCCGCGCATGTGTGGTCCGGCCATCAAGCAAGCGGTCCAGGAAGCCCTGGATGAGCAAAAGAGCAAGATCACGGCGTGTTTGAGTGCCTTGTAATTTGTGGTCACACATAATAAAATGAGACGTGTGACATCGAAAAATCCCCCCTTGCCCACCATACCCGTTGAAAAAAATTACACCACCGTCATGCACTGCCAACAGTGCACGCACGCAGGGTGCCGTCGAAAAACCTGCATGCAGTTACCCATGTGTTGGCAGCATGCGCGCACCCAGTATCACTTGCAGGTCAAACCATCGACCATACCAGCCGCGGGCAAAGGCCTGTTCGCCTGGGCACGGACAACAAAAGACAGAGCCGCAAAGGCTGTGGTGTTCAAGGTGGGAGCGTTCATATGCCCCATCAAGGGCCGACCGACGAGTCAACATGACCTTGTGGCGCATTACGGACAGCACAACGTACCGTATGGGGCTGCCTCGTCTGCGGCAAAAACAGGGCAGCCCTTCGTGGACGGCCTGGGGGACCGGTGGATCGGCCAGTACGCCAACACCCGGTTGGGAGTGGCTCTGGCCGACGGGCGCAGGCGGTCCATTCAATCGGGAACCAATGCCACGCTGTCCAACCGGGCCGATGGCTACATGTGGGTCAAGGCGACCAAGGCCATCCGCAGTGGAGACGAGATTCTGACGTGGTACGGCCACGAGTACATGTTGGAGCCTTCAGCCACAATCAAGTAGTTTTTTAATCCGATACAATTTTTGGTACGCCAACAATTTTGCTCGGTGTTGTACATAATAAGATCGTGCATACGCACTCCGCCATTCTTTTGAGTACGACACAGGTGCTTTCCCAACAGCCCGTTTTCGCCGGTAATACTCGCGGTGGTACTCGGTACGTGTCATTTAATTATGAGTTCTAAAAATCTTTTTATGTTCAATCAGGGGGCCGCGGCAGAGCTGCGAACTTGAGCTGCGCTCTCTTCGGCAGGCAACATTATTTTTTTGAGGTGAAGCCGGGCAAGTGCGTAAGATTTTTGTCGTCGGGCACTTGGGGACCAAGAAATGTCGATGTCAGCCGCTTCGAATTGTTGCATCAGCACACCTTGTGTGCATTTTCCTTCGGGATAATATTTAAAGTAGGCCTCCTTGAAATCTTCAAACAAAATATACGGCTGCCCAAGGGTGTGTTTGTCGGTCTTCACATACCCTTTCAAGAACTCAAGCAGAGGGTTCCGAACTTGCACCGCTTCTTTGCTGTCGACTTCAATGGCGTCGCTCGTGACAAACTTGAAGCTGTTCTTGCGGCCCTCCAACAGCAACAGCCACATGAAGGCTTCATATGTCTCAGGTTCCGCGGCCTTGTCCTTCAGTGAGGGATCTGCCTTGCGCTCATTTGGCTTGGACAGATCTGGTTTTTCTTTGTAAACTCGCGGCAACAAAATTGTCTTGCAGCGCCGCGTTGGTCCTTGGTCCCCAACAGTGGATAATTGGATATCCCGCATACACTGCAACACAATATGACCGTCTACAGTCATGTCAAAAGGGGCGCGATACAAGGGGCGAACCGTGAGATCATCGCCACCGGTCAATTCGCAAATTTTTGAAGTGCTGATCATTACTCGTTTCCCATCTGATCGAGTGCCACCACCGGCTTCATTGACGCTGATAAGACGCTTGCCTTGCAAATTGACCAGTTCAGGGTTCGCTGCACTCTTTTGAGTGTCCTCTTGCAATTGAGTGATGTTCATGTTGGCAAACATATTTCCCAATGCATGCTTCATCAGTTTCATGATAAGGCCCTTGCCATTTCCACCAGATCCAGTCAAGCACAGAAACAGTTCCTGATTATTTCGGCCCCAAACTGTAGATGCAAAATAGGACATGATGGATTCAAAGTGTTCGCCGCTGATATCTTCAATCAAAGCCCGCAATTCTTCAATTTTGGTCCTATCCATTTTTTTAGGAAGCTCGTAGCCCGTTGTCATCAACACCTTGTCTTCTTTTGAAACTTCTACCACTTCAAAGGGGGCCCAATAGTCATCGCCTTCCTTTGCGGGTTCCAAGACAATGGCCTTGTTTTTTTCGAACGGAAACAAATTGAATTTGCGGTCGAACTTGCGGCGACCATTCGGTTCTTGGAAGTCGCCATGCAAGAAGGCCAAGACATTTTTGATAAACGGCGCAGTACCTAACAAAACTGCTGTCTTTTGACACAGTTGGTAATATTTCTTGTCTGCTAAGTACCATTTCATGGCATTCGGATTCACGCTCTTTTCCTCTTCGGTGGGTTCAACGGGCTTCTTCTGTTTGATGAAATATTTTTTGAACGCAGACCCAATTCGCTGTTCGACGACAGACACTAATCCACCCTGTTCAAAACTTTGAGCAACGCACCATCCCATTTGGCCCATGTCATGCCGGGCGTCATTCCAGATTATGCAGCCGGCACTGGTGGCAATCACGCTGTCTTTGCAAAGTTTGCGCACAAGATCGGCAACGGTCGTGTGGGTCAGTTCTTCCAACGACTTCAACTCCTCAGTAATCGTTCCCACGATAAGCTCCTCCTCGTCAAACTGTTCTTCAGCGCCATCCAAACGAGGGACTTTTTCATTCTTTTGCTCATCTTCAAATTTTTCTTCTTGCAAAAATAGCTCAGATCGCTTGCGCTTGGGTTTTTGATCATCGGACGCTTGTTCGATTTCGTGGAGACAAAGAAGATCGCTTTCATCCATCGCAACTCCATCTTCACGCACCCATTTCATCAGAGTTGGGATCAAGCTGCCCCACGTCCGTTCTTTTTTTTCTTGGCGAAACCTGTTCAGAGCACGTTCGGGGGTCTTGAAACTTGGGCATTGGGTGCGAATGGTCAGCCATTGTTGTTCGTTGCACCCAGAACCAATCATGAGAAATAACAAAGGCAAGCGGGCGTTATGATTGTGAAAACGGTCCTTCTTGAGTTGGGAGTTCTCCAAATACTTCATGATAATGTCGGCAAACCGGGGGTCACTGATGGGCTTTCGATACGATCGAAGCGGACCGCGCTCCTTGTGCTTGATGGAGGGACCAAACGTAATTGGAACCATCGTGTCATCTTCCACCACCACGTTAATCAAAAATTTGTGCAAGGTATCGGGGGAATGGGGCACGTGGGGGGTGTCTTTGCCCAGTTTGGGATCGGTGCTAAGTGGCAAACGCATTCGTCGATTTTTGTCGTACACTTTGTCGTCCAATGAGTCGTAAAATTGACCAAAAAGTGGTTTCAAATAGTCGGCATATTCCGGGGCTTTTGGGTCGAAGTGCCCATGTTCATCCCATCGCGACATAAAACGTTGCTGCCAAACCACGTGCATCGAGTACTTGCCTGTCTTGACACCTTTGGGTGGATATGATCCGTCGGTGAAGACCAGCTCCTCACTCGAGGTCCGCAAACGGTCTTTCAAGTCAGTCCACGACGAAGACCGTGCATTCCATTCATCAAGGGTCACCGCCTGGTCCAGGTCAACGTACATCTTGGTGACTGGCTTCAAAATTTCGTACTTGTAATCTTTGAAATTTTTCTCCGTGGCATGCTCAACAGAGTAAGCAAACTGAGAATCGTCACCGTTGACATCGCGGCGCGATGGGGACGTACTGTGTGCCGGAAAAGTGTGTACGAACAGTACGATCTCAGAAGGACTCTTGCCCGACCCGTTCGAAGGGTCTTCCTCTTGCTGGGGGTCTTGCTCCATCTTCAATGGATCTTGCTGGTCCTCGTCGTCGAAGACCCACGACATGTTGAGTGTTTTATTTAAACTCTGGGAAACATTTTAAATGACACACGCGACACACATCACATCGCGACTGTTCCATGAGCATGAGGTTCCGGTTCGAGGTCAACGACCCACACACGCGACCGCACCGGACACACGCGACCGCACCGGACACACGCGCCCCCACCGGACACAC
>Ga0181356_1000746_pt1 | contig 14199 bp, 10 predicted proteins | sample Fa13VDMM110SN_FD_130104 | JGI IMG/M metagenome (GOLD analysis project Ga0181356, IMG submission 130104) | Freshwater viral communities from Lake Michigan, USA - Fa13.VD.MM110.S.N | ecosystem: Environmental > Aquatic > Freshwater > Lake | place: USA: Michigan | collected 2013-09-24 | reverse complement strand
TATATGATAAAAAATTACCCGTAATTATATGTAAAAATCCTTTAGATTATGGTATTGCTGGCTCAAAAGTAAATTATGATGTAAAAGATGCTGTGTTATTAGACGGTTGTGCTGTATTGATGCATGATGATAAAAAAATAACAATACTAGAAGGAGATAAAACTCCTTTTAATAATACCACAGATTTAACAGATTTAACAACACTTAATACATTATCTCTTGCCACTCAAGAACAGTTTAATTTATGGGAACAATCTCTGATTACTACTCTTGCAATAGGAGATGATATATTCTATGGTTATAAGCCAGAATATGCGGAACAAGTCAATAAACTAAAACAATGGGGTAATATTAGTAATCGTGGCAGTGTTCCGTCTACTGACTCATACAAACAAGTTGATTCTTTTCATACTGTGTCTTGTGGTATTAAACAAAATGGATTAGTTGAATGTTGGGGTCAAGATATATGGGATATAACTCAAGTACCTACGAATCTATGAGTATGTGATCTTGTTGCTGTGGGTAGAGACCACGCATGTGCTCAAAATATTTTTGGAAATGTAATTTGTTGGGGAGGAGATAATAAATACGGTCAGTGTGATGTTCCAGCTTCTGTTAATGATGGAACCGGAAATAAATATTTAGACTGCGGAGATGGATTCTCTGTAGTATGCAAAAACGATAACAGAATTATTGCTTGGGGATTAGGACTTACTGGACCAATTTTTACAACACCATTTGAAGGATCGTCAGTACCAACAATATTAGAATTGGCAGATTAATTACAGGAATACCATGAACGGAATTTATAAAGTTTCTAGAGGAGAAGGGCATAGTCTTTTTATACAAGACGGAAATTTATACGGTTGGGGCTCTAATCCAGACGGCAGATTGGGAGTAAATATTGTCGGAAGTTACGAATCTGCTCCTATTTTAATTTCAAATTCTGGAAATTGGACTGATATTTCTGCTGGTTCAGATCACTCTTTAGGTATATGTGGTGGTTATCTGTATTCATGGGGAAATAATTCATACGGTCAATTAGGATTAACCTACTGTGATCAAGAATACACTATTTATCCTGCATTTAGTGGTTTAGGTCATGGAGATTTTGGTAAACAAGAATCAAAAGAAACAAGACCACAAAAAGTTGGGGGACTAAACGGATGGACCAAAGTATCTGCTGGAAATCAGTATTCTTTAGGAATAAGAAACGGTTATTTATATGGTTGGGGTAAAAATTATGCTCCGTGGAATGTTGTTGGTATAGAAATGAATAATTTAGATGAAACTTTGTATTTGCCCAGACAATTTATTATAACTATACCAATAAGAGTTTCTACTCATAATGATTGGACCGATATTTCTGCAGGTTCTAAACATACTCTTGGAGTGCAAGGCGGAAAATTAAGATCTTGTGGTACTGGAACGAAAGGAATTTTAGGAGACAATGACGATGAATCTTTCCATCCAGGGGAAACAAATTATTATAAATTTTCTGAAAACACACAACTAACACTTTCTGCATTTTCGGATGCTGGAATATTTGCTGCTTTATCAGAAGCAAGTGATGGAGACAGACCTTATCCGTTGCCAACAAACACAACATGGACTAATGTATCTGCTGGAGCATTACATTCTTTAGGTATTTCTGGTGGTGATCTTTATGGTTGGGGATCTAATAATAACGGAGCTTTAGGAGACGGAACAAAAAATGATTGTTTTATACCAAAACTAATAAACAATACAAATAACTGGTATAAAGTTGATGCTGGTGATAATTTTTCTTTAGGATTGATTGATACTGGTGTTGGATATTATGAACCTAGAGCATGGGGAACGAATTCTAATTGTCAGTTAGGAGATGGAACAAAAAATGATTCTCTTATTCCTATTCCTTTTGATATTCAAACTTATTCGGATATTTCTGCTGGTGGCAATAATAGTGCAGGCATAGAATCGTATACTGGTAATAATAACCTATTGACTTGGGGATTTGATCTGTCTTCTCCATTTGCTTTGGGAAATAGTAGAATTGATCCAAATTTAAAAATACCAGATCAGTATAAAGTACCTAATAGTTTTGTTGAGAAGATAACATCAGGTTGGAATGATATGTTTGTTTTAAATACAAATGGATCATTTGAACATGTTTGGTTTAAAGGACTAGATCCATACAACCCTGCAGTTTTGTCGTCTTATTATAAAAATGAATTTAATCAGCCTCAAAAAATTAAAGATATTGCTGCCGGTCTAGACACATTTATAGTTTCTAGAAGTGATAACAGTATTGGTGTTGGTGGACTATCTATTGATTTAGACAATATATCACACAGATTATGGAGAAAGATTAATAGACGGGATGGAATAGCGGGTGTTTACTGTGGTGTGGTAAACTATGGTATAGTATTTGAAGATGGTACTGCAGAAACTTGGGGACGGTATAAAAAAATAGCAAATCAACAACCAATAATTGTAGACTGGAAGCAGATAGCAGCTGGTAGTAAGCATGTGGTGATACTAACGAATTATAATGAAGTTTACTGTTTTGGTGATAATACTCATGGTCAATGCACCGTTCCAGCAGGTCTCACTAATATTAAATCGGTATTTGCGACAGATACTGCAAGCGGTGTGGTAAAAACAAATGGTGATGTAGTTTATTGGGGGCTTGTTGATCAAGCTACTGGTAGTCAGTTAGATATTTACAAGTATAGTATAGCTAATCCAGACAAAACACTGAAATTACCGCTTAACAGAAAATACAAACATAACTTAATTGGGTATACATTTGACGGTTTAGGTGAAACACTGTATAAAGACACAATAAAGAATAAATTAAACAATTACTATAACCAATTAGGATCTTACCCAGAAAAAATAGTATTAAATATTGCTGAAGGTTATAATAACGAATTGCGTTGGTTTACAGAACCAGCAAAATTTAAATATTTAGGATTTACCTTGAATGTTAGTGGTATATCTAAAGCAAACGATGGTGTAACTTATCAAAACATTTGGAACAGTAATTATAATACTGCACCAACCACCGACGAAGACTTTAGTTTAGTTTTAAATACTATTACTGATTTTTATAATCACGGATATACTCTTGCAAAACAAGCAATATACGAAATCACAGGCAACAGAGACAGTGTTGCTGTGGGATTCAACACAGGTTCTCTATTACCAAACTACACCTGGGTGGGATTCACAGCAACTAATTCTGGGTTTACTACTAACTCAAAGATAAGTTGGATAAATGGTAATACTCTTGTAAATTATTTGGAATTTAATAAGGATTCTTCGTGGAGACCTTATATAACTCAAGGACCAAATTCGTACTTACCAGTTTCTGGATTTGATACAAGTAAACTTCCTGTTAAAAATTATTCAGGAATTACTGCAGATAAAAAATATTATATTAATTCTATAGGAATAACTTCAGCTGTATACAGTACATACTACAAACGTTGGAAAGAATTCTTAAATAATGTTGATTTTGATTTCGTATTAGATTCTAACATTAGTAATTTTATTTTACCAGAAGACATAAAAAATACCAGTGTTATATGGAGCAAAACTAAACAAATTTTGACGGATTACGAAACAGAATACAGTAAAAAGTTAAATAAAAATCTATATGTAAATTATACACACGTTCCTAATGATAATATTGGTACTACATTAGGCGTGGTACTGCATGGTCCAATTTTAACAGCGGGAGCAACTGGAATAAGCATTAATAAACAAATTGTTAGTAATTCCACAGACGCATCAAAATCTTTAGGATATAATTCTGCTGTTGATTCTAATAATATAATAGAAAATGCAGTTTTGGCTGTTAATGGTAGTTCTGCTGAAAGAGAAGCTATGGATCAGTGGTATTATTATGGTGTGCGTGGTAGAACTTACGCATGGAATAATTATCTGTTAGATGTTGGTCATACACTAATAGACTGGTCTGTTTTACAATCAGAATTGATTGATGAAGATTATACGGTATTTACATCAGGTAAACCAAATATCACTAAATATACGTCAACAATAAATTATCTATCAAGTTTAAATAGTGCTTACAAGAATCAATTTGATTTTTATAACCTAACAAATATTTCTAAAGTAAAGTCTGGAAAAGATCACAGTATTCTTTTAGATAAGTTTGGAACCATTTATTTCTTGGGATCTACTTTTGATAACAGACAGAATATCATAAACGATAAAACATATATTGATATTTCTGCTGGTGAATCACACTCTGCTGCAATAGACCAGCAAGGCAGTTTATACACTGCCGGTAAGATTTTAATTGATTCTGGAGCATGTTCTGGTTCTACTGTTAGTGTAGAACTACAAACAATACCTGGAACTTTTGATACTGTTGAATCTGGTTTTAATCATATAGCTTTGTTTGAAACCGGTCAAAATAAAGAATATCTAGGAAGAGTGGATTCTGTAGACGATGCATTCAAGAGAATCTACGTTAAAAATTATTCTGCATCTGATGAAACACAAATATCGTTTGATGATCCTAGTGGTACAGAAATTTCAATCATTAGAGACGGGGTATTAGTAAAAACAATACAGCACAAATTCTTAAGTATCGATTCTTACATGAATACCGTGCAATACATGGTGGATTCTAATAATAACATACTAGATCCTGTAGCAAATAATGGTGCTGCCTGGAAAATATATTTTATAGATTTTTATAAAAATGCAAATAATTACGACTATTTAATCACACCAATTAAGGCACAAAATAGTACGTTAGTTACTGATGCTAAATACTTGAGTGATGATAAATTATATCAATTTGAAAGAAAGTTTAAAGAATTAGTTAATGTCGAAAATAAAATTGATATTAATATAAAAGATCTATGAGCACTCAAGTAAAAATACCAAATATTGATATAAAGGAAATAACCTTAATCAATAGTGATCCTGATACAAATTCAACTCTTGTTGCGTTCACCATTTTTCCTAGAGATTTAAACGAACCTGTTATTTTTGATTCTATTATTTTAGATGAAGACATGTTTGCAGAATCTGTTTCTGGTACTCTTTATTTTCATGATCCTGCATTTATAATCGAGCAGTTGAATTTTACATCATATGATATGGTTAGATTAAAATATACTGATGATAAAAATAAAACTACAACATCTACCTTTAAAATAATAGAAATAGCATCTGAATCAAATACAGTATCAAAATCTGTTTTAGGTCCTTTCGGCAACACTATTCCAGTAGCTATAAAATTTACTTCAGATCAATTAATTTATAAAAACTATGATACTATGTTGTTGAAATCGTTTATAGGAAGAATATCCAACGATTCTAAAAAACCAGAAAAATATGTTAGTCAAGTAGCTGGACTAGAAAAATGCGGAGATATACCAGGTCCGGGATTTGTTCAATATATTTTTGATGAATTTGGTTTTGGTAAAAACAACGGAGAAAGTATCCCTAAACAATTACAAGCAGATCCTACATTTAATGATGTTTGGTTTAAATTAAATCCAAGTCATTATCCGTGGAGTAAAATTGGTGTTCCTGCAAAAATTGGTCAAATGATGAACTATGTTTGTGAGTACGCCTGTTACGCAAAGAATCCAAATGCAGTAAATTTTTTCTTCTGGGAAGATCTTGATAAATTTAATTTTAGATGTATAGAATCTCTACTAGAAAGTAAAGTAAAGGCAACGTACACACCATCATTAAATGAGAATGATATAGACGCTATAGCAGAATTACAAGTCATAACAGAAACTCCTGTTGCCAAACTTGTAAATAATGGAGCGTTTAGTGGTGAGTATGTTCGAATTAAACCTGATTGGATCAATCCATATAAATTTGTTACTGATACTGCAGAAACACTGAAAAGAACACAAGTAGTATATGATTACTACACCGATAATACTTTTAAAAAAATAGCAACATATCCTCCTATAGACAAAAAAGACGTATCCTTGGTGTACTCTCCAAACAGAATTACAGATTCATACTACGGTTATTTTCAACAAGCATACGGGCAAACCAATCTTCCTTGGTGGAATTATTGGGATTCTTCGTATAAACATTTTGAAGGTGAAGTAATAGGTGGAGTCACTTCAGAAGTAGAAAGAATAGAAGCAAATTATTGGCAAGCACAATTTGATTTTTGTGAGTTGCCTGGTTCTTGTTTGAAGAAAATATACGAAAAAATTAAATGGCCTCTATCTAAAGCAAGAGCGTATTACTCTTATCTAAAAAGAGCAGACGTTAAATGGAAGTTTTATAGACAAAGTATATTAGGTGAAAGAAATCAACCGTCTAGTTTCTATGCGTTATTACTGGATGCACAAAAGATTTACGATAATGGAGCTGGTGGAATATACCGATATTATTTTGAAGAAATAGAATTTTGGAATAAAAGAAACCCTGGAAAAGGTCTTAGAAACTTAAGAGCAGTCCAAACAGTTGTTGCCGATGAAAATTATCCGTTTACTATAGTAAATGTTCCATGGGGAATAAAAGGTTATAGTTATAATTTAAATGAATTTTTAAACACAACTTTACCCAGATCTGTTGAAGTTGATGACGAAGCTCAAACAGCTATTCTTTCTCCGGGTGCATCAACACGGGTAAATAAAGCAGACGGTTCTGCTGACGGGATTATCATGCAACCTGTAGGACGAGTTAAAATAACAGGTACAGATTTAAACGCGTACGTTGGCAGAGTAGTAAAAATTGAAACAGTAAGTTCAAAAATGGTAGATCTATTAATACCAGCAACTAGTTTCCCGTGTGGATTCCCACCAAAATCAGAATCCGGACCTATGTTTATATTTGACGTAGAAAATGCAGGAGTTTGCTCTACTACTGAATAAGGGTAAATCATGAGTCAAGATCAAATCAATACATCAAATTTTTCATCAGACGATTACAGTGGATTTTATACCCATAAATTCAGTACAACTTCTAGAGAGCACGGTAGATTTGGACCATCATTAAATCCCGACATTTTTATTCCCAATCCAAATCTTCCACCATACGAGGATAAAACACCCGGTCATTTAAAAAAATTCAAGCCAACAGAAATTGAACCATCAGAGGATGCTCTTTTATGTGCAAAAGTAGATGCTGCAGAATGCCCCAGTATAACTAAAGAATTAGGAAAAGAATGGTTAGGAATAGATTATGGTGACCCAAATTCTGCATATAACTGTTTTTGTGCAGAAGGAACTGATAGACCAAATACTAGTTGGTGGTCAACACTAAGCCAAGTAACAGATCAGAATTATGGTTTAAATTCTGGCATCTATGATTACGGCAGATTAGCAAAATTACCATCACAAATAGAAGTAGATGACTATACACCACCAACTTATAATACAGAAAATTGTGGTACTAAATTTGACAAATATGTAGAGTATTCTAAAACAAATGCTACTTTTTGGAATACTCCTCCCAAAACACCATTATACAGACGAGCACAAACCTCGTTATTGATGTATAATAGGATACGAATTTTAGTTCATGGTGATTTTAATATTAAGCCAGGAGATCTTGTTAGTATAGATTATTCTGTAAATATGGAAAATAATACACAAATTAAAAAAACCAGGCACGATGGTCGCTGGATGGTTTATAAAATTCAACGAGTACTTACTCCGTTAAAGCATTCTATGTTTTTACATCTTATGCGAGACGGTTCAGAAGTAGATCCAAAGCTTTACCGAAAGGTAGTAGTAGAAAAATAAATTTTACTATAAATACAGTAAATGGCAAAGTATTCAGACATAGACTTCTTTTTAACAAAAAATGAATTAACACAAGATATTTCTTTTAAAAAGGACGTGTATGCTGTAAGTCAAAGTATAGGAAATATAGCTTTGACCAGAAAGGGCGAACGTGTTTTTTATCCTGAATTTGGTTCAGATTTAATACAAGGATTACAAACAAATATATCCGAAATTGAGCTAAATGTACTCCGAGAAATAGTAAAAACTCAATTAGAAACACAAGAACCCAGAGCTATAATAGATAATATAGAATTTACTAAAATTACAGACGGGTTTAAAGTAGACATTTCCTTTCATATGAAAGACGACACAACTGTGGTTTCTACTTTAACTGTAACGGTATAAAGGCAATTAAATGGCTAATCAACCACCACAAATAAACATATCTTCTCTGGACTTTGAAGGATTAAAGGATTCTTTTAAACAATATCTAAAAACCCTTCCAAATTCAGATTTAAACAGTTATAATTACGATGGTTCTGCAATTAATCTTCTTTTAGACGTTTTTGCGTATAATACTTTATATTATGCGTACTACGCTAATATGATTGCTAATGAGATGTTCTTAGAAACAGCTCAAATAGAAAATAATTTTGTTTCTTTACTAAAACCTTTAGGTGTATTACTACCAAGCAGAACTTGTTCGGTTGCAGAAATAACAGGTTCATCATCTACTACAAGTTCAAGTATACAATCTTATACTGATAGATTTATTGGAACCAGTGATAATGGTCTAGTTTATTTGTTCTACACAATAGAAGATATCGATTTAGATGCTGGAAATACAACATTTAAAGTATACGAAGCTAGTACTGTAATAAAAGATTTGACTGTTTCCGTTGATTTGACAGAACAAAAAACCTTTATAGCAACAAAAAATTTAGATATTAATACAATAAAGGTTAAAGTTACAACGGATGGAGTAGAAAGAACATGGTCTTACGCCAATAATACAGAAACAATAGGATCAGATGCTGAAGTTTATTTTATAGACAGAACAAATACAGGATTTTATATTGTTTTTGGTAAAAGAACTATAAACGATTTTGGTAACAATTACGGCAAAAATATACAAGCAAATGATATAGTTACTGTTTCTTATCTTGTACCAAACGGAGAATCCGCTGATAATGTCAGTACTTTTAGTTCTACTTCAGCAATAACCATCAAATCCATAACTCCTTCTGCTGGTGGAAGAACCTCTCCTAATTTAGACTTATATCGATTCTCAGCACCAAAATTATTTGCCGCAAATGATCGAGCAGTAACAAAAGACGATTATTATGGTCTTTTAATTAATTCTAATTTATTGCCATCAGATATAACTTCAAAGGAAGAGATAAACATTTGGGGAGGAGAGGAAGCAAGTCCTCCAGCATTCGGTAGAGTGTTTGTATCGTTTGCAAACGAAGGATTAACTGCAGGATCGTTTTCTGTAAAAAACTGCATGGCATTTTTAAAGAAAAAAACAACCATAACAGTTTTACCAGAATACACACAACCACAAATAATAACAGCAAATATAAATCTTACAGTTTTAGGTTCTGGAATAAATAATACGTCTGTTAAAAACTTAATAAACGACTACTATAATACTAATTATAAATTTAATAATACATTATTTTTAGGAGATATAAGAAGCCTTATATCCCAAACATACACAGTAACTGGTATAAATTTAAATTCAGTAGTTTTAAATCTAGACGTTTACGGCTCTGTTACTGATCGAATTATCAGTTTTAAAAATGAATTAGCAAACGCAAACTCTGGTTCTAAATTTACAGTAATACAAAGTTCCTTTATAACATACAATTCAGAATCGGCATTTTTGGGTGATGTTCCAACAAAATTTGATAATGATGGTAATTCTGTAATTGGTAAAATTTACGGGTTTAAAACATCAAATTCACAACAGATTGGCACAACATCTTTGGGTGAAGTTGATTATAAACGCGGAATTGTCACTATAAAAGGAAACATTTTATCAGAATCAGAATACACCACTATAAGCGGCGTTCCAAAATATCAAGACGGATTGGTATTCAATAATGAATTTTTATTGAAAGTGAATACCACAGTAAACGGAACATGATATGATTTTAATTTTTTCAAATAAAGTTAAAAATATAGAACTTCAATTAGAGGAAGAACTTATTGATAAATATGTTCCGCCAATAGCGGAACTAGCTCCACCATTACAACAAACTGCATTAGTTTCTTTTGCGCCAACAGAACAAACACAAGGAACTTGTTCTTATCCAATGGACATAGAAAGTTTATTTCCTTTTTGGTTGAGAGAAAATTCTCAAGGCGAATCAAAATTAATTTTAATGACTAAAAAATACTACGACTGGTTGAGTTGTGGTATGAATGAAAACAGTGTTAGTTTTTTTAATCTGGAAGATCTGATTGACATTGAAAGTACTCCAGACGAATTACTAAAATATAAATTATTCTCTTATATAAATTCATTTCCTGTAAATGATATCGTAACCAACGATGCCCCAACAGGAAATATAGACCCCGGAATGGTGAAAAAACTTTTTGATAATGTAAAAATAAATTTATACACAAAAAAGGGAACAGAAGACAGTGTTCGTTATGTTTTAGAATCTTTATTTAATATAAAAGCAAATAAAGTATCCATTTCTTATCCAAAAAGATTTATAATGAGATTGAATGGTGGAAGATACGATTGGATGCGAGACGATACCAAATTACAAGGACAATACTCCACTAATCCAAATTCATATAATCCACAATTAACCGGAAGTTTTTTAAATTATTCTGTACTACAAGATAATGATTTATGGCAAGAATTTTCTTACGTAATAAATATAACCGGTCTAACAGCAGGATATTATGAAAATGCAGTTAAACCACTAGTACATCCAGCTGGAACTAAAGATTTTTATGATGTTCTTCACGATGTTTTTAGTAATACAGGCGATCAAAGTTCTAATCTTTACATAGAATTGCCAATGATTAAAAATTATGCTTTTTATAATCTTTTTTCCACTCAGAGTAATATTGCTGGATGTTGTGGTTGCAGTGGTTCTACCGAAAACCCAGGCCGTCAGCACGTTTTTCCGTATTGGGACGTAGATATAAATACTAAATATCCAGAGGGAATAAGTTTTGGCCAAATAGAAATAAAAGATTTTATTCGTCTAAGTCCAGCTGAAGGATTCACGTATTTGAATGAAAATAAAACTTGCGTAGGTTGCTAAAATAAATGTTTAATCAACTATCAACAACAGCTTTAAATGTTCCGAAAGAGTTATTCTTAGTCACCGGAGGTATTTCTGGTAATCCTCAAAACGAGTGGAATCCTCTGGGAGATTCCTTTTTTACAAAAAGAATACCCGAAACCCAAAAGCATTATATCGGTGCTGTTTCGTCTTGGCAAACAAATATAAAATATAATTATTATACATCAAGTGATTATACTGTAGTTTATAATGAAGACAATCAAACTGTATATCTGTGTTTACATAATAATGCAGATTTTAGAAATGATGTAGAACCTGGTTTGTCCACAGAAATACCATCACACTCATCGGGCAGTCAAACTTATTCGGACGGATACACTTGGCTTCCGTTATTTAAAGTAGATTTTACTGAATGGGAATTTATTGGTCCTAATGAAATACCTATTCCTAAACTAGAGTTAGAAAAAGATTATAATACATTTGCCGAAAAATACGAACCTCTTTGTGGTACAAAAGGTGTAACTAGTTTTGGTTGCTGCTGCTTGTACTTTAAAGAAAATAGTGTAGATGAAATAACTGGAGAGGTTTACAATAAAGGTGATGTTACTAATGAAACTATTTTTTCTGATTGTTACGAGTGTCAGAAATTAGCAGACGCTTTAGATAGAGAAGTTACATTCTTAAGTGGTGTTACCACTGGTGGAATAAACAATTCTCATCCTGGTGAAAATCCATTATGTCCTGCAACTAAAACAATTCTTTCACTACAAGAATCATTAGAAGCAGATAAGTATAATATTGTTCCTGGTTCCAGTAAAGATTATCAGTTATTTTTATTAAATAATCATAACGATCTTGGAATTATGGCCGTAAGTATGGATTTAACCGGATTTACTGATGCTCAAAAAACTATAAATTACGATAATCCAGTAATAAATATTGCAGATCCTTCAGGCTATGGTGCAACAGTCAGAATAAAAACAACGCCTATTGGATTAAGTAGTCATTTAATCTATGGAATTGAACTACTCACTGAAGGTACAGGTTATGGTGATTTGGCTGTGGTGGATAATGCCACTACTGTTATTACTACTAAAATAAAAAATGCAATAAATGTGTATAATTATCACCCAGACATTTACACAAATCCTCAATTATACGTAAAACCAAAAAAATTAAAAGCATCTATTACTGTTACAGACGAAGAAATACGATCCGTATTACCAGGTTTAGTGTTACATACAAAATTTGCTATTATGGCTGATCCGTATTTAACAGACAGTGATGCTGCTGCAAATTATACAAAAAATGACGAAAGTGTTCAAAGATTACCAACAAAAGTCACTATTTACAAACCGAGCACTGTGATTATAGAACTTTAAAAATAAAACGAGAAATTCATGGCATCATCAATAGACAACGATATTAACGTTTATTTCAATGGAACTTCTGGTTCTAGAGCTGTTGTAACCAATACTAATTCTGTTAGATACGGTTATTACGGCCAAACTATAGCTTCAGTATCCGGCAATAACCAACGTGTATACTTAAACGACGCTAAAACAACATCAGCAGTAGGTTGGGAATTGTATGTGAATGATGAAACAACATCATACCAAACCGGCGATATTGTGACTTATGATGGAATCACCTATACTGTAGGACCAATTAAAAAACCAACTTTAAATGTAAAAACTGCCAATTTCTTTAATGTAACCGATATTTCTGGTAATCCTCTCGGTGGTGTCACTTTTGCAAACACCAGAAAAGCAACCGTTTTTGACATATCAATTAATTTAACATAAATAATAAAAAATGACTATACCTACACCATTTTCAGAAGATTTTCCGCTAAGATCAACTCCTTTTCGTAGCAGAATAGAGAGTCAGATTAATCTCGCAAAAAACTATTATGCAGTGGCATTTAAACCGGGATTTCCTCTACAAGCATCCGAATTAAATGAAATACAAGAAATATTTTACGTTCAACAAACTTTAAATAATGCGTTAGCTTCCGGAGGATGGACAGGTCCTGTTCCGTGGAGTGGAACCACTCCTTTAAATAAAAGCTCGATAACAATGGATTTAACTGGACCTGTTAATATAGGTGCTGGTTGGTATCATGTTATGGATACACAATTTAATGGTGGTTTGGGTGTTTGGGTTTATAATGATCAGGATCGTTTACTAACACCATCACACGTAGAGACCAGTTCTAGTTCTCCTAAATACGGATTTAAAATAAAACCAGTAACAGTAGAATGTTCTTCCACCGCAACACCTGGAACTAATGAAGACTCAAGCTTACAAGATCAATCTAATTTTAATGTAATCGGTGGTCCTTGTGGTGCTGCCCGTTTAAAATTAGAAATAACAGGAGTAGGATCAACTGCTGCTTCCGATGAATTTTTAACTCCAATTTTTAGTGGTCCTTTTATGTTGGGAACCGATTTACGAGAAATACGTTTTGAAAACACAGAAACAACACAGGTAAGATAATAACACATGTCAACCACTCCACTATCTTCCAGCGATACATTTCAAACATGGTTTAATACCACAAATAGTATCATTTCCGAAATAAATGGTATCACTGTTCACAACATTCTTCCAGGAGATGGTATAAGCCTTACCAGTAGTGGAAACGTTTTTACAATTAAACACGGATCTTCTGTAGGAACACCAGTTACTTTTACTGGTCCTGTTTCATTCACAAATACTGTGTCGTTTAGCACAACTCCTTCACTCAACACAGTAACTCTTGATATTTCTCCTAAAACATCTGGAATTACTATAGGAAATGTTGTTAGAATTATAAACAGTGGACTAACATTATCTCGTGCTAACAATGCAGAAAATTCTGAAGTTTTAGGAATTGTTGTAGGTTCTGGTGCAAGTTATGACCGAGTTGCAACTTCAGGTGTTGTTGATAATACAGCATTTTCAAACACTATTAGTAATTTATTAGGAGTTAATGGAGGCACTCTTTCTGTTGGTTGTGCTTACTTCTTAAGCCCAGAAGTTGCTGGTGGTATAACATCATTTGAGCCGGTTGTTTACGGAACAGTGTCTAAACCTGTGCTGCTTGGTGTAACCGGATCTAGCGGTGTTATACTTCCGTATCGTGGCATTCAGATTGAAGGTATTAGTGCTGGTATTACTTCTGAACTAGACAATAAAGTAATAATTCAAGTAGACTA
>Ga0181356_1000742_pt1 | contig 14259 bp, 15 predicted proteins | sample Fa13VDMM110SN_FD_130104 | JGI IMG/M metagenome (GOLD analysis project Ga0181356, IMG submission 130104) | Freshwater viral communities from Lake Michigan, USA - Fa13.VD.MM110.S.N | ecosystem: Environmental > Aquatic > Freshwater > Lake | place: USA: Michigan | collected 2013-09-24 | reverse complement strand
TTTGCAAACATTTTTGTTCTCCGTTATGTTTAATTGCAATTCCACTTGCGTAATGCTTTGTTAATTCTTGAATCTGGATCTCTTGCTGTCTTAGCTGAGGTCAGTCTTTTTTTCATACCACCCATTCTAGCACAAAAACTCTTTCTTCTATTGGCTGCTTTACTACCCGGTTTTAACTTAGATGGTTTTGTTGTAACAGCCATACTTAGTTTAGAACCCGGATTCGCTGCACGATAAGAAGCAATTCCCTTTCTATTTAAGCCACCTTCTGGATCTTTTCCAGCTGACCTTTGCCATGCAGGAGTAGATTCTTTAATATTGTTTGCATTATCTAAAAAACCTTCACCTTTAGCTCTTGCTGCACCACCACCTTGGCCAAATGCTTCTTCTCTTTCAGCTTGGTCTCTATACTCTTTTGCTTTATCAAGTAAATGTTTTTTCTGACGAGCCAATTCTTGTTTGTCTTTGTCTATTGTTTCTTCTGTAGCTTCTCTAACAAACTGTAAAAAACTTTTCATTTTTTATCCTTAATCCAATCGTCTGGGATTTTACCGTGTTTTTTCTTAAATTCATCATGTAAATTTTTACCAGTAATACCATATTTCTTTGAAATGTCTTGCATTAACTTATCAATAGAATCATAACTGTGGTCATTCAATTTAATTAAACCTTTTTCTAAATCTTCAACATGACTTTCTTTTAATTTTCTTTTACTTTTCTTAACAGTTATGCCTGACAAATTAAATTTATCTGCTGGTGTCACTAATGGTTCTTTATTCGTTGCACCTGTCATTCCACCACTAACACCCATATCATTTGCTCCAGGGTCATCAATTGCTTCTATAACTTTTCTAAATTTACTAAATTCTTTTTGTTCTCTGTATGTAACATCACCTAGGCCTGACATAGGGTATACTGTTCCCTGACCTCTGGTTTCATATTCTTGACTAAGGCTAGGTGTTTTAATTGCACCTGAAGCACTATTAATCCACTTCTTAAGCTTTACTTTTTCTTTATCCTTTTGGAAGTTGGGTTCCTTGGCTTCGGGGGAGACTTCAACTTTGGGGGTATTGGATCTACCACTTGCTTCGTAGGTTCTGAAGGTGTAACCGGAGTTGTAATTAACGTCTCCGTCTCTGACACTATCGGGCTTTCCAAATTTTCTTTGGAGTTGCTGTCCTGGGGCGTTGTCAATGAGGACTTTGGTTTTGGTCTTAATAAATTTATTAGCGCCTTTAACATTTTTGTTTTCCTTAAAAAGAAACGAATTAACATTCAATAAACTTCTACGCTTTAACCAATCTTCAGCAGTCTCACCAAAACAATTTGTGTTTAAGAATTCATCTGTAAACTGGTACATCTCATGTATATCTTCTTCTTTACTATCTAAATCACCAGTATTATCAAAGGTGATAAAGTTATTAAAGGACTCATTGAAATATTTAGTATTTATCTGAGATTTAGCCCATCTATCCTGTCTTATTGATTCAACCATCATTCTAGACAACAAACAATTGCGTTCTTTACTAGTTTCATTTGTAGTATTGACAAAAATCATGGATGTTTGATAACCAAGTTCTTCCAATTCTTCTCTGATGTATGAGATTTTCTCTAAATCATCTGCGGGACCATTAATAATCAGAGGACCACGATTACGGATTGCTTCTCTACGATAGTCGTTGGTTTTCTCTGATAACTTTTGTTTATCCACCAAATACTCCTTGACTTGAATAAAGTTCAATTCTGTTATTGTAGAAGATGGAATGGCTTCACGGATGATAACATCTTTACCAGAACCAGGTCCACCAGTCACAAAGATTGCTTTGAATCTACCATGGTCAGCTGACTCATGTAACCCCATACCTTTGCGAGTATCGTGCATCAATTCTTTTGCATGAGCATCTGATACATGAGCAGGAACACCTTTACGGAACTCACCAAAATTCTTATTCTTGGCGTGTTCTCTCATCTTAGTGCCAGACATACCTTCAGAACCTTCAGCATCAGGATCTCTTTGTCCAGCGGAATGAACTGTTATCTTTTGGAACTTATAGTGTCCGTGTTTACCAGATATACCATTATATTTGTTTATAGAATCACGGAATTCTTTTACACGGTCAGAACCAACCACAACATGAAGATGTGTTACACCTTTTTTGTATAGTTTGGCTGCATGATGAAAAATAGACGGATGTTCTTTTGAAGAAGATTCAACATTGGTACCAGGTGAATATCTTTTTAGATGTTTAACCTTTTGTTCACCACTCAATGGATTCTTCTTAGTATCTTGTGAATGGGATACAATGACATGGTGTGAACCACCAACTTTATCTGCAACATCTTTTACTTTATCAACTACCTTTAAGTGACCTGTAGTTGGTGGATTCATCCGACCAAAGGTCATTACTGCGTGTTTTTCACCTTGTTTCGCTTCTTCAATAATCTCTAAAAAAGATTTCATGTTTTATTTTCTTACTTTCAATAGATTTTGTTTAGCAAACTCAGCACGATTAACCAATTTAGTTGGTTCTTCTTTGTCATTATGTGTATGATTCACAACAAATCCTTCAGGTTTAGATTTCTTACCATCAATATGGTGATGATAACGACCTTCATGTGTTTCTAAAGAATTAACCAAAGCATTTTTGGCTTGATGTAAATGGTGATGTGATGCCAATAAATTTTCATAATGTCCTTTATGCTTTTCAACATGAGTTAATTCAGTATCACGCTGTTTAGTTTTTTCAGCCTTGCTTTTATCGGACTTTACCTTAACAATATTCTTTTCGTGTTGGCGTTGTAAATGTTCTTTGAAACCTTTAACATTAGGAACTTCATCCGTTCTTACAGTATGATTTATATATGTTGATAAATGACCGGTCTCACCACTATGTTTTGGATGAATGGCATCATACATTTTATGACCATGAGTTGTATGTATAGCTTTTGCTGCAGCCATATGCTTCTGATATGACTTTTCGTTTTCTTCTGAATGTTTTACTTTACTTGTATCGTGTTCAGCACCATGTAAATGGACATCTGGATGTTCTTTGAACTTACTTAAATCAGGATGAGGTGAGGCTTTCATATTAGTAATATCTGAACCATGATACTCTTGGTGAACAACTATACCAACTTTAGATTTTTTAACCTTATCTTCTTCTTTTTTGTCTTTAGGAGTATAAGTGATTGTATTTGGTGTAAATGATACGGCCTCGGTAACATAACTCTCACTTATAGTTTTTGTATCTTGATGGTGCATTAAGTCACCTTGGTATACACCAGTCTTTGGTGTTACTTTTGGTAGATGCTTTAATGCGTGTTTAAGAGTTTTTACTAAGCCTGGTGCGTGACCGTGATTTCTTTCAATGTCTTTATCTGTATGGTTAATCTTAGGGTCTTTATTGAAGGCTGATTTAGTGGCAACAAAGAATTTACCAGTTTTAGGATGATGACCAAAAACCAATGATGGAGAACCATCATATTTCATTGTAAGGTTGGAGCTTTGTTGACCGGCCTTGATGTGAGCATGAGCTTTCTCTAAAGCTCCAACTGCGTGTTCAAAGCCGTCATGACCGTGCATTAAAGGTCTATCTTCAGCATGGGTAATATGCTTTAGTTGACCACCTTCTTCGGCCTCTTCTTTTAAGAATAACTTAAATGGTAACATAATTTTTTTCTTTCTTTAGTTTATAATATAATTATATCATACCATAACGACAGGATGTGTCGTATTCAGCTAGATTTGCAACACACTTTGGTTGCCAGTTTACTTATTTATACAAGATTTACTTTTCTTGGTTGAAACCTTAGAAAAATTGGGTCCGATACATAGTGCTCGGTTTGTTGGGTTTATAGAAGCTGATCCAACAAATTATATGTACCAAATTTGGGTGTATACCCCAATGCTTTTATCTTTGATATGTCCAGAACCATATTTTTAGTCTGGACTATTTTGTGAAACGGAGCAATTTCAACTGGTATAAATTCTGAAGTTGATTTTACTTTATTTTTGACATACTCTAATGCTTCTCCAAGATATACTTTTTCACCATTAGCTACATTGTATATTTCGTTTGTTTTACCATTTTTTATAATCAAATTAATAGCTTGTGAAACATCATCAACATGAATATAATCTCGGTATAAGTCTCCACCATCATATAGAGTTATAGGACGATTCTCTTTAATTTCATTGATTAAGTATTGTAAAGCATTTTTCTTTTTGGACACCTTAGTATCACTCTTACCAACCACATTACCAAGTCGTAGTATTCTATACTTTATATTGAAAGTATCACAATAAGACATTAGTAATTGTTCAGCCGCTCTTTTAGTGATTGAATAGAATCCTTTTGGATCACAATTTGCTGTTTCCTTTGCTGGCAACTCTACATCACCATAAACAAACCAAGAACTAATAAAGTTAAAAGTGATATTTTTATTTTTACATGATTCTAAAACTCTAATTAAAGTGGTTAGATTGGTATCAATATCAATGTATGGATCAGTATGAACATTATAATTATCAATCGTGGAGATAAAATATAACACTTCGCTAGTATATTTACTAACAATATAGTCTACTCTGCCATTTCTGACAACATTAGAATTTAATTCACAGAATCTACCACCAACAAAACCACTTCCACCAAAAACATTAATTAGTCGTTCCATTTTTTACAAACTTCCTCAATATAAGATAACACTTTTTCATTGTATAATGGTGAGCAACCTAAGAAAAATACATTACTCAATGCTAAATTAGAATTTGGATAATCTTTATAATTGTCTAAATGCTTATACGCTGGATGTATTAGAATGTTTCCACTAAAATAATTTCTAGTTTGAATCTTATTACCTTCAAAGTGTTGGACTAAGAATTCTTTGACATCTTGTGATTCACAATAAATTGGTACACCAAACCAAGATGGGTCTCCATTAGGAAGAGGATTGATTACACGAATTTCTTTGATGTTATCTTCAAGATATTTTTGAATAACGAGCTTATACTCACGGCGCTTCTTATCAATATAATCAAATTTCTTTAATTGTTCAATACCAATAGCACCTTGTAAATCTAAAGGTTTCAAATTATAACCCATTGTCGTAAACAAATACTTATGGTCAATTACTCCATCATAATCTTCCAACCAGTTATCAAATCGTTTGCCACAGGTACCACACTCTAACATATTGCCAGCACCAACACAATAACAATCACGGCCCCACCAAGAGATACTTCTAATTAGATTAATAAGCGTATCATCATTACAACAAATCATACCGCCTTCACCAGTTGAAATGTGATGAGCAGGATAAAATGATGTTGACCAGCAGTAATAGTAATCGGTAATCAATTTACCATTATAGTTTGTTCCTAACGAATCACAATTATCACCAATTAAAAGTATGTTGTATTTTTCACAAATATCTTTTAGCTTATCCATATCAGGAGGATTACCAAGAACTGGTGATACAAAGATTGCTTTGGTCTTGGATGTAATCTTACTTCCAATCTTGTCTAAATCAAAATTAAGAGTGTCTAATTCAATGTCAATGAATATAGGTTTCAATTGATTTTGAACCAATGGCGCAATCGTGGTTGGGAATCCGACAGGTGAAACAATAACTTCATCATTGTCTTTCCAACCTAAATGTTTCTTTAATGCTGTAATCATCACCAGATTGGCAGATGAACCTGAATTTACCATATGTGAATGTTTAATTTTAAATCGTTTACTAAACTCATTCTGAAATTCAGCTACCTTTTCACCTGATGTAATCCATTTGCCATTAATTAATGTATCCATAGCGGCAAACATTTCTTTGTGGTCCCAAAGTTGACCAGAATACTGGACAAATTCACCATGTTTATAGTTGTCATAGTTTTTGGCATAACTAGGTCTTTGTGTAGATAAAGCTTCAAGCATTTGATGAAAAATCATATTACAACCTTTTCATATCTAAAAATACATCATTAAAATTATTTCTTTGAGCAATAATTCTTTCTCTAATTTCATTAAAGAAGTTCCATGCCAAAGGCACAAATAGTATTTTATCATACTCCGTGAAGGTTTTCAATACTTCCGAGCCAACTATACCAACAGAAGAACCCGGTGTATATAAGCCTTGCTTCATTTTATTATCATCTATAATCATATCAAATGGTACTTTGGCAAAATTTAAGAAAGTATTACCTTTTGCTGGTGCTCCGTATCCAACCACTTTATAACCTTGTTCTCTCCAGTATTCCACTTTTTCGGTGAACTTGTCAACCAGATGTATACAGTTTTTGGCATATTGAAAATAGGTATCTTCTTTATATAATCCAGCAGCAGTTTCCATTGCAATTAAATTTTTAATTGTAAACTTGGCTTTTTTACTTGGACTAATAATAAAGATATAACTTGTACCATGTATTGGAGTTTTAACCACATCAATTAAGTTTAATCCAGCTCTTTTACATAAAGCCTTCATAGATTTAATATTATAAAATGAAATATGCTCATGGTAAATAGTATCAAACTCATCATTGAGAATCATATCTGACTGTGAGGTTTGAATGAATAGTAAACCATTATCACTCAAATTTTTCTTACAGTTCTTTAACAATTCTAAAGGATTTGGATTGTGAGCAAAGGCATTTTGTATTGTAATCAAATCGTGTGTATGATTATATTTGTCATCAAAATAACCACAAGTAATAATGTGATTTGGTGCAGATAGTTCCCAAAGATTTTCTGCTGGATCAATACCGTGAGTTTTTACACCACGAATTTTGAATTTATCTAATTGAGAACCATCGTTGCAACCAATATCTAATACTGAATATGGAGTAAATTTAAGTTTTTCAATACAGAAATCAGCATACCAATCCATATATTCAACATAGGTTCTGGTTGTGCCACTAACATATAAGTAATTCTTATAGATTAAATCAGGATTAACAGCATGAGTCAATTGAACATGAAAGCAAGTTGTGCACCGATTAATTTTCAATGGAAAATAATCTTCATGTTCATCTTTACTTTTTTTGTATGAGTTTGCTAAAGGCTGATTATTCAAGTCTAATACTGGAAGCAAATTATCAGAGTCACAAGCCAAACATTTTTTAATTTCAGTTAAATTCATTATCTGCCTTCATAAAAATTTTTATAATTGTGTACCATATCGTAATGTTTCTTCATTTCATTTAAATCCAAATTTGGATTCTCTGGCCAAATATTGTGTAGTCTAGGATTAACATTGTATTTAGCACCAGCAAGGAAGAAATATACTTGCAAGAAACAATCGTTCCATCCTAATTGTGGTTGATTCTGGTGTAGTCTAACAAAATCTTTATCTAAGAATTCAACAAACCTATAAAAGTTTTGAACAAAGGTACTTGTTTTCATAATCGTACCTGCACCAGCACCGTATTGTGTTCTATCAGGTTTAACACCAGAAATAGATTCACAAACATCTAATATTTCTTGATTAATATGATTACCATCAGTAATATTATAAGAAGCAATATCCCAACTCTCATCAAATTGTATTTCATTCAAACAGATTACATCATCTTCTGATATAATAAAATGTGTGGTTCCCATACAAACGGCAGCCAGCATCATTCGTTTCATAAAGTTGTATACTTTAATTTTATTAAAACCCCAATGCGGAGATGGATAACCTAAATCAAAATCTGCATGAAGATAATTCACATCATACTTTTTACAGATATCATATTGAGAACCTCCACTATTATCACAAGCAACAAAATATGGAGCGTTTGGATGATATTTACGAAACGAAGCAATAGATGCTTCTAATCCTGATTTGTTATCTTTATTCCAATGATAAATGCCTAATGAAGCCATTAATTCTCACCTTTAATAATTTGATTAATTTGATTTATAATGTCCATTGTGGGTTCTTGTTGCAGTAATGGTAATATTTTATTGATAGTAACATCAGGTAAATCCCACCATTTCATTTCTAAAAGAGCATCAATGATTTCTTTATCAAAACGATATTTTATAAATTTTGCTGGATTACCACCAACAATAGAATATGGTTCAACATCTTTGAATACATGAGAGTTTGTTGCAACTACAGCACCATGACCAACTGTTACACCAGACATGACTGTAACAGACTCTCCAAACCAAACATCAGAACCAACATTAATATCTCCTTTAGTTTGAACCATTGGTAGAATTGCAATATTATTGAATATTTGATTTCGGTCACCTAAATTTCCAAACGCATAATTTGTACAAGCTTTTGGATTATGAGCAACACCTTCAGAGGGAAAAAATCTACAACCAAGACCTATTCCAGTAAAAGAACCAATATTAACAACTGGTGTGGTTGGATCAGCATAAGAAGTAAATTGCCTTATTGTTGTTGTATAAGCATCCGTTCCATAAGTATGTTTACCGACTGTCTTAATCATTTCAACCACCTTTTATTCTCTAATGTCCATAGAGTCATTTCTTTAATTCGTTCACTCAGTTTAATTTTTGGTTCCCAACCTAATGACTTCAATAATCCACCATCAAGTGCATATCGTAAATCATGACCAGGTCTACTACCATGAAAATCAACCATTTCATAATTGAGTTCTTTGTTTTGTGCATCAGCAATCATCTTAGCCAATGTTAAGTTATCAATTTCTTCCGTGCCAACTAAGTTGAATTTAGGACAATGAGCCCATCCATAATCACCAGTATGTTTGTAATCTTTAGGTAGTGTATTAAGAATGAACATCAATCCTTCTGCCACATCTTTGGCATGAATATACATTCTTGTTCCTGCCTCGGTACAATCAGCATTAGCATGAATAAAAACTTTCTCACCATCACGAGCACGTTGAATACACATAGGAATAAATTTCTCTGGATGTTGTCTCTCACCAAATACATTCATTGTATGTGTTACAACAATAGGCATTTTATATGTATTTTCATAAGCAACACAGAATTCTTCTGCGGCTGCCTTACTTGCTGAATATGGATTAGTTGAATTGTAACGGTCATATTCTTTGTAAGAAACACCGGGAGGTGCCACACCAAAGATTTCATCTGTTGAGAAGTATACGAATCGTTCTAAGTTTGGTAAATGCTTACGAGCATAATCTAACATATTAACTGTACCAACAGTATTATCTTGAACAAACTCCATTGGATATTCAATGCTACGGTCAACATGACTACCTGCTGCCAAATGTAAGACGATATCTATTGTACCTATATCTTGAACAATCATTTCATTCAGTTCAGCTTTTAGGTCATGAAATACAATTCGTAACCGAGAAGAAACCATTTTTGCATCATGGCTCTGTAACATATCATGTAAACGATTTAAGTTACCTGATATGTCTAAACGATCCAAACAAATAATTTGCCAGTCAGTTTCTCTAAGCATCTTATCAATAACATGATGTGCAATAAATCCAGCACCGCCGGTAATTAAAACTCTTTTACTCATAATTTCACTCCATAATGTTCGGCAATACCATGTTTGCCGTGAAACCCTAAACTTTTACCAAACCAATTTGGATTATAGTTATGCTCTATACTAAACCTATCAGCAATTTCTGTTGGTGCAAACTTGATACCATATTGTTGTTCTAATATTTTTTTATGAACTTTACAAATAATATTATCTTCTGGTATATACTTCTCACCATTTGCAGTTATAACATAATAAAAATCACTACCTAAAAAACTTGGATAATCATATGTTGAATGTTTAATTTCCATGTCAATAAAAGCATCATATAATTTTCTAGACCTTAAACAGAAACCTCCGTTACCAACAGATCCATCACCCCAAGATGCTCCAATATAATCATAATTTAGAAAGTCATCTGTCCATGCTTCAGCATTAACAGCAAAACCATCTGGATGTATAATTAGATTAAAATCTTCTACACAAAGACTAGGACATATTTTCAAAGTTATGTAGGCATAGTCCTCATTGTAATTTTTCATCTTTGCAGTCTTAAACCAAGTTACTGGAACTCTGTTTAGAATACGCATCTTTTCATCAAAAGGAAAATCAATATCACTAAACCAATATACTCTTTCAATATCAATTTTATCTTTTAATGTTTCTACTGTTTGTTTTAGTGCTGCGATTGTTGGTGTATAATTCAATGAATCAATACAAGTAATACTTAACCCCATGTTGTCCCCTCAAAATCAAGCCAATAAGTTTTTGTTGTTCCTTTACCACTTATAAGATAGAATGGTAATGTGTGCAATAAACCACGACTAGAATTATAGTATATCAGTTCTTTGGGGCCTTTGTCAAGCGACCAAGCAAAATGAGAGGTACCAGTATCACCACCAATAAAGGTACTGGTAGTCATAATGTGGTTAATATTCGTAATAAAATCGGTACTTATAGTCCACTTGGATAAATCAAATTCTTGTAAGTTAATTATATTATTAGATGAAATACAAATAACTCTTTCAAAATTTTCTGGATATTCTTGTTCACATTGTTTTAATATACGCTCAAAAATTGGCTTAGTCCAATTACGATATGTATTATATGGAGCATCAAAAACTGGACATACCACTATTTTGAATTCTGTTTTTTTATCATTTGGTATTTTTACACAATCACCAATAATATCACGAAAGTCCCAAATGTTTACTCTGCGCCATGGTAAAGATTCTGTACCAACATTATTGGTAAAGTAATCGCATTGATTGAGTAAAAAAGAATAAAACTCTCTAACATATTTTTCAGGACTTATTGCTTCATCTTTGATATGAAATTGTAGTTTTGGGTTATTAGTCTTTCGTAAATGTTCAACAACATTAGCAACACCAATCAAATCACCATTTCTTAAAGGACCACCAAAGGTTCCTGGTTCAACATTAATAATTGTAGTCATGTAATTTATTTCCATCCATTGAAGCAAAATGATGAACAGCACCAGGAGGAAGTTCTAACATTTCATCATAAGTTGAATAACCATGAATTTGTTCAGTTAATTCTTTATCTCTAATAGAACCAAGCCACGCTCTTTCTACAGCACCTTCACATCTCCAAATTTCATTCATTGAGAATGTATCTTTAACAAACTGTATATCACCAAAAAAACACAATGTACCAACTCCATAATTGTCTTGTAATGTTACAAGTTTTTTATTGATTGATTCAAACTTATTAATCAACTTTGGATAATTCAAATCTGGATGCTGGTCATAACACAATTTCAATACATTTTTGAAACCATATCTACCAAGAACATTTAATCCATTATGAATGGCTGTCATTTCAGCAACACCATGATTAGGTCTATTTGGTACACCATCTATTTGCCAACGATTATCAGAATCATAGATAAATGAATGACAATAATTTTGAGTTTCTTCATCTAAAGTTGAATGAGAGGACAAACAAATATAATAACCGGTTTGTGATAAGTATTTCACAAGTGTTTTGGCCATTAATCTTTTACGCAATACTGCGTCACTATCTCCACAACTGTGATATGACGGATCATTACCACCAGTATAGGCTGTAACCAGAATTGCCGTGTCTTTAGATACTATATTCATTTAATACTTTTTCCAATTCAGAAGCATGAACTAATCTTGCTTTACGATTCAAATAAAAATGTTTCTCAAATACTTTGTCAATGTTTTTACCATTGTCCCATGATACATCATCACCAACTCTAAATTCTGGTTTCCAATCTTCTGCTTTCCAAACAACAAGAGTTTCTTTATTGAGTAAATCTGCCATGATACCAACACCAGTAAAATTGCTGATGAATGGTTTTTGTGAATTTTTAATGATGTAACAATTCGTCAGCATATCATTATTAAAATCTATAAACTCATAGTTAGTTAGGTGAGATAGAATGTGAGTTTCTCTGCGGTCATCTATGTTACCTATATTCCAACGGTCACCAACATACGGAACATCATTACGGATTGTCACATCAACATTTGGAAATTTAAGCTCAAACTCATCATCAACCTCAAATGGTACTTGATAACGGTCTTTTAACCAATTTTCATAACGACAAGTTTCAATTGGTCGGTCAGGATTATTTTTATCTTCTCTTGTCCAAGAACTCAATTCAACAATGTCACCATACATAAACATTTCATCATCAAAATTTACTGAAGTAAACAAGTCTTGATACATTAAAAATTCTTTGAAGCCTTTGAATTTTTTCATTTCACCTTTGACTGTAAAATCATATTTACCAGTATACTTTGATAAACCGGATAATACAGGCATTGCATTTAGAAAATCTCCTAAGTTGGAGGTACTATTCAGATATAGTTTCATTATAATCCTTGAAGGCAATAAACCAGTCATCTTGAGATACTGGATGTAATTTAAAAATATTGGGTTGAAACAAATACGACATTAATAACATTGTTTGGTCATCGTCTATTAGATTGTTCTTTAACATTGCTTCAATAGATTCATGAACCAAAGCTTGTAATGTTGGCCACATTGTTTTGTCAGCAACAATACAGGGACCAGTAATATGAACATCATTATTTGCAATAACATCTTCTATTATAGTATCTTCTTTCCATTCTTTAACATTGAAGAAATGAATCTTGTCTTTTTCAAATGGATATTTCCATACTTTAACATTATTCAATGTAGATTCTTCACGGCAATAACCAAAATCTAACCAAGCAACTAAGTCAGTATTGATATGACCTAGTTCTATGGCTTTGCTTACGAAAGTTGATTTCAAAGCATTTACTACAACATAATCAGCATTCCAATATTCTGGATTGCGTACTTGCATGGGATTTATTTTCTTTTGATAATCTGGATTTTTTTGAACATTAGAAACTTTTTCACGGAGTGTTTGAAAAGAATTAGGAAAATCAAGCACTATAATTTCTGTTGGACGGTCTTGCCTATAAAGTTTTATATGTTTAACAAATTCTCTTGATGTATATACTATTATCTTATTTTCAAGCTTTGCCATATTAGCAAATCTTTTTATATAAGTATCATTTGTTCTTTGTAAATAATGTGGCAGACCTTTATCAGGTGTCCAATCACCACGACCAATATCAAAGAATGCCGTTACTATTGTGATTTCGTTCATGTTCTATATACAAAATATTCAGATTCATCAGCTTGACCATATTTTTTACCAATATAATTCTTCCACTCTGGTACTCTATCATACTGGTGAACAATACAAAATGGAGAATTCATAGATGTTAAAACTGCACCATCTTGAAAAGTAGGTTCTTTTTCTAAAAGGTATGGTCTAAAAGATTCAATTTTGGATGGGTCTACAGTTGTACCTGCTTGACAAGCCCAACCTTCCCATTGTGCAGCAAAATGAGTAATATTTTTATATGGTTGGGTTTGTATCAATACATTGTAAACCGCTTGGTCAACGATAGGAATAGGTCGGTTGGTTGAATTGGTGAAGATATTAAACACTAAGTCTTTAACATACTCCGCATCACCACCAATCGTTCCTACATTGTATATTGTATTCTCTTTGAATATATCATGAACATAAGGACCATATGCCTGTAACAGGTTTTCATTACCCCATGGTTCGTCTTTATATAACATACCTTCTGAACCGGCAACCAGTTTTTTATCTTTTAGATTTTTCTTCAGCCAATCCATTGGATTAGTTTGGAAATAAACATCTTTAACATCTGTAGTTACCACATAACGATAATGTGGCCAAACATCTTTGAGGTAATCATAAATTGCCAAGAACCGTAATACATGAACTGGTAGATTTAATTTTGGCATATCAACCAAAAAGAAATTTCTTTTCTCTAATTCATCATGAGTTTCTTGTGAATAATTACCCATAATCATAAGCTTGTCACCTTTGAATCCACATTCTTCTATAGATTCAACCCAAGGTTTTAGTTGATTAAAATTGTAATTTGTAAATGCACCTATTATTAAGTCTTTTTTCGCCATGGGAAACCTCCATCATATTTTTTATTCATTACTTCATTACCATTGATAAAGAATTCTTCTGTTACAGAACCTTTACCTCCATCAACACGATAACTCACCGTGTATTCATTTGTGCAATCCCATTTAGGAAAATGTTGTGTTGCTGCTTGTAGAAATACTCTGTCTTGGCCCCAACCACCATGCCACACAGAAGCTAATTTTACAGCAATTTCTGTTTTAAGGCAATAGGAGTTTGTATCTATATGATTTATACCATGATAAGTTTGCCATTTACCTAAAGATTCACAATCATCAAAGCAAGCAAAGTCACCATTC
>Ga0181356_1000739_pt1 | contig 14282 bp, 6 predicted proteins | sample Fa13VDMM110SN_FD_130104 | JGI IMG/M metagenome (GOLD analysis project Ga0181356, IMG submission 130104) | Freshwater viral communities from Lake Michigan, USA - Fa13.VD.MM110.S.N | ecosystem: Environmental > Aquatic > Freshwater > Lake | place: USA: Michigan | collected 2013-09-24 | reverse complement strand
GTCCTTCTTTTCTAGTCCAAGCACCTGTCTTCATTATTTCTTCAATAAATTAAGTCCCTTTAATTTTGCAATTATCTTATTAGCCTCCTCTTCGGCTTTACCTATTGACTCCTCCTCCTTATCCTTTATATTCCAATTGCTCAATAGTATACTCATATGCATTGTTTCGTGCATCACAGCAGTTGCTTGCTCACTAGGGGAATACTTTCTGAATGTACCCATATTTAAGAATACGAAAGGCTTATAAGGGGCTTTGGCTGTTAGCTTCTTGTCAGCAGGGTCATAGTTGGTAAGACCATATATATAAACCCCGTTGCCCTTAGTCTTGTCAACTTCTTCTGCTTGAGCATCTTTTATATTAAGCCCGTGCATCTGCTTGACATTGTAATATTTAAAGATATCGGTAGCATCCTTACCTACAATAAGGAGATACTTGCCCATATCATAATGCTTCACTTTATTAGCTATACTAATCAGGCTAGTACCTTTCTTTGATTTCTGTATATCTATTAAGTTTGCCATTACTTCTTCTTAGCAGTCTTAGCTGCTTGCTTAAATTGCTTTGCAGTAGGTGCTCCTTTAGAGCCTACCTTTCTCATTGTTTCGCCTGAGCCAGCTTCGATTCTTTTACGCTTTGCGTTTATGTTTGCGTATAGTCCGTTCTTCATATTACTTAAAAGTTAAACGATATATAGTTTGGTCTACTAGACCATTAATCTCATCTAAGATGTTTGTTAATGCAGGATTGCCGATTACTAACATTCTAGCACCGCCTGAGATATAAGACTTAAATTCCTCTAAGAAAGTTATAGGAGCATCTAATGTATAAGGCTTAACTTCCATATCACAGCCCATCATAATACGTCCATAGCATCCTTGATATGACTCAATGAACCTGTCCATTAAATTATTAAATCCTTCGTAGAATTCTCCTAATGCTTCGTGCTCAGAAAAAGAAGTTGTTTGCCAATGATATACCTTTGCTTGTGCCGATGCTTCTAACATCTCGCATAACAATTCCTCTTGTGGGTCTTCCATTTCTCCTGACTCCGAAGAGTTTTGAGAGTAGTCATTCATTAAAGTTCCAAAGGCTGACGCCCTCTTGGCTCTTTGTTGCATTTCTAATATACTTGCCATAAGCTTATTATTTTATCAAAGTTACAATTATTTTTTCTTTTTCATATGCTTGAACATCTCAACTTGTTTTTCTCTTTTAATGATACCTGCCTTAGTTTTAGCAGTACCCAAATTGCGTCCTGTGGTTTTGGAGACTAACTTGTAGCCTCCCTTGATTTTCTTAATCATTTTTCTTTTATTTTAAAAATATACTATGTGAACCCGCTACGTGCTTAGCTTCGTAAGCTTTTAATTCTTCTGTAGACGACTTGCTGTCAAGAGTAGTTAATCCAGTAGAATAAGAGCCGTTATCTAATATGTAAACATTCAAGTATTTGCTATTTGTATTAGACTTTAATTCATTAAACGCACTCTTAACTTGCTCTAAACTCCCCCTAACAATATACTTTTGTTTTTTATCAGGAGTCTCTAATAATGTAGCTCCGCCAGCAAATCTATTATTAACATTATCTTTTCCGTCTTTACTTAATGATATATTAAGTCTAGCCTCCTGCTCATCTCCGCCTAATTTCTTAAATATAGGATATTTGTAATTTTCAATATTAGCATACTCATTTGTTATTTCAGTAACCTGAGCAAAAGGAGTTAATGAGGCAGCTTCAGCCCCCTTCATTTCAGCTCCATTCCCTGTAATCATTTTACCATTCTTAATGCCTACATACATCTTATTAGCAGATAAATCTTTAGGAGATTCAAACGGAAAAAGAAATTGAGCTTGCAAGTTGGCTTGACCTTCCTTATAGTCACCTCTGTTCCTGTATCCTACGTTCGCTTTATTTAAATCTATAATAGCAGATGAAGTATAGTAGTCTGAATTACTTAATCTTAGATTACCAAGATTTGTTGTATCAGAACCTACTGCAACCTTTCCTCCAGTAAGAGAAAACTCTTTTAATGCACTTGGCTCAAGCTTCTTAGGTAAAACAATCTTAGACTTAGTTGTTCCGCTTTCATCATTTTTGTCTTTCCACCTTTGGTATGCCGCAAAAACCAAATCAGGATTATCTATAACATTCTTAACATCTTGTACATAAGGATTATTATTTAAATTATTTTTTATATAATTTAATTTGCTATCTATAGTTTCTCCAGCCTCCTTAAATTTACCTTCAGCATTATTGTATATATTAGCAATCTGACTCGCAACCTTATTAGTAACTTTTAACGCTTCTTCAACTGCGACCGTGGATATGCTATTAGTAGGAGCATTCGATATAGTATTTAATGGAGGGCTGAATCTAGCCTGAGGACGTTCTTTCTCCTCAACTTTCTTTTTTGGATTTGCAAGCTTATTATATTCTAGTAAAATTAATGCAGCATCTTCAGCGGACACCCCAAGAATGGATGCGTTCGCAATAGTTGACGTAGCCTTTTCTTTATCATTCCCAATCATATAATAAAGCATATCTGCTTGCCCCTTAGGAGTTTGCGTCACTTTAATAATAGAAGCCTCGTCATATTTACCTAAAGATAATGCATCTTTTTTAATTGATTTAGTGGCAATCATTTGTGCAGTCTTAAGCACATCAATTTGTCCAGCTAAATCTTCTTTTTTCTGATACTCGGGAAGTACGGTTTTGTTAACCTTGTCTAAGAAATCGTTATCGTCTTTTGAGGCTTTTCTTAAATCATTTAATTCAATCCGAAGTTCTCTTTCTTGCGTTAAGTATTTTTTAGATAACTCATTTGATTCTTTATATTTATCTTGCAATTCTTTATTATAAGAATAGTCTACGTCAGAAGTAATAGCCACCTTATTCCCCACTAATCCTTTTAGTATCACAGGAATATTAGTTAAAGTTTTTTCTCCTCTTATTGTAGGGCTTTTCTCATTCATTGCTATTGCGGCAACTTCACTTGTAATGGTATACGCAGCCTGCACTAGTGGATGACTCCCTGTAGTAAATGTTTCTACAAAAGCCTTTGTTCTCACAGGAGATAAGCCAGTCTTGCCTATTGCTTTATAGATATACTCCACATTCTTATTCTCTAGCCCCTCTGCCCCAAGTTCTCCTTGTTTATCTTCATAAGACAATAGGTCTTGCCCCCTATATGGGTCGTACCCAACAATAGTCTTAAATGAGGCAGCCAACAAAAGTTTTCGAGAAATAGTTAATCCCGCACTTTGTTTAACTTTCTCTAAAGAAGTACCAATAGGGATAGCCACTGGCAAGGCAGTATTAATAGTACTAATAACAGCGTCAACCTTATCTAGCCCAGATGTTTCCTTACGCTCAATGCCGTGCATTTTATAGTATGTTTCTTCTGCCGCTTTTCTACTAGCAACCCAAACTGGGGCTATCGTAGGGTTAACTCTAATGGGAATAAAGAACCACTGAAGCTTATCGTTTCCAAACTTGTCTTTAACGGTTTTAAATGCGTAAGGAATTAATATGTTTCTGTCTTTATCATAGTCTTTTACATTATCCCAATCTTCTGGGTCTCCAAATAATCCCATAACTGACATAGCAGCTAACTGTCCAACAAATCCTGATGTGGCAACTTGAGCCACCTTAAAGGCAAATTGTTTTTTATTCCCTGAAACATATTCCATCGCAGAACTAAATGCAGAAACAGAAGATGTTAAATAAGGCATATTTAACTTAGGTGTATAAGTGCCTTTTTCGGCAAAATCCGTATATGCCCTAGCTTGTGCAACAGCAACTGTATCTATCTCATATTGCTCTCTTTCATTCGGCTTTCTATTATTTTTTTTCTCAAAATCTTTATTTAGATTAGATTGAACTTCAGTAAACGCAGCCAAACGCATTGCAACTTCTGTTTTTAAATTCCACCGACTAATATATTTAGCAGCCTTCTTGAGCTTTCCATCAGGCTTAATTTCCTCCATAGCACCAACTACTCCAGTCTCCTTATACATCTTCCTTGTTTCAGCAGACGTAGATAGCATATCCATCATTAAACCAAGCTCAGTAGCCCGCTCCAATGTTTTCTCAATCATTTCTTTATTCTTACCTCTGATATCAATAAATTTAGCAGAACGAACAAATGCCCTCATTGTAGAGGAAGCTAAGTTAGAATATGTTTTACCTCCATCCCATATATCTGTGAATATAATTTGTTGAGCCATATCCATCTGAGTATTAGTAATGAAGAACAATGGATTATACCTTGTCGCAAAGCCAGTTAAAACTCTATTTCCTAGGTTCTCAACATTAACCATACCCATAATAAACTTAGACTGGATAGCATCAGAATCAAATGTATTATTAAGATTATACATTTTGTTATTAAGCGAATCTTCCATAAAGAAATATTTTGCTCGCCCACCATCTTTGTATCCTACTAGTGTAAACCCTTTAGGGGTATTCTTAACAACAACGTCTCCCTTTTCGTTTTGCCTAATAGCCTCGTTGCCTTCCTCGTCTATGTATGTTTCAACTTGCGCTTCTTTGAAATACTCGCTTTCTTTTCCTTGAGCAACGGTAGCATCAAACATAGCCTTCTTTAACTCATTCTTTTTGATAGCACGCTTCATAATATTGTATGAAGTCTGCATCAATAAAGGAGTATCGGTAATCATAACCTTCGTTGTACCATCCTTAGATAATGAACCAAAAGCTTTGTCTACAGCCGACTGATACATCACTCTATCACTAGGAGAGAACTGCTCAAAAGTCCTTTCAACAGTAGCTCTCAATGAATAGAAATCATCTTTTAAATCATCGTAAACTTCTTTTGAAATCATACCTGCATCGTAAGATTCCTTTAAGGTTGCATTTCCAAATTCCTTATATTCGTCAACACGAGCAGACATCTTAGCAAAAGCATTATCGCTTAATCTTTTTTTAATTCCATCAATTGTTTCTAAGGCAATTTCAGATGTCATCGGAACATTTCTTTCAATTCCGTTTACTTCCTTTCTGACAGTACCGTGATTTAGAATAGGGAACTTAGCCTTTGCTTTAGCCTCTATTTCAGTTCTTACTTTATCGTTATAAGGCTTTCTTTTGGCTTCTTCAAGCTTATCATTTTTATCATTGAACTCCTTGGTTAAACTATCAATTTCTTTTTGCTGTTTGTCTAAACGCTTTTGGTCTAATTGAATTGTCCTTAAAGCATATCCTAATGAGTTAAATCTAGACATACCAATCTCATCAAGACCCTTGAAAATCTTTTCATTTGCCTTGTTGATAGTCTGATTAATAGATGCATTTATGCCCCTCCTATTGCGTAACAATGAAACAACAAATGATTTCTTGCCAGCCGCTCTTACAAGGATATTTTTAATTTTAACATCACTATTAACAAACGCTTCAACTAAACTTTCCCACGTAGTTTTTTGTTCCTTCTTTAATTCCTCAGCATTTTTCTTAGACTCTTCACGAGATAATATAGTTAAGTCGTTTTCTTGGTCTGAAAGTGGTGCATTCTCATCCTCTCCAGCCATCTGCTCATCTGTCGGAGGAATAGGAGGGACTGGCGGTTGAGACGGATTGTTTTCTTCTCCTACGTTTTCTGTAGTAGATTCTTCAGGAGCTATTTCTGTCGGAGCCTCCTCAGCAAATAAATTATTTAAATCTGCTCTTTCTGATTCAGATAATTCAAAAGGACTTAGTAATTCAGGATTGTCTTCGATATCGGCTAAGTAGTTTTCTGTCTCCTCTAATGCAAAATTCCAATCCTCTTGATATGTAGGATTATCCTCGATATACTGCTCGAACTCTTCCAACGTCATTCCCCTCTGCTGAGCCTCAAACATCATTTGCTCTTGCTCAAAGTCTTTTTCAACAGACAATGATTGCTTATTGCTTATATTATTTTTTTGCAATAAATACGCAGACATCTGAGTCTTATTTTGGAAGTTATTAATAACCTCTTCTAAAGCAGCTAAAAAGTCTTCTGTACTAACGTTTTCTGGCGTACCAGCTTGCTCCCATAACCTATTAGCAATTTCATCAATCGTTAGCCCTCCCTTTTCTTTTGTTTCAGATATTCTTTTTCTACTATCCATCTCAGACTTAATGGGGATATTTTGCCCTTGTCTTGATTTTGAGAAATAAGTTTCTAATGTCTTTAGCTTTCCTCCAACATAATTTGCGGGAGTAGACCTCATTACCTTTCCTCCTGCTGCAAAGAATTTAATAGCCGCTGCTTCAGGAGAATTATCTTCTACCTCTAATGCCCTTTCGTAAACTTTTCCTTTAGGCTTCTCTTCTTTAACGGGCTTTTCTGCTTTAGCAGGCTTTCCTCCTACTGTAGGGACTACTCCTGTTCCTTCGCTTGGCTTTCTTGCTCTTTGCGCTTCTGCAAGTTTTGACTTAAAAAATTGCGAAACAGCGTCGTTGATAGCTCCTTTTTGATTTTCAGTAATTTCTCCTTGCGTTGCGGGGAGATTTGTTGGTTTTCCATCTTCTTGTTTTGTTTTATCTAATTCATCTTGTACTTCTTTTGCTATAACAGGAGCTATATCAGAGGTATTAACTTCTTGGTCAAGACCGCTAAGCTTAGCTTTCTGCCCATCATAAGAAACGCTTTCAACGGTATACTTATTTTCGTTAAATACAACCTCTTGGTTTTCGTTAGCTATGTTCCAGTTTTTAAGCTTACTATTGTAAGAGTCCATATCAAATGCGCCGCTTCTATTGATATCATTCTTAGCCTCATTCATTAAGTTGATTAATCTCAAATCTTTAGACACAGATTCTTTTGCCGCTATAGCCTCTAATCCAAACGCCTCTCTTATTTTCTCATCAGGAAGAGTCATTTTAATGCGGTCAATTAATTTATCAAATGAAGCAAAATTAGAAGTATTTGCAATATCAGTAATTGCGTTAGTAATACTTTGTAATACACTTGCTTTGTTTTGCGTATTCTGTTCTTGTGCTTGAGCTACAGACGCAGGAACACTTGCTTTGAATACTTTTGGTCCTAAGAATAAATCTGCGCCTAATGTAACATCTTCGTCTGTATAAGGCAAAAAAGCATCTGGCACATTTTCTCTTGAGTCAAATTGCATCTCAACAAAATTTCCTTGTTCGATGTCATTCTTTACGTCAGACTCATTTGCTTGTACAACAGGAGACAATCTATCCGCAAATGTATCAGAAACCCTTCTAACTGCATTAGGGATATGCGAATTTTCTATTTCAAACTTAGAGAATCTAGTAAATGAATCTGCTTTAGAGTTCTGTGAATAAGACTGAACGTCGGTTGAGATATTATTTAAATTAAATAACGCTTGCTCGTGTTCTTGAGCAGTCATTTTGCCCGACTCTAAGGCAGAATTAATCCCTTGCCCTATTTGAGCTGCGGACTCTTGTAATTGAGTCGCTCCTCCTGCGTCATAGGCGTTCTGTAATGAAGAGTATACCGTAGGAGAGAATGCTCTTGAGCCCGTAAATCTAGCTCCCATCCCACCGCTAAGTCCTCCGTAAAATGCTCCATTTAATGCCCCGTAAAAAGTTTTTGATGAACGCAAATCTGCATTATATAATTCTATTTTAGCCGTAGGGTCATCTTCTTTCTTTGCTTTTTGATAATCGTCAAATAAAGTTTTAATTCCCTCATCAGCATAAGTCTGAATAAATTCATCTACTGACTCTGCCCCAACTGCTAGCCCAACTGTTTTTAAGCCTTCTTTAGAAGCTAATTCGATTCCACGCCCTACCATTTCTTTAAAAGCTTCTTTACCTAAGCCTTTTTCGGTTAATTGCTCTAAAGCTTCCTTAGTGCCCATTTTAACTGCTTGTTTCCCAGCAAATGCACCAATAACCCTTTCTGCTCCTAAAGCCTTATCCATAAGAGTTTCTGCACTAGCACGAAGTGCCCCTTCTCCAAGTGCCCTATCTGACGATATTCCTTCTTTACGGGCTTCTTTGTAGTTTTTTTCTGCGTTTGAAAAGAAGTTTACAGCAAGACCAACTGGACCTAGAAAGTTTAATCCTAATTGAACTAAACCATCTCCTATTTGAAACCCTGTGGCTTCAGCATCTGGGATACGCATACCGTCTTTAGTGAACACGTCCGCCGAACCTTCTATCGTAGGTCTTATTGATTCAAAAAACTTGCTAGTTGTTTTGTCAAATGTCTCAATATTTTTCTTGATTTCTCCTGCCTTAGGAGCTTCCCTCATAGTAACCGTAGGCGCAGTTGTTCCTGCACTTAAGCCACTTGCAGCAACATTTCTCATAGAGCCTTCTAAAAAGTCTACGGCTTTACTATAAATAGCCTCAGCTGCGCCACCTAAACCTATAAATGCAGACTCAAGCCAAGAGTTATCTTCGCCAGCCGTAGAACTTGTCGCCCCAGATAATGCCGTAACGTCTTTTTTTTTAAATGGTACAGCAATGCTTGCGAATGGGTCTTTGTTTTCTTGTAAAGAGCTTGTGCTAGCTATAGGAGTTGCTATACTTGCAAATGGGTCTTTAGCTGTCTGCTTTGCCATATTTATTTTATATAAGCTGAGTTATTATTTATTATATCCTTCTACTGTATGCCCATAAGTATTAATAGCAGCATTTGCAGCTTCTTGTTCTGTGCCAAACGGTTTTCCTGGTCCATACATTTTCTTTAAGTTATCTTTCGATATAAACAACCCACTTGGCTTTACTTTAGCGATAGCTGGAGTAGGCGTAGGAGCTGGCTTAGGCTTAGGAGTAGGAGTAGGCTGTTTTGCAGCAGGCGCATTCTCGGAAGCTAAGTTTTCCGCAATTGAATTTCTTCTAGCAAATTCTTCATTAAATGGCTTACTAACATATACCGAGTTTAAGTTCGTATAATTGGTTGTAGTAAGAGGCGTTGTAATTAAATCTTTTGGAGCATAAGAAGCTTGCAATGCCTCTATTTTGCTCATGCCAGCAGGAGGCACAAATCCTATTAATTGCTGACTTCCATCTTTCAATATCTTTCTATTTACTACAACAAACGGTTTTTCCTCAAGCAATTTAGTTTTAGGATTATATACTTGAGCTGAATTAATAAGTACATTCTTGCCGTAATTAATCGTTATATTTCCATTCGCATCTTTTACAATACCACTAGAGGCTAAGTCTTTAGTGGTGTTTTGAGCTTTTAATGCATCAATTTTAGATTGAGTCAGGTCTGCTGTTGCATTACTACTTCTTGTTGCAGCTTGACTTTGTAATATATTAGCCCTCTTGCCTTGATTTTCTAATGCAATTTCTGTTGGGAGATTTTTTAATTTAAGCTCCCCTGTTTTAACTTGAATATTCTCCGACTGAATCTCTCTTTCATTCTTCATCGAAACAGGTTTCATTTCCCCCGCAGGCATTGAATCAAACCAAGATTTAACTATATCTGCATCAGGAATATCTGCTTGTCCAATCTTAGATAATTTCTTACGTTGAGCATCAAAAGCAGCAGGGTCAGATGCTTTAATTTTAGCAGCTAAGTTTTGGTAGAATACAGGGTCAGTAGGTTTTATAAGTTTACCATCTGCTCCGACAGTAACTCCGTCAAATACATTAGCGTTATACTTAACCTCCATTTTAGTTTTAGGGTCAACGTACATTCCTGTTATAGGAGTTACTGCTAAATTATTCTTAATTGCAGTTACACCCATCTTAGCCGTATTGATATGGTCATCTAATACATTATTCATTGCAGTAGCCAAGTCATTTGGGTTTGCAATTAATTTTTTATCGGCAGCAAGTGAAACCAAATTTTTATAAAAAGATTCAAAGCTAGTAAGGTTTTCTTTATTGGCTGCCCCTATTTGAACAAGTCTATCAAATTGTTTTCCAAATACATCATATCCTGTTTTAAGGTCAGCTAAATTAGAAATCTCTTGGCGAACTTGTCCTAGCTTGCTATAGTCTAGTTTACCGTTTTTATTTATAGCAGAAGAAACTTGACCTAATAAATTATTAGCACCATCTGTAACTTCCTTTGTTCCCCAAATTCCAATATTCTTTTTTAGGGCTTCTACATTATTAAGCGTATTTTCCGCTAAGCTATAGTCCCTTTGTTGTTGTGCAATAATTTGTGTAAATATATTACCAATTCCAGAAGAAGCTTGTTGGAATTCTTGTTTAATGCTTTGCGATGGGTCGTATGTATATGCCATTAGTCTTCTCTAGGTTGCATTGGATTTAATAAAGACGAATACCCTGCACTAAAAGGCTGATTTTGAAATGAGTTTAATGGAGGATAACTTGTAGGATTTAAGAAACTAGATAACCCTTGAGCACCATTTGCACTTGGATATCTTGTACTTATATTTGGCTTAAAGTCAATAGTTGGATTCGCCCCTTGACTCATAGCAAAACGTTTGAATCCTTGTGCCGCTGAAGATGGAGGATTTGGATTATACATTGCTTGAAGCATCTTCATATTATTATCTTGCGCTTGAACTCCCATTAATCCTGACCCTATTCCTGAAGCCAGACCTCCAATACCTGACCATATAGCAGACTTAGCGTTTTGTACCGCCGCAGCCGACGCTTGTTGTTGCTCAAATAAGGACTGGTCTAGTGCCATCCCTCCTTGAAATTGTCCTTGAGCTAGTCCTAATAATTGTTGTTGTTTACCTGACTCAGATTCAAACTGAAGTCCTGCTTGTTGTGCTTGAGCTCCAGCAGTTTGACCTAATGCAGCTAAATAAGTGTCTTGTGCTCTTTGTTGCATATTTTGACGGGTCTGCTGGGACGTAATATCAATATTCTGCATTAAAGTTCCTTCTTGTTGTTGCCCCATTAAAGCGGCTGTTAACAAGTCAGAGGACGAACCACCTGCACGCTGTGCAAAAGCTAACGTATTAGCCGTAGACTGCCTAGCTTGCTCCCTCATTATATCTTCTCCTGCTACGCGACCACCGCCTGCCATACGCTTACCTAACTCAGCGGCTTGTTCTGCCTTAACGTACTTACTTATATCTCCTTGATATGTTTTAAGACCTTGGGCTTGATTAATTAAGTCTCCGTAACCTTTTGCAAAGGCAGACTTCTGTTGTTTCCCAAATTGAGTTTGTCTATCAAACTGTCTTTGAGCTTCATCGCTCTGCCCTATAGCACCAACTACACCTAAAACTCCCCCTACTGCACTAGCAGCCATCCCCCAAGGGGTGAGCCCAGCAGCTTTACCTAATATACCTGAAATACCATCTGCCATATTATTAATATTTATATCAAAGTTAATGAATCTTATTTATATTTAACTATGTCCTGTTATAGGACTCACAGCTATATCTATAGAATTAATACGCATATTCTGCGTTTTATCTTTAAGCGTTAACAAGAAATTATTTAAATAACCCACAATATAATTACCGTTTATAATCCCACCTGTAGAACTACTGTCCCTCATTACGTGAGCATATAATCTATTGTCTTCTAAAAGCCAATTAGTTTCGTTTATAGCACTTGTTTGACCATTCTCGTTAGTGATGTCTACCGTTAACAAAGAAGCCTTAACGTAGTTAGCTTGGTTGTAATCTATCACGTTCATATTATGTAACACCGCTATGTTTAACGGCATTACGGGCAGTTGGCTATTAACAACAAACTTAATGTTACCATTAGCCGCTGAGTTACCAAAGAACGCATTATAATCCGTTTTACTATTACTTTCTAATGAACGGTACAGTATACCACTACCTGTCTTAAATAACAACATCCTATCCCCGTAGCTTTCTGCAAAGCTTGACACAAAGTCATACGCTGCAATCCAACGCTTTAAGTTGTCTGAGTATCCTAAAGATTGAGTCTCAGAACCTACGGCAATGAAGCACATATTATGGAACGGGTCATACGAAAAGTTAGCTATACCACTCTTGCTTCTAAACGTAGAACGCATATAGGTATCACTTGGGATTTCTAGTCCATCTGGGGTGTACTTAACAACCTTCTTATTAAAGTCGTCCCACCACCATATAGTACCCTTGTAGTTCATCACAGACCTCTTATCTATCATACCTAGGTTATTGCCAAAGTTTCTGATAGTACCAATCATATTGGCTGTTAACGAACGAATAGAGGCGTTATTTCCTTGAGATAGTTCTTGCTCTCCTAGCATTATATAGGCAGACTCACGCTTACATAACACAATCATCATACTACCGTTTCCTTGTAGCCTAGATGCTCTCTGTAGTCCTGTGATTTCTCCGTTCTCAATAGCCACATCGTTGCTATCTAAGGAGAAGAATGAGCTTATATTATTAATCTTAGTCCCTTGCACATAATTACCCCCGTACCTAATTGTATTAGTCCTTGGAGTTGTTACAATGTTTTGTGCAGAAAGTAATGGCTTACCCGAAGAGGTATTCCAATACGGATTAGTTATTGCGTTTGATATAGAGCGGAACAAGTACTTAGTCTTAGTCGCCGATATTTCTGCGTTATAGTTATAAGAAGTAATAGTTTTAACAGGAGTTCTGTCTCCGCTTAATGTAATAACAACACTATTGGCGGAGGCTGATTTTTTAGCGACTGTAACAACAGCGGATGCTATTGGTCCAGTAGACCTAAACTCAAATGTTAATTCTACTTCAATCTTATCGTTAGGCTCAATATCATTTTTTAAATCTGTTTTTAAGTCAATAGTATGAGTCCCAATTAAATCAATAACACTGCCCGACATCTCGTCCATCATTTGCTGTTCAGTTCCACCAATAATAAAAGGCAAACCAAATTTCTCCGCTTTTTGGTCATATAACCCTAATGTATTATTATAAGGAGTCTTGTATGCTTGAGCTGTTACTGTAAAAAATGCTTGAGCAGATACCGCAGAAGAAACCCAAGTCATTGTTCTAGTAGCTTGTAAGTTGTACTGAATAGTCATCTTATTGACTCCTGTCTCTTGCTCTCCTTGAATATAGTATCCTGTAAGTTTAAGTGCCTTAGAATCTACAATAGAAGCTCCATCCCCATTTGTAGGAATAGATGTCAATACAGGAACTTGTTTTACTGGGGTAGCTGTATAAGGGTCTGTTGCAACAACTGACTGCTGGAAACCACTTGCAAATGCGTGAGTTGAGTTAACAATTGTAACTACGTCCTCTACTACAGGACTTCCTTTAGATGTATCTGTTGTAAATGGAGATGTTACATAGGTAGGCATATCTATTGTAGAGAATACCATATCCCCTAGCAACTTACTTCCTGACGCAGGACCATTCAATGGACCCCCCGCCGTAACGGCAATAGATGTTGTAGGGCTTCCTCCTGTTGTTACTATAGGAATTAAGTTTCCATATTCATAGAATACCAAAGACTCGTCTTCTTGTTGTTGCTTAGGAGTAAATATCTCAAAGGCTAAAGTAGACGGGTCTACCGTAGTGGTGTTTGTCATTACATCGCCTGAGTACGCACAATAGATTAAGTTATCATTCTGCCCTATAATCTTTAAATCAAGAACCCCATTAGGAGTCTTAATAGATACGTAATCGCCTTGCTGCCAAGTATATATTCTCCCCGCACGAATCATCCCCATCATATCAATAACAAACGCATTGATTTCCTTTAGGTCGTCCTTGGTTACAGACTGAACAAAGCTTAATAATGTCGTTACCTCTTTAGTCTTCTCGTCTACGTTAGTTTTCTTTAACTCAAAGAATATACTACTAGCATACCCTTCAAAGACGTATGACTTAGATATATTCTTAGTATATACGAATTGAGCAAACTTAACCCAAGTTGGAATGTTTGCTACCGTTGCCGTTATATTAGGGACAAGAGGTACGGTACTTCCAATATCGCTACCAAATTTACCCGTATTAAATTTAATGTATTTCTCTACACCCCTAGTCTTCATTGCCTTATCATAGTAGGCAAGACCTATTGCATAAGTTGAATTATTTGCAAATGGTTTAATATAATTAGATGCATCAAGCTCTATACTTGACGCTCCAGCCGAGTCCCCTAAGTAAGACTTATGTGTAGAACCAGCGGGCAAGGTATATCCCAAAGAAGCTGTTGGGCTAGTAAATGTTATAGTTCCAACGTTTGCATCGTAGTCGTCTTGAATATTAGCTAGAAATATTCTATTTTTTGCTATCTCTATATTTTTTACATATACAGGTACTGCATCAAATGGCTTACCTGTAGTAATAATATCTAAACTTTCAAATATCTGCCCTGTCCATTCAAATGTAGCCGAATCAGTTCCAATAAGATTAGAATCAATTCTTCTCCACGTACCATTATTCCCTATTCGTACGTATACTT
>Ga0181356_1000738_pt1 | contig 14286 bp, 25 predicted proteins | sample Fa13VDMM110SN_FD_130104 | JGI IMG/M metagenome (GOLD analysis project Ga0181356, IMG submission 130104) | Freshwater viral communities from Lake Michigan, USA - Fa13.VD.MM110.S.N | ecosystem: Environmental > Aquatic > Freshwater > Lake | place: USA: Michigan | collected 2013-09-24 | reverse complement strand
TTAAATAGTTATAAAAAGTTAATTACCAAATAAATATCCAAAACTATCAATGTAATGATTATTTTCATTTATGAGCAAAATCAGATTTTACAAGTATTATTTTACTGGAAAAGACAAACCAGTTATAATGGAAGCAGAAGATAGATTAACTGCCGATAAAATGATGCAACAACTAAAACAAAACACTACCGCTAAATTAAGTGCTAAAGACTTAATAGATATTAGAGTAGAAACTCCGATTATTGGAATATCAAAAAGAAAAAGACATAACCAAGATTTTGTGTGGGTTGGAAAAGAATTTACCAGCGATGGTTGGTTGCTTCAATCCGAATACGATGAAATACAGAAACTTAAAAAACAACAAAATGGAAATTAATAAAGTTTATAACGAGGATTGTTTAGAAACTTTAAGTAAATTAGATAATCAATCTATTGACTTAATTATAGCAGACCCACCTTATGAAATTGTAAGCGGTGCTAAAGGAGGATGCTTTGGTGTTGAAAAAAGAGATTATCATAAAGGCGTAAAAACATTAAGCGATGGTTTTGAAAACATAATTCTTGACGAGTGCAAAAGGGTTATGAAAAAATTTAATTGTTATTTTTTTTGTAGCAAAGACCAAGTTTTACAAATATTACTTTGGGGCAAGGAAAATAATATGAATACAGATATACTTTGTTATCATAAATTAAACCCAATACCTACAACTAATAACAAATATTTATCAGATACTGAATATATTATTTTTATGCGTGAGCAAGGTGCTTATTTGGGCGGAGATTATGCAAGTAAGAAAAAATACTTTTTGCAAAATAATTCTAAAAGTGATTTTGACCACCCAACCGTAAAACCTTTAAATATAATTCGCACCTTGATTACAAATTCAAGCAAAGAATATGATTTAGTGTTTGACCCATTTATGGGTAGCGGAACAACCGCAGTAGCTTGTATTATAGAGAAAAGGAATTTTTTAGGAAGTGAAATAGATAAAAAATATTATTCAGTATTAACAAAAAGAATAAAAAACCAACAATCTCAAACAACATTATTTTAATATGATAAACATTAGTCAATCTTTTTTAAAAGAATTTGCAGAATATAATTCTGGAGATACTTGTGGACTTCAAATAAAAGCAAAATACATTGATGGAATTAAATTTCCTTCAAGCGATGCAATGGAATTAGGAAACTTTTTTGAGTATATGGCTACTGGTTGTTTGCCTAGAGATGGTCATACACCAGAAGCTAAAATAGTTTACAAGGGAACTGCAAAAGAATCATTATCAGCAGACTATCAAAGAGCAGTTGAAAGTGCCGAGTTATTTAAAAAAATAATCAAACATTACGATATTGAGATTATAGATACTGGTAGAGTTGTTACCGAAGATGGTATGACTGGTATTATGGATATAGTTGCCAAGTGGGATGATAGAGTATGTATTATTGATACAAAGTATTCTGGTCTGATTAATGATAGGTGGTCTGATTATGGTTGGAATTTAGATATGTTGCCAGAAAAACAAAATTTATTAATTCAACCAGTACAATACAAAATACTTTTATCTAAAGAGTTGGATTGCGACCCAGAGGATATAGATTTTTACTTTTTTGTTTTTTCTTCTAAAGAAGTAATGGATGTAAAGTTAATTAAAATAAAAGTTGATGAACTTACAATTGCTAATCATTTATCTTCGGTAGAATGGGTTAAAACCGAACTTCAAAGACCTATTGACAAAGTATTTAAAGCAAAACCAGAACTTAAAAGATGCTTTGAATGTCCAATTAAGGATGAGTGCAAATTTAAAATAGAAGTACCTAACATTGATGAAATTACTTGTTAATGACACCACAAGAGTACCTTATATCATCTATTGATTTAGAACTTTACGATTTAAAAAATTATCGTACTAATCTAAAACGCTTTGCATTATTTGAAATTCGTAAAAATAATATGTTTGCTAAAAAGTATTATAGAATTTTAGAAGAAGTAGAAAGAGTATCAATAGAAATTCACACATTAGAAACCAGAAAATTAGAAATACTTAACTTAAACAACTAAAAAAATGTTAAACGCTATCAGCAAAGATGTAGTAGGTTCTTTTACTGCTACTATTGAAAAGTACGAAAAGAAAAACCTTACCGAACTATTGGAAGGTTCAAGTATGACCCCAGCACAATTCAAACAAATTGTGATTAACGAATTAAAACGTTCTCCAAAGCTACAAGAAGCATTTATTAAGAATCCAGCTTCTTTATTTGCTAGTATTCTACATTGTGCAGAAATGGGGTTAAATCCAAGCCAAATGGTAGGTGAATTTTTCTTTATTCCTTACAAGGATAGTATAACGCCTATTCTCGGATATAAAGGTCTATTAACGCTTCTAATGAGGTCAAGTAAAGTTAAGAAGATATGGAGTGAAGTTGTATATGAAGATGATGATTTTGAATACGAACTTGGTTTAGAGCCAAAGCTACTGCATACACCTAACCACCATTCTGTTAGGAACTCAAAAAACATAAAGTGCATCTACGCTTGTGCAAAAATTGAAAATGAAGTAATCTTTAAAGTGATGTTTAAAAATGAAATTCAAAACATTATTAATATGTCAAAAGTACCCAATGAACTTTTCTTTAATGACAAAAAAGACCCAGAGCAATGGATGGCTAAAAAGACAGTTTTAAAGCAGTTGGCAAAATTAATGCCTAAAGATGATGACCGATTGAAAAAAGCAGTTTCAATGGATGATAATATCGAGGGTGGAGGTTATCTAATTATGGATGATAATGATACGGTAAGATTTGTTCAAGGCAATATTATTGGAAAAAAAAGTAGCATATATGCCAAATTAATGGAAAAAAATGTACCAGATGATTTGTTAATGGAAAATAATGTTGTAGATTTGTAACGTTGTGTGTTAGTATTAATCTGTATTAATTCTGTTTGTTAAGGTTAATGTTATTTTCAAAAAGACCTCGATTCGCCAAGCGTTTTGGGGTTTTTTATTGTACTATAATTGTAACATTATCACTTCCAGTATTTGCAGTATATAAATTTGTGTAAGGGTCTATTGTAATTCCAGTTGGTAAAGTACCAGTAATACTAAAATTTGTTGATACTCCAGTAGGCGTTATTTTAGTTACATTGTTATCATTACGATTAGCAGTATAAATATTATTAGAACCATCAATTGTTATTGAAGATGGTTGTAATCCAGTTGTTCCTAAAATAGTAGAAACTCCTAATGTTGTTATTTTACTAACATTACTTGAACCATAATTAGCAGTATATAAATTTCCTAAACTATCTATTGTAATTGCTTCTGGCGATGCACCAGTAGTAGAAAAAATTGTTGAAAATCCTAAAGGTGTAATTTTGTTAATATTAAAAGTATTATTGTTACAAGAATATATATTTCCAGAATTATCAATTGTTAAATCACTTGGAAATCCAGCAGTTGTTCCTAAAATAGTTGAAACTCCATTAGTATCTATTTTAGTTACATTATTTGCACCATAATTAGCTACATAAAGGTTAAAAGAACTATCTATAACCATTCCTCTTGGTGACAAACCAGTTGTTCCATAAATTACCGAAGTGCCTAAAGGACTAATTTTTAAAACTACATCGGCAGTTTGGCAAGAAGCAAATATGACATCAAATGAATCAATAATTAAATTATAACAATCTTGACCAGCTAAAAAAGTATAAAAAGTACTTGATACTCCACTTGGAGTAATTTTAGTAATTGTAGTAACATTTGCAGTATATATATTACCTAAACTATCTATTGCAATTCCGTAAGGACTTGGTAATGTTGTTCCTAATGTAGAACTACCAGCAATACTTATGTTTGAATATATATAGTAATTAGAAGAAACGTAAATTGTACTTCCAGAATAAGAAAAAATACCTTGATTAAGCGAATTTAAGGCATCAACAACTCCTTGAATACTTTGAGATGTTACTGGAGCATTATATACAACAACAGTAGGGTTTGAAGTGTTTGAAATATTTATATTTACGTTTGTAACACCAACATAAGATTGACCAGTAAAATTAAACTCATAAAGTAAATTATTGTTATTTGCAGTATTTTGATTTGGAACAATACCTAAAATAGATACTGGTTGTGCTAACGCAGTATTATTTATAATTCTCAAATTTATTCCGCCATCTATTGGTTTCATATTCTTTTGTTTTTTAATAAAAAATAAATTCCTAATCCAATTAAACCTATTGATGTCCACCTTAAAACTTGTGGACTTACATAATTTTTATCTTTTGCAAAATTTACAAAATGCTCACAATTAAAATTTATAAAGTGATATTTGTACTTTTTTAATTCTTGATATAATTTTTCAATATCATCTGGTTTTAAATTAGTTTTTTCTACCGAAACTATATCTCTACCTTTTATCCATTTATCTAAAGGTTCTCTTACTGTATTTCCACCTTTTGAATTTATTTTGTCTGGATGATTATGAATTATATAAATGCCTTGCAAATCTTTTTCTACTATACCATAATGGTAAATTAAAGGGTAAAATTCTGCTTTGGTTTTAATTAAATCTCCAGTTTCAAGTTTAGAAACTATAAAATCTCTATTTTCAATCTTTATCTTGTTAAGTGGTGCTTGGTTAAATTTCTTCTTTGTAGTCATTAAATAGATTAAAAAAATCGTTGTTATAGAAATTTGTTCGTGGAACTAAATCTCGATTTGCTATTTGTTTTGTATATAAAATCATAAATAATGTTTCACTTGGCAATAATGTAAAATCTAAATTGGTTCTACCATCTAATACAACATTATCTCTTTGTAATTTTACAAATTGTGAAGATTGAAATTGATAAGGGTCTATTGTTGGTATTTGGAAAAAAGATTCTAATGTACCATTAACATCATATCTATTAAACTGATACGCTTGTAAAATTTGACTATTATCGTTTGCTTTTAAATACATTTCTCCAACACCATAAACAAATGAACCCATAGATTGAATTATTGAAGCGTAACGAGTAGCATCTGTACTAGTAACCGTTACAACACCATTTACAAAAGTTGTTATGGTTGGAATAAATACTGGCATTAATCTGTCGTTTCTTGTGAAATTACTTTACCATCTTTAGACATTGCTCTTAATAATCCAGTTTTTTTGTTCATCATAACTTTTACGCCATAATCTTGTAAAATCATTGAACTCAATTTGTCTAATTCTTTTTTATTTTCTTTACTATCAATAGCTTCACGCATTGCTTGTAAACCAATAACTGCGTTTTCTTTTTGTTTTTTATCTGTATCAGAAACTTGCTTTGGTTCTGCATATTTTACATCTAAAAGAGCTTTCTTACTTTTATCAGTTTTTGGTCTTAATAACCAGATAAGAAGTAATGCACCTCCTAAAGTTATAAATAATGTTTTTGTTTCCTTATCCATTTTTTCTTTTTGCTAAATTTAAAAATACAAATGCTAATATTGATATTCCTACTCCTAATACTATATAAGAAGTATATCTTTTACCTTGAACTCTATTTAACATTTCATTATTATTCTGAACTGCTAAAAATTGCCACGCTAAACTTTGTCTTTCGGTTTCTGTTTTAGCATCTTGTAATCTTTCGGCTAATTGTTTTTGTTGAGCTAAATCTAATAAAGCCAACTCCTTCATTAAATCACGATTTTTTCTGCCTTGCTCTGCTCCACCAAAGTAACCAACTAAACTACCAATTACTGCTCCACCTACTTGACCTAATGGATTTGCACCACCTTCTTTTGCTATGTTAGGATTAGTACTAAAATTTTGAGGTATAATATTATAATATTGCTCCATAATTAATTTTTTGATGGTGTACCAATTAAATAAACGCCATATAAAATACCAAGTCCAATACCAAGTCCAGTAACATACAACCAAGTATCTTTTAATCTTGCAGTACTTTCTTTTTGTAAAGTTTTTCTGTATTCTAATAAAGAATTTACTAAAATTCCCATTCTTGCAGTTTCTTGTTCTACTCTTAACTGTTCTTCTGCAAGTTTTTCTTGCATTGACATTTGAGCCAATGCAATAGATTTTTGTAAATCTCTATTTTTTCTTCCTTCTTCTGCACCACCAAAGTAACTTGCTACTGAACCTAAAACTGATAATCCAATTGGAATTAATGGTAAAATATTATTTTCTCCATCGTTTGCCATTGCATTTTCTAATGCTTCAATAAAAGGTGCATCTTCATAGTATATGGCACTATAAACAAGTGATGTAATTTGAGATAATGTAGCAGTATTTATGTTAATATCATAGCCAAATTGTTGTAATATTACTACTACAACTTCTGGTTGTTGATAAATAAAATCATTAATTTTATTTGCTATTGCTTGATTTTGTTCCATATTAATAAAATTCTGAAATGAAATTTACTACAATATTACAAAAATTATTATTAATAATATTATTTTAAGGAATTTATTATTCTTTGAGTATCAAATATTTCCGTAAATTCATTATAAGGCAATGTAGCTAAATCTTCATAAAGCAAATGTTTAGTAAAACTATTACTTTCAATGTTTACTTCTTTTGTTGGTTTATTTGCCATAATATTAGTATGTATATCATAACCAAAAACAAATGGGTTCGTGCCAATCCAACCCACAACGCTTGGTAGGTTTAAAGCAGTAGCAACGTGCATAGAACTACTATCTATTAATAGTCTTTTTACTGACATTGTAAGCATAATAGCAATACTTCTCCAGTTATCTAAAGCACCAATAGTATTTTCATAAACTAATTGGTCATCTCTTTTAATGTGTAAAATTGCATAATCATTTTTAAATTGGCTAACTACTTCATTTACAACTGATGCTGGTAAATCTCGTGTCCAACTATATTTTAAAGGTTGCCCAACTGCACCTCCATTTGGCTGGATTGCCATAATTGGTTTGTCTAATTTATAAAATGGTGCAAAATATTCTTTTTCTCCTTTTGATAAAAATAGTTCTGGCAACTCTCCATTATATTTTAATCCATAAATATCACACCATATTTTAAGTAAATGGTTGCTTTCAGTAATAAAATCGCTTGTAGAATAAGGGTCTGTTATAAAAACTTTTGTATCTTTATTTTCAATGTAGCTTTTATATAAACCTACTGCTTGTTGCTGATGCAAAACTTTATTTACATTTGGGTTTCCTATAAATACATCTGGGTAGCCAGTAATTACAATTATATTTGCTTTTTTGTATTCTTTTTTAATTACTTTAAGTATTGCAGTAGCCATTATTGACTTTCCCAATCCACCATCAATCAAAAATATAACATTTTGAATCATTTTTTTATTTTTTATTTGTTAAACCATATTTAATCCATTTGTACCATACTCTCTCGTGAATATAGTATTGTATTGGCTTGTAAACCAATTCTGCGATTCCAAAAGCAGTTCCTATTTTTACCGAACCACTTACACCCCAAACAACTATAATACCTATTGCAGTACTTATAACTCTGTAACTGATTGTTTTTGCAATATGTCGCTTTTTAGAAACTTCCATTACAATTTACCTTCTTTACGCATTTGCTCTCTAATCTTTGTTGCTGACACTTCTCCAATTTCAGTAGGCGGTATATGTTCAATTATATCATAACCAACACCTCGACCAAACTCTACTGAACAAATATCTGGTATTACCATTACTTTAATTATGCCAGAATTAACAAGCAAAGCATAAGTATCTTCAATAGTTTTCTTAACTTGCTCTGGGGTAAAAGGATTTTTTTCATTTACCTCTCCATCTCTGATGCAAATTAACAAATTTTTACCTTCATCTAACGCTTGTTGAAACAATGCTTGATGACTTAAATGTAAAGGTTGCCATCTTCCCACAAACATTGCATATTGGTTTTTCTTTGGCTCTAAAGATGACTTAACGTGAACTATTTTATCCCAGTTTAATTTTTCCATTTTAATTGATGTAAGCTATTAATTTTTCAAATACTACTTCTTTTGCTTCTGCAATGATATGATGCTTGTAGCCACCCAAATCTTCGTAAAACTCGCTTTCAGTCTTACAAGGTACTGATAATAAAATTTCTGAAACTTGAAATTCTAAACCATCCAAAATAACACGCCATTTTCTTGTACCATCTACATCATTAAAGTTAAATCTCATTTGAACAAAATAAGTACCTTCTGGTTTTTTCATTAAGATTTTTCTACCTTCTGAAATTAAATCTTGCAAATTGGTTGCACTTGTGCTATTCTTTTTCAAATCCATCGTTTGTATATTTTATGGAACTAATTTTTTCCAACAATTCATTAACAGAAGTAAATTCATCTACATCGGTAGTATCAATATCTATAAAATTAGATTCTGGTTTTTCAAAATATTCAACGTGGAAACTTTCTCTACCTCTTACGTTTCCAGTATGGACATAAATCTCTACTACATCGGCAGTTAGTTTAAATTCCTCTCTTAAATCTAAAAAAGGAGATACGACTGCAATGATAACATCGTGTAAAAAGTCTGCATCTAAATATTTAGCAATAGCGTATGCTTTGCTTATATTATCTCTGCGACCTTCTTTTGAATAATCTTTGTTGTTTAGAATTTTTCTCAAATCATCACCATCTATTATTAATGCTTTTCTTTGAGGGTTATTAATTTCTAATGCAGTTTGTAAGTGTTTGGCTAAAGTTGTTTTGCCAGAGTGCGGTTGTCCAATTAAATTGTAAATCATTTTGTTATTTTTTAGTTTCTTGGTTCAAATATAATAAAAATTTTAAACGTACCCAAAATAATTATAAAACCATTTGTAAGTATTCTTAATACTATTAGATAATTCATATCCTAAAATTTCATCGTAATCATCTGGTTTGCGTTCAAATTTAGGTCTTAATGTATGGTCGCCATAAATTCCGTGAATAAGGTCGTTTTCTTGGGTCAATTGAGTAACATTTTCAAAATCGTGAGCTTCGTAATAAGGTAATTCTAAATACTCGTATAAACGCTTCATTTCGTTTTCTGGGTTTGCCATTAAATCTTCGTATCTAATGAAAAGCATTTTTTTATCTATACCTTGCTGAATACAATCTTTAAGTCTATCCATTGAAATACCTACTGGTACACCATCTGCCCAAATATCAATTCTTTTATTTAATGTAGTACCAACTAATTTTGGTGCATCTTGTATATGATTTTCTCTATGTGGATTTTTTCTAAAGTTTTTTTCCATTGAAGAATAAATTGAACGTACATCCCTAACCATACAAATTACTTTTGGGTTTGGGTAAAGCATATTTAAAAGGTTATAGTGAATACCCCAATCTCTGCTTTTATCTACAATAAATTCTTTTGGAGTTAGGTTATTAAAGAATCCTTGCATACCAGCACGACAAAAACCTAAAAATGCTCTTTCCATAGCTTCTTTATCTTGCGATAATATTGCTTGTGAATGAGCATAAGTATTTTTTGCGTTTAATACCAAATCACCTAAACCAGAGGTAGGCGTACAATAAAATTCTGGGTTTTGTGCAATTAAATTTTGAATCAACGTTGAACCAGCTCTGGGTAACGATGAATTAAAAAAAATATTTTTCATAATAGTTGTTATTTTTGTTTCTTGGAAAATCCATCACTCGGTTTCATTTGAATTAACAAAGAGGAGTTACCGAGCATCACAGACTTATTTTATTTATTTTGGTTTTATTGTTGATTTTTGATGTTTTGTATTTCCTCATAAATCCTCAATAGTTCAGCTTCTTTTTGTTTTAATAAATCTTCGGTTGATACATCATCAACTTCAATGTATTCAACTCTAACTAAACCATTATCATCGTAAATTTCGTTTCTAATTTGTGTCATAATTATTATTATTATAAAGTTATACCTACAAGTGGTATTCCAGATGAAACACCAGTTGGAGTTCCAAATGTAGCTGGAGCAGAACCGAATGCTGGAGTTATAAAAAATGCTGTTTGAGCACCAACCCCACTCCAAGCAATAGCAATTACGCTTGAAGAACCAAACGAAGTTACGGATTGTGTACTTGAAAACTGAATCCCTACCCAATAAGTTGTTCCAGCAGTAAATGTTAGTACTGCTATTGCAGTTTTTATACCAGTTGTTGAACAATCTAAATTTGCACTTTGATATAGTCTTGTATCTGGTTTTCCGTTTAAATTAGAATATACTAAAATTTGAGCATTTGAACCAACTAATAAAGTACTTACATTTATATATAATGATGCCGATGTAATTGTTTGTGCTGGAATAAAAGGAGCAACTAACAATCTATTTGTAGTTCCAGTTAATGTTGAAACCGAAGGAGTTAATACTTGTGTTATACTACAACCAGCAGAAGGTTTTATAAATGCGTGAATACCACCATTTAAATTATTAGCAGTTAATAATCCATTTGTAGAAACTTGTATCGAACAACCAGAACAAGATGCCATAGAAGTAACTGTTAAGTCATTTACAAATGTAGTACAAGACCTATTTGCAGTAATATTGTTTCCTACAATCATTGCACAAGTGCAAGAATTTGTATTATTTGTTGTGCCACCAAGAATAGCAGAAAAACAACCAGAAGCAGTATTGCAACTACCTCCACCAATTGTTGAATGTGAACCAGAAGCAGTATTAGATTTACCACCACCAATTGTTGCATAAACAGTTCCTGATGCACAATTACAAAAACCTCCACCAATTGTTGAAAGAATACCAGAAACATAATTTTGTGATCCTCCACTTATTGTTGAATTTTGAGAATTTACTAAATTACATAAACCACCTCCTATTGTTGTAAAACAATTAGAAGCAGTATTGCAACAACCTCCACCAACAAAAGCAAAACTATTACAAGTAGTATTACAACCACCACCACCAATTGTTGAACAATTTCCATTTGAAGAATTTAATAAACCCCCACCTATTGTTGAATGGTCGCCAAAAGCAGTTGAACAATCTCCACCGCCAATGGTTGAATGATAACCACTTGAAGTATTATCAGACCCTCCACCAATAGTTGATAGTGTACCACTTGCATTATTACTTCCTACAATTGGCTGAATACCACTCAAGTTAGCGTTATATTGAAATGGACTTGTACTACAACCTCCACAACCACCACTAGCAGTATCAAAACCAAGATTTGCTTCTGCAAAATCAATAAATGTATTTACACTAAAAGGTACATCTAATGAATCAACACAATTTGCTAAAGGTTGTGTAAATATATTTGTTGAAGTTCCTAAATATTTATTATAAATAACTGCTAAAGGTATAGCATCGTATAATGCTAAAACATCAATTGCACACGAATTTTTCGGTGCTACTAATATTATAGTACCATTATTTGATACTTGTAAACTTCCATCGACTATCTGTAATTTAATCATAATTTAATCATTTTTTTTATTTTTTAAAAACCTAAATTAGCTTCTGCAAAAGCAATAAACGAACTTTCAGTAAAAGGTGTGTTTGTATAATCTACACAACTTGATAATGGTTGATTAAAAACTGGTGTAAAATTAGCTAAATATTTATTGAATATAGATACAGTAGGCGTTGCATTTTTTAATGCTAACGTATCAATAGCACAAGCATCTTTTGGTATTACCAAAACTACTGTACCACCAATTGATATTCTTAAACTCCCTATAATAATTTCTAATTTATTCATTTTTTTTTATTTTATAAGTTTAAGAATTAAACCCCAAATAAATGCAAGTACTAAACCACCACCAACTAATTTTGATTTGAATTGCTTATCTTTTTCTATATAGGCATTATGTTCTTCAACTTTTTCAATTAATCCAGTTTGACCATACGTTTTATCGCCAATTACTGTTTGATTTAATTTTACTAAAGACAAATTAACTTCTTGAATTTTTAAACTCATAGAAGATATGTTTTCTTTAATCCACGCTATATCAGATGCACTTACTTCAACTTTTTCTTTTCTTAAAGTTGGTTTTCTTTGTACTGCCATTATTTATATTTTTATAATCCTAATTCTCCCAAGTGTTTACCGAGTGAGATATTTTTACCATTTTTATATCCATTGTAAAATGATAATCCGATATTATTAGTATTTACCACCATAATAAACGAACAAACATTTAACACATCATCGTTTGTGTCATTTGCATACAACTCTAATGACTTTTTTAGAAAAGGATTTGCCAATGCTTCGTATTGAAAAATATCCATTTTCTTATCCATTATTTGCAAGAAACTAACGTTCTCAATTGCTTTAAACTTATTACACATTGTGTAAAAAACAGTACCATTTGGGTCGTTTGTTACTTTAATTTGAACTTGCTCTGCTGGTACATTATACGCTTTTGCATATTTCGTAATCCCAGTAGTCATAATTTTTTTAACTATTCCTTCTACCATTTTGTTGTTATTTAATTAGTTTCTCGTGTAAAATTAACTATTTTATTCCTAAAAATTTTGCAATTTGTGGGTTTTTTTCTTTGAAACTTCCTACTTTTTTACTTAACCCTAAATCTCTTAATAAATCAGAAGAATATTGAAATGAATCATTGTTGAAATTTAAAGTATAATCAATACCAATAAACTTAACTTTAATAAAACCAGATACTTCAAAATTAATAGGTCTTTTTGCTAATACATCTGCAAGAAATGGTAATATTGATACTTGTGATTCTTTTATATTAATAGTACCATCGGTTTTTAAACTAAATGAATTTTTAGGTAATACCAAAAATGGTGTTTTTTTCTTTGCATTTGCAAAGTTTTTACCTTTGTAAGATATTTTTAAATCGTATTCATTAACTAATATTTGAAAGTTTGATTTGTTTGTAACCTCAATTTCAAGGGATGCGTTAATCTTCTCGCTATCATACGATTCAACTTTAAAATTTTTAATTTTATAGTCATAGTTTAAAGCTAAATCAATCTGATATTTGAAGTATCTATATAATCCAAATCCAGCTAATCCAATACCACCAAATAATAATATCTTTTTCATATTTTTACTTTTTTTTATCTATAAAAACTTTAAATAATACTAATGTTATTGCAATGCCACCTAATATTACTGCATATCTCAAAATATTTTTATTTTGAAATTGCTTTTCATTATCTGCTTTTTCAAATAAAGTATTTGTTTCATCCAATAACTTTTCCATTCTTGAAACTTCATTACTATCGTAAATTACTCCTACTCCAGCCATATCTTATTTTTTATATGTAACACTAATTATAATTCCTAATCCTATAATTAAAATTGCTCCTCCAAAAATGACTTGTTTATTTCTTTTTTGGATGCTTTCAGTTTCAATTCTAGTTTTATCTACTTCCGAATATTTTTTAAAAATAGATGAAATAACCTTACCTCTTTCTGCTTCAATTACTTTAGCACAATTTAGGTCTTGACTTTGTTTTTTCTTTCTATCAGATAAACTTTTACTTGCACTTGCTTGTTCTTCATTAAATTGTTTTCTCCAAAAATCAGTATTATTAACTAATTTGTTGATTTGTCTATCTAATTCTACACAATTTTTAGTTTCTGGAAAGGTTGAACTTAATTCCGATGATGAAAATGGCATAATTTATTTTTTTAATATTATGAATAATCCAGTTAATAATACTAATCCTCCAGCTCCTAAATAAACGTATCTTTCTTTTTCATTTTTACCTAAAACTTGATTTTCAACTTGTTCGGCTAATTTAGTTGAAACTATTGCAGAATCCGTTAATCTTCTAGTTTCTACTTTATCTCTACAATTTAAATTTGTAAATGAATTTTCCTTTTGATTTAACTCTACTTGCCATCTTGAAAGTAAAATTTCTTCATTTTTACTTAAACCACTTGTAGTTAATGCTTTTTTACGCAAATCAAGTATCGTTTGTTTAATTTCTTTGATTGAAACATCAACACTAGCACATTTTTGAAATGAAGTATTTGAAACATTTACTTGTGTATTTGTGTTTAATATACAATTATTACTATCGTATGCTTTTTGATTTTTTTCTAATAAATCTTTATAATATCTTATATCTCCAGAAACTGATGAATTTTCCCTATTACTTTCTGGGTCTTTTTGTAAATTTGAGATTTTCTCTTTATAATCAAAAATATTTTCTGTTAATACGCTACAATCAACTAAATCTTGCTTTTTTTCTTTTAATTCACAAAATGCTTTTGCAAAATTACTTTCAGCTATACTATAAGCATCTGATAATTTTTGTCGTTGTTCATTAATACCTTGCCAATAACTAATTTCTTTTTTATCCCCAGATGCAATTTTTCTTGCTTGTTCT
>Ga0181356_1000736_pt1 | contig 14288 bp, 30 predicted proteins | sample Fa13VDMM110SN_FD_130104 | JGI IMG/M metagenome (GOLD analysis project Ga0181356, IMG submission 130104) | Freshwater viral communities from Lake Michigan, USA - Fa13.VD.MM110.S.N | ecosystem: Environmental > Aquatic > Freshwater > Lake | place: USA: Michigan | collected 2013-09-24 | reverse complement strand
TTCTAACAAACTCTCGCCAGGCCGCGAATTCATCGCTTTGCCAGCCTGGGTAGTTCATGTACTCGTCAAAGATGATCACTGTGCCGGGTACAATTTGATTCTTTAGATGTCGCAATAGATAGTCAGTGCTGCTGTAGAGATCACAGTCAACATGCAACAGTTGGATTGGTGCAGCATAGTTGGTGATGAACGTTGGCAATGTTCGATCAAACCAGCCCACATGCAAGCGACAGTTGAAGGCTACCCTGGGATAAGATTTTCTAGCAAAGAATCCCTTGGGCATTCTTGAAGTCCAGTTCTCCGGCAAGCCTTCAAAGCTGTCAAAGCCATGTATCCAACGGCCGGGCATGAGTCTTGCAAAATGATTGATGGTTCTACCTGTGGCCACACCAAACTCCAGCACCAGGCCATCATTGAGTTTTGTGTCAAGTTGTGTTTTTACCACCCACTCATGCAAGTCATAGTCACATTCAAAGTTTGGCACTGTACGCATCTTGAACTGCACATAACGTGCTGTCTCTTCGCTTGCCAGTCTTAGGGCAGTGAACTCAGTGTCAATGACATCTGTGTACATTCCCAGGTGCTGCTTTTGCTGCTGAGTTGGCTGGGGATACCGCCACCACTGTGATATTCTGTCAAGTGTTCGGTGTAGATTTATCATTGCTTCTTCGTCCTTCTCCGTCAATTATTTTTTCCAGTTGATGATCGCTGATGTGTCTCACTGCATTGGGTTGAGATTCTAACCACATGCTCACTAGTCGTATATCATCAGGCGACAGCTCTCTATTTGTCATAGCCACTGTGGTGGTGTGATTGGTCACAACCTTGGCGGCTGTGGGCTTTTTATCCAAGAGATACACCTTGGTCCCAGTGGGCCAAGTGATATCAATTTCACGTTTTGAGAGTGTACGCCATTTCATAGTGTGTACTTTAACAGAAAAAAAGTGTAATCGCAATAGCTATCGGACATAGTTTTTGCAAATGTATTGTTCAACATTGTCACGTGCGGTGTAGATCATTATGTAGTCAATGATATCAAAGTAATCACAGAAACTCTGCGCAACCTTTTTACCTTTTAATACTTCAAAGTTTGCATAACGTCGCCATTCCTCGTATTGTTGTTTGTCAATGATTAATTGTTTTCCAGATTTTGCGGAGAAGGCACCGAGAGATTGCACTGCATGAGATAGTGTCATAGAGTTCGTATAAATCCATAGATATACACCAACAACAGTGCACCATTCACCACTATCAAACTGCGTTCACGCCAGAGCAACGCAGTGATCAGCCAGCACAGACTACCAAGGTTCAACAGATAGATATGCATGGGACGAATCTCCAACGCAATACATCCTGCGGCCAACAACATCACCACTGTGCTGAGCCATTTCATAATGTTGGTCACAGTATCGTGCCGGCTGGCACACCAAGTTTTAAATCTCTGCCATGCAGTTCCAGGTTTGTCAATAAAGTATTCTGGACTCACAACTCCCCAGCTCACAACTTTGTTCCAGTCATCATTAGTCATATTATCCTTGTTAGGTCCACAGCGATTGACGAACTTTAATTAGACGAAACATCATTGCTTCGTCTTCGGCTTCATACTTCTCTTCCATTTCACGCATCTTGTTGTGCATAGGGGTAGTATCAACTGCATCATCATCGTCAAGGATGTCCAACACACTGCCACCTACTTTACGTTTACTATCACAATAGGCTGTCCAACCACTGGCTTCCATTGGGTCAACACGCTCGGGACGTTCTTCGGTCCACCATTTGTATAGTGCTTCGATTTCCATAGCACTGTAAGCCTGCGGGGTTAGTTCGCCGTAGCAGGGATCATCTTCTTGAGTATAATCTCGATTATCGCAAGTCTTTTGCCAAGCAAGATTGTCTAGTCCGGCTTGACGGCAACGCCAGGTGCGCCAACGCCACCATCCAGTGCTCCAGAATGGAGCATCATACTTTGTTCGTTCTTCTCGTCCTGACCAAGCAATGTGCCACCATGCCAGTTCTACTTCAACAAAGTCAACAAGTTCGTTAAACAGACATGGAAGAAAACGGTTGCCAACATCACACCAAGTGCCAGGCTGGATATCACAAGCATGAGCTCGGAGAGTATGAGTCTTAGTGACCCAACGGTTGTTGATGTAGTATTTGACGGCATAGAGTTGGTCCGGAATGTAAAAAACAAATTGTTGTAGATAGTCAAGTCCGTCATCGGCCAACCAATAACGAACAGGGTGTGCTGCCTGGGCTTCCTGATGCCAGGTTTTCCAATCTTTACCTGTCAGGGCACCTGGACTAGGTGTGCCACGAAGCCAGTCTGCAAATTTACCACAGGTCCAATAGTGATTACGCATATTAAATCTCCACATACTTCAATGCAAAATGGTCAGCACGTTCCTCTTGGCCATCATAGCCACGTGGGTTGCAGATGATTCGAGTGCTGCCAATCCGATAATCAAAGTCCTCATGAGTGTGTCCATGAGTCCATAGTTTGATATTGGGATTATCCAAGATAAACTCATCTAGATTGGTACTGTAGGCTCCGTTCATAATGACCTCGGACTTGTAACGTGGATGAGTGCTGGCTTTGCTGGGTGCATGATGCCCTACCACCACGATCTTCTGTGTGGGATACACTGCCAATACCTTTTTGAGTTCCACCAAGAACTTCTTGTGATCCTGCACAGAGTCTTCAGGCAAGAATTTTCTAGTATAGAACCCTTCACGCTTGGTGGTATTCTTCACAGATTGATAGTCATTCATCATGAAACGAATCTGTTGCATAGTAACAGGATCTTCACTGTTCATGTCAGTCCATAAAGTACCACCAAAGAACACCACATTGTCAATCACAGTGAACTGATTGTCAAGGAAGTATAAATTTTCAAATTCTGCAAAGGTTTTGCGAATCAGCCAAGTTGACTCAGCAAAGTCACCGTGATAGTGTTCGTGATTGCCCATGATCAGCACAACCTTGGGGAATCGTTGGCAGCAGCGTTGAACAAAGTCATAGCAACGCTGGGCACGTAGAGCCATGCGAGATGGCATTATCACATCATTGACCGGCACAGGCTCAAGGTAATTCAAATCTTCAGCAATGAAAATGTCGCCGCCCAGTATCAAGACGTCGGCATTGTCGTCGTTGGCAAAGTCCAAGTCGCCAAACTCTAGATGCACATCACTGGTTATTGCTAGTTTCATTGTGTTCCTTGTTGGACTGGCTGGCTTTCAACAGAGCCTGTGCCGCAGTGCTGTCACCGTTGACAATTGAAAAGGCATCAACATTCAATATTGGCAATTGCTTTTGAAAGTCAGCTAGGCTAGTGCCTTGCATTAAAAATCTTTTGGTATCTGTTTGATACAAAAAAAACTGATCACCTTGTTGTTCCACGGTGACTGCTAGTTTTCTAGCGGTATTCTCAGCAGTTTCTTCTGCGCTATCAAACGCTCGGTTGATGGCACTGACAATCACCGATTGCCAGTAGAAAAACGCAATCACCACACCCACCAACACTCCAAGTAGAAATTCCATTGCTTGCTCCCGATGTCTAACTGTATATATTATAAAGCATTCTCAAAAACTGGTCAATGAAAAAAGGCGTCCTAAGACGCCTTTGGATTCAACAACTTGGTATTAAGCAAGGCCTAGTGACATGGCTTTGTAACCCGCTGCGATCAAACGACGACTTGGTTTGCCAAATTCGTATTCAGTGACTTCAACACCGTTTTTAGCTTTACGCTGATTGGTGTACACACAGAAACCGTGCTGGCGAATGCGAGCAATTTCGGCTGCCAAGTTACCTACGCCCAATTTCTTTGCGTGACTTTCGGTGATGCTTTCACCTTTTTGTAGAACGTTAAACACTTTAAAAGTTTTTGTATCTTCGTTGATAAGTTTCATGTTAATTACCTTTCATAATAATTAAGCTGCATCAGCAGCATGTAAACATTATATGGCAATCATGTGCAATTTACAACATCAATTGGCAAACTATGTTGGTTTATGTTTGCCAGAAATTTCTGTTATGTGCCGGCATGCGCCTCGGAATTTGAATCCACTGCAGGTGCAGGTGTACATGGAATCTACCAATTCAACTTTGTAGGTGTCGCCTTTGCTGCCCAGAACTTGCCAGACTGGGTTTGCAGGCTTTTCAACGGTGATTCGGAAGTTCCACCTATTGGCCACTGGTTGGAACTTACGGCCACGGGTGCTGAAACGTATAGGCTTTTTGAATTCTTGAATGCTGTCGGTGCCTTCGGGAATATACGCATACATCTTGTCCTTTGAGTCACTTAACAAATACACATGATTGGGTGTAGTCTGTGCCCACTCTGTCAGCTCTTTGTAAAATTGCATGTTTGCTCCTAATTTGCTATTGTTCTATTATAACAAATTGGCATTTAATGGTCAATCCATGGGTACATTCTGCATAGGCTTGATGCCCAACCAGTGATCGCGGGTCACGCATATTGCGCGGTGGTCGACACCAAGTTCATCTCGTCCTTGTATGATCTTTCGTTGGAGGTTGCATTTTTGTAAACTTGCAGCAGGCACCTCGTACTTGCCCACAAAGTCACCGCCAGGACTGAACATTGCAACAATCAACATCCACTTCATAGCCATTTCATTGAAAACATCAATGCCTGTTTTGAATCTGTGATATCCACATAATAGGTTTGTTTGCTCCAGGCAACCTTGTCTTCGGTCAATGATTTACTTGATGTTTCATCTACATAGATTTCCCAGCCGCTGCCAGCATACAATGACATTCGTTCGGTAATGTATTTTTCAGTGTCCTCAACTACTTTTTTATCAACAATCAACACCATCGAGCGTTGACCTACATTTTCATCAAGCCACTGAGACAACTCTTCAACATCCCTGGTCTTGGAGTCACGTTTGACTTTGTGCAAATTTAACACTGGCATATTTTTATCCCCATTTCAACATAAACATTGTGGCATCCTTGTCTAGCTCAAAGTCAAACACGCCTTCGGTTTGATAATACCATTGCCCCTGACAATTTTTTCGGCACCAGTCCATGCAAGGACTCCAGCCCTGATACCACGGCGTTGCCGGACTCATTACACTTACCGTGATCATAACCATTTCAGCGTGAACATTGTGGCATCAGCCTGATGCTTAAAATAGAAATTGTAAAATTTCTTGGGACGCCAAGTCATAATAGGCACTCCATTCTTATAAACACGGTTACCCGACATGTACCGAGCAGGTTCTTCAACATAGTGAGAGTCCACACGCCAGAACCAGGCACGATCTCGCTGTGTGCCTGGTTCCCCCAACCACTCAATCACTGTGGTCACAATGTGATCCACTCTTTCTCTTTCGTGGATTTCAGCGTAGGGCATGCGAACTCTGGGATGACGACCTTTTCTCATTGTGCCGATCTACAGGACTTTCAATGTGTCAGGCAATGCTATTTTCAAATAGCGACAAACATCTTCCACAGCAAGCTGACATTGTTTTGCGATGTCGGTGATGTCGGTTTCATCAAACTCAGAATACTCAAAGTACAGACGATCATACATGAGATCATCAGCGGCTTGTTTTACTGCTCGCCGCGGGCTGTGGTGTTCCATGATGATTCCTTTCTAGAATTAGATTCGTGGCTGAAGCGTTTTACAGTACCGTCAAGGTTGTACATGCCCACGAGCTTTCCACCTTCAAATGCCTGTCGCTGATGATAATAACTGGCTCGCTGTGCTTCTAACACAGCAGGGTTGATCACAGTTTTACCTTCTGGGGTTTCAACTGTATAAGGGGTTGGTATTTCAATCATTTGATGCCTCCGTGGTTTCAAAAAAACTATTGCCAATTGCAGTTTCCAATATGTCAGCTCTTTTTGCATAATTGCGTACCAGAATTGCGGCCAAATTCTGTATGTCGCCTCGATCCAGCAATGCCAGCTCTACCGCAAGTTCTTCAATTTTATTCATTACGCAGCCTCTCTATAACCATCAATAGAATAAACCTGCTTGCCACTGGATTCAACCCAGACGTGAATGTCATCCCATTCGGCCCATTCACGGCACTCACGTTTGGCTTCGGCCAAAGAATTTGTTTCAAACAGCAGCGGCCGACCATCATCAAAACTAGACACTTCTGTCATAACTTGGTATTTCATGCTGCCTCCTTGACATAGGGCTTGTTCCATTTGCCAATGTTGACACTAACATACCAGCCTACATTGAAGTAATCAGACTGACTGTCCGACTTGTCCCAGTTACCTGCATTCATGGCAGGGATGACTTCGCTTAGGAACGCCTTGGACTTGCCTTCAAAGTGTGATTTGTAGTGATATGGGTTCACTTGAATTGAACCGCGTTCTGCCTGCACATAATCTTTGTAAAAATCCAACACACCTTCTTTGATGTTCAGCACCAGTGTAGAATGATTACAAACTGCTAGTGAACCTTTGATTTTGTACTTCTTTAGAATTGCTTTGACTTGAGGAGCAATTCTTGCTTTCAAATCCTGGGATACGTATGCCATTTAATATCTCCTTGTTAGTTACTATAAAAGCATTATAACAATAGAACAGTTTTTGGTCAACTAGATTATGCTGCTTTTTTGGCAGCGAAACGGTCGCCTAACTTGACTTCTTTCTGTGCAAACCAACGGCGTACAAATTCTTCGGGATCAAGATTCTTTGGGCATGTATCGCCCACACGCTTGGTTGTATCTTTAGCAACTGGTGTTGTAACTTTTGCAACTTTGGGTGCCCTTGCTGGGTTTGCAATTGCTGCCGCACGACGCCAGCCTGCTGTGATGCCCTGACTTGCAAGATATGCAACAGCATCGTCCTTGTTCATTGCCTGGGGCAATGCAATGATGTTAACATCTGTGGCGCCCAACTTAGCAAGAACTGCCGCACGATTTGCATCGTTTGCAAATTTATAAACACTTACACCCTCAACAACACAAGTACCTGCAAAACCAAAAGTCTTTGACATTTGTTGCTCCTTGTTATTCACTATAACCATATTATACGAAATGGCGAATAATTGGTCAACCTTAGTAAATATGCAACAGTTATGGTTCTAGCAACCAGCCCTGCCCAGTTGCATGATGTCGCCAGCGATAAAAGGGCTCAGTGATCATCAAACGCCACACCCCGTTGAATCCAATGTAGTTGGTGGGATGGGTATAGTTGTGATCATTGGTGTATTGAACTAGATGTGTGTAATTGGGCACTATCTCAAATCCGTCAATGGCAACGCTGTCAACTACCACAGCAGTTTCTTCGCCGCCTAGATATTGCTTGCCAAACAGTTCTATTTCCAACTCTATGGGTGTCAATAGACTCACCAGTGCAGTCAGTTCAATTGGTGTGATCATCTGTGCAGAATGTTGCAGTTGATCACCGTTGAGTGTCACCCGCACACCAGGTGCATGAGGTTGGCCAACAGGTGTTAACTTTACAGCGATATTGACAAATTGGTCAATAGCCTGCAGTTCGGAAAAGCGATTCATATTGTGGTAGATAATCCAGTATGCAATTGTGACGACTTGTTTCCAATTGTTTCAAATAACGCACAAGATCCACGCGGCGCGAAGACTCATCTGCGGCAGTACGAAGATAATCAACATAACTCCGAGCATCTTGCAAGGCAGCCTGTGTCTGTAGATTAGGACTGCGCACATTTACTATTTCATCAGATATCACTGCAAAAGAACCAATCCAGTTTTCCAATTGGTCAGCTATGCTGTCAGTGACTGATCTAGGCAACACAGTGGGACGTAGAAATTCTGGTCGTTGCAGGAAGTTTACACTTTCAACATTGAGTGAATGTTCCACTGCATATTGATAGACGCCCATGAGCCCATGCACAGTCAAGCAGGTGGGAGTTATGCGCAGAGTTATCAACCAATTGTGTTGTTGGCCAACTTGAATCCACTGATCAAGTGTGCTGCGTACTGTGTTGATGTTGCTGGGCCAACGCACATAGTCATTGACCGATTCAAATGTTTCAACACTCATTCCAAGATTGACCTCTTGAAACTGTGTCAACAAGTCAACTATGTCCTGGGGCCATACAGTAAGGTTGGTGGTGAAACTTATGGCAATGTCCTGTTGGCCCGCACTCAACAAGGCCTGCAGTATTTTTTTAAATGCTGGTGTTATGGTTGTTTCGCCACCAACAAAATGAATAAACTTTGTGCGTGATGCCAGTATAGCAGACACCACTGTGTCAACCTGAGTGGGATCGTCACTCCAGTTTGCCGGCGGGAGATCTTTGATAAAACCAATGCGTTTGAACTCTGCTGCCAACCTTGAACTTTCCGCCGGTGAACAAAAAATGCAATTGCTGTTGCAGTAGTTTCCAAGATCTATTTGCCAGTCCTGAACTCCCAATACAGTCTCGCCTGTGTGTTCTGACTTGACAAACTCACTGATCCAAGTACTGCTGGCTGACGTTTTTTCAAATTCTCCAACTACAATTCCTGTTTTGAGAAGCTGACGTTTGCGTCCGGATATCTTGCCATGAGGTTCGGCTGCCAGGCAACCCTGACACCCTGCTGGAGACTCGCCCCGAGCCAGTTGCTGCCGCAGCGGTGCCATGGTGTGCTGAAAGTACTGCAACGGTGATGTTTGAGATACCTGTGCCACTGGAGCAGAGTGTGCATAGTCTGCCCAGCGACAATAGCGCATTTCTCCTGAATTAGAAATGCGCATGTGGAACCAAGGACTTGAGCAAAAATTGTGTTTAAGATTCACGCTTTGAAATTAGTTCATCGGCTAGGCCGTATTCCACTGCTTCTTGGGCAGTCATAAAATTATCACGTTCCATGTCTCGTTCAAGTTCGCTGTACAACTTTCCAGTATGTGTGACATAGATATTGGTCAAAACCATTTTCCAACGCAATAGTTCACGGGCTTGAATTTCTACATCAGTTGCCTGTCCTGACGCACCACCCAGGGGTTGATGTATCATGTGTCGAGCATTGGGTAGTATATATCTATGACCTTTGGCGCCGGCTGTGGCCAACAGTGATCCCATGGAGGCTGCCTGTCCCAACACAATGGTGTGTATTGGACATTTGATAAACTGCATGGTGTCATAGATGCTCATGCCTGCTGTGACACTTCCACCCGGCGAGTTGATGTAAAAATTAATGGGCTTGTCAGGGTTTTCGCTTTCTAAAAACAGCATTTGAGCCACTACCAACGAAGCTGCATGTGAAGTGACTTCGGTATCCAGCATGATCACTCGATCTCTCAGCAAACGGCTATAGATGTCATAACTGCGTTCGCCCTTGCTGGTGTGTTCAATTACTATGGGCACTAGATTTGGCACGGTTTCTCCTGGTTGTTAATGCTTGGATAAGTATAGCATAAACCTTAGGTGTGAGCAATGAGAGATATACTCGATACGTTGGATATGGTACAGGAAGGTGTGGGGCTGGCACGACGCAAGCCCGGGGAAACCTTTAAAAACCCGCAGGGTGACGAACTGGTGTTTCAGGGACTTGATTTTTACCCAAATCAAGGAAAATTCGCCAGCGCAGAAGACATGCAACTGCAGATAGATAACTTGTCGTCTACATTGCCTAGACCAATTGCCTGGGTCAATCAACCAAAACCCATTCATCTGGCATTTGGCATAGCAAGATTCCAGGCTCTGGATGGGCAAGAATACTATCTTGGCAAATACTTTGACAACATCCGAGCCAATCGCAACGACAACAACTTTGCTCACAGTGACATTCCCGGCGGATTCAAATACAACAGTCAACAGGGTGCCAAAGAGAATGCCGGCTACAAACCTTATCAGGTATTGACTCAACTCAAAGGCAACACACCAGACTCAATCATATCACAGATTATCCAACACTTTGGTGCTGAATCAGATGAGGGCATTGCTGCTCAAATCTTCGCCAACAGTGCAGACTTTCCAATTACCGTACCCAAAGGCAACATGGACTTCAACGCCTTCCGTGTGTATTTTATGGAAATGTTGCAGCCTGCTGCTATTGTTCGAGGTATGCCGGTGTCAGGCAACTTGCAGGAATGTGTGGACATATTCTTTGGTGCCGGCGGCACTGTGACCGATTGCGTGATAAATTTCAATGACACACAGGGCGGAGCTCTCAGTGACTCAGAGTTGGTAAATCCTCAAGGCAAATCCCTGAAGATTTCCACCAAAGATGCAGTTGGTGGTGGTGTCAAGGCATCGGCCCAGAATTTAATAAATGCATTCCAGGAATTACAAGACACGCCGCAAGGTGCAAAGTTAGCAAAGAAACACAAAGAAATTATACCAGTTCTCACAGCATTGAGGGGCAATACTCATTACTCTGGTCCGCTCAAGATTGCCGAGAACTATGGCCTCATAACCAGCAAAGAAGTTGATCAGATAATGAATCTTAAAAATTTGCGGCTGGACCTGGGAGCCAATCCCATTGGACAAAAAATTCTCAGTGCCAAGTTGGAAAAGATGTACCAGGCCTACATAGACAACTGGAAAAAACCAGTGGTGCCAATCCACACCATGATGTTGATCATTGCCTACCGTGTGACCCGTTATGTCAACGACAACACCAACTTCTTATCAGCAGCCGCTGACATTTTAAATCACAGTGCATTGGTACAGGTTGAAAGTTTGGTAGAGCAGCGTGGTGAGAATTTTATAATCAAAGGCATGTCAGCACATTGGCCAAGCACCGCGGTATCCAATGTAAAACTGTCAACTGAGAAAGCCTATTGGACCACCGGCGCACAGGGCAACATGACTTTCAAAATCAACTACAACGGTGAAACTTCACCCGAGGAAGCCGAACCCAGTGCACCAGCCGCCCCAGCCGGAGAACCATCAGTGGAATTTACCCCGGCTCGTTCCAACATCAAAGCAGCAGCCACAAAAGAAAAACCCCTGGGTACAAAAAATACCCTGGGGCGCGAGCGTAGAAAAAGTTAAGATTACTGCTTCTGAGTATCTAGATCTTTGAAAGCTTCAGGGCTGCGTTGACGTGCCAACTCCTGTGCGCGAATCTTGTCTTTGCGAGCTTGTAACTGATTTGCGTCACCTGTGGGCAATGCCACCAAAACGTAACTGCGGAAACGAGTGCCTTCAGCAACAGTTTTGACTTCAACTGTCTCAGCACCAGTGATGTCAACACCTGGGCACGAAGTACGGATTGCAGTTTCTGACATCTCAGTGCCAGCTGACTCTGAATCCATCATGAACATCTTGGTCTGCTGATCTACCTTACCACCAGCTGCCATACAAATCTTGCTGTAGGCAAAGGACTTGGCCTTGAGAGAAGACATGCTGTAGTCACGACTCACAGCAGTGCCATTGGCATACACGGCATTCTGTGACTCTGGCAACTGACTCATCCACTTGGGAGCCTTTTCAACTGCCTTGTCGGCGTACTTGACTTCACGTTCGTACTGAACTTCTGTGCGTTTTTCAAATTTTTCAGCGGTGCTACATGCAGCAAGAGCAGCAACCAAAGGAACTACCATAAAAACTTTTTTCATATATCACCTATTTAGATTGTATCCACTCACCAGCACGGCTCAAGTCCTTGCCAGCACCACTTACTGCACCACCCACTGTACCACATGCTGTCACTGTTAGTAAAACAACTGCAATCAATATCAATTTCATTGTCAACTCCTTTACAATACCCATACTATACACAATTGAAAAATTATGGTCAATTAGAATTTGTCTACCACTACCCATTTACGATCTTCCAGCTCACAGATAATACCCGAATAGTTATGTACATCTTTGTTCAAAAAGCCAGTTTCCAAAAACCAGCGGCATCTTGTGCCGTTGTGATAAAAGTATTTGGGATAATCAGGGTGCGGCCTAAACTGTTCTTGAGCAGCCACTGTGCCAGGATTGGTGGTACGCAGAGTCTTGCGATCCGGATCATCATTGCAGATCAATACGTTTTCGCTGATGACGTTGCGCTTTGACACACGAGCCTGCACATCGGATTCGGCAAGTTTCACTGCAGCACCACAGGCTTCGGCACTGGGCCTAGCACCGTCCCACTCATATTCGCCTGCGGCCTGATGCCAGTCAGCACCAATACGCACACGAAAGTCCACAATACATTTACGCATACCTGCCGGAGTGGTGATTACCGAACTGCGTACAGTGCCACGTTCTGAGATCACAATCTTCTGTTGAGTAGTGGTGCGGCTTTGCATCACACACTCATCAGCAGCAATGGCTGCCACAGGGATCAACAACAAAGCAAATAATTTAGTTTTCATAGCTCTATAGTAGTAGAAGTCGAATAAAAGGTCAAACCTGGGATTATGGCGTCTTGTCGTCTTTCTTTTCTTCAGTACATATCAAATCTTCTGATTCTTGTTTCCTACATATCATTACTTTTTCCTTGTCTGGCATCACTTTGTCCACAGTCCAACTGGCACTCATCCAGCCCATGGCACTGAAAAATCCCCAGACAATCATATACGGTATTTCTGCTATCATATTTTACCCACAGTAGTATCTTACTTTATAAATGGTCTGTCGTATCAACCAATTACTATGCCCAGACCCAACCGAATACTGCTCGGCTCTTGCTTCGGGATCAGTCACTGCAGTCCAGGGTGTTGTGACATTTTTTAACCTGGCCATGAGTTGATCATCAGGGTTACTGAGTTGCGAATTTAAAAATTTCAACTGCTCGTTTCTTTTGCTGCAATCAATCCTAAACCAATTCAAGTCAGCCACTTCCATAGGCTGATGCGTGAGTCCAGTGGCACACCCACTAAGTAGGGTTACACTTAGAACGCACATGCCAGGCACGAGCCCGATAACTTCTGCGAGAGTTTTCATAATCTTCCTGACTTTCAAGAGTTTGACGTGGTGTGTTGGCAACTTTATCAAGATATCGTATGATTGCATGTTGATTGGCGCAGTCATTTGGTATAGAGCTGACATCCAAGGGTGGCTGAACATTGGCACAACCGGTCAGTACCACTGACAGCGCAATTATATATTTGATCTTCATAGCTCGCGATTAATATGTTTGACTTGACGTTGATAGATTTTGCGATTGCGTTCAACTCTTTGACCAAACGGGGTGCCGTGCGCATACAGTTCTACGCAACGACGTCGCTGCCGGGGTACTTTGAATTGTATATTTTGCGGTTTCATAATAGAAAATCCCAGTTAATGTATACAATTATACACAAACTGGGATTAATGGTCAACGGTTGCTTTTATGTTAACAAATTGCCGTTTTTGTAAGTGTATTCACGAATCCAATGCTCAACATCAGCAGGGCTTTTGGCACCTTTGAGAACCAGATACTTTTCTAGATCCGTCTGCGGGCGACGATCTAACCACTCTCGAACACGCTCTTGGGCAAGAGTCATCATTTCTTTGAGATTAGTCATTGTAAGTGAGACCTTTTAAGTATGCGTTGGCTTGTCGCTGACGTGCTTCTATCATCACAGTTATCAGCAAGTTTAAGAAGTTTTTTACTTGTTCCATTAAGCCTTGTCCTTGACTTCTTTGGCGGCTGGTACCACTGCTTTTTGCAGTGATTCGGTGTACACTGTCCAGGCATCATTTTGGGCACGAACGAATTCAAAACTGGCATTGTGAAACATTTCAGCAGCCGAGCGAACTTGTTCAGGCAAATAGGTAAGAGCAGTTTTGGCAGTTTTTTCAACTGTGTCAATAACTTCTGATGCTTTGATTACTTGAGTTGAGTAAAATTTAGTAAAATCCATTTGATTTCTCCTTGAGTTAAGCGAGCAATTTAAACAGCCCGACCGTCGGCACTGTTCTTTGTTCAACTGTATTTATTGATTATACGAGATTTTATGTTGTATTGCAACATTTTTCTACAAGTAATTTTACCAATAAATAAAATTATGGAAATATTTGTCAACGATACTCTGACCTGGCAGCGCAGTTCTCGTTCTGATGTTCAACATGTTGCCCCACCTGTGACATTATTAGAATGTATTCCGGACTGGTTCAAAAATTTAAAAACCGATCTGAAATTATATAAACCCGAGGGATTCTCCCATAATCAGACTGCTCGACAATGCCTGGGGCTGCGTGGTGCAATGGGGATTGGATACACTATCCCTTGGCAGCCATCAAATCTAGTAAGACCGGTTGAGTTACATGCAGAGCAATTGCATGGTAGTCGCTGGGCAATCCCAAACGCCAATGGACAACAGTGGTCTGTATCTATTATTTCTTATCCATGGCGTGCCAAAATGCCCCGGGGCTGGAGTATTATGATAAACTCGCATCCATTGAATTGGTCC
>Ga0181356_1000735_pt1 | contig 14293 bp, 11 predicted proteins | sample Fa13VDMM110SN_FD_130104 | JGI IMG/M metagenome (GOLD analysis project Ga0181356, IMG submission 130104) | Freshwater viral communities from Lake Michigan, USA - Fa13.VD.MM110.S.N | ecosystem: Environmental > Aquatic > Freshwater > Lake | place: USA: Michigan | collected 2013-09-24 | reverse complement strand
GAGGCGTTCTGGCTGCGGGTACGCTCCCGCAGTTCACGAAGAAGACCAAGATCCAGATCGAAGCCAATACAGCGGGCAACGCAGGTCATACCGGCGTCGTCTCGGTGGTTGTCTGGTACGTGGTCGATCCGACGATTGCTGTCTGATGTCGGCTTTCATCTGGAAGGGTGACGATGAGGGGGGCGACGAGTTCGCCTCCCTCTACGGCGTCACGTTTTCGGCTGGCGCTCCTGTTGACGTGGGGCATCTGCTCCCGTGGCAGGTCAATAAACTGCGGAACCATCCGTATTTTACGGAAGTTCCGCAGGATGCGCCGGAGCCGAAAGGCTCACGGGAACAGGACGAACGCGCCATCATCAAGCAGCAGCTCGACGACCTCGGCGCGAACTATGACAAGCGCTGGGGCATCGAACGGCTGCGCGCGGCGCTTCAGGGCGCCACAAGCGAGCCTCTGGCGGTGATCGATGGCTGACGCGACCCTTGCCGAGCTGCGCAACCGCGTGCTTCAGAAGCTCAAGGTGCTGCAAGCAGGCGAGACGGCTGAAGCCGAGGACAGCACGTTAATCGAGGGGCTGATTGCCAGCGTCAACGAGAAGCTGCGCGACCTTGGCATTGCCTACTGGTCCGACAGTGCTTGCCCGCAGTCCATGCTGGAAGACCTTGCCATGTACGTGGCGTGTCATGCGGCTGACGACTACATGGACGGCGGGCAGGCCGCATCGTTCCGTCAGACTTACGAGCCGACAGCAGAGCGTAACTTGCGGCGTCTCGTGCAGAGCGGCGAGCGGTTCAACAAGCCGACGCGGGCGGAATACTTCTAGATGCGCGTGCCCATGGCGACTTCCGCAGCCTCCGCTGTTGTCACGGGGCTTGCCGAGAAGAAATGCCACAACGTCTACCGCGAGCCGCATCCGAACGATCCCACGCGCGAGAATGTGCTGATCGAAGCGCCTGGCAGTCTCCAGCGTGCCGACTTTGCCGGCGCGTGCCGTGGGATGTGGCAGGCAGACGGCCACGCCTCGGGCAACGTGCTGATCGCGCAGGGGACGACCCTGTCCACGTTCACGCCATCGGGCAACTCGACGGGAAGCCTCACGGGGACCATTGCCGGGACGGATCGTGGCGACTTTGCCTTTACCGAGACGCAGGGCTTCGGCCTGTTCAATGGCGGGCTGTACGTCTCGACCGGAACAGCCATCGCGGCTGTTGCTGATCCGCAGTATGCAACGCTGCTGAGCGATGCGAGCGCAACCGCGTTCACCAGCGTGGACACGTTGGGCCAGCGTGGGTTGTTCACGTACAAGAACCGCTTCGGCTTCACGGCTGTCCTCGCGCTCGATGACGTGACGGCGTTGAACTACTACACGGCCGAGAGCTCGCCTGACGACATCATCGCGGGCCGTGTGCTGGGTGAGTTCTATTACCTGCTTGGCTCGCAGACGATTGAGGTCTGGTCGCAGACCGGCGACAGCGCCGACCCGTTCGCGGCGCAGGCTGGCATGACGCAGCAAGTGGGCTGCGCGTGCCGTGATGGCATCGTCAAGGCTGACAACTCGCTGTTCTTTGTGGACGAGGCTTTCAACGTCCGCAGGCTGGGCCAGGGCGGCTCGCCCATCGTCTCGGAACCGTGGGTATCTGCGGCGCTGAGATCGGCAGGCGCGGCGAACATCATCGGCAAGACGTACCAGGACCGGGGGCATATCTTTGTCGAGTACCGCACGCCGAGCGCCTGCATGGTGTTCGACGTGCTGACGCAGGAATGGCACACGCGGGGAACCAACCTGACAGCGACGTGGCGCTATACGGACATCATCACTGCCGCTGGGCGCGTATTCGTCTGCGATGCAACGGGACAATTCGACGAGCTGAGCCGGGACTACACGTCGGAGAGCATGGCGAACACCACGACGATGGGAACCGAGATTGTGCGCGAGTTCACGGCGCATCTGTCGGGAGCGCCTGATAGCCTGCCAATCACGACGCTGCGGCTTGAGAGTGCAAAGGGTGTCGGCGTGGCGACGGGGCAGGGCGTTGACCCCATCGTGCGGATGCGTGCCTCGACAGATGGCGGCAATACGTGGACCAACTGGCGTGACAGGAAGCTAGGCGCGCAGGGTGTCTATGACCAGCGCACCGTCTGGCATCGCTGCGGGCGCACGAAGCTCGCGGGCATGGTGTTCCAGTTCCAGAAAAGCGATCCCGCGCCGGCAGCTTACCTCGGCGTTGTCGTCAATGAGGATCTGTAAGTGACGGAGCGGGCGCCTAAACCGCCATCGCTGTCCATCCCGCTCGTGGACAAGGAAGGCCGTCTCACGAACGAGTGGTACAAGTACCTGACGGGCGGGGTGAAGTTCTCCAGCAACGTCAACAGCGGCGTTGCGATCCTGGCCCAGCAGCAGGCGGCGGCGGACGCTGCCCTTGCGGCGGAGCGCGCGGCGCGGATCGTCAACGATGCGGCGGTGCAGGCAGCGGCGGGCGGCGGTGCGGCCACGACCTCCAACGCCGTGGCGTTCAGCGGCGGCCTTAGCAGCGGCTCGACGTGGGTCACGATTGCGACGGTCACGCTTACCCCGACCGGCGCGGGCGGTGATTACAGCATCACGGCTTACATTGACGGCACCATATCGGGCGGCCTGAGCGACGATGGCACGGTGGACACCAGCTTCGCGGGCAACTGGCGGATACGAGAAGAACTGACGGGCGGCGGTACTGAGTACACGCTCGACAGCGACACCTTCAGCGTCGATTACACGGCCCCGATCAACGAGAACGAAGCGGGCATCCCGATCACCATCCCTGCGACGTGGGCGGTCAACTTCGCGGGCCTGCCCCTGACGGCGGTGCTGGTTCCGGCGAACGAGGGCGCGCAGGTGGACATCAGGCTCGAGATACAGCGCGCATCTGGAACGAACGAGATAACGGCGCCCGGCCTTTCCGGGTCAATGTCTGTTACGTGGACGGCATAGCATGTGGGACCAGGTCGTAAAATTCGCCACGGATAACGCAGGCGCGCTGATTGGCGCGGGCGCGTCACTGGCTGGCGGCTATATGTCGGGCCAAGGCGGGCAGGCTGCGGCCAACGCACAACAGGACGCGGCGAACCAGACGACCGCGCTACAGCGCCAGATTTACATGGACCAGCGCGGGCTTGCCTCGCCCGGCTACATGACGGGCGGCGCCGCCTCCAACAAGCTGGCCGCGCTGTTCGGCATCGCGCCGCAGGACTACGCAGCGGCGTATGGCGGCGGCGGGATGAACATGCAGGGCGGCTCGCAGATGCTGCCTAACCTCGGCGCGGGCCAGCCTGTGCAGGGCCATTCGGGCGGCGGCGGATCGAACGCGGCGGCGGGCCTGATCGGCAGCGTTGCGGGCAGCTTCATTCCCGGCCTCGGCCCCATCGGCAGCGCGCTAGGCGGCGCCGTCGGCGGCATGATCCGCAACGGCGGGGACGATTGGAAGACGGTCGCCACGCAAGCGCCGGGCGGCTTCAACTATGCCGCCTACATGCAGCAGCCTGACCTCGCTGCCGAGTGGGCCAAACCTGACATCAAGGCGTTGTTTGGCGGCAACCAGGACGCATACGCCAACTGGCACTACAACCAGTTCGGGAAGAACGAGGGCCGCACGCTCGCGTCGATGACCGACACGAAAGGCACGATGCCCACGGGCGGCGCGCAGCAGGTGCAGGGCGGCGCGATGGGCGGCGCGTCCAACCCGCTCGCGGAGTTCTACGCCTCGCCCTATGCCAAGCTCGCAACGACGATCAACGACCAGCAATTCGACCAGATCAAGGGCAACCTCGGGGCTGCGGGCAAGTCCATCAGCGGGGCTGCGGAAGGCCGCTATGCGAAGACGCTGGCGGGGAACACCTACGGCGCGTTTGGCGACTACACGAACCGGCTCGCTGACTTGGCAGGCATGGGGCAGACAAATTCGCAGCTCGCATCAACTGCGGCGGGCAACTATGGCGCGAACGCCGGGAACGCGATGATGCAGGCCGGGAACGCCAAGGCCAATGCGCTGTCATCCGCATATCAGGGCATCGGTCAGGGCGTCAGCGGCGCACTTGGCACGCTCAATGATTACGGCAAGCAACAGAAGTGGTGGGGCTGATGCTCACAAACCCGCTTGCGGCAAGCATGGCGCAGAAGCCCATGCAGAATGCCGCCATGAACATGAGCCCGCAACAGTCCATGCCCGCGCCCCCGAAGAACGCATTGCTCCAGGGCATCGGGGCGGCAATCGACGGCTTCCAGCGCGGCTATGATCCGAAGGCATGGCAGGCGGGAAAAGACGAGGCGAAAGCCGCAGAAGGCGACAAGCTGAAACAGACCCTCGCCCTGATGCAGCAGCAACGCGCGCTCCCCGAACAGCAGCGCGGCCAGTGGTGGCAGCAGAACGCGCCGACCATCAGCAAGATCATCGGGCAGGACGTCTCGCAGATGCCGCTGGACGTCACGAAGTTCAGTGACCAGGCGCTAGACGGCCAGATCGCGGCGCTGTCGGCGCAGGCGGGGATTTCGCCGGAAGTGGCGAAGCCCGTGCAATTCCAGAGCGTCAACCTTGGCGACGGTGGCGTGGGTTCGTTCAACCCGACCACGGGCAAGATGGACCTTGTGCGCGAGCCGTCGCCGCAGGAAGCCAAAGGCGCTGATATCCGGCAGGTGGGCAATCAGATCGTTGAGCGGCAAGCCGACGGAAGCTGGAAGCCTGTCTATGAGGGCTCATCGCCTGCCGAGACGGCCCGCGCGTTCCAAGGCTTCATCGACGCCAACACGGGCGAGCAGATGGTTGTCATGTCCAACGGGCAGGCGCAGGGAACGGGCCGCACGGCTTACATCCCGCCGCAGCTTTCCAACGTGGGCGGCGTTCCCGTCGCGGTGGACAAGCGCACGCTGGCGACCTCGGAGCTTGCACCCATCGCAGACGTTGCGGGCAACCGTGCGGCCGTGGCGAGCGCGGAAGTGCAGGGCAAGGCGCAAGGACAAGCGGCGTTTGACCTGCCCGGCATCGAGTTTCGTTCGAGGACGGCCATTGCCTCGGTTGAAGACCTCAAGAGCCGGAACATTGGCCAGCGCTACGGGATGCAGGGCAAGCTGTACGCCATTCCCGGCACAGAGGGCGCGGACATTCAGGCGCTGGTCAATCAGGTTACGAGCCAGGCATTCCTGAACGCCTTCGACCAGCTTCGCGGCGCGGGCGCGATTACCGAGACGGAAGGCGCTGCGGCAACAGCAGCCATTACGCGCCTCAAAAATCAGGACATCTCTGTTGGCGAGGCGCTGAAAGCTGCAAACGAGCTTCAGGGCTACTACCGCAAAGGCATCCAAGTCGCGCGAGACAAGGCGGTCAAGGCCCCCGTTCTACCGGGACGGCCGGCAGGCGCGACGGGCTCGACACGGACGCGCGTGGGTGTTCCGCCCCTGCTTGCCAAGCCTGAGAGCGGCGCGGCTGCTATGGGTGACGACGAACTCAAAGCGATGCTGGGGCTCGACTAATGGGGCCGCAACCGCAGACTGTCAGCAAGGCCGATGCGCTCGCAGAGGCTTACAAGCGCGGCTTGCTGCCGCCCGAGAAGAAAGCGGCTTACGAGGAAGCGCAACGGCGCGGGCTGCTGAAGTCTGCCGCCCCGTCCCTCCGCTCCGAGACTGACGCCATCATTGAGGAAGCCGCTGCGGCCATTCCTGGCGGCTACGAAGCCTTCGCAGCCAAGCCTGCCGACCCGCAGCGCATGGCGGCGATGGGCTATGTGGCTGACCCGCTCGCCAAGTCGGGGTATGCCCGGCCGCAGGCCCAGCAGCCGCGCATGGCTGACACGGGCAACACGAACAGCCTGATTGCGGACGTGGCGCGCGGCCTCGAGGCTCCTGTCAGGGGCCTGACAGGCGGTGGCCTTGAAGGCTGGGCGCGCACGACGCAGGCCGACCCGCTGCGCGGCGCTGTCGAGGCGGTGGACTTCATCAGCCCCGTGGACGACCTCGGACGCGCCTATCAGGGTGCGAAGCAGGCAGGCGCAGGGCTCATTGACGGCGACATGGCGAAAGCGGGCGAGGGCGCCCAACAGCTTGCCATCGACGGCAGCTTCGCGGCTTTGCAAATGCTTCCCGGCTCGATGGCGGCGCGCGGCCTCAACGTGCCGAAAAACACGCTTGCGCTGAACGTGGCCGACCTTGAACGCGCAGCCATGCAGGCCACCAGAGCCCCGCCCGTAGGCAAGCCCGCTCCGCAAGCCGCAGCCCCCCAGCCACAGCCCGCCCCCTTCAGCGCCCCCGCAGAGCCCAAGGCGAGCGGGTTCCTGCGGAACAACGCGGACAGGATCGTTGGCGGTGGCGTCGGTGCGTTTGCCGGTAGCGCAGGGGACGCTCTTGCGGCGCCGGGAGACGGCAACGAAGGCGGTGGCCCCGACATCATCAATCCGGGTACTGGCGCTATTGCTGGGATGATCGCCCCGCGCCTTGCCGGGCGTGGCTTTCGTGCTGCCGTGAAGCCATTCCGCCCGAAAGGGTTTGATGAGCGCGTGGTGTCCAACGTTCTCAGGAACGCGCTGGCGCCGCTCGGCAAGACCGCTGATGAAGTCAAGGCAAGCCTTAATGCGCAATATGGCGACAAGCCCGTGTCTCTGGCAGACGCTACGCAGCAGGCGCAGAACCTCGGCGTTGGCCTCTCGCGCCTTCCGGGCAACGCCCCTGAACTGGCGATGCAGCAGGCAGACGACGTGTTCCGCACGCGAACCGGACGACTGTTCTCGGACGTCGAGACGACTACGAAGATCAACCCCGCAAGCGTTGCGAATGATCTGGATGAAGCCATCCAGAAAGCGTCAGAAGACATCAGCCCGGCTTACGAGGCGCTGTTTGAGAAGCACGCGGGCGTAAACTCTGAACGCCTGATGGAACTCGCTGACGACCCTGTCGTGGGGCAGTATGTCCGCTCCGCTATCAAGAAAGCCGAAAGCCTCAAGACGACTGCGGGACAAGCGCCCAGCAACGCGCGCATTTGGGACCTCGTGAAGCAGGGGCTGGACTACACTATCCAGAGCCAGAAACGCGCAGGCGGTCAGGCGTCTTACGAAATCCGCAAGGCGCTGGAAGCCGTCAAGGCCGAGCTTGATGCGCTCATGCCGGAATACAAGGCCGTCCGTGACAATGCAGACGCGCCCCGGATGCGCGAGGCTCGCGAGAAGGGCAAGGAAGTCGCAGGCGGCAACATGCTGGTTGAGCGTGTCCGCTCGCTGGCTTCAGGGCTGAAAGGCAAGCCGCTCACGGCCTTGCAGATGGGCGCCATAGAAAAGCTGGCGCTGGACATCGAGAAGGGGCGCGGGATTGACGGCATCGCAAGCGAGCGGATGCGCGAAATCCTCGGCGCTGTGTTTGACAAGGACGTTGCTGATAACCTGGTTGCCCGCATCCGTGCGGATCAGGTCATCATCAAGAACGCGCAGCGCCGCAATCCCAACGTCGGCTCTGCTACATCGCAGGCAGGAATGGGCGGCGCTGGCGGCATCCAGAACGCTGCCGAAATGGCGCAGACCGCGTTGGCGTTCAAGACAAACCCGCTCGCCACGGTCCTTGCAGCGCTGACCCGTAGCGGCTCCTACACCAAGCCCCAACGCGACCTCATGGCCGACATTCTTTATGGCGGCGCGACAGACGAGAACCTGGCCCGCATCTACGGCAACCGCCCCCCACGCAACGCGCTGAACGTGGAGCCGCCCCCGACGCCGCAGGGACCGCCTGTGAACCGCCTCGGCATGTCTGGCTCGCCCGAAGCCCTAGGAGCCGCAGGCGGTACAGCCATCGGCATGGCAACCGCTCCCGACCAGAACGGGGACGGCGTTGTCGATGCTCAAGAGCGTATGCTTGGCGGCGCAGGCGGTGCGCTCACTGGCGGCATTGCAGGCCGTGGCGTGCGTGCGCTGGGTGGGCGGGCAAGCGCTGCTCCCGCTGGCAAATTCCGTGGACCGAACCAGCAGACCTTTGCAGGCGTCAACGCAAAGACCGCAGACAAGGCCGCTCTCGCCCGTGCGCAGAACATGGAAGCCGAAGGCGCGAGCCGTGATGACATCTGGGACGCGACGGGCTGGTTCAAGGGCGTCGATGGCAAGTGGCGGTTTGAGATTGATGACAGCGGAGCGAAAGCAACATCCGCACAAAACCGCAAGTTGCGCTCTGACGCTCTGGACAAGCAGCTTGGAGATGCGGAAACGGCCAGCATCATTCGGCACAGGGCTGATCGCAACGGGACAAGCGCAGAAGCTGCTGCTCGCGATCTGTCAACAGAACTCGGTCGGCCAATTGGCCCCAACCTGGTTGATGCGGCCAAGGCGCGGACGCGATCCGAACACATGGCGTTTATCGCTGACCTTGAGCAGCAATTAGCTGCTAAAAGCCCAGACATGAAGCTTGGCGAGGCAGTCGGCCACAGCGCGGTTTATGATGCATATCCTGACATGGCAGAGCGGCCATTCAAGCAGTTCGGTTTGGAAGGCGGACTTGGAACCAGAGCCGCTTATGATGAGCCCGCCGACACGTTCCTCTCGTCGCAATTTCAGCGACCGGAGGAAGAGCTTTCCTCGTCGCTGCACGAAATGCAACATGGCGTGCAGGGTCGGGAAGGGTTTGCACGGGGTGGATCAGAGGCAAGCTTTACGCAGCAAAAAGAGGCAGAGCTTGCACGGGACGCAATACATTGGCGGCGCGAGATTGCAGCCAAGCGGAAAGAGATGCCGAAGGCTGACTGGATCGCCGTTGAAAACGCTCTCGTTCAGGATTTCAAAAAGAACGGCATCATGGACTGGCTCCCTTCGCAAAAAGCTCGTGATTTAGCGCGCGACAAGATCAGCAACCCAGATGATCAGCTTCAGGAAATTATCAACGTCTACGGGCTTGATAGAAACACAACTACGGATTCGCCGCGTCGAATGTATGAGCGCCTCGCCGGAGAAACCGAAGCCCGCAACGTCCAGACCCGCAGAGACTTCACCCCCGAACAACGCCGCGCCAAGCGCCCTTGGGAAACCCAAGACGTTCCCGACGACCAGCAGATCGTCCGCTTCGCTGGAGGAAAGTCAGAGAGCCGTCCCAAGGGGCCACCGCTCAATAAACTGACACCACCGCCAGTGATGAACGGGGTTGGTGGGGGCAAGGGCAAGCCCAGCACGTTCATAGCGAACACCAAAGCCACAAAGCCAATGGCGACGGAGTTTGATGGCGTAGACATTCAGATGCCATCCGACAAATCAGGAACTGGGCGCGTGGCGATAAAGTCAGAGCGGGGCGAGGGCGAAATCACGTTCACCCTCAACGAGCGCGGCGACTATGTCGTCAAGGAATCGCGCCTTGACGCTGACATGCGCGGGCAGGGGCTTGGCGTGAAGATGTACGAGGCTCTGGCGCAACGTGCCGCTGCGTCTCGCCGCGCCATGTACTCTGATAGCCTCGTCTCTGGCGATGCGGTCAAGATCTACATGGCCTTGAAACGTCGCGGCTACAACGTGCGCCTCGCCAATCCAGATGATGTCGCGGAGAACCCGAATTTCCGCCCCTCAACTTGGGACGAAAACAGGAATGTGTTGTTTCCCGCTGGCCCTAAATCCAAGCCGGGGACGATAGTCGCAAGCCCAAGCGATCCGAGCGTTTTCAAAGTCACCAAATACGGCATTCCCGCAGTCGGCGGCGGCTCCCTGATCGTCATCATGGAACCGGACGCAGAAACCTAACCCCACCCCCACCACAAACGACCCGGCCCCGCTCGCAAGGCGGGGCTTTTCGCATTGAGGACAGCACATGGCCGCCATTGCCCTAGTCGGAAACATGATCGCGCCGGGCGGCGGGCCTGCGTCTGGTTGCAAGCTGAACAGCTACCTCCGCAACACGACAACCCGCAGCCCGCTCTACTCCAACGTCGGACTGACGACGCCGACCACCAATCCCTATGTGGGCGATGCTGACGGACGGCTGGAGTTCTATTTCGACAGCGCCATTGAATACGAGTGGAGCGTCACGACTTCGGACGGCGCGACTGTTATCTGGGAAGCCGATGTGGTCGGCGGCGTCATCAGCGTTACTTACGCAGATGGCGTGCTGATCCATTCGACGTGGGCGCCAGCGCTTGCAACTTCGCTCGGCTCTGGCTGGACCGCAGCATTCGCCGCCACCAAGCCCACCACTGTTTCAGGCTACGGGATTACGGATGGGGTCCGCGTCGTCGCCACGAAAGCGCTGCTTAAAGCGGTCAGCATATCCGGGCTTGCGTCTAGCTATGCCGTACAAGTGTTGGGCCGCTCCAGCGCTGGCGGTGATGGCGGCGGTCTCTTCCGCTGGTTGCCTGGTTCACAGACTGCATTCGTTGCGCTTGATCCCGGCGAGGCAATTTATGTTGCCCCAGATTCCGACCCCACGGGCGCCTCGGGTGTCTGGGTCCGCATTATTGATGTTGGAACCTATCAGGCAGGATGGAGCGCCACAGGAGATGGCGCCACGAACGACCGCGTTGCCCTTCAATCGCTTCATGATGCGGGCAACGCTGGTGGTCAGATCATCGAGCTTGGCCCCAACAAGACATACGAAGTCGTGGAGAGCGGATCTAATGGCTACTGCCTGAACTACACCAAACCCGTATCTATTCTCGGGCAGGGGTTCTTCAGCGCGATCACGCCGGACAGCGGCGTTGGCGCAGCAGTCTCTACCCTTCGGATCACGCCAACCGCTTCGGTTGTCAACTGGCTGCAACGCTTTGAGAAGCTGTTGATTGGCGACCCTAACAACAGTTCCAGATATGGCGGCGTCGGTATCGACATCGACACGCGGCATTCGACACAGGCGGCATTCTGGAACTTCAAACAGATCATCATCTTCGAAGGGAATGACGTAGGATTCCGCTTCCGCAACTCGACGCCAACGACCCTTGTCAACAACCCCATCACGACAGCTAACACGCTCAACACAGTTACCATTGCGCACGTAGCGCACGGTTTTTCTGTCAACCAGTATGTAGAGTTTTCCGGCGCAACGGCGGTTGGCGGATTGACGGTGAGCGGCACATATCTTGTCGCCTCTACGCCAACAGCCGACACCTACACGATCACGCACGCCTCTACAGCCAGCAGCACGGCTACGGGCGGCGGCGCGGCTGTGGTCGAGAGCCACAGCAAGAACATCACGGGCGGGCTTTATTGCAGCACGGTTGAGCAGGTCATCTCGCGCGGCGGCTTCCTGTTCCTCGATGTTGGTGACTCTTTTGCGTTCAACACAATCCTGACCACTGGCGGCGGCATCGGTTTTGAGTGGCAATCCATCCAATCGCCTGACGCAGAGATGCCGTCTCAATGCCTAATCCAGAACTGGAACTGCACCAGCGAGGACGGGGCGCTGTTGGTGCATCGCGCTCAGCACATGCATGTCGAGAACGCGAACATCGAGGCGATTGTTGCGGGGCCGACCTACATTCTTGATTTCAAGGGCGACAAGGGCCGCAACCGGAATTGCTCCGTGTCCAATACACACATCGGGGTTTATCCAGGCGTTGGGGCTTCCGCCATCTTCCGCGTCAAGAACTGCATCGGCTTTGAGGTAGACAATGTGATCTGCCTCGTCGGCCATGCCTCTACCTCCGCAACGGTGGACGTGTTTATCGACACCGATTCCGTCGATACCTATGTTGGCAAAATCACGTCCAATCGCTCTGGTGGCGCGCTTATCACGGACAACGGCGTTGGGACGCGGGGAGTTCGTAAGCTTGCCACGCTGACGGCTTCTAGTGTGTGGAATAACAAGGGTGCGGCGCGGGGTTCCATTTCATTCTCTGGCCTGCCAGTGGCGGCTGATACAATCACGGTCAACAGCACGGTGTTCACGGCGCGAGCCTCTGGCGCGACCGGCAACGAGTTTAACATCGGGGTTGATGCTACAGCGACAGCCGCAGCGTTCACTACCGTTCTCAATGCGTCGGTTGTGGCGGGTGTGGCCTTGGCAACCTACTACTCAATTGCGGGCGACATATACGTTCTCTACGATGCCAGCGGCACGGCGGGGAACAGCTTCACGCTGGCTGAGTCTGCTACAAACACGACTATCAGCGGAGCGGTTCTTACTGGTGGCGATGTAACCAGCGAAGATGCAAGCTTTACCAAGGACTATGATGGCTTCGTAACGCTGGAAGGGTCAATCAAGTCAGGCGATCCGAGTGCTTCCGTTGTCATCCTGACAATGCCTGTCGGCTTTCGTCCTGAGAAGCGTGAGCGCTTCAGCGTTTATTGCAACAACTCGGGAACGCATACGGTTGCGCTGCTTGAGATCAGGGAGGACGGGCAGCTTGTTATTGTGTCCTGCCCCGGCAACACAGAATTGTCCTTAAGCGGCATTCAATACCGTTGCGCTGACATCAACTCGATCAGCTTCACCTAAGCGTTATCTTCATGCGTCCAGTAAACTCCTTCGCGAACGACACGGGCGCGATCTCCCACGGCGCAGGCGCGGGCGGGAACGCAGCAAGCAACACGGGTTCGTTCGCCAATGATGGCTCCGTCACCAATGACCGCTCCGTTGCGCACCAGCACCTCGTAACCAAGCCATACATTGTCTCCGATGACGATCTTGCCCCCGCGACGATTGATCCGAGTTCCGGTGTTCAGGTCTCGGATTGCGTGCATGTCATCAGTGGCGATGAACACCCGGTTAGACCAGAGGTTGCCGCTGCCAACTATGACCGCGCCATTGTGACGGGCGTTTATGTTCGGATCACCCGCGCACTGGAGCCCGTCGCCAATGCGGATTTCTGCTGTGTTACCGCAACAGATTTGCCCTCCGCTAATGCTGACGCCCTTGCCAATCACGACACGGGGCCTTTCGCCCCACACAATGATCGTGCCGGTCACATTGGAGTGCGCGCCAATTTGCACCGTGGCGCGCGTCGGTGGAGGAAGTCCCGCATGAACGACAATGTTGGGCCAAGTCGCGCCCGCGCCAAGGCGCAGATCAAGCCACGGACGTTCCGGGTCGATCACCAGTTCGCAGGCATCGGCAAGCTCTGGCGCCTGAACAATCGCGTTCATTCCAACCTCCAAGAGACATGGCATGATAGACCATAAGCAATCGCTTTTGAATCTCTCCGAAGGCAAATCCCACATCATTCCCGACCGGGACCGCGTGAAAGTGCAGCCTGACTGGCGCATCCCCGAGACACGAGCAGAGCGTGTACGCGAGGGCGATCCTGACGCGCTTTACGAGGACGGCAAGTTCGTCCCGGCGATCCGGCACGTTTACGTCGCGGAGCATCCGCCAGAGCCAGAGCCTGAGCCGCCACCGCCGAGTGAACCAGAGGAGCCCTGGCCCAACTGGATTGCCGCAATGCGCGAGGCCGAACATGACGAGTGGCTGATACAGGAAGCGGTGAAGCGGATGGGCGGCGCGCGTGTTGTGGAACCCGAGCCTGCGCCGGCCGAACCCGAACACCACTTCGCAGACCTGATGCTCGCAGACGAGACGCTGGACGATGCCAAGGCGCGCCTGTCGCAACGGCTGCGCGAGCTGCGTCACTACCTCATCGCCCCGGAAATCAAGGTCAACGAGGACGGCTCTGTCGGCCTCACGGGCGAGGAACAGGCCGAACTGCAAGACCTTGAGAGACGGCAGACGCTGGGGCGTTGGCTAGACGCCTAAGCACGAACCTAAAAGGCTGGGACAATGGATGACGATTTCAATGAGCGCTTCAAGGCGCTCAAGCGTGAATTGCGTGAGGTTGCGGAGGACTTCGAACAGCTCAGGAAGCGCAAGGCAAACGGAGAAGACGTGGAACAGATCGCAGCAAAGGTGACCGCCATCGAGAGCGAGATGCGCACGAAGTTCGCGTCACTCCAATCCGATAGCCAGGAAGTGCGCCACGGGCTCCAGAAGCTCGTGGAAGCAATCGACCATCTCCGCGCCGACCTTAGCACACACAAGCGCGAAATTGCGCAGGTACAGGACAGCCAGAAGGGCAGCATGTGGGCGCGCATCCCGATTGCGGGCTGGGTGCTGATGGCCGTTGGCTGCTTCGCGGTGTTGCAGCTCGGCTTGGAACGCTGGGCCGAGTTTCAGGGGCTGGGCCGTTGAGAGCCCCTACAAAAGCAGAGTGGGCGTCCGCTGGCCGTTGGGTCAGGGATCACGCGCCCGCATTTACAGTCGCTTTTGTTACATTCAGTGCGCTTTGGGCCGCTGTCGTGGTCGCGTGCCTGACGCTCTACGTCTGGGATAGCCAATTTTACTCCAGCCTCGCCCCGCCCGGCATGGAGACGAGCTTCATGGCTGCGGGGGTC
>Ga0181356_1000729_pt1 | contig 14313 bp, 9 predicted proteins | sample Fa13VDMM110SN_FD_130104 | JGI IMG/M metagenome (GOLD analysis project Ga0181356, IMG submission 130104) | Freshwater viral communities from Lake Michigan, USA - Fa13.VD.MM110.S.N | ecosystem: Environmental > Aquatic > Freshwater > Lake | place: USA: Michigan | collected 2013-09-24 | reverse complement strand
GGACACCAGTCATCCCGGTGAGGGATGTGATGATCGTGCCGATCGCCGTGATCGAGTCGCTCAGCCCCGTGAGCGCGCCCTTCGCGGTGCCGGTATCAACGATTCCCGTCGTGCCAGTAATCTGACTGGATAGCTTGCCCAAATTCGGGATGAAGCCCTCAGTGCCCTTATCAACTAGAAGATTGATCTTGGCCGTGGCGTCACTCAGGTCAGGCATCCCGACGAGGGTCGTCATGATCGATGAGATGGTACCCATCGTCTCCCCCAGCTTCTTGATCGATTCAGCCCTTGCCACAGCGGCCGTGGCGTCCGGGATCCTCCCGAGCTCTGAGATCAGCCCATCTTTGCCGTCCTTTCCTGCCAGCAGGTCGATCGAGATCGAGACGGCACTGAACAGCTCATCGGGGTCAGGACCTAAAAATCCCTTCGGAACCGCAGCATCGATCGCCGTGATCGCCTCGATGATGCCCTTGAGCGCCGTGGATGTTCCCTTCAGCGCGTTGATGTCACCGCTCATCTCGCTGGATTTTTTGAGATTCGTGATGAAAGTATCATCGCTGAACGGTGCAACAAGCTGCGAGAGCACACCCCCGATCATCCCAAGGACCTCGGACAGCAAACCCTTCGCGGTCGTGCCGGCGCCGGCAGCACCAGCCAGTGCCGATGCCGCGGCGATGGCGAGCATGCCTCCCACTCCGACCTTTTCGTACAGCATGCCCATGCCGTACATCACAGCGCCGATGGCACCGCCGGCGGCGAGCATCACACCCCCAAGTGCGAACAGGTTGTTAAACGTCACCGCCTCCAGCTTGCCAGCTGCCTCTGCAACGAAGTCGATGAAAGTGACAGGGCTTCCTTCCTTGAGCGGTTGCATGAAGGCGAGAAGGACCTCACGGATGGCGAGCCCGATGGTCTTTATCGAAGACGCGATGGCTGTCGCCATCAGGGCCATCTCAGCTGGCTTCTGCACGATGTCAAATAACCTTGACATGATCCCAGTGCTCGCCGTGAGGACCTTTTCGACAGGTTTTCCCACCCCACTCTCGAGTCCGGCGGCGACACCGGCGGCAGCACCACCCGCGGCCCCTGTTGCCGCGCCCGAACCCACCGCTGCGCCGACGGTGTCGAACACCCGTCCAGTCTCATTGAAGAACGAACCTGCGATGCTCGTCAGCGCTGTCATGATCGGTCCACCACCGACGAAGAGACCCGCGATCGCAGTTGAGATGGGATACGTCTTGAACATCCTTAGGATCGCCTTTATCAACGCACCCGCGATGTTGGGCATCTGCGCTAGAAGCGCCGGGACGGCTGCCTCGAGTCGTGCGATCGATTTCGAGAAGCCACCGGTGACAGTGGAATCGCCGGAGCCTGTGAAAAGCTTATCGAGCTCCGTGATCCACTTTGGGATGCTTTCGGCAAGCCACTCGACCCCGCCGATGAGGACGTCAAGCAGCAGCTGTCCAAACCTCGTGGCCAGATTCCCCACGCTGAAGCCCGCTGTTCCACCCGTGAAAGCAGTAGAGATAGAGCCGAATACACCGCCGAGGAGTTTTTTGACAGCGCCGATCACATTACCCGCCCTCATGTCCTCCGCGAATGTTTTGACAGTCGCGGCGAGGTCTGTAAACATAGTACCGATCGTCAGCATGATGTTGCTGAGACCTCCTTTGCCGCCCTTGTCAGGAGGGAAAAGAAACTCTGCAAAGATCTTACCGACGCTGCCGCCGATCTTCCCCACCGCCATCAGCATCCGGGCAAGCTCGGCGAGGAGATTTTGTGGCCCTTTATCTCCCATGAAGCCCTTTGCGAATCCCGAAAAGAACGCTGTCATGAATCCCGTCACGTCCTCGAGTTTAACAATAACATTCTCAATGTTGTCTGCAAGGCTCCGGAAGGTCTCCTCGGTCGATTTCTGCTTCTTGTTCGCTGAGTCAGCGCCTGCGACGATGTCATCGTAGGACATCGCCATGCCCTTGGAAGAGAGAGCTAGGAGCGTCTGCTCCTCCGTGAGACCTGATGTCGAGGCAAGCAGGGCACGCTCCTGGCGGGACATCGAGTCCACGGAGCGACCCGTCGCTGCGAAAGCTCGCTGGACCTCCTGGAGACGCGCGGCAGGGTCCTGCATGTTCATCATCTTCAGGGGATCAAGGACAAGACCGAAGCCCTGCGCGAGCTGCGCGGCGGCCTCGGCGCCCTGCTCAAAATCATCGAACTTGTCGACGAGGCCCGTGAGCTCGGTGAGCTCGATGCCTAATTTGCGGGTGAAGACGGCGGCCTGCGTGATCTGCTTGACGTAATCACCCGTCATCTTACCCAAAATCTTGAAGTTGTTCAGGGCAGCGCCGACGTCCTTACCGAGGACTTTCGTGGAGACGCCAAAATTTCGTCCAATCTTATCGACCGATGAGAGTATCTCCTGCCCGAACGTTTTGACGCTCTTGCCCCCTAGCATCGCAAGTCTTGCAGTCTGCTGCATCGCCTCCGAGGAGAAAGCGAGGCCCTCCTTGAGGAGGTAGAGCTCGTCCTGGGCCGTGTTGAAGTCTGAGCCCAGGGCATCCACAACCGAGCCTAAGTCATCGAAAATCTCCATCGATTTTTGGACACGCTCAATGGCGCCCTCGATTCCCGGCGCAAACTTGGATGCAAAGACGTTCGCCCCGCCCGCCGCCTCCTTCAGGCTGCCGCTCATCGTCTTTGCCATCGTTTTCACGCGGGCGGCGGAGCTCTCAGAGAAGCTGCCAACCTTCGCGCGGACCTTCTCAAATGCGTCCGCGAGATCATACATGGCCTGCATCATCTCTGCGGCTTTCTTGATGATCACATCGTAAACAGACGTGAGGATGCCGAATGCTGCCTGCACGGGATTCGCGATGATGTCTGCGAGAGACTCGAAGTTTGTTCCGAGCAGGGCAAGTGCGGGGTTTACGGCATCGTTGATTGACGTCCATGCCTTATCACCCACGAACCCCTTCAACGCCTCCGTGAACTTGCCCCACATACCGGTCGCTTTCTCGGTCTCAGAGCTTGCAGCCGACATGCTCTCCGTCATCGTGTTAACAGCGCCAGCAGCTTCACCAGCAGAGTTGGTCACCTCACGGAAAGCGTTTGCCTGGGTTCCGGATGCGCTCGCGAGAGAGGTCAGCAGCTCACGTTGCTGAGTGAGAGTGGCATTAATTTCCTGCAGGATCTGTAGTTGCTGGGTTTGAAGGTCCATGCTATTTTGCCAGTTCTATCCCTAACTATGCGACCGCGATTTTTTCAGTATCTCCACTCCCTTCCGATAACGCGTTTGAACTCGATCGCAGCGACCTGACGCGCGTGCACCATCTCGGTGATAGTATCAAGGTTCGCGCTGCTGCTGCAGAGAGCCTCGTAGAGACGCCGTGACGCGTTCATAGCGTCGCGGATCGCCTTGACCTGTGTCTCATCACCGGAGAGGCTCGGGGCCCTCCCTCCCTCAAGGATGTATCGACCGGTAACCTTGAAAATTTCTGTGAGAACTTTGTCCTGCTTTTCCATTTTATGAAGCTCCTTGCGGCTAAGTATTACGTGAATCGACGAAGCCGCGCAGGAGTCTCCCCCCGCTGTAGACCCATCAGAGAACGAGACTGAGCATCATTCTGATGAAGGGCACGGGTGGGAGTGTTCTGCTTGTCACTGTTACGTGACAGCTCCTTGTTGAGCCGCGTAATAAACCAGATGCGGTACTGGATGGGAATGTTGTAACACTCCCAGTAGCTGAAGCCCATGTAGTACATGAGCAGGAAACTCTGCTCGAGGTAGATCTCGCGATCCTCAGGTGTCAGGCCAAAAAAAGCTGGCGCCGAGCGGTACCCGCACCTCACTCTGCTCACCGCAGGATGAGCAATCAAACTCGCCCTTCATCTCGATCCCAGGCTCATTCGCTTCGATATGCTTCCGAAGAGTCATCGAATCACGAGCAGGCATGTTGCGGATGAAGCCGTTGACCGAGGAACGATCGGTCTTGCCGTCGACCGAGACGATGGAGTACTGGAGACGGGTGGTCACCGCACTGTCGGCGATCGCGCCTTGCTTCTTCGCCCGCTCCGAGATGGTGTTGATCTCCTCCTCGTCACGGCCCGTCAGGAACTTGAAGTGCACAGCCTTCTTCGTGACCGGGAGCTTAAACTCGAAGACGTTCTGCCCGATCACGACGGGATCAATCTCGAGACGCTTGATCGGCATGTCTGCAAGGTTGAAGTCCTGCTTCGATCTGACGTTGCACTTCGGGCAGTCTGCCTCAACCTTGTACTCGGCCCCGTAACCAGTGATACGGAGGGCAACCATGATCGCGTTACGGTCACCGGCGAGGATGTCCTGCACCTGGATCCGCTTGTCGGTCAGGCAGCTCTTGATGAGCTCGGTGATGACGGTGCCTTTCTTGATGAGGGCACGTGAGGTGAGGATGTCCTCCTCACGTGCGGTCATTGCCCTGATGTCGACCGTCTCCTTCCTGTGGAGGGGTGACTCAACCGGATAGACCGTACCGTTCGAAGGAAGCGGGACCGACTCGATCGGAACCTCAAAACCGAAATCATCGCGCATGACATCCTTCGTCTGGATGCCTGCCGGAACCGCGCCACCGAATAGTGCACTACGATCTGTCTCGACTGCCATGTTATTGACTCCTAAAGATTGCTAAAGCAATTATCAGTTGATCAAGTGGCAGGTAAAGTAAATCTATCGCAGAGTTCTTCAACGGCGGCGGATCAGAATCCGCTTGCGCCCTCGGCACGAGCTAGCGTCCTGGCATACTCTTTGACAAAATCCGGAGGGAAATTAGACTCTTCCATACCAAGAATGCTCATGGCCCCCCTGATCCTCTCTTCATTCTCGTAGGACTTGGAAGTTGGATACAGGTCCTCATCAGGATCACTCATGACCCTCTCGATATCGTACATAAGATCTTGAAAGTCGTCCTCGTCGAGGAGGTCGTCCTGCTCGATCCCTCGGAACGCCTCACGTATGTTCGGGCGTATGAGCTTTGCAGCTTCTTCTCTGATGATTGCGCGAAGACGGGACTCAGTAAGGCTAATCGACATGTATCGCTCTTGTTTCAGGAGTAAATATATCGCAAAAGCGAAAAAATCACATAAGCATCACCAGTTGATCACAGCCCCCCGAGCCAAGCTGGCTTGCTGCCGCAGCCACACACGGGAGCAGCACCAGCAAGAAAGTGATCAATGTAAAGAGCTTCTGGATCAAGGTCATGCGAGCTGCTCACATGATCAATGAGCTTCTTTTCCTGTCGAGATGAGAAATCGCATCCCGCAATCGGGCAGCTTAAACTAGAATACGCCGTACCGTTAAGTACGGCGTATTATAGAAGTTTGTTTACCCAATCGGCAGTGTTATTGAGATCAATACTGCAGGACACAGTTGTCAAAGCGGAGCGTAAGGGCAATTTCCATGATCTCGTCGCCGTCGTAGGCAAGATCACCGAAACCGGCCGAGGTGATGAACGCGCCCTTGATATCCCAGAGCTCGATGACGGTTCCAACAGGATCAAGCATCTTCAGCTGGCAGTCACGCTTGTAGAAGTCAGCGTAACCGGCGCGACCCGACACCGACTCGAAGTGGGTCCGCACCCACTCCATCACCTGCTGGGCGCCGGAGGGCGCGATCGCATCGTAGAGAACCACGTCGATCGTCTCGAAGGTTGTCTTGCCCGCGATGTAACGACGTGAGTTGATCCAAGGGATTTCCTTCTCCTCAGTCTTCACGCTCGGGCGCTTCGTCGACTTGATGAGGTAGGCGTCAATTCCCTCAACTGCGAAAACCCATCGATTCTTCCTCTTGGGCTCAAATTTATTGGGTAACATATCTGTTACTGAAAGCGTTTCTGCCATTTTTTCTCCTATGGTGAATTCGAGGTTTAAATGACCTCTTGTATTATGTATAGCAAATCGTGAGAAAAAAGAAAAATTTGCAGAATGGGACGCAATCACACTTGAGATTGTATAATTACGATCATGGGCACGTCTTCTAAACTAAAATGCACGCACTGTGACTTTTCCTGCGGACGGATGAAAGGGCTCGAGCTTCACATCATCTCAACCCACGGGTTTCAAAGTGCCAGGGACGCTTACATCAGCTTTCATCATAACGGCAATGAGCCGAGATGCGGATGCGGATGCAATGAGGCCGTCACGTGGAGCTGGTCAAAAGGATTTTCGAGATTCAGAAGTGGTCATAACGGAAATATCGATGCGTGTTACGATGCTGATGAGGCTAGAAGAATACGTGAGCTGAGAAGCTCATCGCTGACAGGTCGGATCGGCTGGGCCCTTGGTCTAACGAAAGAAAATTCAGAAACGATTAGGAAGCGGACCGAGGCATCATCGGTAGGTATCAGAAAAAGTTTCGACGAAGGACGACGATCGTGGAATAAAGGACGCCGAGCTTCGAACGATCAGCGGATCGCTGAGCACGCTCGCCGAGCTCGAGCGGAGTTTGCGAGCGGAAAGCGGGTTGCTTGGCACAAGGGCAAGACGAAGGAAAGCTCTGACGGTCTTCGAAAGATGTCGACCTCCATCAGCCAGCGATTCTCTGACAGAGCACTACGAGATAGGTTGACAGCGCTGAAACGTCTTAGCAGCGAGGAAATTATCGATCGTTTGAGGACGTACGCTACGTCGCTTGAGCTTGTCTCGAACGTCCAGCAGTACACCCGCGATCGTCATAATAATCTCGTCTTTAGATGCAGGTCGTGCGGATCAGCCAACGAAAGAAGCCTGCTCTCGGCCCTTACGAACCGTTGCTACATTTGCAATCCGAATGGTTCAAAAGATCAGCTTGAGATCTCGAAATTTGTCCGCAGTCTTGGGATCTCGCATGTGATCTCGAACAGATCTGAGATCGCCCCTTACGAGCTTGATATCTGGTCATCTCCAGCAGGTATCGCGATCGAATACAACGGACTCTACTTCCACAGTGAGTGCTTCAAGGAAAAAAATTATCATTCGAACAAGACAGCTCTTGCTGCCGCCCGAGGTATCAGACTCATTCACATATTTGAGGATGAGTGGAGAGATCAACGCGAGATAGTGGAATCGATGATCTCGCATAAGTTCGGGGTCACAAATCGCAGTATCGCAGCTAGGAAGTGCGAGATCAGGATCATCGAGTCAGCTGTAAGAAAGAAATTCTTCGACGCTACTCACATGGACGGTGATGCTCCTGCTCGAATTGCGTGGGGCCTGTTCTACAAAGATGAGCTCATCTGTTGTATGTCATTGAGGAAGCCCATGAACAGTAAATACACGGGGGCGATCGAGATCTGCAGGTTCTCCTGTGCGCTGGGAACTCAGGTGATCGGTGGTCTCGGGAAGCTCACCAAAGCAGCCAGGTCCTGGGCGAACGAGAGCGGTTTCACCAGCATCATGACGTATGTCGACACACGACATGGTGACGGAAAGGGTTACCTCAAGGTCGGATTTAATCTTATCGGACAAACACCCAACAGGTTCTGGTGGACGGATGATGTTAATCGATACGATAGATTCGTGTTCAGGGCTAATAGCAAGGCAGGACTAACGGAACAGCAAGTTGCAAAAATGGCAGGAGTCAAGAAGATCTGGGGTTGCCCAAATCTGATCTTGACCCTGCCGACCTGATCTGCTGAAGCTAGAAGTTTGCCGCGTTTTTCGCTTCAAAGTCGATGGAGACGAACTCAGCCGTCTTTGTGGGCTGCAGGTAGATCTTGCCACGAATCGTGTTATTCTCGATGTCAGCCTGCGTTGTTGTTGTCGTATCGATCTGAACACGATAGCGCTCAACACCACGCTGGGCCTGCACCTGCTTCATGATCGGCGTCACAAGGGAGTTGAAGCGGGAGATTGTCGATTCGCGGTTGGGCTCGAAGAGCAACGTGTAGGCGACAGCCTTCACTCGACGGCGGACCTCGATGAGCAGTCGACGAACGTTAACTCGATCGAGGGATGATCCCTCAGCGAGAGTGGTTCGTTGACCGTTGATGATGATGCCAGCACCGAGCGATGCGACGATCGGATTGATTCCAGCGTCGTACACCGTGTCGACGTTCTCGGCAAGGAACTTCGTGCTGAGCTCCTCGGCCGGGATGACAGCACGGATGTAACCAGCCGGGGCGTTCCAAGCGTACCCGATACGATCATTCTGACCGAACGCGCCCAGGACCATCGATGATGCGGGTAACCTCGTTGAAACCGGGATTCCGGTTCCTGGATCAACCTGCACGAAGAGATCTGGGAAATAAGCAGCCCCGAAGGAGTTGTTGATCCCACGATTACGGAAGCGGGTTGTCGTGAAGTTGATGTTCACGTTCGGGTATGTGTCCGAGGAGATCGAAGCTGTCACGTAGTTGTTGCTATCGTCCTTGAGTTCGACGTCCATGATGTAGAGGGCATCAAACTTCGTCTGCATCGAAGAAAGGGCGTAGTCGGTGACGGAAGGATGACGGATATCCGGGATCGCCAGGAGGCTCACATCGGAGTAGGTCTTATTCGACATGATGTCGATCGCCTTGCGGTACGCCGCGACGGTGGGCCCGCTGAGCTCACCCTGGTTCACGTTGTCAAGTTCACGACGAATTGCCGCATCACGCATGTAGAACTTATCAGCGTCAAAGACGTTGAGGCCATCGAATCCGCCCTGCATGAAGGTGGAGAACTTGAGGTAGCTTCTGTTCGAGGCATACGAGAAATCAACATTGACATCGATGAATCGTCCGCCGAGCGCCGTGTCAACGACAGCATCACGCTGGTAAGTCGCCTCGTCCCATCTCGTCGAATCGATCGTGGTGTCGGATGACGTCATCACCTGGACATTCTCAAGCGTGAAGAGATTCCTGTTGAATAGATCCGCATCAACGATCGAGCCGCTGATAGTCTGCGCTCCGGTGTTATCACCGACCCATGGGCTCTGGTAGGTCGTGTGGAACTTCGGGAAGTACTTTGTGTACGCTGACAGTGCTGTCGCGCCCAGCAGCGTCGATGTTACCGTTGTTCCATCATTCGGCTGTGAGGTTGAGTTGCAAACGTTGAACTGTGGTCCCCAGTAGTACTTACTCTCACCGATCGCATTCGGATCGGCAGCCGGTGCTCCGATGTTGATGCTACGACGGAAGAAGATGGGCAGCTCACGAGCATTTGTTGTTGGAACGTTGAGGTGCGCGCTATTGTTGAGTGATCCTGTAGCGAGGAAGCTCGATCCTGACGTCACGAGGTGATAGTACCCGCGGACACCGACTGGAAGGGTGTTGGTCGGGACCATTTTATCCGCTACATCGTTGGATATCTCGATCCTGATCCGACGTGAGGATTTACCGTAGAGGCCCTCCTCAACAACTTTCTGCGCGTCAACAGTACGATCGAAGTCGAAGTAAGTGTTGAGATCACCGATCTTCTTACCCACAAAGTTCGCGCTGTCTGGATCCAGGTCACAATCAACGTAGCTTTCAAGGATGACAGGGAACTCGTCCGTGTCATCAAACTGACGTACCTTGACCGTGAACTTACCGTATGCATCAATGACGGTGGGGTACTTGATATTCTCCACCGTTATCTTGTAAAGCTCGTTTGTACCTGCACCGTCAGAACGCGCGTGGATCTTGAAAAGATCATACCTTGTACCGCCAAAGTTCTGCGATACGATGAACGGAGTCATCGGGTGCTGGTAACGATCCTCAAAATTTTCATAATTTGGAACTGTCGTTGACCCATTATTTCTTGACTGGGACCCTGAAAGGCAAAACACGATCTCTTCGACAGCCGTGTTAACGCTGATACGACGAATATTCGCTTGCGCGGAGACATTCGATCCAGTAGGAACCGCGAAAGCGTCGAGGACGTCGTAGTGATTGTACAGCACGTAGCCGTGCTCTTCGATGAGAAGGGGATTCACATTGAAGTTTCTGGCGAAGTAGGAGTCCGAGCTCGGGTTAAAAGACGCGTTGATAACGCTCGGGTAAGCGGTGGAGTCGGTGTGACCGTTGAGGAAGAGGGTGAAGTCCTGCTTTCCGCCGCGGAGATCAAGGGATCCGGTGAACCACCCTTTTGCTGGAGAGGCAGTTGTCGCAGCGGAAGAGTAAGTGTCAGATGTAGTTCCGGGGGCCGAGCTCGAGACGGTGATCTGGACACCTGACGCTGCGAGGAGAACACCACGAATGATTGGCTGCGCAGCTGCAGTCGTCTGAATTCCGGAGTCGGAGAATATCCATGATCCAGCAGACTCTGACATGTAGCAACCCAGGAAGTAGGTCCTTCCCTCAATGCCACCTGCCGTAGCGTAAGGGTTGTTTGCGAGCTGTCCGCTTGCAGCCTGGACTTTCCGCGAGCCCACAACGAATCCTGCTTGGGTAACGCGACCAGCGTTGGGGGAAGCTGTCGTTCGCTTGTTACCGTCACCGGCGCCGAGAACCCTGACATAGGTTCCCGCGCTGGCGTTGTTCAGCCACTGATTCAGAGCAACCGGAGCGTGGCGGACCGCGCTGGGGTAACCGAACTCGGTCCTGAACTGCGTGTTATTCGCGAAAGTCAGAGGTACGAAGGCAGTTCCCTGATCTGCCGCCCCGATTACTCCTGCGGAACGACCCGACGGTTGAACCTCGGTGACTCCACCGGTGCTATCGATCTCATTTAACGTAATATTTGGCGCAGCCATTCGTTGAACTCCTTAATCTCTCGCTTAACTATTCCAGATTAGACGAACTCAACACCCGCGGGGGTGATGATAAAGTCGACAGCGATAAACTCAACCGCACGGGTCGGAATGACCACGATTCTTCCGTTGAGCCTGCTCGCCTCGACATCAGCCTGGGTGTTGTTTGTCTCATCGCAGACTATTCTGAACTGTTCGATTCCTGCCTGCGCCTTCACGAGGGAGAGAAGCGGCGTCGCACGATCGACAAATGACTTCCTTGTTGTTACATCGTTCGGCTCGAAGAGCAGACCACGAGCGACTCCCAGGATAATCCTCTTGAGCTCAAGGAAGAGACGACGGACGTTCACACGATCGAAAGCTGATTTCGAGAGCTGCAGGGTCTTCTGTCCGAAGATCACGAATCCGCTGCCCGGGAAAGTTGCGATCGGATTGATCAAGTTCTCATAGAGGTAATCACGATCAGGCGCAGAGAGTCGAATGTCGACGTTGCCTACGAAGTCAAGGGCTGCTCGGTTAAAACCTGCGGGGGCGTACCACGGGTAGGAGACCCTGTCTCCGTAGCTGATAGCTCCGAGAGCAGCGACCGAGGCAGGCACCTTGACCCTACGATTCGTCAGTGAGTCATTTACGAAAACGTCCGGGAAGTAAGTAGCAGCGTAGTTGCTGTTAATCACTCGCGCCGCAAGAGCATCAGTTGTCTTGGTCACGTTCGGCTTCGCCGAAGAATCCTCAAAGATTCTTACATTCACGTCAGTGTATGAGGGCACGTCAAGAATGTACATCCCGAGAGAGTAGTTCGGAAGACGACGAATGATGTAATCCGTGATCAGAGGATCCTTGATCCCAGGGGTCGCGACCACGTTGACGTTGACGGTCAGCTTATCAGTCATGAGCTTCGAGGCGACACGGTAAGAGTTAACAGCGTTGTTACTCAAGTTATCACCGCCCGGGTCGTATCCGAGTCCTGATCTCGCGATCGAAGCCGCACCGCCCGCAGCGAGCCCGCCCGTGTCCGTGGAGGTCGCACGATCACCGAGTCGAGCAGCAGCTGCATCGAGGATGTTGAGACCATCGAACCCACCGTAGAATATCGTTGAAAACTTAGCGTATTCAGAGAACTTGTTGAAAGTATTGGCCGAACCAGATAGGAGGGACGCGAAAGTCAGTCTGTTCAAGGCAGTGTCGGTGATTCTGTAATCCAGTGTGTTAGGAACACCGTTACGGATGTACGCGGCCTCCTTCATGTGAGCTTCAATAGTCCCTGTCACGTCGGAGAGTGTCTGGTTCGAGAGAGCAACCCTGGCGAGGGTAAACTTGTTAGCGTTGAAAACGTCCGCATCCGAGCCGGTGATCAGCGCGTCAAGCTTCTGAATTCCCTGGAACTTGGAGTAGGCGAGGATGAGTGGGTTGAAACCCGTGCCCGCGTTAGCGTCCATGACCGAATTCTCAATCTTGCCTGTCGTTGTTCCAGAAGCGATGAGCCTCTCGAACTTAACGCCCCAGTGAAGTCGTGAATCTGGAATTTCAAGGATACCCGGAGACCCGATGAAAGCGGAGCCGTCGACGGTTCCCCTTGTTGCCTTGAACCGGAGCGGAAGAGGAGGAACTATTGAGCCCGTCAGACCCGTTTCAACAGAGCTGCTGCAGTAGAGACGCGGTAACGATCCTGCGCCGGCGCCGTAAGTTCTCGTGCCTTCGATCAGAGCCGACTGCGTGTCAGTGAGCGTCTGGGTCGTACGAACGACCGGGATCCCACGGAAACCAAAGGGAAGCGCGCTCGCAGGCACGACACCGGAATCGAGCTGGCTGGAGATCTGCACTCGAACACGACGGCTGGCGTTCGGGAACTTACCGCTGATCATCAGGCGCTGCTCGGACTCGTCTGTCGCGTCAAAGTTGAACGTTACCTTACGATCTCCGACCTTCTTACCGATGTAATTCGTGCTCGCTGGGTTCAGGTTGCAACCTGAGAAGGACTCGATAACCTTTGTCGCGGTGTCGGTGTCGAAAAGGTCGCGAACCAGAACGTCGAATGTTCCGTAAGGATTCTTAGGGTCAGTTGAAGCCTTGACATTCGCGATCGAGATCTTGAAGAGGTCATTTCCAGAAGTACCATCCGTCAACGTCTCGAAATGGAAGAGATCATACTCGAGACCGCCATACGGCTGCGAAATGATCGAAGGTGTGCGTGGTGTCTTGTATCGTGTATCAAAACGTCCGAAATTCTGCAGGAAGAGGTCGCTCGACCCAGACGTGATCGCAACGCATCTGTCACCTGTAGTATCGATGGGTGCAAGCTCATCCTCGACAGGAAAGTCAACGTAAAGCAGGTGCTGCTCATCCTGGAACTTGCGGGGGTCCGTGTTGAGAACCTTCCCGAAGTAATCGGTCGCGTTCGGATCGAAGGACGCAGTCAGCATCCTGACGCCTGCGACGGAGTCGGTGGCGCCGAATGCCTCACCCCGTGAGGACGAGACAACAAACTTGAACTTCTTGTAAGTCGATGAGCTGGTGTTAAGATCGACGGACGCGATATCATCGAGAGTCGCGCCGGTGCCGCTCCACTGTGAACCAGCTCCCGTCATATCGAGAACCATACCACGAGCGCCGGTTGGGAAGAGGAGCATGCCTCGAACAACGTTGATCGTATCGTTCGTGGCTGGATTGAAGCTTGGGTTGTCGCTGAAGACCGGGAAGCCACGCCATTCAGAGGGAGTTGAGGTGTCGGATGGAAGCTTGTGGCGAGCGACAAGAAACTGCGCCGCGCCCGTCTTGCGAAGATCGGTCGGTGGCTGGGCGACTGTTGAACCTGTGACCTTGAAGCCCGCGTTGCGGACGATGCCTTGAGCTGCCGTGGTGCTGAAATCCGAGGTGCTCGCGTTTGCGCCTGCGCCGAGGACGCGGATAAAAGTGAGAGCGCCCTTATTCTTCAGCCACTCATTCGCGGCATAGGAAGCTGGACGTTCCGGATCGAGACCACCGAAGCGGGCCTCGAAGTCTGAGAATGATGCGACGACGGTCGGCACAAAGGCTGGACCTGACGCGGCAGCACCGATGAGACCACCTGGGACTCCGGTGGGCTGGGCCCCAGGGGCGGTGAGCTCAATCTCCTGCTCAAAGAACCCAGGCGAGCGAAATACCTGTTCCGACATCAGTTGCTCCTAATCTAAATGAGATAATCAAAAGCTAAGTATGTCATCGGAACTAAAACGATGAGGTCATTTTGAATCCTTATCGGACTTTGCTGTTCTCGTGACTGTCGTGAGGACTTCCTCTCCGTGTGACTCCGAGACCCTCCTGACCTTCACGATTACGTCCATTTCCTTGCCTGTTATGGGATCAATCGTGAGTCTTCTGGTGGTGCTGCGTGTCCGGAGAGAGGCAGACTCCGTGCCGCCCACGGCGGTGCTCAATTTTTCTTGCGCGCTGCTCCCAACTCTTTGGTTTCCGCCGGCAGCACGCTCGGCCTGGCGATCAACCTGAGAGCCGATTGACCCCACGATCTCCGGGCCGTCGACCGTCGAGACAGGATCAAGGATCCTCGAATCGATACGCATGTCCGAGACGTTTCCGGGCGGCTCGGGCTCGCTGGTTCCGTCGATAATCCCAAATGAGAATTGGGTTGCCGAGACTGTTCTCCTGACTCCG
>Ga0181356_1000728_pt1 | contig 14324 bp, 17 predicted proteins | sample Fa13VDMM110SN_FD_130104 | JGI IMG/M metagenome (GOLD analysis project Ga0181356, IMG submission 130104) | Freshwater viral communities from Lake Michigan, USA - Fa13.VD.MM110.S.N | ecosystem: Environmental > Aquatic > Freshwater > Lake | place: USA: Michigan | collected 2013-09-24 | reverse complement strand
GATTAAAAAAATTATTAAGGAGGCTAGAAAAATATGAAAAAATGTGGAACTAAAAAAGGCGGCAAGAAAAAATAATTCTTGCTATCTAAAAAATAATAGTAATAGTTAAAAAAACCTCATTAACTTGATGGTTGTTTAAAAAGCTCGTAATCGCTTGGCGTCCAAACTTCGCGATTACAAGCTACTAGCTTTTAAAAGAAATTTGAGTAAATGATGATTGATAATAGAAGAAACTCAAATAGATATGGTCGAGCCATTAACAATTTCAGATGAAAATTTAGTAGAAAAAGTTGAAGATAGCGATTGCTTCAATTTGCCTGTAATGGCAACCAAATATAATAAAGATGTTTCAGTTTTATCTAATATACAAAAAATAGAATTAGCAGAATATTACCTTAAAAACTATTTTGAAGGCACAGAGCAGGCTGCAAAAGAACTTCCGCTAGAGCATTTCATTTGCAATAACACATATACTCGCCAAATAACGCTGCCTAAAGATATAATCCTAACTGGCAAAGTTCATAATTTTGATCACACTAGCATTTTGTCTAAAGGCGAAGTAACGATTATGACTGACGAAGGCGTTGTCCGCATAAAAGCACCCGCAACATGGATTTCAAAAGCAGGCACAAAGCGTTTAATTTATGTTCATGAAGAAACAATATGGGCTACAATTCACCAAAGCAAGCATACTATTGTTGAAGATTTAGAAAAAGAATTAGTGCATGAAAGCGATTTATCTTGGATTAATAAACCAACTTTAATAGGAGCTTAAAATGACTTTTGCAGCAACGGCAATAGGTGGAGCAGCGTTAATTGGTGGGGGTATGGTTACCCAAGGATATTTTGGAAATAAATCATCAAAAAAAGCAGCAAAAGCTCAAGCAAATGCAATGGATGCTTACCTTGCACAAATGCGTCAAGGCAGAGATAGAGCTTTATCTCATTATAAGCCATACGAAGAGGCTGGAAGAAGTGGTTTAAGTTTGCTTCAACAATATCTTACTGGCGATCCTGCGGCGACACAAAATCGCTTAGAACAATCATCTGGCTATCAATTTCGTTTAAATCAAGGTCAAAACTCAATTCAAAATTTATTAGCTTCCAAAGGCGGCTTAAAATCAGGCGCAGCGATGAAAGCTCTTGAAGAATATGCCCAAGGCACAGCCTCGCAAGAATTTGGCAATCAAGTTGGCTATTTACAGAATTTAGCTAATATGGGTCAACAATCTGCTACAGGAATGGCTAACGCAGAACTTTTCGCTGGATCAGGAATGGCTAATGCTTCTCAACAAGGTATCTTGGGGCAAGGAATGGCTATGGCTAATAGAGATGCTCAAATGGGAAATATTATTGGTGGCGGAATGAGCCAAATTGGCGGTGCTATGTTTGGTACTGCATTAAGTGGTATTAGTCCACAAAAAAATTCAAATACTTATCAGCCGAATGGAGCTTCAACAGGGGCTTATGACAATACTAGATTAAACGCAACGTATCCGCAACTTAGATAATAAAATGCCAGAATTAATCCAACAACAAGTACCAGATTATGTAGGTAATATTCTTAAAGGCTATCAGTTTGGTCAGCAAGCAAAAGCTAACCAACTACAGCTTCTTGCTGCCGAACAAGAAATAGATATTAACAAACAAAAATTTGCACAAATTGAAGTTAAAAATATTTTAGCAAAGAGAATAGCTGCTGGAGATCGTGATGCTATACGAGAAATGTATGCTTATGATCCAGCTATAGCAAAAAGCGCGCAAAAGCGAGAAGATTATAGTGATGTTCAAGGTGCAAGAGTTTTAGATGCTTTTGATACTTTACCGCAATATGCCCGCAATCAAAAAAGATGGGATCAAATGCACAATGATTATCGTGAAGCAACTGGAAGAGAATTGCCTTTGCCAGCAAATTTTCCATCAGAAAGAAACGATCCAGCTATAGCGGAATTTAATGCTTTAAAAACTCGTCTAAAAGGAAGAGAGCAAGATTTAAAAGAACAATATCAAGCTGCACAAATTAAAACTGAAGGTTTCCAACAAGCTAAATATGGCGTTGATATTCAGAAAGTTAAGCAAGATATGGTAAAAGGCAGTATTGATATTGCAAAATCAAGAGGTGAGTTTTTAGATGTTGAACAAGAAAGAGCATTGGCAAGAGAGCAAGGAATAACTCTTGGAACATTTAAAGATCAACAAAAAGTAATTGCTGAAGATAGGGGTAAAAGAATTGTAAATTTACCTAAAATTGAATCTCAAACTAACCAAGCTATTAAATTAATTGATGATGTAATTAACCATGAAGGTAAATCAACAATGGTAGGCCTGAAAAATCCTTTCTTGGGTTCTATACCATTTACTAAAGAAATGACTGTGGCTGGTACGGCTGCTGCTGGATTTATGGCTAAATATAATCAGTTAAAAGGTAAGCAATTTCTTGAAGCTTACGAAACCCTTAAAGGTGGCGGATCTATTACAGAAGTTGAGGGTAAAAAAGCAACAAATGCAATTTCCGCAATGGATCTTGCAACAAGTGAAGAAGAATTTGACAAAGCGGCAAGAGACCTTCAGGACGTTATGAGAATTGGCTTAGAAAGACAAAAACAAGGAATAACAGTAAATCAATCTTCTGGTTCTCAAAATATGTCGCAAATGCCAAATTCTAGCAGACAATCACTGGAGGATATTTTTAAATGATAGATTCTTCAAAAATACAACAAGCAAGAGAGCAAGGCTATTCTGATTCAGAAATAAACGATTTTTTGAGTAAAAAGGAAGGTTATTTTCAACAAATTAATACTGCTAGAAATCAAGGTTATTCTGATAAAGAAATTGTTACGTTTTTAGAAAAGAAATCTGCGCCAAAATCCATGTCAATGGCTGAAGCTGCCTTTACAACTGCAACAAATCCTCTTGGCTTTGGCGATGAAATCAGAGCTGCAATTTCTGCTAGTAGAACTAAATTATTTGGTGGTGCTGCAACTAAAAATATTGATATTGGCGATTTGTACAGAGAAGCGAGAACTACTGAAAGAGCTAAATTAGATAAAGCTAGGCAAAACTATCCTTCAATGACTGGAATAATTGAAGCTCCTTCTAATTTGGCAAGAGGTGCAGTAAAAGGTTTAGAAGAAGTTGGATCGGGTATTTATCAAACTGCCGCTAATTTTGGTGCTGATTTTTCAGGAGCTAAGAAAATACTTTCTGCAATTAGACCTGATCTAAAAAATGAAATTGAAAGCCTTACTTCACAAGATATTTCTAGTATTTTAGGAGAAAAAGCAGCTCAAGATTCAAAAGCAACCGATCAAGAAGGCTTGGCATATAAAACAGGAAGATTTGTTGGTAAAGTTGCTCCTTTTGTTGGAGTTGGCGGATCAAGTAAAATTGGCATGGCTGTTGGTGGTGGATTAGCTGGCGGCTCAGAATTAATGGAAGATTCTAGCGTTGGTAAAAGATTAGGCTCTGCTGCAATTGGCGCAGTTGTTGCTCCAGCTATAGGAACGGCAGTCCAACAAGCTGCTCCTTATGTTATTTCAGGAGCTCAAAATGTTGCTTTTAAAGCTAAAAAAGCTACTTCTTATGTTAAAAATTTATTTACAAAAGATACTGCCGAAGAAGTTGGTGCAAAAGCAATGGATCCAGAATCTGCAAAATTAGCTTTAAAAGAATTACAAGATAAACCTAGCGATAAACCTTTGACAGCAGTTGATATTCAAAATCCCGAATTTAAAACTTTTGCAAGAAGTGTTGTTAATAAATATCCTCAAGCAAGAGAAATAGTTAAAGATTTTACAGAAGGAAGAAATAAAGAAGCTTTTACTAGAATAAATAATGATTTAAAAATTATTTCTAAAATAGACAATGCCGATGATTACACCAAACAAATTAGCGACACACAAAAATCTTTAGCTTCTCCTTTATACGCAGAAGCGGAAGCCGATAGAACAATAGTGCCTAAATTTGAATTTAAAGAAGTTAAAACAACCACTTCTCCCCAAACCACAACAGTTTCCGAAGGTGTAAAAAGTTTTAAAACTGATTCTTCAACAAAAACTAAAACTGACTTTATTAATAAATATAATCTTCAAAGTAAGTCTAGGGATGTTGAAAAACCATTAGTTTCTAAAGAAGAAAAAGAATTATTTAAACAAGCAAAGGGCAGTTTTGAAGGCTCTAGCAAAGAAGAATTATTTAATATTGCTGATAGATATAAAACTGCTACCCAAGATTTAAAAAAATATGCTCCAAAAAGCCCTTTGCAAGTTATAAAAGAATTAGGAGGTATTGCCGATTATCAAGGAGAGTTAGCTTCTTTGGGAATTACAAATAAAACTTTACCGGGTTTATTAAGAAAAGAAGGTACTGCGGGAGTTGGAATTGATGATGTCGGGCAAAAACTTTATGAAGCTGGCTATTTTAAAAAAAGACCAAATGTAAATCAAGTTTTAGATTTTCTTGATAAAGAATTAAGAAACACAACAAAAGGCAATAGAGCAACAACTTTTTCTGAAGATAGCACAAAATACAATGAAGCTAAACAATTTTTAGATGAAGCAAATTCTTTAGGAATAAATATAGACGCTATTAATAAATTAAAAAAAATAACTCCACAAACCGCCAAAACTGGCGTAGCTGGAATAAAAGCTGGATCATCTTATGATAAACGAGATTTGTCTAAAAAAGGAATTGAAGAATTTCAAAACACCTTAAGAAAACAAACGACTAGAATTGAAGAAGGTGGCAAAATAGTTAATGTTAGAAAAGAAATTACTAATCTTAATCAAATGTCGCCAAAATCAATGGAATTAGCTAAACAACTTGATGAATTAGAAAATAATCAAGTATTTCAAGAAACGAGAAATAAAGCTAAACAATTTTTAAATCCTGATGCTCCTGATAATTCTATTGAAACATTGCACGCTACAAGAGAAATGTTTGATGATAAAATTTCCGTAGCTATTAGAAATGGGCAAAACAAAGAAGTTAGAAGATTGTCAATTTTAAGAAGCAAGGTTGATAATATTATTGGAGAAGTGTCTCCAACTTTTAAAGAAGCAGATAATGTTTTTAAACCTTTGGCAATAAGAAAAGATGCTGTAGAATTTGGAAAAGAATTTTCAAAATATGAACCTTTTGAAATAATAAAAAAGGTAAATGAATTTACTTCTAAATCTGGCTTAAAAAGACAGGATATTTTAGATGATATAAAAGTTGGGGCAAAAGATACAATTGTTAAAGATGTAGAAAAATTAATAAAATTTGATAGCTCTAATATACCAACAGAAATTCAAATAAAAAAAATAATCGAAAATAAATTTAAAAGAGATCAATTAAAAACTTTTTTAGGTGAAAAAGATTATAGAGAATTTATTGATAATATTAACAAAGAAGCTTTGTTTAATAAAGCTATTAAATCTTTAAGGTTAGATAAACCAAGCACTCAAGAAGAAAGTACAAATTTTATTTTAAGAGCTTTTAATGGTTTAATTTCTTACTCTACAAGCAATTTTGGTAAATATGCGGCGATAACAAACGCAACAAAAGCAGGAGAACAATTTTTAGTAAAAAATTATAGAGGTTTAAATCCTAAAAATGCTAAAGAAATTGCTAAAATCATTATTAATAAAAATGCTTCAATTAAATATCTTGAAAATATTATAAATAAAGCATCTAAACAGCAAAAGCCTTTTGTTTTTCAAGCAGTTACAGATTTAAAACAATTAGATAAATTTTCTGGGATAGTTGCTGCAAATACTTTAGATTTTGGCATTGATGATGCCAACGCAGAAGAACTAAACATGTCTCAAGATCAAATCCGCCAACAACTTTTACAGCGTCAAAAAGAAAACCCAGTATTGATGCAAGGTATCAATCCCAAACAAGAAGCTCAAAAAATTAAAAATCGTTATTATAGAGACTAAACTATGGCACAAAGATTTTACGAACCAATTGCAAGAATATTTACTAACGCTGGGGCTGTTGGCGTAGGCTACAAATATTATTTCTATCAAACTGGAACAACGATACCAGTTACAACTTATCAAAATGCTGCTTTAACTGTTGCTAATACAAATCCTGTTATTTCTGATGCCAATGGTCGTTTTCCTCAGATTTGGTATTCTGATTTATCGCAGCTTAAACTTATTGTTAAAGATTCGTCTGGTAATATTGTTGATGGAGCTGGAGCTGACCCAGTCGGGGAAACTGACGCCGCCGTTTCTCTTAATGATTTTGATGTTCGTCCAACTTCTTATTGGGGCTTAACTGCTGGCACATCAACAGCTTTTACTTTAATTGCGAATCCAACAATTAGCGCATATGCAAACACTCAAACTTTTGTAGTGCAACCTCATCTCGATTGCGGAGATAATCCAACTTTGGCAATTGATGGTTTACCTGCTTTAAATTGGAAAAAATACACGCAACAAGGCACAAAAGTTGCATTGAAAGCAAATGATTTAAGAGCAAGCCAAAGATATTTTAATATTATTGATGGAGTAAATGTTGTCTGCTTAAATCCTTCTTCTCTGCCAATTCTTTCAGGCTCTGCGACAGCTTTAACAATTGCATCTGGTGTTGTAACCTTAACTAATAATTCAAGTTCTTATGTTATTGATACAGAAGGGGCTGCTGCAACTGATGATTTGAATACGATTAATGGCGGACAAAATGGACAAGTTATCTGGTTAAATACAGCAAATAACTCAAGAGACGTAACTATTACAAGCGGAGTTGGCAATATTGTCAATCCAACTGGATTAAGTATTGTTTTAGGAAATGTTAATGATGTAATTTGCCTTAGATATAACGGCACAAATTGGATTGTCCAATATTTTAATTATTCAGATGCAGACCCTATAAAATTGATCTCAACTGCAACAGCTTCTTCTTCAGCTTCAATTTCATTTACTGGTTTATCTTCACAGTTTTCTAAGTATATGATTGAAATTCAAGATATGTTACCAACTACTAATGGAGCTACAGTTATAGGGCGCGTTAGTATAGATAATGGAGTAAATTATATTACTGGAAGCTCTTACATTTCTTCTTGTGTAACACATAATCCAGCTACTAACTGGGCAAGTCATAATGGCACTACTAGTGGAGTTGGGATTACTTCTTCATCTGGTGGAGCTGTTAGTTATGGATTATCTAATACATCTACCAAAGGATTAAGTGGAGTTATCACTATTCATAATCCTAGCAGCGTAGCAACTCATAAAAAAATAGAAGCTAATGGCTGTTATGATAATGCTAATGGCGATTTTTCTCAATTTGTATCTGCTGGAGCTTATGAAGGCGGGACAAGTGCCGTTAATGCTTTTCAAATAATTTTAGATACTGGCACAATTGCTTCAGGCTCATTCAAACTTTATGGAATAAAATAATATGACTCAAGAAGAAATAAAATTACAGCCACATAAAATAGTTAACGGAATAGCAATTCTTTTGACTGAAAGCGAAATTGCAGAATTTAATCAGCCATTAAGCAAAGAAGAATTGCTTAATCAATTAAACTTACAAAAACAAATTAAAATAAATCAACTAAAAGCCAATCGGATTAGCGAAATGGAAGTTAAAACCCCAAAACCAAGTTCATTGCAAGTTTATGAAATTGATGGAGTTGCTCGCACTTTTAAACTTAAAATTTCTGACATAGCAATTTTAAACTCTCGAATTATTCGACTTCAAAATGCTATTGCTGGCACTACGGCGCAATGGACAGATATTGATAATAATAGGTTAGATTTAACTTTAGAGCAATTTAAAACTTTAGCAAATCATTTAGACGTTAGAGATCAAAATTTATTTACTCTTTACACTGAAAAGTTGGCGGAAATAAACGCTTGCACAACTTTAGAAGAATTAAACAATATTAACATTGATTTTTCATAAAAATGGCAGTTAGCGGCACAAATACATTTTCCCAAACAAGGAACGACATAATCAATAGAGCTTTATCAATTCTTGGCGTTAAGACTCGTGGAAGGGCTTTAACTGCTGAAGAGGTAAATGAGGCTTCTGATGCTTTAAACTTGTTTGTAAAAGGCTTAAAAAGCGAAGGAATTTATCTTTGGAAATATGCCGAAGGAACTTTGTTTTTAACTGTAGGGCAAGAAAATTATTTAATTGACGGATCAACCGCAAACGCAACCGAATCATTTACACAAACAACAACAAATGCAGCAGCTTCGAGTGGGGCAACGGCAATTGTTGTTACAAGCGCAACTGGTTTTACTGCGGGTTATTTTGTTGGAGCCATGAAAGATGATGGTAATATTTTTTGGACAACTGTTGCAAGTGTTGCTGGAACAACAATTAATTTAAATAACGCCTTAACTGACGATGTTTTAAGTGGTGCAATTGTTTTTGTTTATCAAGCTAAAATTATTCGTCCTGAAGCAATAACATCAGCAAGAAGGAGAGACTCTTCGGGTTACGACACCCCTTTAAACGAATTAGCAAGAAGCGATTATTTTAATCTTTCTCAAAAAACAGTAACAGGGCAGCCAACTCAATTCTATTATGATAAGCAATTAAGTTATGGCACTTTTTACTTATACCAAGCTCCTGATGATGCAACTAATACAATCAAATTTACATTTCAAAAGATGTTTTTTGATTTTACAAGCGGAACTGACAATCCTGATTTTCCAATTGAATGGGCTGAAACTCTAGCCTTTGGTTTAGCTTCTCGCCTTACTTATGATTATGGAATTGATAAAACAAAAGCGGAATTGATTAAAAGGACTGCTGATGAAATGTTACGTAATCTTAAAGGCTACGATAGAGAAGATTCAGTTTATTTTGTACCAACCTATAATTTATACCAATAATGCTTCAACCAATCCATTTTGGAGTAAATTCATATAAGGCAAAAAGCGGCTTAATTTCAGCGGAAAGAATGTTGAATTGTTATGCTGAAATAACTCCTCAAACAAGTGCTTTTCCAAATATGGTTCTAGGAACTGCTGGGCTTACTGTTTGGAAAGACACTGGGGTTTCTTTGCCTGTTTATGGAATGCGGGTAATGGGTGAAAACCTTTATGTAGTAGTAGGAAATAAGGTTTATAAAATAGATGCTTCAAAAACAGTAACATTATTGGGGAATATTACCACAGAAATTGGCAATGTAATAATGACTGACAATGGCGATCAAGTTACAATCGAATTGCCAAATGGAACTGTTTATTATTGCACCCCAACCGCTTCTTCTTTAGCTCAAATTACCGATGCTGATTTTAATGATTCGGGATCAGTTACAACTTTAGACGGATTTACAATATCCGCTTTGCTAAATAGCAATGAATTTCAATGGTCAGATGTCAATACCACTCAAAATTGGAACGCTCTAAATGCCGCAACTGTCGAAGCTAACTCTTCAAAAATAGTAAGGGTTTATCAGAATAATTTAGAGCTTTGGTTTTTTAAAGAAAATATTATTCAAGTGTTTTACAATACTGGATCAGGCTCACCTTTGTTTCAAAGAAAAGAAGGTGTTTATATTGAGAAAGGTTGCGCCTCCAAATATTCAATTGCCACAATGGACAATTCATTTTTCTTTTTAGGAAATGACAGAATTGTTTATCAAACTATTGGTTATCAATTAAAACCAATTTCTACTTTTCCAATTTCACAAGAAATAGAAAATTACACAATAATTGATGATGCAATTGGTTTTACCTATGTTCAAGATGGGCATAAGTTTTATTGTCTAACCTTTCCAAGTGCAAACAAGACTTGGGAATATGACATTACAACTGAACTTTGGCACGAAAGAGAAAGCGTTAATAATGGAGGCAAAGATGGAAGATGGAGAGCTAATTGCCAAGCTTATTTTGCAGGCAAAAATTTGATTGGTGATTTTGAAACTGGAATTATTTACGAACTGGATCCAGATGTTTATAAAGAAAATGGTACAGTAATTAAAAGAGAAATTATTGGAACAACAATGTTTAAAAACTTTGCAAGAATGTCTTTAAATAAATTTGTTGTAATGATGGACACTGGCGTTGGAATTGCAACAGGGCAAGGCGTTAATCCCCAATTAGTTGGTAGATTTTCCGATAATGGCGGCAAAACCTATACTGATGAATTATGGCAGCCAGTAGGCGCAGAAGGCTCTTTTTTAACAGAAGTTTTTTGGACAAAAATAGGCGGAAAAGCCCGCTCTTTTATTGCTAGGTTAAATTATAGCGAGCCAACTAAATTTTATGTTGTGGGAGCATTTGTAGAAACGGAAACGGAAAATGATTAATTTACCAAATGTCCAACAATCAGTTGTAGAAGAAAATAATATTGTAAAACCCGAATGGAACACTTTTTTTCAACAAATAAAAACAACGATTAAAACTGATTTATTAGTTGATATTGGAGTGCCAAATGCGTCACAACCTTTGGTTAAAGAAAATGGCGAAATTGATTCAGTTTGGTTTTCATTCTTTGAGAAAAGTTATAAAACAACTGGGGCAACTTTTGGTTTGCCTTCAGCGCAAGAAAAATTAGGAAAAAATTGGAATAATTTTTTTCAAAATATGTATCAAGAGTTAAAATAAAATCTTGATTCTTTTATTAATCTTAGCAATTATCAATTTTAATGAGTAAATGTAAAATGATGGCTATTAAAAACATTTACTTAATATGGGTGGATTATCGAATAAATATAAAGGTTTATCAGGTGTAGAAGCAACTGGCGGCGGCGGCGGTGGTGGAACTGGTGATGTTGTCGGACCATCTTCAGCAACAGCAAACGCTTTAGCTAGATATAACTTAACAACTGGCAAATTAATAAAAAACTCGTCAATTATTGTTGATGATTCTGGCAATGTTACTGGTATTAATAATCTAAGTCTATCTGGCAATCAAACTTTTAGCGGTGTTGGTAAAAAAATAATAGCTGATTTCTCAAACGCAACTCGTGCAAACCGCCTTGCTTTTCAAACCTCAACTTTAAACGGCAACACTCGGGTTCCTATACTTCCAAACGGCACTTCTCGCCTTGCTGGCATAGATTGCTTTGACGGAACTGATCCTGACAATGCGTCTTTTTTACAAGTTCATTCTGACGGCACAAATAATCACGCTGGCTTAAACTCTGCTAAAATTGGCACTGGCACAACCAAAGATTTAGTATTTCAAATTGATGGCGTAACGAAAGCCAAAGTTAATGCAGCCGATGGTAAATTTAACGTTGATACGCTCACCGCTTCTTTACTGGTTGGAACTGACGCATCAAAAAATCTTCAATCCGTCACAGTTGCAACCTCTTCCGTAGGCACTGATTTTGCAGCTAATTATAGTGGCTCAACTCTTACTTTGTCAATTCCTGATGCTGGAATTGGAATAGATCAAGGTTTGATAACCAATTTAGCTCAAACAATAGATGGAGTTAAAACATTTAATGACGAGCTAATGTTTGACAATCCAAATGCAACACTTGCTAATTTGAATGGTTTTACCACTACTGTTACTTCTGCTACTCCTGTAGTTTTAACTAACACAAGCACTTCTCTACAAATATTTACTGGCACTACTCTACAAACAGTAGTAATGCCTGTCACTTCTACCTTGAGGCAAGGTTTGGTATATAAACTTGTAAATAACAGTAGCCAAGCAATTACAGTTAATTCATCTGGTGGAAATCTTATTGCAACAATTCGCGCTAATACATCTTTGTTTTTAGTTTGTATTGGCACAACACTTACAACTGCTGCTGATTGGGATTTTGGTTTTACTGATTTTGCTTCAGTTTCTGGTGATGGTGCAGTAATTTTGGCTTCAAACTCAACATTAAATAATCCTACTACAACTGGTATATTAGCTTTTAGTGGTGCAACAACTTCTGCGTCTAGCTTTCACACTTTACAAACAACTGGCACAATGAGTCTTGGTGGCACTGTTGGAACTGGATTAATAGCGATAGGTCGTTCAACAGCAAGCCAACAAACAGACATTCAAGCTGCTGCAACAGCTTCGGGTTCTACTAAGACAATGAATATTGGAACTGGTGGATTAGCTGGTTCAACAACTAACATTGCAATTGGCTCAACAACTGGCACAAGCATAACAACACTTAACGGAATCACTAAACAACAAAATTACACAGTAGCAACACTTCCATCAGCTTCTGCAAGTGGCGTAGGCGCAAAATCTTTTGTTACTGATGCGTTAAGCTCAACATTTGGTGCAACAGTAACAGGCGGCGGCGCAGTGCCAGTGCCAGTTTATAGCGATGGCACAAATTGGAAAGTTGGTTAAAAATAAAAAATTATTATCATGAAAAATACAATTATACAAGACAACAACTGGAAAATTCATAAACTTATTGACATTGGAACATCTTCAGAAAGATGGCATCCTTTAGAGCAAATTGTTTTTGAAAAATCAGTTATTGACGGACTTGGCGATAATCGAGCAGTAAAATCTCTAAATCTATGTTTAGAAGCAATGCACAAAAAATATCCAAATATAGTTTTGGGCGTAGAGATTCAAACCATCAACAATAATCGGATTGTAAAATATGATTATGCAAAAAAAATATTAATGTAAAATATGGACTATTTATTTTTTTCAAAAATAGGCGGATTATTTCGGGCAATTAGTGCTTCAGTTTTTTTCTGGTGCAAAGGTTATTCAAAAGAAATTGAAAAGCCAATTGAAGATGCGGAAGGAAATTTCTTGATTTCTAAGGTTGGCGAATTAGAAGGCTTAGAGAGTGATGGCGTGGTTTTGGCAGAGCCTGAACCAACTCCTGAACCAACTCCTGAACCAGTTTCTGAACCTGAACCAGTTTCTGAAGAAATAATTTCTGAAGAACCAACAATAATTCAATAATTTAAAAATATGAACATTATAAAATTTGCAAATGGCAGCGATGTCGAAAAATCTTTGATATCGGTAATTGATTTGGCTTTAAAAGCTGGTGGATTTCAAGTGCTAGATCAAGTGAACATTATTAAAAATTCAATTCAAGTTGAAGTTATCGTTCCTGCTCCTGAAGTTGTCACCGACAAAGCTGAAGAAACTTTAGAAAATAAAGAATAATAAAAACATGGAAAATATAGCTAATTCAATAAATTCTTTAATCGTTAAAACTTATGGCGGTTTAATTGCTTTTTGGTTAACTATAGTTTATATGTTAGTAAAATTGTTAGTTTTTTTGGGTGGTTGTATGGCTGAAGGGGCTATTAACAAAGGAATGGTTAAAATAATTCCAATCGTTAAAGCTGAATTTAAAACTGAATTTGATACTTTAAAAAAAGAAATAAATGATGTTAAAAAAAGTTTTAAATCTTACCAAGATGAAAAGCATGAAATTGAAGGGGAAAATAAAAATTTAAAAGAAGCTATTTGTCTTGATGATCCAGAGCTTTTGAAAACTCTTAAAAAAACAATTGAAAAAAACTAATAAAAAATGACAAAGCTTTGTGATCGCCCGCCAACTAACGCCGAGATCTTTTACAAAGTTTTTCATGAATGGCTTGATTTTTGGTGGAAATTTATTAAACTAATTTTTCAATCGAAATTACATTCAACAATGTTTGTTCTTGCTATTTGTTGCGGAATAATGTTTTTTAGCGCGCATCTTACCTTTGCCGATTGTTTAGAAGGTGCCAAATATCTTTTAACCTTTTTATGATAAATCGACTTCGAGTTATTCTTGGTGCTATTCTTATCGCTTTGGCTTATGGTTTTGCAAAAGGTAAAAAATCAATTGAAATTTTAGAAAATGAAGAAGCAGCTAAACAAGTTCAAGAAAAAAACAAATATGTGGATGATGCTCGCAAGCTTACTGATGATGAGCGCGCTAAACTCGTGCAAAAGTACACAAAAAGAACCAAGTAAAGATTTGTGTTACGGCGCGCATTTAGAATATTTCTACCCTCGGATCGAATATTCTATTGCGGAAAAAGATGCAAAGATTGCCAACAATGAATTTGCTTGCGATCAATGTATTCATACCCTTACTCATGATGAACAAACTTATTGCGTGGATTAATGCTTACACTTGAAAACTTACGCCGCCCTAATTTTAAGCCACAAGATTTTGTAAAATCAAACACGGCACAACAGAAGGGAATTGACAACACCCCAAATCAAAATCAACTAATTGCTGGCATGGTGCTTGCGGATAAAATGCAAGAGCTACGCGATAAAATCAATCTCCCGATCATTATTTCAAGCGGGTTTCGCTCTGCTGAATTAAACAAAGCGATTGGTGGCGCGTTTAGCAGTTGGCACATGCAATTCTTGGCTTGTGATTTTAACATCAAGGGGCTTGATCCTTACGAAGCTGTTTTAAAAATTAAAGAGTCAAAAGT
>Ga0181356_1000726_pt1 | contig 14348 bp, 28 predicted proteins | sample Fa13VDMM110SN_FD_130104 | JGI IMG/M metagenome (GOLD analysis project Ga0181356, IMG submission 130104) | Freshwater viral communities from Lake Michigan, USA - Fa13.VD.MM110.S.N | ecosystem: Environmental > Aquatic > Freshwater > Lake | place: USA: Michigan | collected 2013-09-24 | reverse complement strand
TCTTTTCAACACCATTGTCTAGGATATGTTGGAGTAGATCTTGGTATTGTAAATCTAACTCATTACCTACATGCTCATAAGCACCGTTAGGTCCTATCTGAAAATCATCTGATATCATACGTCTCCAATTTGTTTTTCAGGTACACTTGTTGCTTGATTCCAATCATTAGGACCATCACTGCATGATTCGTCAATTGTTTTTTCTTTTGAAAAATCTTCAAAGACATGTACCTTCACTCCAAGTATTGATGCCATTTTCTGAAGTGTCATTGTCTTATACTTAAACCAATTTATTTTCATCGTTAATAATATTAAGTTCTTATACTTTAATATATGAACATTGACCGTACGATCCAAATAATTTATCGAATAAGTGTTACATAACCTGACTCTTGTCTATTCTGACCGAACTTATCTCGATACTCAATCGTCCAGTTATACACTCCGTCGTCACAATAGTAACCCCCACCACTATCTCCAGTCCACCGAAGGTTAGAAGATGTGTAAACTTCTACTCCCCATCTATTGAATATTTTTAAAGAAGGTCGATAAATCGATAATCCTCTTACTTCAAAGACGTCATTAGTTCCATCTCCATTCGGAGTAAATGAATTAGGAGCAAAGAATCTTTGACAGGCTTGAGTTGCTACTGAGATTAGTTTAGGCTCACTCTCACATCCTATCTCATCATATGCAATTACCTTAACTGTATATGTACGTGTAGTATCATACCACTCGACATTTAATACATTGTCAATAGAAGGTTGCTTGACGTCATTGATGAACCAAGCGTACGTGCCGTCGATTAGATCATCAGCTACATAGCTTTGATTATAGGAATCAAAGCACAAGTCGATAAACTCGGAGTTGTAGATAATATTCGGAGCTTCATACTTTCGTTTAACTACAACTTCGACTTCCTCGGATATATCACAACCGTACATGTTTGTTACATACGATGGATAATACGTGCCTGGCATTGTACCTATAAATGTATTACCGTTCATCTGATCAGACACCCATGTACCGCCCACTGGTATAGCATTTATATCCATAGCCGTATTTAGGCACATGGAATATTTCAAAGTGTTAAATATGATATCGGGTATTACAACTACTACATCACATGTTTTAAGTTCACCTTCACATCCAGCCTCGGTTATTTCTTGTACTGTTATTGAATAAGTTCCAGGTATGTTACCCCAAATTATTTCGCAACTAGATGTCTGATCCGTAGTTACTAAACCTCCACCTGTTATATGCCAATCATAAATAGAAGTTTCATTACCGTTAACGGAATAAGTTACCTCCGATCCTGTACAAGTTGTATCCGGGCAAGGTACGAAATTATGAGTAATGTCTGACATACTGAAATAGTCACAACTACCGTCATCACAACATACGGCTGGGTCATAGTTACAAGCCGCGATATCTGTACAACCGCATGTAGTACATCCTATACTGCCAACGAATATTTCTTCTTGGACTTCAGTACATCCTTGTATTCCCCAACTACCCAATGTGCCGTCAGAATACGGTATTACTCCGATATACAAATCTAATCCAGATGGGCCGTCAGCTGCGACTAACTCAACACAACAAGACCAAACACAATTCTCGCTCGGACAAGAGTCTCCCCAATCATTACCCGCATTTCCATCTAATGGCCCTGTCGGCCCTTCAAAATAAAATCCGGTACCTGCCGTTGCACCATTGTCTGATGTTGTACTAGTTGCCCATATCCAAGTACCCGTAGCTTCTTCTGCATCTTCGGGATATAAAGTTGGAGTAACTGTTTGCCAACCACTGCCTAGAGCAATATAAAAACCTTCGAACCAATTAGAGCCTTGTGCATTACCTAGCCATCCGTCCATAGTAATACACAATTCAACAACAGTATTGGGTGGATATGTATTATCTGCGTTAGGCGGAACGCTTAATGTATATGTAACATCACCTGTACATTGGGATATACTAACTAGACTAGTAACTACTAAATATAACGTAACTAATATTCTTTTCATTTTATTTTTTTTGTAGATGTTCTTGATGTAGTTTGCGCATTCGATCTTGTTCTTCATACCACTCTACAGAAAACCGTGTTTCAAATGTAGTACGTTGACCGTAGTCGACACGACCCTTCTCGACCTTTTCTTTAAATAGAAAGAAATATTTTGCAACGGTTATCCAACTAATAGTGACCGCTACATAATAAGGTACGAATGGATGAGTTTCTTCAAAGACGCCATCGATGGTAAAATATGATCCAGTTAATCCATACCACATTGTTATACCGACAATTGCTATAGAAGCCCAACTAGCCCATCGTTTAGCATACCACATACTAAATCTACTAATAACCATCCATACGTTAGCTTTATGTTTCAACCAGTTACGTCCTTGGAAGTGAACTTCATGAAACAATAAGTACGACGCGTTACCAGGTCGACTAATTCTCCATGCTAACTCATTGAACCAAAACGGAATGAACACTACCACCCAAAAGAATGGTAATGTCCAAGCCGGAAGGTATGATACATAACTACTAAGTTCTGCTACTGGCACATGATAACTCAAAAATGCTACAGTAGCTACTATCAATAATAAATGTTTGTTTCTCATATCTTAGAATGACACGTTAAGAACTGCATTAAGTGGTTTGGTAGAAATAGTATTGTTCGGTGCAATAATAGTCTTGTAACTAGGATTTACCGATACTGTCAAGCGTGTAATGGCACGGAACTTAGATGAAAAGTCTAGACTACGTGTAATGTCAATACCTATATTAGTGAATCCAGATTGACTTTGAAAATTAACTGCCGATGCCTTTGTTACATATCCAACGAACAAGCGTGCATTGTAATCTAAATGGTATGCTGCTTCTACATAACAAGCTCCTTTCGGATTGTTCTCATTCTCGTAAAATGCATAGAAGGCTGAGAAATCAATTTTAGATTTGCTATCGCCTTTGTACTTAAAGAACCCTTCCATAACGTGCTGAGTCTCAGCTTTGTTGTATACAAAATATGCTGTATCATTAGGAATGATTTCCGTAGTATTAAAATATACATCCTGAACTCCCAATGTAGTGTTCATGTAATTGAAAGCTACACGTGTATTGAGTTGGTTACCATACCCAATCTTATATTGATTAGATACTACAATTGCATCTAATCCTACCGTAAACCAATCGATTGGTTCATATTCGGCTTGGAGTTTAGCACATGCCTGACGACCGATATCAACACCTCGCCAGAAGTTTGTCGATGCCAATGCAAATTGTGACATGAACGGACTAGCTTTACGTACCGGACGATAAAACAATCCTTTGGTTTGTACTGTATCTTGTGTTTCTGCTTTTGTCTGTGCAAAGGAAGAAATTGACAAGAATGAGAATGCTACGACAAATAACGTAGCGATCATTAATCTACTTTTTGTTTTCATTTATACTTTGTTTAGTTAAAAAATACATAGTCTAGGCTATGGTTAGTTATTATCATTTACTTTTATCCATTTGTTATCCGAACCTAAAACAAATGCTCCTAGGCAAATTTGTTTCCATTCGAATGGCCGAATGATAGATAAAAACGTTTCTCCACTGGCGCGTTGATATAAATAATATTCTTCACCGACAATGGGTTGAAAATTATATACAGACTTATATACCAAATCATTCCAATACACTTCTTCCAATAGACGATTGTATTGTTCATGTAGTTCATTGTAACGAGCTTCGAAATAATGATTGACCCGTAAAACCTTTTCAGATTTCCAAGTAGCTAAATCATCCGGACGAATAACAGGAGCTCCTACATTAGTAGCATACGGAAGTTTACTAGCATAAAATCCTCGAGACTCACTCCATACTACTAGATCTGGATATTTTTTATCTGTCATACTTCTCCATCCTTTTCGTATACAGTATTATCTAAATCTTTCGCGATCATTTTTTCAACGTTACGCACATGTCTCTTACGAGAATCATGATAAGATGCTTCAAAGAATACTCCTACGATAATTGGAAATATTACAAATGGTAATAGTATCAATCCGTATACCGATGGCCACATATGTAATGCAATTGCCAAATAAAAAGCACGTAACATTGCAAATTGAGCTAAATGCCATCGATCCGTTAAACATACTAGGATAGTAGTACTAAATGGAAACTTTTCTGGAAACTTAGGTTTATATAAACCAAAATACCACCAATGTTTAGTTTCGCCGGGTTTAGTAAAATCATACTTCTTGAACCATTCCGCACCTTTGATATCATCATCTGCTATAGCATCTAGACATCCTTTAAAGTGTCCGGCTATCATCATCAATACAAATGTTAATATATAGGATAAGATCATTGTTGAGTAGTTTTAGGTTTACGCTTGTAATACTTTCGTGCTGGTTTCATTGTAGCGGCAGGAGTTGCATTACCATTCAATTTGTCATGAAGGCTTTGAATCTCACGACGTTGTTGTTCTACTTGAGATACCAATTGCAAACTGTACATGGACGAGTCGAGTACCTCTGTACGTAGATGTTCTACTTCCTTACGTAAGGAATTGATTGTGAATAGTGCTTTGAAAAAATTCATACTGTTTATTATTTGTTTTTGATTATATGCCCGTTACATCTTGTATCGGACAGGCTTCTTTATTTTAAAATCATGTATACTTAATCTATAACGTCCTTCAATGATAAGGAATAATTCAATAGCAGCTACGCCCATTATTACTGGAACCCATGCGCCAGATGATATGATCAAAACTACGCCGGTGAGCAATACAACTTCTCCAACGGCAAATTTTATCCACATCTTTTTACGTACGTGCTCTTTAAGCATTATTCTTGTAGCTCGTTTTACATTAAATTCTAAGTTATGAATACTATCCATTTGTAACTCAGACTTACGTTCCAATAACCGTATGTAGTATTCTGGATCTTCGTTGGTCTCTGTCCATTGCCCTGAAGCATTCACATAACTTATTAATAACGTTAATATAAAAACTATTTCTCGTATTATCATTATTTTGTTCTAGCAAATTTCTTGTATTTACCGTTATACTGATATAATTGTATACCTGACGGAAGTACTATATATGGCTCTTTGTTTGGGATACATGTATGTAGTCGAAGTATCTGTTCGAATGTCGAAGCGTTATTACATGCATCAGTAGCCGTATACAATCGAATAACATTGTTACCAGATACTTGCATATCCGAATACGTTATTGAAACAGCCGAACAATTGTCAGTTGCTGTAACATAGATATCTTCTGCAGACTGACTAGGTAATAACTCTATATATATAGGTCCTGTAATTACAGGTCCTGTTTCGTCTACTACGTGAATGATTTGAGTCTCCACTACTTGATTGCCGTTATCATCATAGGCTCGATATAGTCGATATATAGTTTGTTCTCCATCGCAGTTACCTGGAATGATATCTTCCAACATAGCAATTTCGACATCTTCATCACAATTGTCGTCTATGATAGGCAGTACTGCCGTAACAAAATCACTACATTCCATTGTTAGTTCAAATTGAAAATCTACGAACCATGGATTAATAGTATCATTTTCACATTGTGCATCAACTGTGATGCTAGCTAGCATTAGTATCATTCCGATAACTATTGCTGAAATTAAAGTTGTTAGTTTCATTTTTTCTGTTTTAAGTTTTCTAGCCATTTTAAAGATTTTTTGTTTACTTTATATTCTTGTTGTATTCCGTAGTATTCATTTAACCATACTGTAGCTAAACGTACAGCATCATTATGATGCATCCACCCGGCCTGGTAGTCAGTCCCGTAATGTAACTCTCTTTCAAATAGGTACTTAGTATCAGGCCAATGTCCATAATCCTCTTCCGACTCACATATTACAAGTCTAGCATGAGTACCTCTGGATCTATAGTAGTACCATTTACCATCTTTGGTATAACCTTCTGCCTGTACAGGACAAGCACCTTCAGGCCAAACACCATACGGATTAAATCTGGTTTTCTTTTCCCACCATAAGGTCATGGCTTTCTTTACCTTATGTCTAAAGTCCCAAAACCATACACTTAACTTAAACCTAATCCCACCAATTGTCGATGTTTTTCGCGATGAACTCATATGCTTCTTTTTTATCTTTTATATATTGTTTACGGGAGGTATCAAGTGCTTTCTGAAAATCTTTACGATACAGCTCTTCTTCTTCATCGCCTTCCACCTTTTCAGTTTTAGATTTCATCTCATAGGTAAGCACATCACCATCCTCTGTATGCTGGAAAGGTACAAATTCAAAAGTTGTCTTACCCCATTTCTCTTCTAGTTCCTCCATAGCTAAGTTTTCATAAAATTCCCAACAATCTCGAGTCATATGTAATCGTTCAATTGCGTCTTGAATCTCTTTCGCAATATTGCCGGCTTCAGCACTATATGGTTTATCCGATAAATAGAAATCTCGTGTAAACTCTAGTTTCTTGATTAGGATATCTGTTATGTAACTATTGTCCCAATCCCTATCTTTCCAAATAGTAGGAAGCCAACGTAATACATTTTTTATTCGTCGATAAAAATCTTTGAATGGATAAATAACTGTTCTGATCATCTGTTTATGGTTTTATAAATCTATCGGATATATACACGGTACCATCTGGATATGTTACTCGGTCTATGTAAATATCATACAATGCAGCTCCACGATCATCTTGTACAAACAATTCAGCATCAATACGTACTTTATTTTTAAAATAAAAACTATAAGTACCCGGCTCAGCCGTACGGTTCATTACCATCTTCACTAACGAATCTCCTACCAAACAACGTACATCAGTTGGAGAATTGTACGTACTAATAATAAAATCTTTACGTTTAGTGGTGATGAAATAATACATTCCATCTTGTGCGCTACTAGCTAAATATGCTAATAGTAACAACACTGTCATGACAATTTTCATTTGGTCCTTTTAAAATTTATTACCATATGTTGTGTTGTTCTTGATGTGTTCCGTTTCGTCTAGAACAAATGACAAGAACTGCCATAACTGTTTTAATTTAAGCTTGATTGTTTTCATGGCAATCGGTTGCCGTTTTTATCGTAATATTTTTTAATGCTATTGAAATGTAACCATGTCCATCGTAGTAATGTAATTACTGCTCCACCTGGTAACAATATCAAAAATAATGACGGCCAGCCATGTGTATACCAAAGGCTAAGTCGATCATCTGTAGTTACAAATACATGCCATATGGCTGCTAGTGTTATAAATAATGACACTGCGAAGTGGTATGGCCATGATCTAAAAAGTACTGTGAAATAAAGTTTTATCATCGTATAAATTTATTTGGGGTTACATCATGTTCATTTAATAATTCTCGTAACCGATCATACACAGCATACTGCTGTTTGTTTACTCATTGGTTACTTTTTGTTTTGTTTTTGGTGAACATCCTAGCATAAAGCTATTCCTAAACAGTTCATGTCTACGCTTAGGTACTTTGTGCTCCTTCAGTACATCAACTATAATCTGTTCCATCACTTCCTGCTCACATTCGTACTTTAGATATGGTATCACTTTCTGCCCAAACTCATTGAGCGGAGCGTTCTGTACCATTGCATCAAAGTCTCCTACTGGAGTACTTGCAGCATATGCTCTACGATACATCTCTGACATTATCTCAAAGTCTCGTTGTTCTTTTGGTGTCATAGCTTTATACTTTTGATATGGTTACTACAAATGATTATTCTAGTATAAATATTACATCCATTTACTTAAATAGTATTTCGGATTAATAGCTTTTTTAGCATAACTATTAATAATTGGTCGGCCGGTATTGTACGCTCCTAATGCCTTTTCCCAAGTACCAAAGCGATTGTATTGATAATTGAGTATCTTCATAGATAACCATACATTGAGCTCGATACTATCTTTTAGTTCCTGACGTTTCACAGGGAAGCCAGCAAACCAGGAAGCATACTTAGGCATGATCTGCATAGGACCTACTGCGCCAGCTGAAGATATTCTTTTATGATTATAAGTAGAATCTTCTGGACCACGATAGCTTGTTTCAATAGTAGCTACATTAAATGCTATATGTAACGGTACATCAAATGTATCGGCATATGCTACTATTGCAGAATACATACGTTCGGCCGGTGTCTTATCGACTTTAGGTTTGATTGTTGACATCAATACAATTGCCAATACAATACATACGAAGGCATAAGTAATAAACGTTTTCATAGTTTTAAAGTATTAAGTTTACAATAAATAAAAATAGACCGAGTAATATAGCATGTGCCACCCATGCACCGATAAAGTTGATTAGTTCGTCTAAAGGGTCTGGATGTTTCTTATCACGTATTAGAATAATCGATCGATTGATACAAGTGATAATAGTGATCAATATGCAGATGTTGAATATACTCATCTTATTACTTTCTTAAATATAAGTACTTCTGTAGTACATTCCAAATAAAATCTTAATTTTTTTAACGGTAGTTCTCTGACGGTTAATTATCCTTTGATTACTTGCTTAGCACTAGTTGTACTTAGTACTTTATCTATACGTGAATCCGTATATGATCGACACTCGGCTATCTCGTGATAAGTTCGTTCAAACTCACGCGACATAGTAGCATTGTCTTCATCCATACGCCTATGAAGATGACTATTACGATCATCTACATCGCGATATACTAGACTGAATCTTTCATTTAATTCTCGAGGCATCTCTTCCATCATACGTTTTATATGATCGAGATGCTGTTGTTGCTTGCTGATCTTAACTATACCCCAAACCAATACACCTACAATTGCTGCAGCGATGATCGAGAGCATACCTAAAACAAAATAAGTTGTTTCCATAATTTTATCCTTTTTAATATGTCAAAGAACTACCGTTATTTAGTGCACCCTGCAGGATTCGAACCTGCATGTAACCTATTACCGTTTCAACTCGTTATGAGCGAGAGCGGATAAGAGTGCTAATACAATTACATATAATATTATTTTTTTAAGATAACTGGAAATCTACTATAGTCGCCCATGCCATCGTAATCTGTACATTCTTGGTATGCGTTTGGTGATGGTAAGTCGCTATAATGACACCAATGTTCTTCATGTGTAGTAACAATGTCTTTTTTACCTTTACGTGAAAATATACGTCTCCAATTCATAATTTTTTTAATTTTAGTAGTCAGGACAGGATTCGAACCTGCAACACCTTATTTATTATAGTGATTTCTAGAGGTGCTCTCTCACTCGGGGAGTGCGTCTACCATTCCGCCACCTGACTAACCAAAACTACTTATGCCTTGGGCTATTCGTAGTTTCGAAATGACCACTTTATTGCGCGTCTCACTCCTAGTCGATACTATCTCAAGGCAAGTGGATAGGCGTCGTGGTACTTAAATTCAAGCAAGTTCCTTTTGTTCTCGCACAATGGGGATCAATTCCATGCTGAGGCTCTCGGACTTATTCAGATTTGGGGTTATGAGCTCAGACCCAAATCATACGCTGACATACGGTTCAACGGTCGTTGTAACTTACTCTATTTCGTATGGCCGTTTATGACGATCAGCTTTCCTGCGCTTGTCTTCTACCATCCTAGGCCGAAACCTACCATCATAGAATCCAGCTTCAATAGCATTTACTCGCTCTGTCGCCTTGGCCATATTGAAAAGTTTTTTATTCATCAATATAAATATTGTACCCGGGGCCGGACTCGAACCGGCACAGACATTTCTGTCCGAGGGATTTTAAGTCCCTTGCGTCTACCTATTTCGCCACCCGGGCATATTTGTGGGCCTCGCACCCACTCGGGAGCATATGTAACCTCCAATGTATCTTTATTCCCTAATTCCTATACTTAATAATAAGTACTTTTGATGTAGAATCCAAACCTTTTTGTAACTTTTTTCAACTTTTTTGTAACTCATTGATAATCAACAACTTAACTTTTTAGGGCGGCCTCCCCTAGTATTATGGGAAGTTAGGTATGTGCAATTGTAACATAGCAGTTGTAAATTCTCTAAACTAAAATTACCACGGTTGCCGTCCATAAAGTCTAACAGTAACGGTACACTATAGTCTTGCACTCGCCGTTCATGGAACCCACATAACGCACACTTCTCTTCCATATACCCATGCTGTATCAAACGATGTTTAAGTTTATGTACGGAATAGTTTGGCTTAAGTCCGTCAAATATATCCTGTAAACTTGATATAACACGTGTATTTACCTTCGGAGTTTTAATAATACCTTTACCGGAGATATTCTTATGGAGTTCAAATAACGATTTGCCAGAGGCTGAATCGAGGTATTGTTTAGCATATTTACGATATGTTTCATACGATACTTTTAAGAATCGTGCAGCTCCTTGATTAGACTTAGTGTTGAGCATTGCATATCTGATTTCTGATTCAGATAAGTTCATTGGCTCACGACCTCGTCCTGGAATAAATACACCCATATTAATCTATACTAACTTCTGCTCCATTCTCTGCATCTTCAAATACAGATACATATACACAATCAAAATACTCTAAGAGTTCTTTAGCTATCATCTCACAACTCATTGGACCGAAGAAGTGGCAATTGTATTGCTCATGAAAGTACTTGAGATGTAAATAATCTAGAACATCACGTTTGAACATAATGAATTCGATATCTCGGTCATCGTGCGTAACTCTCTTTTTCAAAGTCATATGGAACATATGACGATGCACATCAGCCAGGAATCCAACCTCTGGAAATACTTTTCGAGCTTCTGGCCAGCTATGCAAACCATCAACTGCTAAATTAACTATAACATTTGTATTCATACATTAAATATATAAACTTATTGACTAATTTCAAAATTATTGAACTGAAACATGTAGACCATTTCGTGCTAGTTGTGCATAAAGATATATGGCTTCTTTTATATATCCGTGATAGATTTGACATTTACCACTGGTATGAGTCACCATTGCAATAGACTCGGCCTTTAATGAATTGCATCCAGGTACAATACCAGACAATGTTTCAATGACATGATCAACAGTATTTACTGAATCATCATGTAAGAATAAACGTACTTTCCTATTCTTAGACTTGGGCATAATAATCTGTAACTAATTTATTTAACATGAAATCAAAATCAGCATCGCCATAGGCTTTAAGATTCCGTACGCGCTTACCAGACTTTTGTTCCGTGACGGATAGTTCGTAAATAGGATGGGGTTCTGGATCGCCTAGATCACAAAAATCAACTTGTCTTGCTCGAATTTCGTATTTCATCTGCAACCTTTTGTAAACGTATACATTTTTCAAAATCATCACGTCCTGCAAAATATGTCATCATATTTTCCAGTAACTCTATCTTATCATCAATTGACATGTAAGACGGCCAGTAATGATCACCTTCACATATTATGTCATAGATTTCTTCTATTGTTAGGTCTATATAATTATCCATAATCACTTTTTAAATATAAGTAATTTGGAATACGAATCCAAATTTATTTTATAGCACTTTTACAAAAATCTTTTCGCCGTCAATCTTAATGATTTGCATTCGAGTGTTTCTTGGAAAGATATATTCCGCTTCGCCTTCTTCATCATCAAAGGCCATTAGTTGGGGAGCCTGTGCTGCTTTATTTAGGGCACCTGTCAATATAAGTACTCCGCCTTTACCAGTTCGCCTAGCAAAGTGTTCTGCTGTTGACATATATGTAGTTGAAGACATAAATGCCTTATCTATTAGAGTTTTAGGTTTAGATGAGACTATTGTTTGATATAGCTCTTTACCTATACCTCTATATAATTCACGACCTTTAAACTTTGGAGCAACTTCAATGTATTGATCAATCAATGCAGCAGTTGGTGATGACTTATCTGCTCTTAAAGCTTTGTTTGTTCGGCCGTATGATGATGCAGTGTACTTTAGTGTAGCTTTATCTATTTCTTTAGCTTTCTCGAAACCTAACTTTTTTACTATAGGCAATAGTCTAGCTAACTCACGTTTATATCCTTGCTTACGTCTTTCACTTGAATAATACTTTTTATCTGTAGTATTAAATCCAAGTATCTCTTGCTCTATGCGATAGATAATGTCATCAGCCTTTTCTAGTATGTTTCTAAGCTTTATCATTACTATTTTCCTTTTCTCCAACCGCCGCCTGCCTTTTTATACATTTTAGCGGCCCACCCGTTAGCATATGCTGACGGGTATACATCGAATTTCTTTTTGGCTTGTGATTTGTAATAAGACCATTTCTCTGGATTGGTAGGTATATTCTTTTCTAGGAATAGATTTAAACGCTCTTCTAACTCTTGATATCCGGATCCGTATGGAGATGATTTACCAGTATCTTTAAATGTTCCTGGTTCTAAATTTTCATTCTTTCTACCACGTTTCATATTGAGATTCCATTGTGCCATACGACGTCTTTCGCCGGTAGCTGTTTTTGCAATTTTTTCTAACTGAGCGATACTCATTTTTTGACTGATTCCAAACCGTTTAGACAATCCTTTACGTCCAGGCTTCTTACCGTCAGCAAAGTTTTCATCGAACGGTTTAAAGTCCGAACTATGCAATTGATACCAGTCTGGTTTATGTCCTCTAGATAATTTAGAATGATAATCAATTTCAGTGAATGAGTCGATAGGAGTATTATCATGACCACATGCATGACATAGGTATGGTTGTTTCCCGCCATCAGCAATCGGCCAGCTATGATCACAATTGTCACATGCTATTCTATCGCCTACAATCGCTTCACTAGTACCTGTCTTAACTTTAACTGGCTTTTGTCCTTTGCGTTGTTCGCCGCCTTTCTTGGCATCTCCGCTCTTGCGTTGCGCAGCACGCTTTCTGTTAACAAATGCAGCACGACCTGCCTTACCTAACTTACGTGCCTTTTCTTTGCTTAGGCAAGCTGCATATGCATCACCTTCTTTGGCATCACCACATTTACCAATTCGCTCGCCTTTACTATTGTAACGATCCCATCCACCTCCGCCAGCTCCGCCTTTACCACCTTTACCAAACCAAGCACGTAAATCTTCTGATAGTAATTCATTCACTGCAGCTATTACACGTTCTTCCAAATCGATCATCTCATGCATATGTAATGCTGTCATATATCGTTTCAATGCAGTCTTGTTACCTGCAGTGCATCCAACCTTCTTGCCACCGTCCTTTTTATAGACGCAATATTTACTACCTTGTTTCTTGTAAGTATATGGCATTGTTTATATTATTTTATAATTGATTTCATCGCCCATAGGTTCCACTAATACAATGGCATCATTGCATGCCAAGATCACTTTCTGAGCTTTGGTTATACTGGCCCCTTCATCTGCTTTTAGCGTATCACTATCTTGCATAAATATACGTGCTGTCTTACCGAATTCAACTTCCCCTTGATCAGCCATTGCGATCAAATCATCATAACTATACTGATCTAGAAAATCTGCCAATGTTAATGTAGCATCTTCGTTTTCCTGATCAAAACCTGCAGTAACATCATATGTTTGAAATTGTCCAGGCTCATCGAGGTTACTATCAGAATATATAATTCCTAATGATCCATCCCGTGGAGTTAATCCACTAGTAAATCTATCGATGACTTGTAGTTGCGGTGGTACATCGTAAAATACTGCAATAGAATCTATACGTTCGAGATACTTTGTATCTTTTAAATCTTTAACGGTTGTAGGTACTACAACGCGTTGTCCTTTACTAAACCATCCGGCATCAGTTTTAATAACAGCTGCAGTTATTCTACCAGTAGATGACATATGATGCACCCACATGTTAAGACTACCTTCATATAATATTGAATCACTTTGTAATGCGCCGTACTTATACAACAACGTATCATACAAAAACGCACCGTACTTCATTCCCTTGTATTCATCCGCAACAATACTCCAATGTACTTGTGGTGCATCAACACCGAATGTCATAGCTACACTATACGGATTTTTGTTAGTTTGTGTATCAATCATACCTACACATGCAGTGGCATACGGTTCATCAATTTTAAACAATATGTGACGATCACGGCCGTAACGATAATGTTTACAAATGTATAACTCGCCTTGCTTGTCAATAGCTGTTTTTTTGATCAAAGCTATTACTTTAGGATCTAATGTCTGGCCATCCATTGGCGTCATTCCTTGAAGTTGAGCTTTCAATAACTCTTCCCATCCTTCCATGACAAGTTGCAACAATTGTAGAGAAGATGCGCTGTCAGCGTCTCCGCGTTGCAACGAAATTTCACTGAGTACTTCTTGTGCTATGTGCTTCAATTTCATGATCTATCCAAAGATAAGTAGTATAACCCAAAACATAATTCTCTCTTCTTCTTT
>Ga0181356_1000725_pt1 | contig 14357 bp, 16 predicted proteins | sample Fa13VDMM110SN_FD_130104 | JGI IMG/M metagenome (GOLD analysis project Ga0181356, IMG submission 130104) | Freshwater viral communities from Lake Michigan, USA - Fa13.VD.MM110.S.N | ecosystem: Environmental > Aquatic > Freshwater > Lake | place: USA: Michigan | collected 2013-09-24 | reverse complement strand
GTACTTCATTAGCTCCTTTCCTGTCTCAGACCAAGAAAATACTTGGGCGTTAACGTCGTTCTTAATTACACCTTTCTTGATAGCTTCTTTAATCATTGTCTCTAAGCTAAGTGAAGCCCTCTCAACAATATCCATAAACTCTTCAGGATTCTCCTCTGAGAAGTCCTCTAATTGGTTACGAATCTCTTCAATTGTCTCCGCATCAATTCCTAATGCCATTGCCACTTCCTTCGCTCTCTTGTCATCTAATTCTAAAGCTGTATTAACTGCCTTAACAATTAACTTACGCAAACTTCTTTCTTCGATAGCCTCCTTCTTGTTGTCAACTCTATAAAAGATAGCTTCATTGTCAGTATTCCTATCTTTATTGGAAGAATTAAAGTTACATAATTCTATGAACTGATAAATCTTCTGGTGAACAGGATTTCCTCCGTTTAAGAATAAATATCCAAGGTTTGTCGCCGTAAAAACAATATTTAAAAATACCGGATTCCCGTCTGGATCTGTTCTGTCAACAGCAGCAATTGTAATGAAATCCCCTTTAGTCTTGTCGTATACCACATCCGTAGATGGGATTTGATAAGCTGATGGAATTAAAAACTTTCCAAAATTGTCTGGATCAGGTCTTACATTAATTACCCTGTAAGTAGCCCTCTCGTCTGGCTTTAACTTTCTCTGCATTGTCACAGAAAATTGATTGTATTCTGATGCTTTCATCTTTATTATTGTTTGGTTTTATAATTGTTTTTTAAAAAGAGGAGAATTTCTTCCCCTCTTTTCTGTAACTACTTAATAATCACTAGATTGAGTACTTAATGAAGTGATCATTTCCAATTGTCTCCAATCCTTCGATAGAAGTATACACTATATCAAGTGTATCTGTATCGTTAGTTGGAGTTGGGGCTAAACCGCCAAGCATTTTTTCTCTAAAACGAGAATTGATACCATCAGCCATTTCTAAGTAACGTACTTGCATACGATCAACTTGTCCACCACCTTGCTCAACCTTGATCTTTCCTGCAGGTACTAAGTAAGCTTCTTTAGTGTAGTTTACGTTAGTAGCAGTAGAAGTGATTTGAGGATGAGATAAAGCGTTCAAACGCTTTTTATGGAAAGTACGTCCGAAAGCAGCAATAGACTGAACGCCTAATGCGATAGCTACTTCTTTCTTACCACCAAAAGATGCATAATTGATAGCACCGTTTACAAACTGAGTTGCAGCAGTGATAGTAGTATCAAAACCATTATCAAAGTCAGCACCAGCCCATAATTGATACTCAGAAGGGCAACGATTAGCGTCCATCAAACGAGACAAAGCAGATAAGTCAGATAAAGCAACTGTACCAGCAGTAGCAACGTTAGAAGTAATACCTCCAGCGTTGATGATAGTATCACGCAATCCACGAGTTGTGTTAATAGCGTTACCAGCAGCATCAGTCAAACCAGCAGACTCACGTCCAAACAAGATAGAATAAAGAATATCCATTCTATGCTTCAAATAAGCATCGTGTTGTTGCTTTAAAAAGTAGTAAGGCTTGCCTTTAAATTCAACCTCAATCTTAGAACCGTAAGCGATATCTGTGATAGATGTCTTAGTCTTGAAGATTTGAAGTTTGTTAGAACGCTTAATCAAATCTGATTTACGCATTGTGTTAGAACCAGTACCTTCAGCATAAGCATTAGAGAAGAAAGATAATTTCGCTCCAGTTGCAGCCGCAGGAATTGCGTCAGCAGAGTTAACAGGCTTAACAGTGATAACAGGATCAGTAGCTGAAGATACAGCTGATACATAACCTACAACACCGTTAGCAAATAACATTAATTCTCCTACTACCGGCTTAACAGAAGTTGAACCAACAGCAGTGATATCTACAGAAGCACCAGCAGCACCAGCAGATGTACCTGGAGTTTTAACTGTAGCCGTAGCATACAAGAAGTTGTTTTGTACAGTAAAGTACTCAGTTTGAGCAGAAGCTTTCGCCTTACCTGTCCAATCCATTACGTCTAGCATAGACGCTTCTTCATCATAGATGTCTAAAACATCCTTTAAAATTTCACGTTGCTCTAACGTGTTTGTGAAAGAAACCGTACTTAAAAAGGTACGATCTATATTTCCTGCTCCAATAGCCATTTTTCTTTAAAATTAAAAGTGAAAAAATTATTTTTTAATAACTTTCATCTCCTTTAAGAATCCAATCTTATCGTCATACGGATTGTCGGAACGTTCCGTTTGAGGGATATCTTTTGATTTCAATTCAGGAGTTGCGTTTTTCAACTCAGATTCCATCATTTTCCTGCCTAAAGATTTTCCATGTTTAATTAACTCGCTAACAAATAAAGTAGGGTTTTCTGCAAATGCAACAACCTTAGTCCATTTAGCCCAATCAATTTGTCCATCTTTAGCAAAAGTTGACAAAAACTTTGTCTGATCCAATGCATAATCAACAATTTTGTTAGCATCATCAATTTGGAAGTTAATCCCTTCCCCATTGGCTTCTACTTTAATCAAATTGTTTTTTAATACATTTGAAATTCCATCCTGAACAATTTCTCGGCTTTTGCGCATTTCCGATTCTTGTTGTTCCGCAGAAATTTCTGGTTCAATGTTTAGAGGCGTTACAGATTCCAAAAATTCTTTTTGGTTTTCTTTTAGAGAAACTCTAAGCTTATTAGCATCTCGCTTTAGCAAAGCTTGTCCTATCTCAGCATCTTCATCATCAAATGCCTCTAAATTATATTTCTCAAGTTCCTTTTCAAATAAACGAGCTTGCGCCTTAGGACTTAAATCAGAATTTTCTTTTTCAAAATTCATCTTTAAAATGTCAATATCGGCAACAGTATCGTAATTTGTTTTGGTGGCTTCTAAAAAAGGTTGTAGTGTACCAAACTTCTCGTAGTAGTCTACAGCTTTTTTTATAAAGTCATCCTTGAATTTATACTCAACTTTTTCAGATTTATCCTCTATCTCTTTTGAATCCGAATCATCAATTAATGCCTTATCGGCTATTTGATCTTCCGGAGTTACATCAACTTCAATATTTGATTCCTCTAAATCAGTACTTGTACTCTCGTCATTTAAAACTTCATCTTTCTGAAGCTCATTATTCTCAATATCTTCAACAACTCCATTATCTTCAGAATTAATATCTTCTGTAATAGTTTCTGCGGTAGTTTCCGCTGCTGTTGAGTCTGTTGTTTCTTCAATTATAGTTTCCCCTTTATCTAAAAGTTCGTCTAAGTTTATAGGGCTTTCGCTCATATTAATTTATGTTTGGTTGTGCAAATCTATGAATTATTTATTTAATTATTTAGTTTTTCGTCAGCCTTCTTTATTTGAGCAATATACTCTCTTGAAGAAGCTTCTATCTGGCTCATATTAATCTTACCATTTATTACCATTTGTTGTATTTGTGCTTCTAATTGCAATTTGGTAGTAATAACTTGAGCTTCTAATTCTTTCTCTTTTTGAATCAATTGCAATTTAGCTTGCATTTCAACTTGAATAGTCTGTTGCTTTGCTTGCTCTGCTGCCATTGCTGACTGTTGCTGAACTTGTGCGTTTGCTTGTTGTAACTCTAAGCTTCTCTTTTGTGTCTCCTCTTGGTTCTTTTTAATCTTACTCCCAAGTAACGCTTCAGCATACTTTAGATTGCTAACATTTTCTAGCATCATTGCGTCAGCCAAATTAATTTGTTGCGTTTGAATAGCTAAATCAATTCTTTGTCCAAACTTTTCTTTTTCATATTCGTTAGGTTTTTGTTGTATAACTAAACCACATTCATATGCAGAAACGTTTGGATCTAATTTAAAGAAATTAACACTATTAGTTCCTAGTGCTCTAGTGAACCCTTCAATTGTGCCATTTGTTGCCGCGTCTTGAATTCTTAATGTTAACGAATAACATAACCTTTCTAATAATTTTCTTTCTGCTCTACGCAAGAAGTCTAATGAATTATTAGTTGACTCAGATGCGTATTTTGCAACTCCTTTTAATGTTCTTGGATCTGGAGTAGAACCGTCAGTAATCTCGTTGAATCCTAATATGTCGCGTAACAACTGAATATTGTTTGTGATTATCCCAAAATACTCTTGAGCTTCACCGCCAATACCATTGTTTAATTCTTCAATAGGCTTATAGTTACTTGCTTGTCCTTCTTCGGATAGTCTTCTGTAAACAAGGTTACCTGTTTGATTATATAAATCAATAATCTCCATGGGCTTTAATGCTTGCCCTCCTCGTCCTAATGGAACTCCTTCTAACGCACCAAGCTCAATCATTATACCTCTTGGCCTAGCTCTTAACATTACATTTTGTAATTTATACCAAGCCATTTGTATTTGATCGGCAATTGCTTTCATCTGATCTCCTAATGAATAAGTACTCATTTGGTATATATTAGGAGCAACAATATGATATGATAACGACGTATCAGTCATTGATGACTTAGCGCGCTTCATGTTTGTAGCTAGTTTGCAATCAAAGAATATATCTGAATCAATAATCCATTTCCCTTGGTAGACAACTTTGTAATCCGTCTTAGTATATTTCTTTTCTTTCTTTGCGTCTTTAACTTTAGATGCTCTGCCAACAACAACGTTTCCTTTTGAGTTAACCCTTTCCTCAAGGACCATGCTATTGGTGGAATAAAATTCCAAATCTAATACGCGAATTCTAAATCCATCATAATTTTTATTTTGGTTAGAATTCATGTTTCGAAGTAATCCGGGATTCCCTAATTTGTTAACATATCTCTCTGCTAGTATTTCATAGTCTGCTTCAGTAATCTGATTGCCGGCTAATTGCTTTAAATCAGAAATTGTTATTTCAAGAACTTCGCCTATATATTGTACGTCTTCAAAGTGAGGATCAATAGAATAAGACATAACCATATTAGATGGGTTTACTCTTCTTATTTTAATATTACCTTCTCCGTCAAAATATTCTTTGTAACCGGTAATTCCAATATCATGAAGATCTTCAATTGCTTGCTCTCTAATATTATCAAACTTATTAAGGTTCATAATTAATTCAAGAGCTTGCTCCATTTCAATTGCCATTCTATGCTTATACGAATAATCCATATAAGTATCCAACTCTTTAATACTTTCAGCATCAATTTCTGCATCTGGAATCATTGAGGGATCTAACCCTTGTTTAGCAAATTCTTCTTTTAATAAAATCTTTGCGGCATTCTGAGCGTAAAACTCTTTTTTATCGTCTTGTGCTAATGGATCAATTGCATCTATTGAAATATTATAATCTGCTTTAATTAAAGTTGCTAATGCAATTCGTCTAAACTTTGGGATGATAGGAAGAATATCCCAGTTAATGTTAATCCAAGATTGATCTTCGTTAGCGGTTTGATTAGGTTGAAACAGTTTTTTATACCTTGTAATCGATTGCTTCCCTAACATATACAATTTTATCTCGTGGTATTTATCCCTTCCGTTATACAATTGATTAGGATAGTAAGTTGAGAAATCTGTCCAAGCAGATTTTATATATTGAGAAATCCAAGACTTGTCTTTCTTAGAGTTTTCTACTAAATGACTTGGAAAACCAAGGATTTGTTTTACGTTATCTTCCATAATTAAAACGGAAATACATCTCGTATTTCGTATAAAGTTTGTTTTTGTTCAATCCTTTGCGCAAATTTTGATTTGCTTGAGGCAATTAACGTGTAACCACTTGCCATCGTCGCATCAAATTTAGTTGTTTTATTAATATCAAACATCAACCAATCCTTTAAAAGATTTATAAAAATTACTTTATGTACATTGTCTGTTACATAAGCTTCAATTTCTTCAGCTATTTGCTGATGCGTTTTAACTGTAGCCGATATCCCATATTTATTGGCACCCGGCATCTTTGTTAAAAACCTATCATAACCCCTATATTCAAAGTATTTAATTAATCCTACCTTATTATCTTCTGGAAGTATTTTACATCCAAAGAAATGAGCAAGCTTAATTATATCTTCATAAAATATTTCCGCTTTTTCTGGGCGATTTAAATATTCTACTAAAAACGTTTCACTCAATTCATCCATGGCATCAAACTTACGATAAACATAAGCCGCCCCATCAGATCTATTTGTTCCAGTTGTGATACTATGATCAAAAGGATCAGATCCAATTGCATACTTTCTGTTACTATCCGGTTCCTTTTTACTTCCGTATTGCTTTACCTGGTTGTAATAGTCTGTGTCAAAAGGATTAACCTTTTTGTGAACAAGAAATTTACCATTAGATGTTTCCTTAAAAACAACCCTGGTATCTCGTTCTCCTTTTTCCCACATGAATTCACCTTGCAAATATAATTCTTTTTTATCAATCCATGATATACTTTCTATTTGTCTATTTAAAGACATCGCATCAAATAAACAACTCTCTGCTTCGCTAAAAAATGCTTCCTCAATAGTAAATGGATTCTTTCTAATATAAGACGCTAGTGCCCTATGGTCCGACTCAAGAGCCTCCCTTGCGTTTATGTAATATTCTTTTGCCTTCTCTTCGTCACCATATCCAAACTTGTCATAGAACAACGTCTTATAGGCAGGCATAAAGTATTGGTACAACCCAGACATAGTTCTTCCATTGCCGTCCCTGACAGATTGGTTTGAGGCTTGCCACAAATTTTTAAATGACTCGCCACCATCTTCCATCTCCTCAACAGTTGTAGTATAGAGAGCTTTGCCAATTATCATTTCTTCTTGTTGCAAACAGAACTGAACAACCTGGTGCCTATCGTATACGTTTACATTCTTTGTTTTCCCAGCTTCATCAGCAAGGTATCTATGTAACTTTGTCCCATCATAAGCAAACTTGTCAGCAGATTTAAATGTAATCATTGACTCCAACTCAACCTTTTTTTCAAAATCAAAATCTGCGGCACCCCTTTTATTTGTTTTAAAGAAACGAAGTTCCCCCTTAGGTGTCATCCCTTTTTCGGTATCATATATTGGTACAAAAAAATCAGGTAAGTATTTAAACGGCATTACAACTCCCTTGGCAAATACGTTATCTCTTGCATCATCAAAAGTTTTGCTTTGAATACCTGCATTCTTATTCTTACTTCTAGACGTTAACTCAAACAAGAAAGCTCCTGCCCTCATCGTCTTTCCTTGACGACGCTTTGTTACCTCAATCATTCCTAAGCATACTGGATCTTGCATACAGTACTCTAAGAAATAAAAGAAATGCAAATCAGTCATTCTAAAATCAGGATACCCCACATCAATCTTCCAGTGAACCAAATAAAAATAATGCAATCCAGTAACATAAGTCCCTTTTCCATTATTCATAAACCAAAATCCATTAAGTCTTCTATCCCATTCCTGATTACGATACGATTGTAATTCAGGATTGTAGTAATCGGGATTAGATTTTTGTGCCAATATTTCTTTCTTACGCTTAAGCTCGTAATCTGCTGGTGGGAGAGGACGCTCCCAGTATTGGTATGCGGGTTTTGCAGAACGTTGAATAATATCCCTAGTTTCCCATTCGTTAGTTACAATATTCCAAACAACTCCATTAGGAGCAAGATTAACAGTTATGCCATTAATCTCAATCTCCCTATTTCTTTTATGTTTACGATACATACTATAAATTAGCTATAGACTCAGGTGTAATATTCATTATATCACTTTTCTTTTCTTTATTATCTCCAAAGATTTTATCTTCATAAGCATCAATCCTTTTAATAATTGAATCGCACTCATTCATTAACTTACTTTTAATCTCAAGAGCCTGCAACTTATCCTTGTCATTTTTAAAATTAACAATAGGTGTTAATAATTCTTGTTGGTATTGCCACAATACTTCCTCGTTAGCCGTTAGTATAGCCCATACCTTGGACGATTGGAACCTTAGATAGGAGTTTATATACCCCAGTATATTATCGTGGCTTAAATCAAAGATTTTATCAGTAGCTGTTTTTAATTCAGCCATCTCAGCACACTCCTCTTTTCTCAAGTTGATGTCAGGGATCTTTAATCTCATAGGAGATTTTAAATCATACAACAAAACAACGTATTTAATAATAGGTACCTCAGAAATATTAATGCTTCCAAAGATTTGCTTAACCATAACGTTGTTTTGAAAATTCTTGTCGTTAATAGGTAACGCTAAATCATCAAATTCTTTTTGCGTAAATGTTGCCATAATATGTTTATTTTTTTAGCGGGCGCCGGCGGACCGTAATCCCTTCTTTTTTTTCTTTTTCACTAAGGAAAAAATTCTTTTTCCTTTTTTTGAAAATAATTAATAATATATTTTTTATTATTAAATCTATTATTATATTCTATTATTATGTGGTGAGATCTAGAGGGAGGGTGTAGTGAGATCTAGAGGGAGGGTATGCCTAAATCTCACTAGGGGGTATAGTGAGTTCTCACTAGGGGGTATGCCTAAATCTCACTAGGGGGGTACCCCATTCTTTTACCTAAAATATCCTCTTGACGTACCGTGTAGTACTCTTTTCCTTCAATCTTATTTTTAAAGTGTGAATTTTTTGCAAGAATAATTTCATCATTTTGTTTTACCTCAAGTTCATTTTCTCCAATAAATGGTTTTCCAATAAATTTTAATTTTGCAACTCTAATTGATGAAGTTTTATGCAAACTCATTACAATTCCTGAAGCACTTATTGTTGCATTTATCTTTTTCGAAAGTACCTCCACCTGATTATATTTATCCTCCTGCTCAACCACTTCTTCGCAAAGTGTCCATGCGCCAACAGGTATAATACGGCTATCCCTAACAGCACAAAAAATCCAATAATAAGGTACTTTATAATAGTTCCCATAAATACAATTTGTTTCGTCATTGGTGACTAAGTAATGAAAATAAATTCTATCCCCAACTTTTACCTCTTTCTCAATTTCAAATCCGTTCTCGTTTATGCATTTTCCCTTGGGCACCGCAATGACAGTACCATATATTTTAGCATGATGTGTGGGGTTAAATAATGGATCAATATGAAGTTTCATACTGCCATATTCTATAGTGTCTTCTAACGCAGAATCTACCCTAACTATGACAGTGTTTACGGGTGACTGTTTAAGCTCGTATGTAAGCATTTTATTATTTGTTTGGTTTGTAAACTCAAAGATATACTATAAAAAGTAATTTTCATAGCGTAGGCTTATGCGTCAAAGGTTATAGATTAAAACGCACGGGAGCCAAGCCAAAAGAAGAAACGCAAAAAAAATACTGGGTGGCATTACCTTTTTGAATCCAAAATCCTAATTTCCAGGTCCTAGAGCGTGTTTTCCTAAAGCATAAATATGTTGAAACATATATTTTTTCCATAGATCTAATTTTCTCCAGGATAACAATGCAAAAAAGAAAAACGCTTCCAGGTTTTACGCGGGAAAATAAACGCCAAAAGGTAGCTACGCTCCAGGACGTCTATACGCTTCACATATCACCCTCTACCAGGGACCTAGAGTAAAACTATTCACCAGGTAAAAACCCAGGTAAAACAATCACCAGGAAGAAGGTCCAGGAAGATAAAACCCAGGGAATAAATACCAGGTAAATTACCAGGTTAAAACCAGGTTTCGTCCAGGAAGCATTTACCAGGTAAAACGTGTAAAATCATATAACTTTTTTTATAATTCATTGTACTATCATTTTTTCGTCTACAAATTTGGCTGTTTCGTCGCGTTTATTTTTGATATAAAACCGTTTTTGTATTGTTTCGGGACATCATTTAAACAAAAAAAATATATTAATTATGAAAAAGCCCAAAAATCAAATTTTCCAGGAATTAAAAGAAGTAAAATTTAGCCCTTATAAATTTATCCTGGACGACGCGGAAAACTTAAGAGAGCTCAGAAGCGCACTAGCTTACAATTATTCAAAATATACATGCTTTGAGCGTCAAAGTAGTGAGCGCAAAATGTTCCTAGGCGAAGTTTATTTCCCTAGTGAAGAGACAATAAAAAGACGTCTTTACGTCCTGGACATTTTAGCGGCGCAGTTTGGTTATAGTTTAGAGCGTTTAACCTGGTAAACATGGAAGCATTTATAATATTTTTAGCGTCTTTTTACTTATCATTTATCTATCTATTTGCCTGGAACAATCACCAGGATAAAACCCCAAAAAAATGAAAAATTATAGACTTACATTTAACGGAATTTATTCAAACGTAATTTTTACGACAATAATTCAAGCTAAATCCATGCGGGGAGCTGAACGTAAAGCCAAAAACCTGGAGCCGTTTACCTGGACATCTAGGACCATAACGGACCTGGAGTATGAATTTAATTTAAAACTTGACAAAATAGAATTTAATTATTAATCCAATCATTTTAAACAAAAAAAATCATATGAAAACTATCATAGCACCCAACGGAAACGAATTACAAATTTCAAATAATCTTTTGAGCAAAGGGGATACCAATGCAAAACTGATTAAAAACTTTTTAGAATCGCATATTTTATACCTTAACCCCTGGAAGCAAAACAGCCTAAATATTAATCTTTGTGCCGGGGCTTCCGATAATTGTATTCAAGTATGTATTTATACTACCGGACGCGGTGTAATGGCACCCGTCCAGGAAGGAAGGACGCGACGCACTGAGCTTTATATACAGCATAGAAATTATTTTTTAAACATGCTATTAAATGAGCTTACAAAGCTCAATAAAAAAGCTTTAAGAGAAGGTAAACAAATTGCAGTTAGGTTAAATGGAACGTCGGACCTGGATTTTATTGCTATCCTTAAAAACCGTTTTAATATTGATATCCTGGACGCGTTTCCTGGACTTGAATTTTATGATTACACAAAGATTCTAGGGAAGGTAAAAAAATACGCGGGAACCAGGTATAAATTAACTTTTTCGCGTAGTGAAACAAACGAAAGCGAATGCATAGAAGCGCTAAGCCTGGGCGCTCCCGTTTCCGTAGTATTTGACGACAAAAAGCCTATGCCTAGTATTTATTTAGGGGCTAAGGTTATCGACGGGGACCTAGCCGACGACATTATGCTAACTGCTGAACCTGGAACGATTATAGGCTTAAAGGCTAAAGGTAAAGCGCGCAAAGATAAAACGAGCGGATTCGTAGTAATTTAATTAATCAATTAACCAGGTCCAGGGGCTAAACTTCCTGGACCATAAATAAACCAAATATGAAAAACGAAATAGAAATTTTGCAAAGTAAACTAGTAGAATTCGAAGCTAGGGAACAAAGACTAAGGAAGCTAGTCCAGGACCTAGTCCAGGTGACAAGCTACGAGAATTACCAGGAAACGGACGAAGTTACTACCTGGAAGCTAGGAGAAATTTATTTCAATTTAACGGATTTAGCTATCTGCGATTTTGACGAAGCTAGGGACCAAATGATTTCTAGGGACCTGGACGCGGACGACATACTAGGAAGCAACCTAGATTTAATCACTACTTTCCAGGACTACATTAGCCCAATCCTAAACGAATTAAATTATTTGACGGAAGAAAATTCCTAGGCTAAAATCCTGGGGAATTTCCGCTCTCAACAATACTAACCCAATCGCAAAAATAAATCAATCAATTAAATAATTTGAAAATGAAAAACCAAATAAAAGATTTAAGTAATTTCTCAGACATGGAATTATTACATGAACTAGAGAAGCGCGGGCATTATGTGGAAGACACGCCGAGCGTTATCGACGTAGAAGTCGCCATGAGTTTATGCGGAATAGGATACAATGAACTTAAGTTTAATGAGAAGCATGAAATCCTAATGACTGCAGTTAAGAAATCAAAGCTTTCAAAAACTAGTGTTTTCGATCAAATGAGTATAGAATTAGAAAATTGGATATCATATATTAAAAACTAATCATGAAAAATATTAATGCGAATCATGTAACTCATTTAAGAAATGAATACATCACAAAGATTTTTAACATAATCAAAGAGCAAAATCTAGGCGGGACTCTCTTAAGCTTAAAGGAAGCCGACGAATTTAGGTGCTTTCAGTTGGTGCCTACATACGGAGAAGATAGCGACATAATTAGATATGAGCAGTTTGAAGCCAATGAAATAGAGATAGCAGAAAACGTATATATTTTAGGCAATAATTCGGAAGGTAGTTCTGACTGCATATTACTAATGGATTTAGATATTAACGAAATAGCTATAGTCCTGGACATATTAGAGAACAAAAAATATTTTTAACTAAAACCCAAAATAAATTAACATGAAAAAGCATTTTTTATTTGGCAAGCATGCCATCAACGTTTACAAAACTAAGGGCATCAGCGCGGTTGCCGAAATATCTCCAAATGGATACGAGTTATTCACCTGGGTTAACAATCATAGCAATCCCGAAAAATTAATGGATGCATTCGTTCCCTGGGGCGACTACGTTGAAATTAAGGAAGATGAAATAAAATACATCAATCTAAAAAATAACGTATCAAAATGGAGAGAATTTATAAATACAACCATTTTTGCAAAAGATTTAAATGACGGAGAATTACTCGATTATTTAATGGAAAATTTTCAGATCCCCAAACCTAGAATAAAGTTTGATTTATATGCATCAGACTATGTGTTATTTAGCCATGTAAGGGAAGAATTTGAAAGGTTTAGCGACGGTGACATTGCCATTTATGGAGTTAAAGAAGATGCAATACTGCACTCCAAAGGAACTGATTATTCACCAATTAGTTGTACGGACCTTAGTGAAGAAAATAAAGAAATATTATTAACTCAAATAAATAGAATCGAACATGACTAACAAAATGAATCTAACAGCCTTGTATTTCGCAAAGTATAACATTGACGAAATAGCCGAAGAAAACGGTATTAAAACATTCATATCTGGTTCCAATGATTTATATATCGAACTTAAATCGGGAAGAAATTTTAAGTTATCGGAAGATGAAGTAAAATACCAGGCAATTGAATACCTAAAAAATCAAATATCAAATATTGAAAACAATTTTTAATAAATAGAATCCAAAAATGAAAGATTTAACAAAAGAACAGCAATTAATGGTAGAGTCATTGGTTGCACATTTCACAAATGAAAACGGAAGAAAAGAGGAGCCTTACGTTTTAGAAACGGACATAGACTTTAGCGCTCCCGAACTTGGTAAACAGTATAGCGGATACGATTTTAAATGTTACGATGGGTATGCCGTTGGAGAAAATGAAGTTGTCGAAATCATAGTAACATATCCTAAAATGATAGACTTAACTCATTCTGAAGTTGACGCATGTATGGATTTTAGGTATGGATCCGATCATAAAAAATATGATTATCAAATTCACTTTGGTGATGTAATGATGTTAAAATCAAAACTTAAATCCTTTAGACTTTTATAGCGATGAAAAATAACGAGGCTCACTTTAATTAAAATGAAATGAAAACAACCTTTAGTACTATAGATTACATAGAAATTCTACCTAGTTTATCCTTGTATCCTAAAGTTGGAACAATAACTTTTACTTGGATTGTATTTTATTTTCAAATCAAATATAAGCCATGGGGGTAAGTATACCTAGAAGAATAGGCAGAATCAAATAACATTATCCTTGTAGGTGGGTTAGGTAAACCTTCATTAAATAAAGTGATAGAAATAAAACAAGAAGACTTAGAATATTGGCTATCGGGCGCGCTTGAAGGCGGTTCAAATTATTGGTACCTAATAATTAATGATTACGATAAGAGCGGTTTTGATAAGAAGCTTTGTACTATAGATAACTTTGCCAAATCATTACTTGAGACGCCCAACTTTTCGATCAAAATATATGACATCGAAAACTTTGGTGAAGACGAAGATTTAGATTTAGATCCGAGCGGTGCATTACTTGGCGAAATATCTTTGGCAAATATTTTTAGGGGCATGGACCTAATGAAGGAAAACTATAGGGATATGTATGATAGACTTTTAAGTGGCGATTACGACGCGGACGATTGCGATGTATGGCTCCAATTAATAGTAATGGGCGACGTAGTATTCTGCTAGGACGTCTACAAATTGCTCGCGTTTGTCTATAAACTAAGACTAACTAAAGCATTGGAATTACCTTTGAATTATAATTAATCGAACAATTAGCCACCTCCTGGTGATATAGGTTAACCAGGTTTTGTAATGTTAGGAAGCGAATATTTTGAGTATTATTTAGTTGAAGAGGAGCAAGAGTTTTTTAGGAACAATTTGCTTAATCAAAAGACTGAAAGTTATTTATGGGAATACTTAGATAGGGATTTTGATTCCTTTAAAGATTTTCTCACCCAGGCATTTTGGTTTAAGGAAACTCCCGAAAGTAATGAGTATTGGGAATTACTATGTAGCATTAGAAATGATATGCACGAAAAGAAAGTAAAGATTATCCAGGATTTTATCCGTCTTCAAATT
>Ga0181356_1000721_pt1 | contig 14393 bp, 13 predicted proteins | sample Fa13VDMM110SN_FD_130104 | JGI IMG/M metagenome (GOLD analysis project Ga0181356, IMG submission 130104) | Freshwater viral communities from Lake Michigan, USA - Fa13.VD.MM110.S.N | ecosystem: Environmental > Aquatic > Freshwater > Lake | place: USA: Michigan | collected 2013-09-24 | reverse complement strand
TCTTCCGAAGAATGCGTTTGATGTTAATGCTTGCCCTGTTACTAAATCTAGTTCTGCAGGTAGTAGTGTGTATTCTTCAGGGAATAATGCTGCTTTTTGTTCAGCGAATTGTTTTTTGTCTGGATCAAAGAAATTGAAGTAGGAGTTTTGTCCACGTGTTTCTGTGGTCATTACTCTGCGTGCTTCTGGTGTGAACATGCTTGAGTGTGCTACCCATGCTGCTTCTTCTCCGTCAGCGTTAAAGCTTCTTCCTGATGCTGCATGTCCAAAGAAGTCGTGTACTGCTCTGAAAATGTTGTTTTCTTCTGCAGTTAATAGTGGGTGTGGATAGTCTACGAAATCTATTTCGCTGTCTCTGACTTTGAGTGTTTTGTTGTTTAAAACATCTTCCATCATTAGGCGTGAGTCCGGCACTTTTGTGCCGTCAGCTTTTACAACGTTGTATGGATCTTCTTTAACGTACTCAATTTTGATGCCAAGTTCGTTGACCATGTATTCGTATTGCTGTCTAGCTTCGTCCATAAACTTTTTGTATGCAGATATTACTGCAGGGTTTGTTGGATCGCTGACTAGCTGATCGTAGACACGTGCGATTTCTGGTGCTTCTGTACTGGCTTTGATTGCAGCATAGTCTGTGTCTGTTATGTCTAGTCCGGTACGTTTCTGCCATTCAGCTCTAGCTGCACCTAGTTCACGAGCTGATCTAGTGTAGATAGGTTCATTCTTTGTTGCAGCTTTAACAACAGTTTCTGCAACAACTTCTGCAGCTTTTGCTTTAGTTTTCTTTCCCTTGCGTGCAGCTGCTTCGGCTGCATCTTGTACGCTTCCTGCATCTTTGAAGTCGTCTGTTACTTTAGGTGTTGTAACGTTTGTGTCAACGATGTCTTCAATTGTTTGTGCTGTTGCTTTTGCTGGTGCTTCATCAACCGGTAGTTCAGGTCTAAATAGTGGGCTATCTACAGGGATGCCTTCGCCTGTTGCTTCCATTTCTTTTAGACGTGCACGATATTCAGGGCGTTTACGTGAGAATATTCCTACAGTGTAGTAGTCAAGTTTCTTTGCTTTGCGTGCAGCTAACCATTCGGAATAGTTTTCGATGTTGGTTTGTTTGATACCTTCATAGAAGTTTTGTAGTCCTTGTGGGCTGGCTGCACTTATTTTTGTTCCTGATGGTTTCAGGATGTCTGATAGTACACCTAAGCCTTGTGCGTCTGGTGTTAGGTTGCGGAATCCGGGGCGAGTGAAACCTTCTGTAGCTGACTGCACACCCTTAGCTACCTCTGGCGTTAATTTAATTCCTGCTTGGTTTAGCTTGCTAGCTACACCGATACCTCGTGCAGTTCCTGTAACACCTTTAGCGATAGCTCCACCGGGAATAAGCCATGCTGGATCTAAAATAATGTCTAACGCTAAACCTGTCCATGTTGATGTTGCTTCATCTGCACCCATGTCTTTAAGGTTGTCTGACCATGTACATTTTTCTGTTATACCTTTTTGGATACCACCAACAAAACCTGCACCTACAATGTCTGGTAGCACATTACTAAAGTCGCCTTGACCTAGTTTTGCGAAGCTTTCGCCTACACGCTGACCTACACCAGCTACAGCATATGTTCCTGTTGATAGGAAATCTAGGATACCTTGACCTAGGTTACCTGCTACACCTGCAGCTTGATCTAAAGCTGTTGGTTCTTTTTTAAATGTTGGCTTGTATCCAGCCCAAATGTTAGACGGTGCCTGAATAGTTTTGTTTTGTGCTATACGGGAGGCAGCGTCTTTAAAGTAGGCGTCAAAAGCTGAGTTAGTAGGCATACTACTAGTTTACAGGTTATTTAATGCCAGTATAGACTTGGATTAAATTATATAGTGTTGGATCTTTAGCAATAATAGCTGCACCTTGTGGGTGATCTTTAGCGTAGGCGTTCACTAGCTGAAGTAGTGTAGGGGTTTTGCCTGTGTTTGGATCGGTTGATGGTGCTTTGCTTGTAATCCATGGCACAAATGTTGCTAATAGTCTCTGGGCGTTTCCTGCAGAGTTTGGGTTAGCTGTCATCCATACTGTTGCTGGGTCTGTTCCACCAGTGCCTGTGTTTGCTTGAGCATTTTTATAGTTTTCAGCTGCCTGCAAAATAGATACTTGCGTTGCCGGTGACATAGCTCCAGCTGAGATTGCCTGTGACTTTTGGATTTGTGTTTGAGCTTCCTGACCAGCTAATGCAGCTAACGCATCTTCGTAAGACATGTTTAGTTGCTGCTGTGCCTGCTGACCTGCTAGATCGAATCCACCGGCTTGACGGGATGACATTAGTTTAGCTAATGCTTCGTTAGCTAGGATGGTGTCTATTGTTGTTTGTCCTGCTGCCTGCTGATCAGTTAAAGCTTGTTCTGCACGTAGGGTTGCGATGTCTCCTGCTGCACCACCTGATGCTGCTTCACCTAAACCTAAAGCTGCACGTGCTTCTGTTGCTGCCTGTAATCTTTTAGCGTCAGCTGAACGTGTGCGTTCTGCTTGCTGTGCTTGCTGTGCAGCTACTTGTGAACGGGTTAATGCTGATGCTTCACCGATACCTGCTTGTTCTTGAGCGTAGGTAGCTGATTTGCGTCCTAGGTTACCGAACAGGTCTGATAGTTGTGCAGTGTATGTCTGGTATCTTTTAGCTGTTTGTTTACGCTGGTTGCCTATTGTTCCTAATGCTGCATCGTATCCGCTTGTATCTGCAGTGTTTGTGCCTATTAGAGAATATAGTGCAGCTAAATATGGATCTTCTGCTGGTGTTTCTGGTTCAGGCACTGGCATGGTTGCGTAAATCCGGTCACGCATAGCGTTAGTGTTTAAAGTGGCGTTAGCAAAAATATCGGCTATCTCTTGAGAAGAGCGAAGTGGCTGACTGTAATCGTCACGGATAAGTCCAGCACCCCACATACTATTTGCTTTAATTGCTTGAGCTTGTGGCTGAATTAAAGCACTACCAAAATCTGGAATAGTAGGCATAGACATGCCTCTACCTTTATAGGCTTGCTGTAAAGCTGCAAGTCTTTCGTTATCTGACTGAAGATCGTTAGCCATGGTTATACCTGTGTCTTTGCTGCGGTAGCGTATTGTGCTAAAGCGTTAAGTTTTGCTTGACGTCCAGCAGCGGTCTGTTGAGCCCAATTATATTTAGATTTCTTACCTGTAGACGGGTTAATGATCTCTTCACCCGGAGCTAACGGACTGATAGAACCGTCAGGGTTCATTTTAAGTCCCTGCTCTAAAAGATTAACTGGGTTAGCTTGAGAAGTGTACTGCTGTTCAATACCTCTGCCCTGAGCAGCATAGTTAGCTTGAGACTGTGTACCAACACCCTTAGTTGGTCCAGCATATGCACCTGAAGAAAGCATCCCACGGTAAGCCATCTCATCAGCAATACGGTTCTGTGCGTTAGTAGCTTCAATCTGGTTCTGAGCTAAAGCACCACCAGCACCATAAATGTTTGTGCGAAGAGTGTTAAGTCTGTTCTGTTCAGCGTTACGTCCAGCTAAACCCTGCTCCATGAGAGGGTTGTAGAAAGCCTGAAAAGTTGGGTCTTCCCAAAAGTTTATTTTCTTTTTTGCTTTAGCAGCCATTACATAAACCTTCCAGCGTCAGAACTACCGTACGCTTTTTTGCCGGTACTTTTCAGCATTGCCTGTAAAGCATTTCTACGTACAGCACGCTTACGGTCACGGTCACGGTAACCAGTTTTATCTACAGGACCCATTGTAGGGTTGTAGCGTCCACCGCCATAAACTTTAGATCCAGCAGCATACTCGTTGAAGCTAGGTGCACCATAATTTTTTGGCATTAAGATACTCCCTGAGTGACTTTAGCTTTAATACCGATCATTGGTGTTAAAGTAAAGATCTGTGCTGGTGCGGTAGCGGATGTGCCATCGCAGTTCAAGTATACCTCAAAATAGATTCGTCTGAAACGGAGGGCATTCTCAAGCTTTAGCAGAGCTCTTTGTGGGATGTCAGCTGAGATTGTTCTAGTTGTTGTTACTACAGCGTCAGCGTCACTTAGGCGATCCCATGTACGTGTGTCTAGTTCATCCCAAGTTGTTAAATCTAGGGTATCCCATGTGGTGTTTGTTCCTGATAGGGCTACAACATAGGCTTTAGCTGTTACTGTTCCTGCAGCTGATAGGTCGGCAGCCCACCAGAACAGTCTTTTCCATTCGACTGGTGTTTCAAAGTCATAGATTTTGGTTTTTACTTTGCAGGTGAATGATTCGGTTAACCCTACTGGGGTGTTTACGATTTTATAGATTTTCCAGTTTGATGATGTTCCTGATGCTGTGACGCCGTAACCGATTTCGTTGGACAGGATTTCGGTGCTGATTGGTGGCATTTGTTTGATGAACGCTAGGTTGGTTGTTGATTCCCATTGGCTCCATGTTCCTGTTAGTAGGTTTAGGACGTAGAGGTTTCCTGAGAACCAGACTAGGGCTCTGTCTGCGAATACGGATAGGGCGAAGTTCTTTTTGTATGCTGGTGATGCTGATTTGGTTGAGAAGACTACTTTTTGTGAGTTTAATGGGATGAAACCGTTGTTTTGTAGCTGGTATAGGGTTTGGTCGTGTAGGACTACGTAGCCGTTTCGGTAGGCTGCTACACATTCTTTGTTTTCAGCTCCGATTCCTGCTTGGAATAGGTCGATTTGTCCTGATGCTGCGATTCCGGATGCTAGGTATGTGAAGATGTATGTTGATGCTGATTTGAAGATGATGATTTTGTCGGTGTCTGCGATCATCATTGTGATTGCTTGTCCGTCTCCTCTTCCTACTACGGCTACGTTGTTTGTTGTGTCCCATGTGTATACGCCTGTTGCGTCGGCTAGGGTGATTACGTTGCTGTAGTAGAAGGTTGTTTGTGTTGATGTTCCTAGTGGACCCCATCCGAACATGCGGTCACGGTATACGAGTAGTCCGTCGAGGGCTGGCATTGTGCTGATTGCTGTTGATCCGGTTGTTGGGTTCCAGCGTGTACCACCTGTTGAGGCTTTAGATAAGACTACTTCTTCAGCGTATTGTACGTAGCCTGTTGCTTTGTAAGCCCAGATCTCTGTCCATGCTGGTGTCACTGTGTTGAACACCCATGTTTTAGCGTCTGTTGTTGCGACAATGTAGCGTACGCCAGCTGATGTCATATAGTAGCCGAGGATGTCAATGTATTGTCCGGATACTGGTACGCCAAAGCTGCTGTCAGCTATTGGTGGTCGTGACTGTAGTGCACCTGTTGTGCTGAAGTCCATGTTGATTAGAGATGAAACTTCGTTATCTGAGATTGAGGATGGATCCCAATAGTTGTTTAGTCCACCTGAAAAGTCTTTTAACGATATTTCTCTTGTACGAGCAATCGATGTGCTATCCATAGTAGTCGTCTGGATCCATCATTACGGTTGGGTAGTAGTCTAGCTGTGAAATGTTTTCACGCTGGTTTAGACGGTCTAGTCCTTCACGGAATTGTGCCTTTTTGTATTGTGATGCAGTGTAGTTTTCATCTAGTTCTAATGCTTGTGCAAGAACGTAGTCGACTAGATGGTTTAGGTAACGGTCTGGGATTGTTAGATAGGTTGATGAGCTGATTGCGTTGACTGTTGCAGGTGTTTTAACGTATTCTAGTTTTAGTCCGTTAGTGTAGGTTGTTGTTCCTTTAGGGTAGAACGTGATTACACCGTTTCTTTCATACCAGATTGAAGGGTATGCAGATAGTGCTTCTAGTTCTGGATCCATTTCTAGGACGTATTCACGGTATTCTTGTGGGCTCAAGTTTTTGATTGGTCTGCCGTCAACGTATACTGCTTCGATGAACTGTACTGAGTCTGTTGGGAAAGTGTATTCTGTTGTTCCTGCAACATAGTCTGTGTATTTGGTGCCTTTAAGTACAGGGTTGTTGTTGATGATTTCCTGTTGACCGTCGTTGATCCAGCGGATCATCATGGCGTCGGTTACCTGTGCACCTGACGTGTCACCAAAGGTTGTGCGTACTCTATCGGATACGTCTACTGTGGTTTTGGTAAATGTTTCTGCAGGCATTATTTCCTAAGTATTTGACCGTCGTGCTTATATTCGTGCTTATTAGATTTTACCATTGACTTGAGAAGATCTTTACGTTCTTCATAATATTCGAGTTCTTGTTTCATCTGTAAAGCTTGTTCTGCTTGAGCTAGGACTTCCCATTTGTTGAATGTGGCGTCAGCGTTTTGGCTGTCTCCCATAGCTAGTTCAGCTACTAGACGTGCATCGATCTGTGATTCGTGTAGCGTTTTGATCACGTATGGTGGTAGTAGTTCTGGTTCGTCTACTAAAGCGTATGGTTTTTCTGGGTTAAAATCTGGGTGTCCCGGTTCAAGCTTTAGTAGGCGAACTGTTGGGTACATGTCTTTAATGACTTTTGCGACTCTTCGCTGGTATTCGTGGTGCAGTCCGTCGATACGACTAAAATCTAGTATTTCCATTTTTGCCTCCTATTAGAAAGCCCAAGGGTATCAGGAGAGACGGTGCCTGATACCCTTGGGCAATTTTATTTTTAGTAGCTGTTTCCTGCTTCGGTGATACCAGTCATTACTGCGTGTGCGTTACGACGGTATGTACCTAGCTCAGAGTACTGGTAGATTGTAGCCTTGTAGGAGTCAGTTCCTGATCCACGTGACCACATTGAACCATCACGGTCCATCCAGCTCCAGTCCTTCTTACGGTTAACTACAAGCTCCTTGCTTGATAGTGCGTAAAGTGAACCAGATGGTGCAGCGAAGTCAGAAACAAATGAGATGTCCTTACCTGCTGCTGTGAATGTGAAGGCACGCTGTCCACCCTTTAGGTCTGTTCCGTCGTTGAAGCGACGTAGAGATGTTAGTAGTGACCAGTAAGCGTTGAATACACCCGGTGATGCTAGGAATACGTCAACGTCTCCGCCCTTCTTGTCTACAGCCTGAACAGTCTGGATTAGACCTAGCTCGGTTAGTGAACCTACGCTGGTGTATTCCTTAGCTGCCCATACAGGGTAGTCGCTTGCACTGATGTCGTGTAGAGTACCAGTTGCCTTAACGATTGCTCCTAGTCCAGTCCATTCCTTGTTGTAGTTGTCAACAAATTCTGCATCTGAGCTGTTAGCTGTTGCACGTAGAATGATATCTGTTGATGCTACACCAGTTAGTGTTGGTGCGGTACCGTCAGATAGCTTAGCTACTGTGAAGGTGGTGCTGCTGTTAACTGCTGTTACATATAGTGGGGTTGCAGATGATGCACCAGCACCAAATGTTCCACGAGCTGCACCAGCTGATGTACGGATAGAGATGGTCATACCTTCTACTAGCCAGTTAGTTGAGTCAACAGTGATTACTGCACCTGAAACAGAAGCTACAGTTGCTAGCTTACCTGTTCCATCGCCGTAGATCTGACGGTTTAGGTCCTGTGACAGGTCACGCTTCAGACCCTTGATTTCGTTGTCAACTACGTTGATGAAAGCGTTGTAGTTGTCTGCTGCCTGCTCAAATAGCTGACCGTCTACCTCGATAGTACCGTATAGGTTCTTTAGGTATAGGTTAGCCTGCTTGTACTTCTGTGCACCAGCGGTTGGTAGGTTTTCACGAAGTCCACGTGCACCAATACCGGAGTTTCTTCCGATGTGGGTGTCGAACTGAACTTGCTTACCGTTCTGTGTGATGTGTGAAGCTGAAGCCTCAATGAACTGCAACGCAGGGTTCTTGTCACGTAGCTGTTCGTGGAGGTCGCCGTACACGATCTTAATTGCCTGAGAAGCAAAAGCGGTGATACCTTGACCGGTACCAAAGCCCTGAGTTCCCAGAGATTGACCTGTATAAGCCATTGTTTATTCTCCTAATAAGAAATTGATTGATTGATTGTTATGCGAACACGCATACGCCATATCGCCCTGACCTCAAGGAGGCTGTACTCAGACATATTCAGGATATCATAATGTTTCACGTAAAACAGATAACCCCTCTACCGATTTCTTGATAGAGGGGTTTTAACTTTTCTGTGTTAGTTGCCGTACTGCTGTTTAAACATTTCGGCTAGCATATCTTTTTTGGCTCGATCATCTTTAGGGATGTTCATAGTTTCAAAAGGAACACCGTTGCCACCTTTACCGACTACGATTGGTGCTTCACCTGAAAGGTCTACTGGACCTAGACGCTTAAAGCCTGTGCCGGTTAGTTCAACAAGTTTCTTAGCCGCCTGCACTACGCTCATGTCTTCGCCACGGATCAACGCTGCTTCCATCAGTTCGATGATAGCGTTTTCCTGTGCTGGAGATACTTCGTAAACGTCACGGATACCAGCGAACTCAGCTTCGATAGCTTCGTATTCGTAAGCTGTTTCACGTTCAAACTCTTGGTTCTGAATGTAATCTTCAAGCGAGTTAAGCTTCTCGTCACGTTCAGCTAGCTCACGTCTAAACGATTCTGGCAGTTCATCTTCGCTAAGGTTGTCAGCGAACTCAGATAGCATGTCGTCAGCTTCAGCCATAGCTTCTTCCTGAAGCAAACCCTGCTGCATTAGTGCACGTGTAAGGTTCTGGTGGATACCTACTGGATCTTCAGCGATAGCCTGAGCGATCTGGATGCTCTGCTCAATGTATGCTGGGTCAACACCATTATCGACATACTCTTTGTATGGAGTATATTTTTCGATCTGCTGCTGGAAGTTACGGTCCTGTTCCTGTAGGTGAGGAATAACTTTGCTGTGCCATGCTTCAGGCAGCTCAGCTAGAAGCTTGTCGTATGCTGGATGAGACTTAAGTTCAGGCTCACCAGAGTCAAATGTTGTTTCTTCTGTGCTTGGTGTTTCTAATCCGGAAAGACCAGATTCTATTTCTTCAGACATTTTCGTCTCCTATATTCTTTATCCGAGTTGTTGAGCAGTCATCCCTGACTGTTCTGTCATAGCAGCATTTGGATCTTGCCCCTGCTGTGGAGCATTATCCATAGGTGCCATACCTTGTTGTTGCATCATCATTTGACTTTGCAAAGCTTGCTGATGTGACTGAATGTGCTTCTGGAATTCAGCCTTAACATCATCCGGAAGAAGATCAAATGACTGGCTCTTACGGAATCTGTTGTGAATTTCAATATGTACCACATGATTATCATAGTCGTGTGCAGAGATAACTGGAGGTGCATCCAACGGAATTGGTTGACCTGTAGCTGGATCTGGGTTAGGTGCAAATACAGATGGGTCACCATTCTGAACTTTCATATCCCACTCTTGGTAGAACTTGCTAATCTCTTCAGCTGTGAGCTTCTTCATCATCAAGTTTTCACGCTGAGCTTGGTTCTCATCGATCTTAATTAGGTTGTAGTACTGCTTCAGCATACCCATCTCTAGTACACGTAGACCATCCTGCGGTGAGATGAAGCCCATCTTCATCCATTCGGTGATCAATGCTTGACGTGCAGACTTAGAAGTTGGCAGTGCGGATCCAGATTCAACTCTGATATCTGTACCCGAAGCGATATCTGCACCGCTTAACATGAGTGCATCAAACGATCCGTCACTACCAACAGTCTTGATAAGTCTCTCATTTTTCACGTACTGAACGAACAGGGTTAATGCTTGGCGTGCAAGCTTTTCGATTGCTGCTTCAATTGAGTTGAAGATAGTTGTCAGGTAGGCGTCATCTCTTTCACCTAGGTAGGCGATAGCTGTTGCTGCTGTTACACCCGGAGCTGATGAGCCTCGGCTGATCTGGTGTTGACCTGAAAGATCTTCAAAGTCTGCTTGTAGCTGCTGTACTTCTTGTACAACATATGATGGTAGCGGCTGGATTGGTACTGGCTGTGGCATACCGAAGCCGGGACGTACTGGAATCCATAGACCTGCTTTAGCTGTGATCTTGCGTGGATCTACTGAACCTTCAGAGTACATCATCTGTGGTTTAGCCATAAGGTTTTTAGCGTGGATGATCTGTGAGCGTGTACGGTTGTATTCACGCTGTAGTGGGATAAGGTTTTTGATCACTGATCGACGGTAGAATTTACCGTTCTGAATTCCGTGTAGGTGTGCGATAGGGTATTCTCCGTGAGCGTATGGGATACCTGTGTTGCTGAACTGTACGATTTCGTTGTCAACGATTGTTACTAGTCCACCTTCTGGGACGTATGAGCAGCTGTTTGGTTTGATCCAAGCTTCAATGATTAGAACGTTGTCTGGTCTTGTGCCGTCTGATCCTCGTAGATCCATTAGTGCGGCTTCTTGAATTTCGCTTGATGAAACCTTTGTTGGCTTAAAGTCTGCAGGTAGTACGTTCTTGAATGTGGTTTTAACCCACTGTTCGCTTTTCAGGTAGACGTTAAATACGTATGGCTGATCTTCGATTTCTTCTAGAGACATGTCTGGAACGAAAACGTGGAATGGTGAGATAGCTTCAAATCTTACGTCACCTTTGTCTGACACTTTGGTTCTAGCGATTTTCTGTCCAGTTAGTGGGTCAGCTGTTAGTTCGGTTGAGCGTACTTCGATTGATGGATCCCAGATAGCTTTGATAAAGCCGTTACCTGTGATGGCACGCCAGAACTCTGCCTTCTGTAGCACGTTTGTTTGGAAGTTGTTTTTGTCGTAGATTGACTGCCAAACTTGTTCTGCAGCTGATGCAGCCATAAGGTCGTCGTCATCGTTGCTTGCAGGGATAACTGATGCTGATGGTTGACCTGAAGTTGTTTTAGCCACTTCGGTGCGGATAATAGGTTCAATACGATTTACTACGATACGTGGTAGACCTACAGGGTTTGGTTCTTCGACGAGGCTGTTCTTGCCGTTGAAGCTTCTCCAGTCGAAATACTGGTAGCCGTTGTAGAAAGCTAGCTGAATGTACCAGTCGTTTTCTTCGATCTTACGGTTAGTTTTAGCTTTGCTGTATTCTGCTTTAATCCATCCGACAAGCTTTTTAGCTTCTTCTTGCTTCTTAAATTTGTTTAGCAGGCTGTCTTCCATGAGTGTGGAAGTTTCTGTTGCTAATAGCTTTTCTAGACCGGTTAGGTCTGGTTTAGCGGCAGCTAGGGCATCTAGCATGTTTTCTTCAGCCACGTTAATCCTCTAGATCTTCTTGAGCTTTTTTCCAAGCTTCTTCCATTTGTTTGTCAGCGTCGAGAAGCATAGCGTATTCTTCGCCTGTTACATAAGGTCCATTATACACTGTTGTGTCTACCGGTTCAGGTGTTACCGATGAAACCATCTGGTAGGCTATTGGATCTTTACTGCTGAGCAAGTTTAGGGCTTGGCTTATTATTTTGTTTGTGCTCTGAATTGCGTTCTTTTGAGCTTCGAGAGATGTGTTCAGTGTCTCCAGAGTTGGCTTTACCACCTTCAGGTTGAATATGCTTATCAACACTAGGGATGCTAGCAACACTAAGGATAAAATCAGCGAGAATATTATTAACTCCATCAGTTACTTCTTTCATTAGGTTTGGTAGTTCTTCAATTTTGTGGTTTTGTTCAACGATCAGATCGTTTAGGTCTTTAACTACACTAGCATGTGCTTCGCCTTTAACGTAGCCGGCAAACAAAGCTAGTTCTTCTAGACACTTTACACAGATGAAACCGCCCATGTCTGATTCTGGGATGGTTGGGCTTACGATGTATAGGTTTTCGTTTGTGTTACATCTCTGGCAGTTGCTGTATGGCAGTCTGGTTACTTCATGAAAAAATGTCATTTTATCCTTCTAACTCTCTTGTAGTTGATGTTCCTCGCCAGCTTGGACCCCATTCGTCGGAGTCGTCTATACCAGTATATTCGTGTGCAGGGTTAAATATACCACTAAATGTTTCATGGAAATACTGGGTGTCAGCTTGGACTTCATATTTTGTTGGTGCTAGGTCGCTCATAAATGTCATCGCATACTTGAGGGCGTCATAGCAGTGGTTGTCTTTGTCTCTGATGTCTTCAAGTTTGTTGTTTTGTTCAGCGATCTTTGGGCTAGCCCATTTCTTCCAGCGTAGCTTAGGTAGCTCAGCTATTAGGTGTGGGCAGTCATCTGTGATCATTAGATGAGGTCTCTTAGATTTTTTATTCAATTTTAGGTATTGCCTGATACGTTCTAATCCTATACGACGATCTGTTGGAATCATGTCTACGGTAATATATATTCCGTATTTCTGGTATTCCTGCTGTACGGATGTTCCCGTTTGTTCTTTAGTTTGCTTGATAGCTGGGTCACCTGTGGTTAACCACACTTTGCAACCGTATTCTCTTTCGATGTCACGGGTTATGTGGTTAACTATGGTGGCGTGTTCTTCTACGGTCAGTTTGGCTTTGTAGTGTTCCCTGAATACCGTGACGTTATTGTGTTCGTCGATGGCAAGCCACAGCCATACTGTTGGGTTGGTGTAACCAGAGTCCATTGTCCTGATGATGCGATGCTCTGATGTGGGCGTAAATACACCCTTCGGGATGCAATGTGTCGGTGGCGTAAAGTCAGGGAATACTGCCCCTCCAAGATGCACGTATTGACCTTTGGATCGGATTGCTCGTTCTTCTTCTGGGAGCATTTCAAGGAACCGGTTGATGGCGTCGGTGCTGAGTGATGGGTTGTAGAAGATTTCAGCTTCAACGATACCAATATTTTTTTTACCTTCTTTGGCAGGCATATAGATTTCATCGTAAATCCATTCCATTCCTTGTACTGGAGTTTGACTCATCCACCAAACACCGGCAGTGTCTACTAGACGTGCTAAACATTCACGGAATACGGTTTGTGGGCATTCCTCGTCAAAGTGTACAAAATGTCTAGATGATCCAGCGAACTTGTCTAGGTCTTGATCTTGTGACATGAACTCGACAAAACTGCCGTTGTTTAGCGTTAGGACGTGGCGTTCTCTAGAGTAGCTTTGTTCCCATGATCCGTTGATTAGATAGGTTTTTGGTAGCCACTGTTTGTATAGTGGCAAAATGATTTTGTCTACACCGTTTAGGAAGTCGACGGCTACAACTCTGCCTCGGATGGGCTCTTCTGGTGTTTTGCGATATGGATGCGTATGGGTGAGCCACCATATAGCTTCGATTGTTGAGCCAAGTGATTTACCAGATCGGTTTCCTCCGATATATAGTCGATCAGGATTTTTATCTTTGTGGAAGAGTTGCTGTTTTGGACTAGGTACGTAGTCGTATAGATTCGGCTGGTGTGCGGCTTCTTGGAGCCCTTCACCCAACCTACGTAACGCTTCAGAAAAATCAATGTCGTCTCTAGCCATGTATCAAGTTTAACAGGTCGTTTAAAGTTAAACGAAGGAGGGTTGTATCTTTTACGTCTAGACATAGCTTTAGCCTAGCAATATCTTCTAGCTTTACGTAAGCCCACCATTCGCCAGCTCTAGGGTAACCTACGCCAGTTCGCTGTGTCACTAGGAAACCAAACGTTGCTGAGGCGTTTATGCGTTCTGTTTGAGCTTCTTGAAACCATTTTTTGATTTGCTCGTAGGATGCTTCTTTGGCTGCTTTGCCGCCTTTAACTTCAAATACTATTAGTCCTCGTTGTGATCTGAGCCAGACATCGCCTTCGTCTGCTGAGCCTTTGAGGACGTTTCGGTGAGCTTCGAGTGGTGTGTAGCCGTGTTCGAGGATAGCGTTTTTGACGGCTGTTTCGGCTCGTGTGCCGATGTCTTTTTGTTTACTCATATGTCTCCTTATAGTTTATACTAGCAGTATGCCTTTATTTGATCCTTCTAGTGTGCCCTCTGCTGATGAGGTTAACAAAGTTCACACTAACTCTGACGTAGATAAGAGTAGGCTATCACAGCATCATACGCTTGGTACGTCGGCTACTCAGGCTAGTCCGGGTAACCATAACCATGATGGTATTAGTTCGGTCAAAATTAAAACAACAGATCTTGAAGGAACCATTCCGGGTGCTTTACCTGCTGGTGGATTGGCTGATCAAGTTTTAACTAAAATTGATGGCACTGACTATAACGTGGAGTGGTCTGACGCTACAGCCATAACCACTACAGCTAATTTAATTAAGCATTATGTTAAAAACGATTCTGGTACGACACTAGCTAAAGGAACTGTTGTTTATGTTTCTGGAGCTAACGGAACGAACATCCTTGTTAAACCTGCTTTAGCTACTAGCGATGCTACAACCGCTACAACTATAGGATTTTTGCAGCAAACTTTAACAAACAATCAGCATGGATATGTTGTTTCTGAAGGTCTACTCACTGGTTTAAACACTTCTGCCGCTAATGCAGGCGACCCTATGTGGCTTTCTGGTACTACTGCCGGCACAGTAATATATGGGTTAGCTAACGAACCTCACGCTCCAGTTCACATAGTTTACTTAGGTACCGTAACTAGATCTAACCCTAACAACGGCGAGATTTTTATTAAAGTAAATAATGGTTGGGAGTTGCAGGAAC
>Ga0181356_1000720_pt1 | contig 14396 bp, 14 predicted proteins | sample Fa13VDMM110SN_FD_130104 | JGI IMG/M metagenome (GOLD analysis project Ga0181356, IMG submission 130104) | Freshwater viral communities from Lake Michigan, USA - Fa13.VD.MM110.S.N | ecosystem: Environmental > Aquatic > Freshwater > Lake | place: USA: Michigan | collected 2013-09-24 | reverse complement strand
GGACTTGAAGCTGTGGAAACAGCACAAGGTTGGCGAGATTCAGACTCGCCCACTTTAAAAGTAGGCGGTAAAGCTGGTAAGGTAAAACACCCATTTAAATTATACTCTTTGAGAAAAGAGTATGAATTAGATAATATCGACAAAGAGTATGATATTATTACTCCTAAAATTGATGGAGCTAATCTATCTCTTATTTATAAGCACGGTAAGCTTAAACTTGCATTAACCCGTGGAGATGGTGAGATGGGAGAAAATGTTACTCATCTTGCACTAGAGATAGTTAATATCCCTAAGAAGATCGATACCGAAGTAGCTTTACTAGTAGTAAATGGTGAATGTCTTACAGATAAGCCTGTAGATAATTATAGAAACTACGTTAGTGGAGCTTTAGGACTAAAGTCAGCTACAGAATTTAAAGAAAGAGAGATCATATTTGTAGCTCATGACTCTCTAGGCTATGAGATGAACTATACTACTCGTATGTCTATTCTTACTAATATGGGTTTCTTTACTGTACTAGACAAAAAAGCTAAGGATTATCCTCAAGATGGTTTAGTATATCGTATTAATGATTATAAAAAATGCGTTAAACTCGGCTATACATCTAAATATCCTAGATTTGCTGTAGCTCTTAAGCAACGTGAATCAGAAACAGCTTTTACTACCCTACAAGATGTAGTATGGGTAATAGGTAGAACTGGCACAGTTAATCCTACAGGTATCATAACACCGGTAGTAATTGACGATGCTACTATCTCAAGAGTAACCTTACATAATATTAGTATTATTGAACAGCATAATCTAGGCTTGGGAGATACTATTGAAATCGAAAGAGCTGGCGGAGTTATACCCAAGTTCCTTCGTGTAAAAGAACATTCTAAACACGGTATAAAGATTACACAAAGTCACGCAGAAAGTAGTGTAGGCACCAAGACAAAGAGAGATGGTCCTAGACTATTGGTAAGTGATAAGGCTATTGTTAATACAACAAAAGTTTTAGAACATTTTATTAAAACTATTGATATTAAAGGATTAGGCCCAGCTAACATTAAGAAGATGGGCTTAACACACCCAGTTGATATATTTGCTAATAACAACTGGGATAAGTTAGGTGCTATTGGACCTAATATTGAGGCTGAGATAGAAAGAGCTAAGACTAAGCCATATGAGTTAGTGCTAGCTTCTCTAGGTATAAATGGTGTAGGTAGAACAGCTTCTAAGCTGATTATCAATAAAATACCTAACTTCAAAAGATTAAGAGACGTAGCCACTGTAGATATTAAAGGTATTGGACCTTCTACAATAGACTCTATTCTATCCTGGCTTGATGAAAATGAGGATTGGGTACTTACACTACCTCTCAAACTGGAACAAAATGTGACAGTAGAAGATATTGTAGGTAACGGTTCTCGTAAGATATGTATTACAGGAAAAACAGATATTACTAGAGGCGAGTTAACTTCTATCCTAGAGACTAAAGGGTTTAAGGTAACATCTACAGTAACTAAAGATTGTTATGCTTTACTTACTGCTGGAGATACTTCGTCCTCTAAATATAAAAAAGCAATTGATCTAGGCGTTAAGATTGTAGATTACTGGTCAAGTAAAAAAGAAGTCCTAGTCGGTGATTTTTAATAGATTTAAAACTGACCAACTAGCTGCTTACCTTCAATTTATAGTTGCTTCAGATAAAGTTTTTATGTAATATATAAATATAGCCAAAAGAGAGATTAATAACTCTTTTGTTTAATTTAAAAACCAACCAACCCAATGATCAATGAAAGGATCACACACATGGCTAAATTTGAATACACAGACGAAATGGTAGCTCGTCTGCAAGACGTTGCTTCTGCAGGACTTACCGAAGATGCTATTGAAGCTCTAATGGAAGAGCTAGACTTTCCACGTCGTTCAGTAACCGCAAAATTGCGTAAACTAGGCTACGAAGTTCCTAAGAAGCCAGGCGCAGCTCCTGTATTTTCTGCTGAAGAAACTACTGCTCTATCTGTATTCTTGAGTACAAACTCAGGTACTTGGACCGCAGAAGAAATTGCTGAGCAATTTGCTGGTGGACAATTCACAGCTCGTCAAATTAATGGTAAAGCTCTTTCACTAGAAATGACTGCACACATTAAGCCAGCTGAGAAAAAAGTAACTCCTCGCACCTATTCTGAAGCAGACGAAGCTAAAATCCAGTCAATGGTTGATAGCGGTGCATATCTAGAAGATATTGCTGATGCTGTAGGTCGTTCTGTAAACTCTATTCGTGGTAAGTTGCTGTCTATGGGAGTTAAAGCTCCACAGCGCGATAAAAAAGATGCTAAAGCAGATCCATATGCTGGTATCGAAGATATGTTGGATCAAACTGTTGAAGAAATTGCAACATCATTTGATAAAACAGTTCGCGGTGTTAAGACTGTACTGACTCGTCGTGGCCTAAGCTGCGCTGATTACACCCCAAAAGCTGCTGACGCATAATAGCTATTGACATAAGTCAATTATATTAGTAGACTAGGACAGTGAAAAATTTTCACTGTCCTTTTTTATATAGCGTAAGTAGTAATGAAACCTCAAGCATATACAGAATTCCAACCATTAAAGCAAGTAGTAGTAGGCAGATCTTGGAATTCTAAATCTGTAGCAAACTTACCTTATATTTCAAACAATAATAAGAGGCTACTAACTCATCTATTAGATGAGACTGAAGAAGATTATCAAAAGTTAATAAACGTAGTAGAAACTTATGGAGCTAAAGTATTTAGACCTGACTACGGTAAGGCGGACAGCATTTATGATTACCCATCTTTAATGACTCCTAGAGACTGGTCTATAGTATTTGATAATGATCTGATAATTGGTAGTATAGGTAAAGCTACTAGTAGATGGTTTGCAGAAGGAGTAAAAGAGCATGCAGAGTATTTTAAAAGACCAAAAGAATTAATAGGATTTAATCCTGCTAGTATAATTAGGTTAGGCAAAGATATTATAGTAGATGTACAAAAAAATTCTAACTCACAAGCTATAGTTGACTATATTAAAAAAATCTATGAACCTTTAGGCTATACTATTCATGGCGGTAAGACTTTTAATGCTAAATTTAAAAATCCTATGTCTCATGGAGATGCTGTATTTGCAATTTTAAAACCTGGGGTAATACTAACTACAGATTCAAATCATATGGTTAAAGATTCCTTATTTACTAATTGGGATATACATGTTATAGAAATAGATAAAATTCATGAAAGAGGTTGGAGTACCTTTAAACTTAACCATACACGACGTGACGGTACAAAAATTATAAATCTAAATGATGGAAGAATACATGAGTGGGCTACTAGTTTTGACTTTGAAAATCCTAAATTTAATAATGAAGAGTTTGATATATTTATAAATACTTGGTTTAATCAGTGGTTAGGATATTCAAATGAGTCTGTTTTTGACTTAAACTGTCTAGTACTAGATGAATCTCACGTATTATTTACTAATTATAATAAAGGTGTATGGGATTTTTGTAAAAAACATAATATAGAGCCTATAATATGTAACTTTAGACATAGATTTTTTTGGGATGGAGGGTTACATTGTATAACATTAGATATAGAAAGAGAGGGTAGTTGTGAACGATATTTATGATAATCACGTAAACAATTGGATTAAAAAGGTGTCTGCACCAGTAGATAATTATAAGATTTGCCCTTTTGCCAGTAAAGCTAGGTATACTATAGAAAAAGGTAATAAGTCTGAGCTATACTCAGCTATTAAACAAAATATAGATAATACAGACTTAATAGTTTTTATATATGAAGAGTATATAGATGTAGACAGCGCTAAAGAACTAGAAGTATATGCAAATAGTAATTCTGAACATATAGTGATGTTAGATCATCCACAAGACCCAGGTTTTATAGGGGATCTTAACACGGGTAATGGTAAGTATATTATATTTTTAATACAGAATAGAGCTAGCTTATTAGCTGCAAGATACACATTATTTAAGACTAATTATTATGATAAATGGTCAGAAGAGTATTATAAAAGAATAGTGATAAATAGTGAAAAGTGTTATAAAAGAATAGTGATAAATAGTGAAAAGTGACTTTAGATTAGAAGATTTCTCAGATGAATCATTAGATTCTATATTATGTTTAACTATAGAAGGTAAAACAAAATATTTTCAAGCAATGGCAAAAAGCTATTATCCAAAAGTAGATGAAAATACTGATCAGTTTGTAGAGCTAGTAGAAAGTTATATAAGTAGTTTTTACTTAGAAAAATTATATAGAAGTAATAGGTTTTTTAATGAAAAATTTATACCTGTATATACAAATACCGGTTTAATTAGAGAAGTAGTGTCAGAATTGTTTTTTGTAGACGATACCCTCATTGTTCATTAATATTCAGATTGCAATCCTACTCATATCATGTTATATTATAAATAACTAAATAGGAGTAGACCATGGCCAAAGCCCCTGAGATAACAGAAGCTAAGATTCGTCAAGTACTTTGGATGATTAAAACAGGCAAAACTAAGAAAGCTTGTTGTGAGCACCTAGGTATCGCTTACAATACTAAAAAGTTAGATACCATTATTGAAGACTTTCATAAAGGTATTGAGAGAGAAGCTGAGCTTAAAAAAGCTGCTCGTAATAAGATTTTTACTGATAAAGAAAAACAAGCTATAGCTGCAAGCTACCTAAATGGTGAAGCTCAGTCTAACATTGCTAAGGCATATTTTGTATCTCCCCAAAAAATTAAAAATATTATCATGGAACTTAATGTTCCTATTAGGGGTAGAGGTAAGAATTCAGAAGCAAAAGTAGATCATATTGTACAAGATCTAGAAGTAAAATTTACAAAAGGTGAAAAAGTATTCTTAGCTAGTCACAACTGTTTTGGTATTATTGATCAGGTATATGATGAAGATATGCTAGAACACCTAGAGTCTGGTAGACAGAGGTATGTTGAAATGTATGCTTTTAAACCTGGCCCTAAGAATAAGTGGGATGAGCCTAAAGAAGGTATTCACTACGAGATTTATTGGCAGTTTGAAGATGGTTCAGAAATGAAACTAAACGCTGTACAAACACTTAGAAATAGAATTAATAAAAATATTGAAGAAACCGGTAGAGAATACTATCGAGTGTGGCGCGATGACGAAGCTAAAGCTTTTTATTATATTAATCGTGATCAACTATACCCAGTTAAGGCAGCCTAATGGCAATTGATTTACAAAAACTAACTCTGCGTCGTCTATTAGATACGCAGAGTAACGCTCTATATTCTAAATTGCTGAATCAGTATTTTACTGGTACTAATAGCATGCTGTTTGATAAGATAAAGTCTTTTTATAAGGCTAATACTAGACTACCTTCGGTAGCTGAGATTATTAGTATTCGTAAGGATCAAGGATTACAAGAGTATATTGAAAATCAAATATGTGCAGAAGAAAATATTAATGAGCAGATTCAGGATGAATTTCTACTCGCACAGCTACAAGACTACTATATCAGAGATGAAACTATCAATTTTATTGATAAGCTAATTGATGGGCTAGAAGATTTAGAAAAAGTAGAAATTGTAGATAAGTTTCAAAATCACTTATTACATATGAATCAAGCAATACCTCACGATGATGAGTTATATGATGTTGCAGAACTTGATTTCTTTCCAGACGAGAATGACTTTAAAATTTATCCTTCAGGGCTGTCTGCTGAGTTTGATGCTGTTAATGGTGGTTTTGCTACTCAAGAACTAATCTTGCTAGGCGGTCGTAGAGGTTCTGGTAAATCTATCATCTCTCTGAATTTAGCTATTAATAGATTCTTAGAAGGTAATACTGTAGCTTTCTTTACTATTGAGATGCGTTATAAAGAAGTATATGACCGAGTATTATCTATCATGTCAGGAGTTCCTTTTCTTGACATATTTAGAAATCAACTTACAGCTAGTCAGCGTGTACAAATTGCTAAAGCCAAATTTGAGAAGATGTATAAACCATCTGATAGCGTAAACATGCTGTTAAAAGAGCTTGAAGATAATAAAGATTTTAAAACCTTTGATAAACGTATTAAGATTATTAAGCCGGAGTTAACAGATCATAGGCTATTTATGATTGATGATGAGTCGCTTACTCTTAATCGTATTGACCACTATTGTAATATGTTTTCTTCTAAATATCCTAACTTTAATATGACAGTAGTTGACTATATCAACATTATTAAGCACGAAGATCAAAAAGACTGGAAAACACAGATTACTATTGCAGATAATCTAAAATCTCTAGCTAGAAAATATGATGTAACTATGATATCTCCTTATCAAATTGATGCTTCTGGTGAAGCTAGGTTTGCAAAAGGTATTCTAGACTCTGCAGATAGAAGCTTTAACTTCTTTCCACCAGCAGAGGGAGAAGATAGAGGATTGGATAGTAAAATTACTATTCACACTACTAAGATTCGTAATGGTAAAGCCATGAGTTTTGATGTAGCTATGGATTGGACTTGCGTTAAGATTAACCCTAACTCTACAGCAGTGATTAATGAGCGACCTCATGCAGGAGTTAAATTTGGATCAGATAATGAAAAGCAAGGACCAAAAGACATATGAACTTAGTTGATCTTCTAGAAAAAAGAGGAATAGAGTATCGTAAAACTAATAATCCTAGTGAGATTTTAATATCTTGTACTAGCGGTCAACATGTAGATAAAAGTCCTAGTCTTTCTTTTAATCTAGAAAAAGAAATGTTTCACTGTTGGAGCTGTGGATTTGGTGGTGGTACTACTAAATTCTTGGCTTCTATAGGTGAAACTGTAATCTTAGACTTTGATAGTAAGCATCCGTATATGCTTAAAAAACTAAAACAAAAATTAGAAGCCAAGATGGAGCTAAACACTGTTCAGCTACCTGATGATAGGCAGATTTTTGTAGAAGAATTTAAAGGTATTGATATAAAAGTTCTAAAAGAGTTTAATACTTTTACTACTTCTAAGATGGGGTTATTAGATTATGTTTGCATACCGGTATATCAATTTGGTAAGATAAAGTTTATAGAAGGTAGATCTATTAAAAATCTAGCTAATCAATCTAAATACAACAGACAGCCAAAAAATGCAGTAGTATCAGATTGCTTATTTCCTATTGATAAGATAAAGAATACAAACTATGTAATCCTAGTAGAAGGTATTTTTGATATGTTAAATATGTGGCAATTAGGATACACTAATACACTATGTATATTTGGCGCTAGTAACTTCAGTAAGAAAAAACTAGAAATGATTGATAGGCTAGGAGTTACAAGGGTAGATATTATGATGGACCCTGATAATGCTGGACAGATGGCAGCTACTAAAATAGCTAACGCACTAGATACAAAAAACATATTTTCCAGAATTATTAAACTACCAGACGGCGTAGACCCAGGCGAATTAACACAGAGACAAGCGGAGAATTGCTTAAGATGACAGACATTTGTTTTGTATTTCCAAGCGCTGCAGAGCGTGATGCTAAGAAAATTATTGATAAATACTTGAAAAATGTAGAGTATGACGTAAAGTTTCTAAGCTCAGGCACTAAAGAAAAAATCCTAAAAAAAGACGTTGATCTAGAATTAAAAGAACTAGATGCATATAAGATTATCTGCCCTATTGGAGCAGACGCTCTAAAGTACGCAGCAGGTATGACAGGTATTCAAAAATATAATGGTATGTTTGTAGAGAAGAAATATCTTCCTATTATGCACCCTAATATCTGTATTATTAAACCTCAACTAGAAGATGATATTAAACGCGCTTTTGCACAGATTCCTAAGATTTTATCTGGTGAAGACTTTGGCAAGATAGCTGAGAAAGACTATTGCTTTATTGAAACCGAAGATCAGTTCAATAAGTATAAGGCTCAGATTGAAGCAGCTAATCCTATTGTAGCAGATATCGAGACTACTAGCGTATCACCTTTTACAGGAGTTATTCTAGGTATTGCTATCTCTACTAAGGAACATCAAGGTCTGTATATATCTGCAGACTTAGTGCAAAAGCATAAGCAGTGGTTTCACGATATATTTAAAAGTAAAAAAGTTATATTTCATAATGCCAAGTTTGATATGGGTTATATGGAATATGAGTATGGTTTTGAATTTCCTGATTATGAAGATACTATGTTGTTACATTACTGCTTAGAAGAAGCTGTAGGTACTCACGGCCTAAAGCCGCTAGCACTGCGTTTTACAGATCTAGGTGACTACGATAAAGAACTAGATGAATATAAAAAGACATGGGCTCGCCAGAATAAAGTTAAGCTAGCTGACTTTAACTATGGAATGCTTCCAAGTGACATTCTTGGTCCATACGCCTGTAAAGACGGTGATGCTACTTTCCAACTTTATAATAAGTTTAAACCTATAGTAGAAAAAAGTGCAGAATTTACTAAATTGTATAGAGAGATTCTATTACCTGGTACGTATACTCTTAAAAAGCTAGAAAGAAATGGTGGACCTGTAGACGTAGAGTTTGTAGATTGGCTTTCTAATCAGTATAAAATTGACGTTGAAGAATGCTTAGAAGAAATTAGCTGTAATGAAGCAGTGCTACGCTTTGAGCGTATTCATCAAAAAAGCTTTAATCCTAACTCTACAGCACAATTACGTGAGCTGTTCTTTAATATTCTAAATATTAAACCAACTAAGAAAACAGAAACAGGCGCTTGGTCTGTAGATAAAGAAGTTCTAAAAGAAATGGGGCATCCCCTATCTGAAGCTGTACTTGAGCTTAGAGAGAAATCTAAGATGGCAGGTACTTATATTTTAAATATTAAGAATGGAGTAGATTTCGATGGCAGGCTTCGTAGTGGTTTTAATATTCACGGCACTACTAGTGGGCGTTTATCAAGCAGTGGCAACCTTAACTATCAGAATATTCCAAGAGACAACAAAGACATCAAGAAACTATTTCGAGCAAGACCAGGATATAGAATAGTTCAATGTGACTTAGGTACTGCCGAAGTATATTATGCAGCTGTTCTAGCTGGCGATAAGTTTCTGATGCAAGCGTTTATTGACAAACTTGACTTTCACTCATATGTAGCAAAACAGATGTTTAATCTTACTTGTGAAGTTCATGAAGTTAAAAAGCTGTTTCCAAACGAGCGTCAGTGGGCTAAAGCTATTACATTCGGTATTATGTATCAAGCTGGACCCGCTAAAATTGCTGAAACCGTTAATAAGGACGCCAAAGAAGATGAAGGTATTACGGTGTCTCAAGCTAAACAGTTTATTGCTAAGTACTTTAATGAGGCTAAAGCTCTAAAGAAGTTTATTGATGGCTCTAACTCACAGATTGAAAATCATGCATTCATCTATGCTTTCTTTGGTCGTAAGCGTCGCCTACCAGAAGCAAAGTCGCCTAATCAAGGAGTAGCAAAGCACGCTATTCGTTCAGGTGTTAACTTTTTAGTTCAATCAGTGGCTTCTGATATTAACATTCTAGGAGTTATCGATTTAGTTAAGTGGATCGAGGCTAATAATTATGATGATGCTATCAAGCCTTTTACTGTAGTTCATGACTCTATTGTATCTGAAGTACGTGAAGATCTAGTAGATGAATACGTAAAAAATGCTAAAGAATGTATTCAAAGAGATAGAGGGTTGTCTATTCCAGGATGCCCTATTAAAGTAGATTTTGAAGTAGGCCCTAGCTGGGGCGAACTAGAAGACTATAAATGAATCCAGATATTCATGCTAACTTTAAAAGACGTTCAGAGTATATGCATGATATACAGTACATTAATAATATACCTTTATTTAACTGGTTAGAAATAAACTTATCTGAGCTATGTAATAGAACTTGTGTATTCTGCCCAAGGGTATCAGAAGATATATACCCTAATCAGAATATACATATGCCTATAAACTTATTAGATAATCTAGCTGATCAACTAAACAGAATAAATTATAAAGGTACTATAAACCTATCTGGATATTCTGAGCCCATGCTATATAAATATATACTTATGGGTATAGAGAAATTAAAATCTTTTAGAGTAGAATTAGTAACAAACGGAGATAAGGTAACTTCAAAGTTAATAAATGACCTTTTTTCGGCAGGGTTAAATCACTTACTAATAAGTATGTATGATGGGCCTAGTCAAGTTGATTATTTTAATAAACTAATAAAAGAATCTAATATAGATCCTAGTAAGGTTACTCTAAGGAGTAGATGGCTTACAGAAAAAGATGATTATGGGTTATTACTAACAAATAGAGCTGGAGCTATTAAAACTAACAAAGTAGCCGATATAAGTAAGCCTTGTAATTATACTGCGTATTCTATGATGCTAGATTGGAATGGGGACATATTACTATGTACTAATGACTGGTCTAAAAAAGTAAGATTTGGAAATATAAATAACCAAAATATATATGATATATGGAAAAGTTCCTATCTTAATAAAGTTAGAACAAAGTTAATTAATGGAGATAGAAATATGTCTCCATGTAATGTGTGTACAGCAGATGGCACTTTATTGGGCGGAGATTATGTAGATGTGTGGAATAAACTATAATTTTAGCGCTCACGGACACACTTTTAATAAAGGTAAGGGTATTTACCTATTTGATGATAAAGGTAATAAATATTATGATTTAAGTATGGGATCTGGTGTTCACATATTAGGTCATTCAAATAAAAAAATAGTAAAAGCTATCACTAAACAAGCTACTAATCTTATAGTAAGCCAAAAGAACAATAAAAATAATAAGATACTAACTGATCTTATAGATAAACATACACCGACTCATATTAATAATTATGTATTTTCTAACTCAGGCTCAGAAGCTGTTCAAAGAGCTGTGCGATTAGCTAGGGCATCTACAGGTAAAATGACCATAGCGTCTTTATATACAGGGTGGCACGGAGTCAGTGATATTACTTTATATAAAGGTACAGGGGTAGACAGTACTTATAAATTAAGTCTTCCAAATATAGAGCATGCTGTAGACTATATACATAAATATCATGATGAAATTGCTGCTTTTATAGTTGAACCAATACAGCAGACTAATCCAATTTATAAATCAAGCTTATTGAAAAATATTGAACAAGTATGCAAAGAATACAATACTGTGTTAATATTTGATGAGATTATTACTGGATTCAGATATACCATTAAAGGAATAACTCCTTCAATAGCAGTCAAACCAGATATTATAGTTTATGGCAAAGTTGTTGGGGGAGGTCTTCCTATAGGCATTACGGCATTTACTGATAAAATCGCTAATACTACCTTTTTAGATGATACAAAAGACATATGGACTGGGGGCACATTCTCTCTTAATCCTCTTACCTCTAGTGCTGCTATAGCCTTAGTAAAACAACTTGAATATAGCGATTATGATCATTTAGATTGCTTAGGAGTATACTTTAGGAATATGTTACGCGCAGCTAATATAGAATGTGTAGGTACGGGTAGTGTATCTAGAATATTAGGAATAGAAAATAAAGATAAGTTTATAGCCCTACTATTTAAAGATAAAATCTTATATCCCACTAACGGTTTACTTTTTACTAGTTTTAAACACTCATTTTATGATATGTATATAATAGCTAACAAAATAATTAAAGCGTATAGACAACTTAATGAGTAAGTTTGATAATATTAATTATCCATTTTTTGGTTTAATAAAAAAACCTTATGAAACTATATACTCTTTAGATAAGATCTATATAAGAAAATATAAAGATAGTCATTTAGAAACTGTAGATGATAAAAATATATCTGGTGATTACTTTTCTAGACTGCTAAAGTTAGATAATAGACTAAAGTTTGACTATACTTGTAGAAACTTACAAGATATAATTATAAGTAACGTTAAGTGGGGTATTGACTGTAAGGCTATACCTTACGATTTATCTACTCAAGAATCAGTATCAGCAGATAAAAGAAAAATAACTAGAATTAAAGATAACTTAGTATGGTTAAAAAATATTTCTTATCCATTTACCCTAAATACTAAAGAATCAGTTAACGTAGTTGATGAATTATATGCTAGTATAGTTAAAGTAAATAATGAGTGGTATATTAGAGAATTTACTTACGAAAAAGAACTGAAAAGAGCAACAGTATTAATATGAAAAAAGCAAAAGTAAAGCAAATAGAAATATCAGATAGGCTATACATTAAAAAAGAAGATGTATATGATCACGATCTTCTTATTTCTTTATTTACATATGATAATGGTGATGAATTTTTATCTACTATTAAAGAATCAGACACTCACTATATAGTACCAGCTAATGGGTACTATAAGCTAGAGTGGGATACTGTAATAGATAATAGAACATTTGAGACTACCAATGCTGATTTAACTTTTTCTGGTACATTACGTCCTGAGCAAAAAGACGTGGTAGACGAATTCTTTTCTAGAGGTAGAGCTAGAAGTGGAATACTTCAAGCTCCGTGTGGATGGGGTAAAACGTTTACTGGATGCGAGATTATTTCTAGAAATAAAACTAAAACATTAGTTATGGTACATACCAAATTACTTTTTAGACAGTGGATAGAAGAATTAGAAAAGCAAATACCTACTGCTAAGATCGGTAAAATAGGTGATGGACTACTTGATGTACAAGATGTAACTGTAGGTATATACAAAAGTGTATATAATAATATAGATAGTCTAAAAAATAGTTTTTCTATGATACTAGTAGACGAAGCTCATTTATGCCCTGCAGATATGTTTTCTACTGCTCTTAACGGTCTTAACGCTAAGATAAAAATAGGAATTAGCGCCACACCAAAAAGAAAAGACGGTAAACATGTATATTTATCTGATTATTTCTCTACTTTTATGGTACATGCAAAAGACCCTAGACAGCATGATAACCCTGCAGTACACATAAGAAGAACAGACTTTAAATTTAATGTGATAGACCCTCAAAGAGACTGGTCAAGACAATTAAATAAACTATGTGCTAATAAAGATTATCTAAAGTTTATAGCTAATGTAGCTAAAACACATATTAAAGCTGGTAGGTGTCCTCTTATACTTGGAGAGAGAATACAGATGCTAAAAGATCTACAAGCACTAATACCAGAAAGTGTTTGTTTAATAGGAGAAACAGATGAATCAACTAGAACAGACGTTCTTTCGAACGTTGGAGGAAAGTACAAAGCCGTTTTATCAACTAAGCTTTTTGATGAAGGTATTTCTTGTCATAGGCTTGATACTCTTTATATAACTTGTCCTAGTAATAACCCAATAAAGCTAGAACAGCGTATAGGAAGAATTATTAGAGAACATCCAGAGGCTAATAAACCACTAGTAGAAGACTTTTGGCTAACTGGTGGAGTAGTAGCTAGACAGCAACAAAAAAGATTAGAATGGTATAAGCAGCGCGGATATGACATTCTGTAATAAATTTACTATACTGTCAGCAGATGAAGCATACTCACTGTATACATTTATTAAAGATACTGACGGAGATATTTTAGAGCTAGGCAGATTCTATGGCGGATCGACTAAAGTTATACTAGAAGCTATAAAAGAAACAGATAGAGTATTAATTAGTGTAGACATGGTAGCTAGACCTCTATTAGCTTTTGATGCAAAAGATAAATACCTGTGTAATAACTTAATAGCTATTACCGCAGATTCAACTAAAATTAAATACAATAGAGTATTTAGAACAGTATTTGTAGATACTAATCACTCTGCTGATGCCGTTATAAGTGATATAAAAAATTGTTGGAATAATGTAGATAAGTACTTTATATTTCACGACTATATTACAAGTACTAGCATGCTAGATGGAGTAAAGATAGTAGTAGATAAATTAGTTAGCAATAAAATATTAAATAAAATTAAAGTAGTTAATACTTTGTGCATTACAGAAAAGAATGATAGTGACTACCTACTTTAATTGGGCAGAATTAGTATCAGTAGGAAGAAGCGATCCTGCTGCTATTATTATCTTGGCATATGCTCAAACTAATGTGTATAATGAGTCATATGCTAAAAATCTTCTTAATAAGTTGAATATTAACCATATACCCCCGTTCTTATTTCACTCTAAGACATTTACTCAATATAAGAGTAATTTAGTATGTAACTACAGAACTAGAGAGATACAGAGCTACTTTAAAAACACTAGTTTCTTATTTACAAATGTAAGTGCTAGACAGAAGATGTTATATTTACGGGCGTTGTCTATGCGAAGAATAAACGAAGAAGTAGATTATATACCTAGAAACTACTTTAATAAAGTAGCATATAATCCATTTTTAGAATTAGATGAAAATAATATATATTTTCCACTAGAATCCTCGGTTTCGAGGAAATCCTAAACTCAAGAACTATAGTTCACAAAAAGGAATATACAAATGGTCTCATGGGACAAAGCTAAAGG
>Ga0181356_1000719_pt1 | contig 14411 bp, 17 predicted proteins | sample Fa13VDMM110SN_FD_130104 | JGI IMG/M metagenome (GOLD analysis project Ga0181356, IMG submission 130104) | Freshwater viral communities from Lake Michigan, USA - Fa13.VD.MM110.S.N | ecosystem: Environmental > Aquatic > Freshwater > Lake | place: USA: Michigan | collected 2013-09-24 | reverse complement strand
TAAAGACGAATTCCACTGTGTTACATAACCAGGTGAAAAAGTAGCCCATGTGCCACTGATAACATCACCTACTTTAAGACCAGCCAAATATCTATCACCGTTGTTAACAGAACCAGGGTTTGAATATCTAACTTCAATGACAGAATCAATCCATTCTGCGCCACTTCCACCAGATCCACTAAATTCAACCCAGTTGGTGTTATCCATAATATTAGTAGAAGAATATCCATATCTTAGTTGATATGTCTTATCTTGATTTGTTACATAACACATCATACCCCATTCTCTACGTTCAAAAATTATTGAATTTCTATCCGTAGTAGAGGATGCTGTGTGTAAACCACCCATTATTTCAGAAGCGTAAGCGGTTGATATCGGGTCTAACGTGTCGTTAGGTCTAATCGCAGCAGATACTAATATTCCTGTATTTTGAGACATCTATTTCTTCTTTTTATTTTATTTCTATATTCAAAGGTGAATTTTGTATAGTATTACTCACCCAAACTTCATAGTTTGTAGTAAAACCATATTGATTAGTTAATGGGGAAGCAGTTCTTACTCTTGTAAAAGCAGTACTAAAAAATCCATTCACATAAAATCTTGGTAAAGTAGCATTATTAACTGAACTAGGCCAAGCAAAAATCAAATGATTACCAGCCCCATCAATATCATTATAAATATAATTTTTAGTTGTAGATAGTTTGTATCCAGGTGAGACACCAGCGCCAGATAAGCTATAAATAAGTGAATCATTGCATAAAGTAGCAACTAATGAGGCCGAACCTGGGCTAAAAGTTAAATTTGTATTACCAATAGAACTCAAATTAATTCTACCCCAATAAATCGAATTCATCCATGTAATAGACGAAGTGGCAATAACAGTAGACGGTTTATTATCAACAACAGTCATAATAAAAGTATAGTCTTCAGAAACACTAGATGTATTCCAACTATGAGTAGCACTGGTAATCTTAGTACCTGATGTATAAGCACCGGAAGGTATAAATCCTTGACCATCAACGTTAATCAATGTTATATTCTCAGTTGATGTATTTCTAGTAACAGACCAATTTAAAGTAACACTATTAGAAACTAAACCATTTAAGTCTCCATATTCACGTTGATATAAACCACCTGAAACGGATAAAGAAACACTCGGTAATAAATATGGATAAAGTAATTGTTGCCACATCTGTTGCATAGTCTGACTCGTAGAAAACGTAGTTCCTGCTGTAATCCCACCAACAGTTATAGTAGAAGGCTCAATATTCGTAAAAAAAGCTGAAGATGAAGCAGCAGATGCTGCTATTAAACTCACACCTTGAATCTGTTGCCAAAGAGAATAAACAGAATCACGTAAGTCTCCAGGAGTAATCTGATGTGTTGTATTATTTGGTATCAGGATTAACAACTCATCTAAAGTTGTATACTCGCTACTCAAAGTGATAGAAGAACTCGGACCAGAAACAGAGTAAGTGCCTACAAATGCCATTAAATTTAAAATATATTTTACATATATATTAAGTTGGTAAATTCTATTTATAGAATTAAATAGAATTAAACGAAAGGATAAGAAAAATTAAAGATCAAAAACAAAAAAATTAAAATATTTATAATAAGTATCATGATGTTTCATGATTTTATGTATTAACCCATATATAATGAGAATTTTCTTTGGACTCAAATTCCCAACTTTCACCTAAACAACCACTGATTAAATCAGCTGTTACTTTTTTAGTAAATTTATCTTCTAACTTATTCTCAAAAGTTTCTTTATTAATAAGACTTTCCAATTCTATTTCAAAAGTTCTTATTTCAATTTTCTTTTTAGAAATCTCATCAAATAAATATTCAATAAAATTATTTTTAATAACTTCAAACTCTTCTTCAGAATAAATTACAACTTGTTTTTTTTCACCTTCCCAGTCTTCTAATTTGAATTTATGCTTGTATGTATCAATAACATCTATAGAACTTAAATTTGTATCAAAATAATCCGCTAAAATCTTTTCTTGTTCCAATGTAGATTTATCAATTGCTTTATATAAACACTCTTGCATTGATTTAATTTTGAATTCCCCAGATTCAAAGTATTTAAATGTTTCAAAAGTAACAACACCATCAATCTCTTCGGATACTCTATCGTCTATTACATCATTTAATACCTGATTAGCACCTTTAACAGCATCAAGACCATTTTTCTTTAAAAATTTTTGAAATCTTTCACCATTTGGTTTAAGGTAAGTCCTTAGTTTAGAAGGTCTAATTTTATGACTTTCTACATACTCATCAACTAAACCATTAATAAGTTGATAATATTTATTTGCATCCTCCCTATTACTAATTGACATATTAATTTTTATATTTATTATCGAGATTAATTAAGTCAATAAAATCTTCACTTTCTTTTCCTCTTTCCAACTCTATGTCTTCTTTCCCATCATCATCTAATCTATCACCAACTGTTTCATACCATTCATCCTCACTAAGTTCTTCAATATCAGAAGACTTACAAAATTTACAATTATCAACTTCTTTATTAAACTCTTTGAAAAGAGCATTACATTCATCACAATGATAAAAAAGGGTTAAATCTGATTTAGAAGCCAATGGTAAAGTTTGACTAAAATCAAAAGTTTCAAAAGTTTTTATATATCTCATACATATTATATATTAAAAATTAATTTTCAATTTTATTTCAAATTTCAGAGTTAGACCTTTTAATATATAGAAATATGAATCTATCACAAACTAGAGCCTACTATAATAATAAACCAGTAGAATTCGTTGTTAAAGAAAGCTATGAACTTATTGAAGATAATGAGTATATACCAAGATTTTCACTAAAAAATGTCAAGGATATAAACAATATTCCTATTAATAAACCGATAAAATACTCTAATGACTTAATGACAAAGTGTATAAAATTCGGAATGATGATGCTGATAAACTATAAAGGAGAAGAAGATAAACACTTTGCTGGTCACGAAAGAGTAATTTATCCAATGGTATTAGGTAGATCATCAAAGGGTAAAAACCTTTTAAGGGGTTGGCATCTTAACGGTTGGTCTGTATCACAAAAAAGACATATAAATAAAATATGGAGACTTTTTAGAACAGATAGAATATTATCTATGACATTTACAGGATCATTTTATAGACTACCACCAGCTGGTTATAACATGAATGATAAAGGAATGAGAGGTGGAATTATTACTAAAGCAGATTTCAATGAAATTAGAAGAAATCAACAAAACTTAGTAAATCAAAATAAAATCCAAAATCGCGAAGAAGTCACAATGGGTGATGAGGAAAGAAAATACGCAACTATTAAAGTTAAAGATACTGAAACACAACTAGACTTATTAAAAGCAATGGATAATGCTTATATTAATAATATCAAAGATACATCAACACTAAGACTTTCTTTTTGCAAAAGTGTATATGGTAATAAATATGTTGCAATTCTAGGAGCACTTGGACAACCAGGCAATACGGTGAAAATAGTTACTGATAAAAATATACAAATTGGTGTTTATAAAGTCTTAGACTCAATTACAGGACAAGTATTAAAAAGTATAAAAACCGTCAAAGGTAATTCAATTTATGATTTATATCTTTTTGATAAAAAAATATAAATTCCAATTTTTTTAATTAATATATAAAATATGTTAAATAAATTCAATAACTTTCTCAGAGAAGAACTGTGGATAGAAGATATGGATAAAACTTCAGTAGACACACTGAAGAAAAATCTTCAATTTCGACTTAACGAATATAGAACATCTATATTATCAAATATAGTTTATAACTTTGAAACAAATAAAATAGAATTTAAAGAATTCGACCATATAGATATCAAAGTTATAATGAGAGAGTTAGTTAATGAATTTACTGAAGAAGTAGTTCAAGAATTAAATATTGAGGCTTTCTTAAGAAAATTAAACCAAATTTTAGAACTTAAAAAAAGAAATACTAAAAGGAAATTTAGAGAGGCTTTTGACGACTATTATAAATCAATTGAAATTAGAATTGACCAATTACACAAAACAGGTAAAGTAGAAGATTATTTTGATGAGTTTGAGGGTGAGGGTTCAATACTTGGAAGTAGACAATATGAAGTTGAGAAATACCGAATACAAGTTGAATTACTTAAACTACAAGAATGGGTTAAGAAAAACAATAAAAGAGTTGCTATAGTTTTTGAAGGCAGAGACGCAGCTGGTAAAGGGTCAACAATCAAAAGATTTATTGAATATTTAGATCCAAAGGGATTTAATGTAGTAGCACTTGAAGTACCTTCTGAAGAGGAAAAGAATAATTGGTTCAAAAGATATGAGCAATATTTACCAAAACAAGGTGAAATAACTTTCTTTGATAGAAGTTGGTATAATAGAGCTGTTGTCGAACCAGCTATGGAATATTGCACAGAAGAACAATATCAAGAATTCATGAATAATGTTATAGACTGGGAAGAAAAACTAATAAGAAGTGGTGTTATTTTAATAAAATTTTGGTTCTCTATAACACAAGACAAACAAGTAAAAAGATTTGAATTAAGACAAAATTCTCCGTTAAAATATTGGAAATTTTCAGCAAATGACTCTAAAGTATTAGATAAATGGGAAATTATTGGAAATTTTAAGAGACAAATGTTTCAACAAACATCATCAAGATTATCACCTTGGGTTATTATCAACTCAAATGATAAAAAAATCGGGAGACTTAATGCAATGAGATATGTTCTTTCTGTAGTAGACTACAGTGAGAAAGACAATGAAATATGCAAATACTACCCAGAAGTAGTTAATATCTTACTTTAATAATATAATATATACAAAAAAAGGAAAAAAATTATGAAACTTATAAAGAAATTTGAAAGTTATATGTCTAGAGAAGAAATGTGTGATGTTCTTTGTAAATGTGGATATAATATGAGTGAACTTGAGGTGTGTTCAACTCAAGAACTTGAAGAAATGTGTAGAGCAACCGACGAAAACGAAGAAAGCCATCCTCACAAGAACACTATGACTCAAGAGAAAAAAGGAGAGAAGTGGATTAAAGACGCTATCAAAAAACCAGGTTCTCTTAGAAAATCTTTAGGTAAAAAAGAAGGCGAAAAAATTTCTAAAAATGAAATTGATTCCGAGCTTCAAGCATTAAAAGGAAAAGACAAAGACCCTAAGAAAAAAGGAGTTCAAGGATTATCTAAAAATGATTTAGCTAAATATAGAAAACTCAATCTTGCTAAAACACTTAAAGGATTAAAAGAACACCAAGAAACACAAAATTATATGTTTTTTGGAAATCTACAAACTATTAAAAGATTAGTCGATGAGATGTTAGAGATGGACGAAGCTAAAGTTGATGCAATGTTATCAGATGGTCACAATTGGGCAGTGGATCATATCGCAACATCTAAAGATGATGTTGAAGAAGTATTCAATTTTTTAGCAGGACACGATGTACCAACTGAAGAACATGGATACGCAACACATGATGGAAGTTTCGATGAAGATGATTCAGAACATGAGGAAACTGAAGGTCATTTGGCTAACAAAGACTTAGAAGATGAAATGAAAAACATTAAAAGTTTCGGAAACTTTAAATAATTAAAAAAACCCAGTCAATTTGACTGGGTTTCTTTTTTTTAAAATAAATCCATCTCGTCTATTAAGGTGTAAGTAAATTTGTTTTTAGAGACTGTCTTATATTTCTCACAAACATCCATCACTTCTTCTTTGTTAGCCCAAGTTGAAAATACTTGGCAACCAGCCGACCATTTTCCAATATTTGTTGATTTTCCAGCTTTGTTTGAACCGTGAATATTAATTCCAAAAAGACCAGTTTCTGTTTTGGTATCATCTAATTGATATTTATTATCTTTGTTATTGTCTCTATAAACAGTAACTTTACCTGTTTGCACAAGTGCTCTATGGTCTGTTTTTTGTTGATGAAATCCAAGTGACCAACAATCAACCCATTGATTTGGTTTAAGAACAGCCGTTCCTAATTTACTCATTGGATTGTTTAACCAATAAACACCAGGATTAGTAGTAGTTGAAAAAATCTTAAGTATTTCTTGACCAGCGACCGCATTGTATTGTTCTAATGCAAATGTTGTGTTTTTTCCAGCAGCGCCATCTTCAGCGAGTGTTTTTCCATTAGATCCTTTGAAACCGCAAGAGTTAAGGAATTTTTGCTGACCTTTAAGGTCCAAGCCTTCAGGCATTTTTGGAGTTTCGTAAGCCAAACAGAAAAAATCATTAAATGAATCAGGAACATCCATAGTTGAACGAATTCCAATTAAATTGGGTCTATCAGTGTACCATTTGTATCCTTTTTTAGCTAAGGCTGCTTTTAATAATTCAATTGTTATTGTCATAATATAAATTCTTTTTTATTATATATCTAAACAAAAGAATGAAAAAATACTAAAATTTATATGTTTTTCTTCGAAAATACTTACCAAAAAAAGAATACAGTTAATGGAAAAAATAGATAAATTTTTACAATTTTTTATTGAGCATATTGAAGATAATAGAATTTCTGTTTTTAAAAAAATGAAATACGGATTTAGATACTATTATATCTCTTTTTATATAGATGATGATCCAAATCAAAATAATCAAAATCAAAATCATTTATTCAAATACAGAAGTAATTTAGAAATAACTTTTGATAATAGAAATGAGTGTATTGAAATTTATGGAGGAGAAGAAGAACATTCTCTTATAATAGAGGATAAAAATCTTCTAAAAAAATGGTCAAATATACTGGAAGAAATAGTATCTAAAAATTTAGAAAGTCGAATAACTAATATTTTTGAGAAGTCTTTAAGCGATTGTTATAATAAAAATTTACATAGAGAACTACAAATGAAAAAAATATTTAAGCAAGATGAATCCATATAATCAAGATGAAATAGATAGAATTAACAAATCAAAAGAAACAAATGATAAACTCGAAGAGTTTTTCAATGAAAAAAGAGCAGAGTGGAATAAAAATGTAGAACCTCTATTTAAAATAATAAGAGTGGATTTAACTAATCCTTCTTCAGCGAAGGATATAATGGAGGCTCAATCATTGGCTCTTTCATATCGCCAAGGTATTAGTGAGCAAATTAACTTTTTCTTAAATAAAAGAAGTAAAGAAACTACTAAAATTAAAAAACTAAGACAAGATAAATTTATTTTTTACGCCACTGGGTTTGGAGTTAAAACAAACTTAGGAGAAAAAGGAATTTTAATTGACGGACACCTAGCCGAAAATGACAGAAGTCTGGAACTTATTGAGTCTTATATTGAATTTTTAAGAGATACTACAAAGAATTTAGAAAGTCTTTCTTATTCAATTAAGAATATGATTGAATTGATGAACTACTTAGGTCGTTAATCAACCTTTTTGTTCCATTTAGTTTCAATTCCCATTTCTTTTAAAGTTTTGTGACCGGATGAACAAGAACTACATAGTTCTTTCTCACCCCATCCACTACTGATGACATCACCTTCACAATCCTCACATCTTTCTCTTTCGCCATAAACATCATGTAAATGATAACACTTTTTATCAGACAAATTAGAAAGACTATCTTTATCCTTACTTAAAAAACACATTGTATCGATGAATGGATAATTTCTAAAATCACCTTCTAATTTTAATTTTACCTCACCAGCGACATCTTGACCTTTATAAACAAAAAGAACATTATCATCAACATGAGAGTTCATTCTCTTTTTATAAAACCAACCTTCATTGTTAGCAAAATCTTTAAATCTATTTACATCGGAATCTCTATTTGTATAAATCCTATCCATGAAATACTTTGATTCACAGGGTGATTTTTTAACCTTCCAAACCAATGCTCTTCCATGTACTTTATCGTCAGCATCTACATAAATAAGTAGTTTAACTTTTTCTTTATTCTCACTGTATATTTTAAATATTTTACCACTTTCATCCTTCATACAAGAGCTACCTAATGTTCCAGAGCCATTATAATATTTATTCTCATCGTAGTATTTTACAATATCATCTCCAGAAACTAATTTAAATTGAATAGTCGCTGAATCCGTAGAAGACTTCCAAACATTCACAAACTCCTCCCTTTCAGAATCAGTAACCAAAATATTTCTTAAAGAACAAATATAATTTACAATCTTTCCTATTTTAACCTCACCTCTACCAGTCATTGTAAATGGAAGTTCAGGATTATCATATACGTCATCCATTTTGTCTTTTACCTTTGATTGATTGATAAATCCTACCATATCTTCAGAATCAACTAAATCAAAATAATTTTGTTTTATCTTACTATCAGCAAACCATTGATTACTCTCGATAACATCTAAAATCTGTTCAGCGATTTTACCCACTTTACCACCTACTTTATTTAAAGACTTAAGCTTCATAATAAAATCAGTTGTTGCATAAATATGACCCTCTAAAAGAGAAAATATTTCAAACTTTAATCTTTCAAGTATAAAACCATTATATTTTGTTAACATATAATCGTATATATTAAATTTTAACTATGAAATTCAAACTCAAAGAAGACTGGATACACGAATCAACATTTTTAGGAAAAAAAGTAATTAAAAAAATGTATGATAATGGTCATACATTTGATCCAGAAGATGGGATTTATAAGATAATTGACCACACTGGTAAAATAAATGAATTTGATGAAACACAAATGAAATCATTTGATATTTTTGAAGAGATTCGAGAAAAATTTGATGACTTTGAAATTATAATTGAAGAGATTCCAGAAGATGATGACATCTTAGTTAGAAACTGGAGAATTCAACTAGATGTTAAAACAACTAGAAAAAAACTAAAAGAAGTACAAAGAATTATAGAAGAACACGTAAAACCAATTATAAACACATGAAGATAAATTATTCACCTTCAACTTATTCATCAATAGTCGAAATTGGAGAATTAGCAAATAAACTAGAAAAGGAATCAGGTAAAAAATATCTTAAACTTCATCGTGGAGTTATGGATGTTACAACAATTGACTTAAATTCTTTTGTAGATGATATCGACTTCAATAGTAAATCAATTCAACATTATGGTGGAAACGATGGTGAGATCGAACTCGTTGAAACAATTAAAACACTTTTTCATTTAAATGAACATTATGTTTTAACGACACCAGGTGGAATGGCTACTTTAGATTTAGTCATCAATTCACTTTCCGATAAAACATTTTGGGTTCCTAAATATCATTGGGGATCTTGGAATAAAATATTCACTATTCATGATAAAGAAATCAAAACATTTAATGACTTCGATATTAAAAATGCTGAAGTAGACGAAGGTGTTGTAATGTTATGTTATCCATCAAACCCTACAGGATTCTCTCCTAATTTTGAAGATTTAAAAATATTTGCTGATAAATGTAAAGAAAGAAATCAAACACTTATTTTAGACTTACCTTACTACTATCTATTCAATGAGATGTCTGATAAAATCTATGAACTTTATTCAGATAATGTTATTATACTTTCTTCTTTTTCAAAATCTGTTGGTTTATCTGGATTAAGAGTTGGATATATTGCTACTAAAAATAAAGAACTTTACGATACACTAAGAATTCGTTCTTTATATAAATACAACTCAATTTCAACTGTTCCTCAACAAATTATAAATAAACTTTTTACCTCAAATAATGGTAAAATGGCTTTTGATAACTATCGAAGAAAAACACAAAGACATATTAAAGAAAATATTCAATACTTATCTGAAAAAGGATTATTATTTGATGAGTATACAAATATTCCGACAGGGCCATTTGCAATTATTAATAAAACATTTGATGATTTATTATCAGTTAGAATTTCAAGTGTTCCTTTGAATAAGTTTACTTATAAAAACGGTGATGAAAATCTAAAAAATTTCTCTAGAATTTCGGTTGCCGTTGAACATGAATTGTTTATTGAATATTTTAATAATCTTTTATAAAACAAAAAATCCTCTGATTTCAGAGGATTTTTTTATCAGTTAATTAAACTATTTCTTTTTCTTTTTTCTTGCCTTGGCCGCTTTTGCTTTAGTCCATAAATTAGCGTCAGCTTTTCTAGCACCACCAGCTCCAGTAATAAATGAATTTACTCTACCCATACCCCATTGATGTTGTGCTACACCAGGTCTGTGCCCTGCATTCCAAGCTTGCATTCCTTTTGCAAATACTTTTCTTAAAATTCCCATAGGAATTCCAGATGCTTTTGATTTCTTTTTTAATGAGGCAGTTACACCTGACTTCTTAGACTCCTCTAATCCTTCTAATTCATTAGTTTCAGAGAACCCACCTTGATTTTTAAGTATTGTCTCAACAATTTGACGAGCTTTGTTTATATCCATGTCTAACTCTATAGCAATTTGTTTAATAGGTAAACCTTCTTCTAATAAGTCAGATACATCCTCCATATCAGCTTGAGTGAAATCCTCAAACTCATAATTCTCATAGTAATACTCATCACCTTCCTCTTCTTCTCTAGCGTTATATGGACCACCAATCCAATGTTCACCACCTTTAGTTTCTGTGTCCAATTCATCTAACCACTGGTCTGTTTCCATAGAATGGTAAACTTCCTCTAATTCATCATCAGTCATTGATTCCAATTCTTCTCTTTCAAATGTAGAAGATGTGAGTAAATTCTCAATCAACTCTTCTCTTGTCATAGATTGTTCAAAATTTTCAAATATCTTTAAGTATTTCATATTATAGTTTTTATTTATCACCAAACAATTTTTGGTATGCTTTAGTCGCAGCAGACTTTTTAGTTTTAACTCTTTTACCTTCACCACCTTTACCAGATTTATAATCCGCATCCCAGTCCTTTTTATATTCTTTCTTACCTCTGAATGTGTCAATTTCTTTTTTCATCTGACTTGGATTCTTAGTTAAGTATTTTCCAGGTATTTTACGACCTTTATATCTTTGAGCCTTCACCCTTTCAGAAATTCCTAAAATTCCTTGAATATCTTTTTCGATAATATCTAAACCTTCGTCAATGGATTCTACATAATTTTGAAAATCAGTATCATTACCAACAAACTTAGCAACATACATTTGATCTATATCAAATTCATATCTAATAGATAAACCTCCTTTTGTGAAATTTACTATAATCTCATGGTCGTTTTTATTCTCCCACTCATAGATTATACTATCGTCAGACAACCCATCAATAAGGTCTTTTAATTCTTGCATTTTAGCATCAATAACATTATCGCTATTTTCAATGAACTCTCTAAACAATTTTATCTTCATAATAATATATATTAAATAAACAAATTCATTTCTTTTTTATATCATGAATATATGGCTAATAAGGTAAAATTTACTGTAATTTCAGAGAAGTTTGAAGACCTCATCAATAAACTGAGCGAGCTCACAGCAATAGATGATACTATCAAATTAAAAATCGACAACGAAAATATTCTAATGTATTCTATGTTAGGTGGTAATGTTATGTTGGCTTTTAAAAATTATCTCATTGATAAATCTGAATATCTAAAATCTGAAGATTTAGAATTTACATATGATGTGATAATAGCCAACTCTAAAAAATTTGTTAAAAATTTAAGTTTCATTAAATCATCGGATAAAATAACTATAGAGCTAAACTGTAAAGAATCTCCAGAAGATGAGACTGTAATGAGCACACGTAGTATTCAGGTTGTTGGTGGTAAATTAAAAGTAAATTGGTTAGCCGGAGAGAGATACGAGATGAAAGATATCAATAAAACAGTTCTTGGACAAAGATTGAATTTGAAAAATAGAAAATGGTCTTTTAAATTAGAAAAACAAGATTTCTTAGATGTAAAAAAACTATCTTCAATTAACTCCGATAAAATTATAAATATCAATGTTAATAGTGGTAAAGTAGTTCTATCAGAGACTTCTGCCTGGGAGTTAGAAGTTGGTGAAATTGAGAATAGAAATGCCAACCTCATTTTTAATAAAAGGTTTTTAAATTGTATCAATGATAGTTTTGAACAGATTGAATTTAGTATGTTTGAAACATTCATTCTCATTAAAGATGAGAACTCTAATTTAATGCTTTCATACGAACAAGACTTCTCAGACGATGATGTTTAATTTTAAATCTATATAAAATGATATCAAAAGACAAAATAACCATTCAAAAATTAAAAAGGAGAATGGCGATGTTATCAACAGTTATTTTATTTCTCATGTATTGGATTGTACAAAAATCTCGAGATGCTGAGTATTACCAATCAGATAATTATCAAATATCATTAGATATGATAGAAAAAGAAGAAGAAATTAAAAATCTAAAATATCAAATTGATTCTTTAACGTCAAAAAAAATTATCAAAGTGGAAAATCAGATTCCTAAAATAATAAAAAATAAAAAATTAGAAAATAAAAAAGATACCTCTGAAAGAGTAGTAATAAATAAAATATTAGAAAGAGAATCCGAAATAACATTAGATACTCTAAATAGATAACAGTAAATGAAACAAAGCTTCAAAAAGAGACCCGAAATTAAAAGAAAACATAAATTAAATCAAGAATTGACTTTCCTAGAAGTCAGATTGGTGGGTAGAGGAGAACCATTTGTATTAACCACTAGCGAAGCGCAAAAATTAGCCTATTCTGAAGAAAAAGATTTAATACTTATAAATGAAAATCAAAATCCACCGATAGTTAGGATTGAAGATTATAATAAATTCCTATACGAACTAGAAAAGTTAGAAAAAGAAAAAAAGAGAAATTCAAATAAGTCACAACTTAAAGAAATTCAACTATCCGTAAATATATCTGATCATGATTTAGAAATTAAAGCAAAGAAGGGTCGAGAATTTTTAAAAGATGGAGATAAAGTAAAAGTTGTAATCTCCTTAAAAGGTCGCCAAAAAGCAAATCCAGAAAGAGGTGAGATTGTTATGTTAAAGTTTACACAACTTGTCGAAGAGTTTGGTGTTCCAGAGAGTATGCCAAAATTAGAAGGTGGAAAATGGCTAATGATGATTAAGACTAAAAAAAAGTAACCTAAACTTTTAACGACATAAGTCATAAAATAGATATGACCAAAGAAGAAAAAATAAAAAAAATTGAAATTCTAAAAAAGAAAGCTTCTGAATTAAAAAAAGAAGTAGACTATTACAATGCACTTCAATTAGCACTTAAATTAGTTCTTAATGGATCATACGGAGCCTTTGCCACATCATATTTCATTCTTTATAATAATCACGTTGCTGGAACTATTACTGCTCAAGGTAGAGATCTTACTAGAACGATGGATAAAGTAAACGAAGATTATTGGTATAGACAATGGCAAAATGATTATGAATTACATTATAAGTTAGGTATCAAAAATGTCACACCAATTGGCAAAGACGAACAAGTCTCAATCTATGCCGATACTGACTCACTTTTTGTATCATTCAAACCAGCAATGGACCATTGTGAATGGAAAAATATGATATTCAATAAAAATTTTTTAGAAAACTATGATAAAAAATTTATTATTTTAACATCAGATGATGTCACAACTCAAAACAAAAATTGTTTAGGTATTGCTAGAGATATAGCAGAACTAAAAGAATTAATAAATCAAGATTACCAATCATTATTATTCGATGGCAACTTTGTTAAAGATAGAAAATTAAATAAATTAATTGAAGATGGTGTTTTCACATCTGAAATCAAATGGAACTGGTCAAACGAAACTGACTTTATACAAGGAGCTGATCATCTTAGATATGCTGGCTACTTTAAGAAATCTTTAGAAGACTATGCTGGATCATTTGGTGTTGATAATAAAGAAGATTTTGAGCTTGAAAGAATATCTGAATCGATTATCAATATAGCTAAAAAGAAATATATTCAACATATTCTATTTGAAGATGGAATTCCATATGAAAGACTAAATTATATCTATCCAAAAGGTGTGGAGCTCGTAAGATCGTCAACTCCCGCATTTGCTAGAGATAAAATTGTCGGAATTGTAAAATATCTATTCTCACATCCGGACACATTTAATATAAAAGATCTTCTTAAATTAGTTAAGAATCTTAGAAAAGAGTTTGAATTAGCCGATATTGATGATATTTGTATGCAGTCGTCTGTTTCTAAATATGATGTTAAAGTTTTAAATGACAAAACTTTACCACTTCAATTTGTTAGTGGTGCTCACTTTGCTGTTAAATCAGCGGCTCATTATAATTATCTACTTTCAAAAGATAAAGATATGCAACAAAAATATGAATTCATTAAATCAGGAACTAAGATTAAATATTTTTGCTGTAAAGATAAATCAATCACTGATATGTTTGCATATATTAGAGGCTCTTATCCAATTGAATTTGCGCCGCAAATTGATTACTCAGAACAATTTTCAAAATCCATTCTATCACCAATAAATTCAATT
>Ga0181356_1000718_pt1 | contig 14412 bp, 26 predicted proteins | sample Fa13VDMM110SN_FD_130104 | JGI IMG/M metagenome (GOLD analysis project Ga0181356, IMG submission 130104) | Freshwater viral communities from Lake Michigan, USA - Fa13.VD.MM110.S.N | ecosystem: Environmental > Aquatic > Freshwater > Lake | place: USA: Michigan | collected 2013-09-24 | reverse complement strand
CCCCCTTTGCCGCATTAAATACACCAATAAAGACAGGGAGTCCAAGGCGTCAGGGCTGCTCTGCCTTGTCCGCTTAACGTAATCGGCCTTGCTTTCCACCCTGACCAATCCCTTCCCGTGTTGCTTATAGCGCCTAGATATCGACTGCTTCACCACATCGTCGTTCTGAAAACTCGGCGCTATTTTTAGGAATTCAAACTCCACGTACTTGGACAATCCAAAGATCAGTTCGGTCACTACTCCGCTGTATAGCTCGTTTGCCTTTTGGCTGTCGTCGCCAAGAATTCGGGTTTCCGTAGCGGCCCAACTGTAGTTGACCCCCATCACTTCCGATCCAAAAAGGCTGCATAAGGAATCGTGAATGCCAGCACCGTTACCTGTCCTGTCCACACATAGCCAGTTCGGGCTGATCCGCATCAACTTGCAGAACTTTATAATCGCTGCCGCCTGCTCCAGTGTCGCCTTCTTCGGAAAGCTGATCTGCCCGTCCAACTGAAGGACGATCTTCGGCTTCTTGAAGTCAATGAACTTCCCGTCCCTCGGCGTCCACCCATCGCAAAGCCCAAAGCGCCCATGCGAACACAGCACCTGATCGTTCCCCTCCAAGGCCAAGTCAAATGCCGCCAATGGCACTACTGGCCCAATGAATCGCACGTTTCCAATGGCATTGTCCATCATGGCAGGCGTTATGATCGCCATCGCTATGCCGTCCTGCGGGAAGAAGCCGCGAGCCATCGTGTAGTACTCCGCCGTCTTGCCCCTCGCCTCGTAGGCCATGTAGCCCTCGTAGGTCTGGAACCCGGGGAACACTACCCGCTTCTCTATCACGTTCTCACACCTAGCCGCATCCAATCGCAAGATGTGCCACCCATCCCTGCTCTCCCACTCAAAGTCCTCCTCACAGTCCGCAGTAAGCCATCCTCCTGCTGGCTCGCATCGCTTGCCAAACTCGCTCATCCGATCCTTCGGGTTCGACGCTCCGAAAATCTTAATGCGTCCTTTTGCGCCCTCCGTGTCAGCCGCTGACAGAATGTTCTGCAAGCCTTCCCATACGCCTGCAGGAACTTCCTCAGCTTCGTCCAGCACAACATGGGTTCGGCTCATAAGCCCCCATTTCGGATGCGGTTTCCCTGCTCTCGGCGCTGGATGGAATCCCCTCAGCGTTCCCGTCCCGCTATCACCTCTCGGCACTGCCACCAGATGAATCCCGTTCTTGTCATCGTCATTCGCCTGAATCGACTTAACCAGTTCTTCGCCGCCCTCATACTCTGGCTTCACTAGCGCCGTTCTATAAAACGTCTTAATCGCTGCAAATACGTTCCGCTGTGCGTGAGCCTCAGTCAGCGAAACCACTTTAATACAGGTGTAATAAGGATCGCGCATCCAATCCAATAGGAACCATGCCGCCGCATTGAATGTCTTGCCCATCGCGCCTGCTCCCTGAATCAACAGCTTGTCATGCTCAAACAAGCAGCGCCAAGTATCCTTCGCTGATTGCGGACGCCAATCGTAAACCACGCTGCCCCACAAGATCGTTGCCGCTGCTTCAAACTGATCCTTATCCAACAAGTCCTGAACAAACTGCAGCACTATCGACTTCGCCATCGCTTCATCAATCGACTTCGGCATATTGTAGCCAACCGTTGCATTCTTCAGGATATGCGCTGCTGCATATAATACGCCTTTTAATTCATCGCGCTCCGCTTCTGCACGAATCTCCTTCGCCAACTTCAGAGCCATGTTGAGGCTCTTCCTGATCTTAGTTCTTTGCATCAAGCATAAGCCAGATTAATCGCAAGTTCTCCTGCAGCTACAGCCGTATTGTCTGAGTCTGCATAGTTCGCCGTCATGCGATAAGATAACCCTTCGCTCAAAAATAAAGGAATGGAAGGAACGATAGCAGTGGTTTGGTTATTATGAACAACCAACGTCAGAATAGGAGTGTCTGAAGCTGTCGGAGTTGTTGCCTTGTTGTAGATTTTTACAAACTTATTGTCGACGCCACCGCCACTAATATGGAAAACCGTGATCAACCCAATTGAAGCAGGCGCTGACTTCAAGACTGTGGCATTTGTAGATGCCGCAGACAGCGCGTGATGAAATAGCCCATATCCACTGGCATCAGATGCCTGCAACGTAACTGGAAAGCCATCAACAAGACATTCCAAAACAGACTGCCTGAATTTTGCTGTAGAAAGATTACTCTGAATATCGATGGTTGACATAATCGAAAAACCTATCAACCGATTCGCTTAGCGCAAGACTTATCAGCTTTAATTTTTCCCGTTGAGCAACACTGGCTCAAGTATCCAATCTAAATAAGCAGGCGTTTGTTCCCCTGAATAACATCCTTCAATGTTAAACTCAAAGAACTCTTCGGCCTCATCTTCGCTCATGCCCCGCTTCATAAGTATCTTTATACACTTCTCGCGATGGTAAATCGCAACGGGATTTCCGCACTGCCTTGCTATCCCAACGAAAGCCTCTTCAAACCCGTCAGCCAACATGATCGGCTCGTCCACGTCCATCAGTTCCTTGAGCTTCTTCAGAAGCTGCTTCTTTGTCCTGCAATTCATACTGCGTTTAATACAAGTTTCGTTGTGTATACTAAAGCGTCATTCTGTTTATACAACGCTAGTACCTGATCAATCAGCGCGATGATGGCACAGCTTGATCGCACAGCGGACAAAGCGAAAGGTTCGGCTCTGGCTTCTTGGCGCGATAACCATCAACCGTTCTGGCTGCAATTGCCAAAAGCGCACAGCAGGCAACCATGCCAATCAGAAACATAATAGGCGTTATTGTCGGCCCTCTCATGTTAATTAACTTGCTTTTCATTGCCGTCCTCCTTGTTTGCACTGACCTTCCACCATTTGCCTGCGGGACAATACTCTGTTGCCATCGCTGCTTTGATCTCCATGTTGCAGCCGCAGACGTTGCACTTGCCCATGCCTCTGTAACCTGTCTGGTCAAAGTCCTTGCAGCCTCGGCAGAAGTCCAAGCGCTTCTCTATGTCTTCGACTGAGGCGCGAGGCATCCCTGCAGCGACGAACACAGCGGCAGACCTGAAGAAGTTCTTCGCCATCTGTGCTATGCTTGGTGTGCTCATTGTCCCTTTATCCTCAGGCAAGTGCCATCTGTGTCCAATACGCTCATTTGACGTAATAGGCTGACGTTGGCGGATGATAGATCGACCTTGATCGTAGAGCTTGCTCAGCAACCTGTGTCGGATTGTTTGTGAACGCTCGCGTCCTGTAGCTGCCCCAATTATCGTAGCTCCAAAGCTGGTTTTTCCCTGACGGGTAGAGATAGACGCAGAATGCATGGCCTTGAGGCTTCGGATCATTCCACGTTGTGACCAGCACCTCGCTCCAGACGTTGTGCTTCCTCAGCCCTTCTCGGAAGGCGATAGCCGTTGGCAGGCAAGCGTTGATCTCTTTCTCCATCCAAGCCTCAGGGTTTTTCGGTGTGCTGACGCATGACGTGAGCAGCAACATAAGCAGCAGTATGGGTTTCATTTGACAGTCTCCTTGACCAGCAGATCCTTTGAGTTGAGCCTAGCTTCAGTCTCCTTGCGCTCCCTGATCGCTTCCGTCATGGCGTCCATAGCGCTCTGCGTCTTGCGCTTGTGCCATTCCAGCATCCGCTTGGCTTCGTTCAGTTCTCGGAACACGTCATTGCGCTGAGCTTCCATGCGCTTTGCATGAGTAGTCAATGCAGCGAACTCAACGTCCCACTCATCGTTAAGACCCTTTATAAACGCATCTGTTTCAGGTGTATCGCTCACAGGCGCTCCTCCTTCTCAAGAAGCCTCTGGTACATATCTGCAGCCTTCTCAAACTGCGTCCAGCTTTCTTCGGCGCGTTTGCCAGCGACATGGAAGAACGTATGGCAGCAGGCCATCGCGTCCTTGAGCCTGAGCTTCAGATCGTAGATCTCCAGCGTCAGGGCTAGTTCTCTGTCGGCGGATCGCTCTAAGGCGTCCTGCAGCTTGGAAAGAGGTGAGCCAGCACTGGTTGGCGAACGCCTCAGTCCCCCAACCTCAGCGTTTTGTTTATTACCAGTGCTGGCTCGTTTGTGCTTGATATTCATGGATTTATCCATATGGGGTATTAATCGATAAGTGATTATATTTGCCTATACATGACTGATCTTGTATTGTGTTATAGCGAGCCTATCTCCGTAAGCCCTTGGTTTTGTGCTTGTTGCAAGCCTCCATGTACGTTCTCAAGTTTATCAAATCGCGCTCAGCCTGCTCCCTGCCCTCAGGGGTATCGGGGTAGGTGCTCTCAAAGCGAGGCATGGGTAGCCCCCTAGATAGCCTAGCCCCCACGGGGCCATATGGGGTGCATATCGTCAGGCGGATGGTTAACTCAGGGCTACTCATGTTCTCTGTCCTCTAGCTGTACAAAGTCGCCATCGATGACTTCCGCCTCGACTAGCTCAGGGTGCTCGTTGCGGCTAGGCGTGTTGAACGTCAGCGTCAATTTCTGCTCGCCTGTGTGCTCATGCTCAATGCGATCACCGTAGCGCTTCGGGGCCAGCTTGCTGGATACCCATTTTAGAGCGTCTACGCGAAGCCGTCCGATCTGTGCGTCATGCGAGTTGAATGCCTCATCGATGATCATGTCGAAGTACGTGTCTGCCTGCTCGTCCCGCGCCTGCGTGTATTGGGTGCGAAACTCAGGGTACTTTTTAAGCCAACGGAGGACAGTTACCTTGTCAGGGAAGTCATCGTCACGGCAGATGGCGCGTAGTGATTCACCGAGGGAGATGCGCTCACAAATGACGTTGGCGATGTATTCGGAGTACGTAGAGGGTCTTCCGATAGGCTTTGCCAATTGTTTCTTACTCATGGGGTTGTGACTACAATATTGACAGGTTATGCGACGATGGTATAATCAAGCAGATGTGTGAGTGGGAGGCGATGATTTTTTACGAGCGGATGTCGATGATGGTTTCTTCTTCCAAGCGCGTTTTGACTTTTTCTTGTACGAATTGGAGTTCGATGCTTTCTGGATCATCATTCGCGATGAGTTTGGCATACCTGAGTTGATCGATGAGAGGTTTGCAGCCTCCTGCAAAATTGTCCAAGTCGAGGACATGGCACGATTTCCTCGTAATGCACACGATAGCGCGAGTGCGGCCTTTTTCTTTTCTTTGAGGAGGTGGCTCCAGTGTTTCCCTAGGAGTTGGTTGAGAGATGGAGTTAGGTAGTGGGGCAGAATTATGCGGATGTGCGGCGGTAGTCGGACGGGAATACGATCCATCAGGGAGTTCGGAGTAGCCGAGTTTGCGGAGGTCATCGAATGTCATGTATGTGAGTTAGAGTGTCTTTCTGAAATATATAGATCCACCACCGCCCCACGGGGTTTCGGGGCGATACGTTTTGTAGCCGCAGGAGATGAGAGAGTTGATGGAGGGAGGATTCCACGGGACGCAGTAGGTCACTAGTTGGGTTAGGCCCATGCGTCTTGCTTGGCGTTCACGCACGGAGATCAGGCGCTTTTGTAATCCTTTGCCGCGATGTTGTGGAATTACGCCAACGCGACATAGGAAGCCAAGGCCAGTGTTGCAGGCGTTCTGGCATGGGCGCAATCCTGCGTAGGCTACTGCTTGTTTGCCTCGCCATACGATCCACCAGATGGAGTCTGCCAGATCGATGCGATGATCTGTTGGAAAGCAGATTTCGTCTAGCGGCAGGACGGCTATGGGAGCCTTTTCCATGCGGATGTTGTACGTACAAGCCATGCTACTTTTGTTTTGTCAGGCGCATACCATAATCGTTCACAGCGCCAGAGCGAACATATTGTGAGTAGTGGGGTACGCGATTGAGTTTGTTTCGTTTGAATCTTTTGTAATCGACATGGTGATGCAGGCGATTGAAGCGCCAAGTAATTTCGGAGACATCAGGGTGCAGGGCTTTGAGCATTTCGGACTTCGGGCCTGTGCCTTCATGCGCGTAGAAAGCGTCCGTGTTGCCGCCCTTGAGGGTTTGGGTTGTGGCTTTCTCTTGGAGGAAGGCATTGAACTGACAAGTCACGTAACCGTCTTTGAGTGCGCGAAGGGAGAGGTCAGTGTCCTCGTTATAACGTCCTCGCCAGCGGTACGGCAGTGCGTTGTCTATGAGCAGGCAGGAGTATATGCGTGTATTTAGGACGAATGCGGGGAGGGGTTCCTTAGCCTTGGCGAAGAAATCGTAGTTGAAGCCAGCGATGGCGAGGTTGGTGTAGCGGTCTGTGAAGTCCTCAGCGGCAGCGAAGATGGCTCCATTGGTTACCTTGACCATGAGGTTGCGGTTGAGGCGATTGAAGGAGGCGATGTTATCGTCCATTACCCAATGGCGTTGATAGCCATAGAGACAGGAGATGTCCCAAGCGAAATTCCGTGCAGGGCCGGGGCCAAGCGGTTTGGCGCGTCCATGCTCATCGCACGGCTCATACCGTTCATGGTACTGCGGCGGCAGCGTCAGGATCTTATCAGGGTGTATAACCTTCGCGTACAAATCGTACTCATCAGGCTCCACTATGATGTGGTAAGGGACGCTGATCGACTCCAGCGCCTTGCTCGTCAGGCGAGAGTCAGCGCGTCCTTTTGATACTATATAGATAGGATAGCGCGGGTTCATGCTTCACTGGTCTGTTTCGTTGAGCATTTGCAGCGTGAAACAATTCCTGCAGAGCCTTTGTTTCCTGATGTAGTATCCTACTTCATATCCAAACTTGTTTGACTCGACGGTTTTGCATTTGGGGCAAGTGAACTTGTTATAGCACAGGATTTGTTTGATTAATTGATGTATGTGTTGGCGCATATATTTATTCTTTTGAGTTTGTGTATCTGAGATGTGATGCACGGCGGTGCTCCATTGCAGGAAACCACAGTGCGCGTTGCTTGGGGGTGATGGGCTGGCCCATACGGCGCGAGAATTCCTTAACGTCTTCCTCATTGCGGAAGCGCACGTTGATCACGCGATAGGGGCGGAGATCCTCCATGACGAATTCAGGCATATCCTGCCATTCTTCCTGCCATAGAGACGGGACATCAAGGAGTGTGGGGTTTTGCTTTGGGCTGAGCTTTTTCATCGATGATGAGGGGGGTTGATTCCTTGCAGAATTCGTCATAGGCAAGTTCGGCAGCGAGGTCACAGGGATTGCAATTGCCGTAGAGCTTGCCGTGAATGCAGTACTCTGACGTTGGGATTGGTTCTTTATCACTCATTATAGTTCGATTCGGTTGGTATAAGCAGCAGCGCCTACGCAGTCACTTGCTGTTTCAGCGCTGCTGCTCCATACATACCAAATTAGCTTCTAGAACGGAATGTCATCGTCAGCTAGTTCCTCTTCTTGCGTAGGCTTGGAGGACATGGCTTTGGCTTTCGCGTCTGCTTGCTTGCTGACAGGTGGAGCGATGGAAGTGCTCTCTCCCTTATCCTCAGCCTTCATGCGAGCGAGCAGACGGTCAGCGACTTCAGCCTTAGCCTTGTTGGTCAGGCTGTTGAGCCACTTGGCCCTGATCATCGTCTTGCCGTTGTACTCCTCTTCCTCAGTCACGATGATGACTTCAATGCCTGAGAACGTGTCGAGTTGATCCCAATCACCGTCCCAATCGAATGCCCTGATGAGCGTTTCGACGGTGCGGGGCTTGGCCTTCTCGCTGAGGTAACCGCGCCAGACGATTTCCTTATGCTGTTGCTCGCCTGCTTCCGTGACGATGCACGGGATGCGGATGAATGGTGTGCCGCCCTGCGTTTCGTCCAGCCATCCATTGGGAGGACGTTTGACGGTGCAGAGGAAGCTGCCTACTTGATCGATGTATTTATTGTCGTTCATATCGTTTGTTATTCTTCAATCTGATTGCTGTCTTGTGCCGCGACAGGTTCTGCAACGGCATCGGGTTTCGGAACGTGGGTTGTTGATGTGCGGAAGACGTGACCCGGGGGCCAATCGTGCGTGTTCAGCAGCGATGCGATCTTTGCCATTTCGCTTTCGATGTACTTGTACCAAGCATGGCACTGTTCGTGTTCCATCTTGAGTTCACCTTTGAATTCTTCAGGTTTCGTCCTGCGTTTCGCAGTCTTCACCATGAAGATGAGTTTGCTAGGTTTCGGTTGCTTGGGCATTTATTCTCCTTTTTTGGGCGCATACACCATCTTTTTGACGGCGAATCCACCACGTTTGTTTTTCATTTTGCTCCACGTCTCTGGATCGATTGTCGATTTAGACTTGGAGCGGGATTTACCAGCTTTCTTTCGCTTATTGATGTTCTCGTATAGACTCATACTTTGGGTTTCTTGTTGCTGAAGTTCTCCAGCAGCGCGAAGGGCGAGCGGCCATAAGCAGCCAAATAGTCATCGGTATCGATGACAAGGCCAAGCCTGTGTGCCGTATCTTCACTCCACACTACCTTTGCATACTTCAGGTTATGGGTTGTGATCAGGTGATCATGCTTGCCGCCACAGGATGCCTGCAGGACAAGGTTCTTGGGGATCTGGCCTAAACGATTAACCCAAAAGGTTAATGATTTAGTGAATGCCCAAAAGTGTATGTCAGGATTCTCCATGACGAAGAGCAGCCATCCGTCGAAGTATGTCTGCGAGAAGAAGTCTCCCGCAGTGTGGACGCGACAGCGTTTCATTCGCTTAGGCTTGGCGCGAGTGAGGATAGAACATACCTGATGCGGTGTCTTTCCCTTGACGGCTTCAAAGTTCGTCCAGAGGCGTTCACGCACAGACGGGTAGCGTTCAGTCACGGCGCTGTAGCAGCGGAATTCCTGCTTCGGGCCATTCCAGACTTTACCCGTGTTGCGGTCAGCGATGGCTAGGCACTTCTCAGCACCCGGGCACGTTGTGCCGCTAGGCAGCGACCATGAATACGCACCCTTATCGAATACGTACTGGTTTACTTTGGTAAACGCAGGGATCATGGCGCGATCATATCCTTAGTTTTGGCGCTCGTCCACAGCATAAATCGTCTCCTGCAAGATGAGTTTCGGGATTGGTTGGGTGTCAATCACGTAGGACGAATCTTCAAATACAACGCGATTAGTGGGCTGTATTGTCAGGCGTCCGTTGTCCAAAACGCACCATATGAATATTTTGTCCTGATCAGGAGAGTCGCTCCATCCATCATTCATATGGGTAGTGCTAAACAAATAACTGCCCTTATAAATTCCTGACTTGGTTTTGGCGCTCACCGTCATGCCGTCGAGCACAGGATCTTGCAGCATGACAAAGTCATAGCTGTAGCAATTCCATGCTTGTGAGTCATCGATGTTCCAGAACTGTGCGCCATCACGCCTGAACGAAATCGCGTGAGGCGGGATGTTTCGGTACATCATGCCGCCTACACGGAAGATGACGTTGATGCCCCAAGCGCGACCCGGTATAGACGTGACGCCTACCCACATTGCTTCCTGCCATCCGATAGACTTCTCATGCGTGAACGCACTGTCCACGATGATGTAACGGTGGATCGGGATAGATCCTATTTTGCAATAACGCATCGTTTGGGCCTTTCCATATTGATGGCATCTTGCAGCAGCCTGCAGACGATGCGGATGCGGTTGTTGTTTGGCTCATTCCCTGCAACTTCCTGAGCTTCTACCAACGCTTGTGTTACGAGCGTTTCGGTACGGCGCTTGCTTTCAGCGAGGATCTTGATCAGTCCGTCTGACGCATCACGCTCGCGCCAATCAAGCGAACAACAGACGATCTCATGCCAGTTGTTATCAACCTGTACAGACCATGACGTGCGTCTGCAGTCTGGCTCGCTGTCATCTTGTGATTTCAGGGGGAACCCGTAGTAACTTCCATCATATGTATTCATATTATTTGTATTGTATTATTGTGGAGAACTGTTGGAGGCGACGAAGGATCGGCTCTCCACGATCCTCCGAAAGCATTTGCCTGAATGATTTGCCGTCCGAATTGCTCGTAGCAATGGTTGGCTTTTTGTGGGACGTTCTATATTCCAGAATATCGAATAGCTCCAACTCAGCGCGTTCTGTGAACTTCTGTTTTCCTAAATCGTCGAGCAGCAGGATGCTGCATGACTTGCACTCTTGGATCACATATTCGGCTTTATTGCGATCCTCTACACGGGAATGCCATTGATCGGCAGCAAACTTGGCAAGCTGCGTAGCTGTCACGCCAAAGCAGCGCTTGCCTGCAAGAATATATCGTTTAATGAGCATCCAAGCAGCGCGGGACTTCCCTTTTCCAGCAGGCCCAACAAGGATCAATCCTGTTGGATTAAACTCCCAATCTTCAACGGCTCGCACGTATGGCGTATAGATCCGCGAAGGATCGGTATCCTGATAAAGCGGAGGACAGAGGCTGGCGAATGCAGCGAGGCGCTGAGCCTGTTCGTCCCGTTTCATCTGCTCCTCGTATGCTTTCTGCTCCTTGTCAGCACACTCATCGCACGTTGAGTCGAAGCGGATCTTGCGCGTTCCTACCATGAATACGGGAACTTCGTAGGGCTTGAAGCACTCAGAGCAGGCTACGGTTTCTGTCTGCTGTTGTTCTTCACCAATCATATTTGGAGTCCTTTCCATCGTTGGTCTTCTTGGGCTGCTGCTTGCCGTATGCTGGCTGCATTGGGCTACCATCGGCAACCCATTTTGTCTTCACGCGATTCAGCACTGATTGCCATTTTTGGATCGGACGATGGTTCCAATCGATCCATCCTGAACCTTCATGCTCCTCAAACCAATCCTTGGCCTTCCAAGCGGCTAGGCCAATACGGTCAGCATAAGCCAGTACATCTTCCAGCGTAGGCCACTCGCGCCCTCTCTCTACTACTATACTTGTAGATGAAGATGAAGAGTTGCCTTTAGGTTCCAACCTAGATGCCAAGGGTGGTTCCAAGGGTGGTTGACCGTTGCTTGGCGTTTGCTTGGACTTACGGCGCATTTCGGCAGAAACGAGGCCACCTTGACGGCTTTTCTCCAAGAACGTCTCGCGCTCCCGCTTGAGGGCATCGAGCTTGTCATGTACCAACACGCCACCAGTTCCTGAACCAGAATCCAAGGGTGGTTGGAACATGGTTGCAACCTCTTGTGCAAGGGTGGTTGAAGCACCCTTGCCAATCAAGCGGGCCAGCTTCACTGGATCGGCAGGGATGCTCCCGTGCTGCCAGCAGTACGATAATAGCCTGATATAGGCTCCCTCCTCCTCAAGGGTCATAAGGCTGACCCTTTGTGACCCTAGCCAATCGGCAGGGTAGAACATGAATGCGGGGGCTTTGCTCTTAGACATGGCAGACGTGGGCCTTGCCTTTGTAGACTGCGATTGTGGCCGCATGGGAGCGCTTGCGGCGGGAGTTGGTATATCCAACCTTTACTATGACGCCATGCTTACAGGCAGTCAGGAAGCGAGCGCCCATAGCGTTGTGGTGATGCGGGGGATCTCCGCAAAAGTCACGGACATCCTCCGCCGTGAATTCGGAACCGTTTGAGGCCATTGATGCGATGACGCCATCGCAAGCCATGACCCATTCGTTGCACGTATTGTCTGAAACCTTCGCAGCGCCTTCATCGCGTAGCCTGCGACCTTCTGAGTTATCGTATTTATTCATGTATTTATTTGAGGGTTTTGATCTTCGTTTCGGTCATGCGGGTTGTTCCTTGCTTGAACTTTGAGTCCAACGCAGAAGGCGCGTACCCACGTTTATCCGCCCATGCACGGAATGTTTTGCCATCTATCTCTCCGCCAAACAAGCCAATAATATCGTTTATTGACGCGCCCGTTGTCTCCGCCGCCTCAGCAATGACCTCAGCAGTGAAATACTCGCTGCCTTTGGTTGTGCTGATCTTCCAGCCAGCGACATCAACGCCTTGGCCCATCAATTCCTTGGCCTTGTCTTTGGCGAAATCCCATAGCTCTTTCTTGAACACGTTTGCCATCTTCAAGAACTGGCCCAAGCGCTCAGGACTGCTACTCACTTGCTCGCGCAATTGGTCGAGCGTTGTATCTACGCTCTCGACAACAGTGAGAGATTTTTCAACAGGCCCAACAATTGCGGGACAAGTGTTTCGCATAGCGCACCATCCGCAATAGTCGCATGGCGTTGGCTGTTTGTTCGGATCTTTATAAGCCGATATGATGCGGCTCACAATCTCCTTGGCCTCGTCATGCGTAAACTCATGCGTAACCTGAGTCTGGAAATCACAGAACAGCAGGATGCACGTCCAGTTGTCTACGAAGTGCGACTCCATGTTGCCCAAGGCATACGCTGCCATCTGCTCCATGTAGTTCCGCATCTGCCCCGTCTTGAGATCTAACGATATGGACTTGCTTGGGATGCGAGCATCCTCAGTGCCGATATGTTCGATGCCTGACGTTTTGACCTTCAAGCTGTCCTCATCAACGATGACCGTGTCATCCAAGGCATAGTCCAGCGTTGTTTCGATTGCCCACTGCACGGACGTTTTGTCAGCGGCAGCGAGTTGATCCAGCAACGCTATATTGCCCGATAAGGCAGCGCGATAGGCTGCATCCATGCTAGTGCCTCGCTGTGCCGCTGGAGACGTACCTCCAGACGGCTGATAGCAAGCACACGCTGACAGCTTCGGCAGCGATGAGTGACGCAGGCTCATTTCGTAACGGCGGCGATGAACTTTTCAGGATGCGCCAGAATGCGCTCACGGTAGGAGCCTTCAGGAACATCTCTCCACGTCATGCCTTCGCTGATGACGCCTTTGCTGATGAGGAATCCGTTGGCACTGCTGTCATGCTTGCCAATCAAACCCTCCACAGGAGCGTACCAAGGCTTGTCCTCGACAACCTCGACCTCGACAACCTTCACCTCTTCGACCTCAACCGTGACGGCATCTTCCTTGTCAGGAGCACTCGTCACGATCTCGCGGGGAAGCGATTTGGTTGGCGCTGAGAAGTCTGCAACCTCTTCAGGCGTATACATTCCCTGCAAGACTGCAGGGAACACGGAACGCACTCCCTCGCTGATGACGCGAGCGCGTAGCATCTGCCTTGGGTAGTTTTTCCAGTTGTCCTTGCCAGCGATGCCAGCGGATTTGGCGCGAGCCATGTCCCAATCGATGCGGAGCACTCCGCCCTGCGGGTGAGAGAATGTCGCTGCGACCTTCTCGTCGGTGTGGTCATGCCACTCAACCTTTCCGCCTGACTGCTGGAAACGAGCCAGCATAGCGTCAGAGCGCAAGGATGCCTTGCCTTGGATGATGTGGTATTCGCTTGCGATGCTGCCGGGGTGCTTCCCCTCAGCTACCGCCGTGATCATTAACGCCAGTGCCTGATCGACAGTTTTCATGCCGAATAAACCGCTCTTGGCGAATGCGATTGCCATGCGCTCCATTTCGGAGACGGACGGCATTTGGACTGCTAGTTCTTTGCTCATGTATTTATTTGCTTTCGTTTAGGTTGATGCCGTCCTGCAGCTTCGGTGCGAGAGCCTTGAGAGCCTTGCGGCTTTTCGGGTAGTACTCGCGGTTGTACTGCATGATCCAGCGGTTGGTTTTGTCATGCTGAATGATGCGGTTCATAATACTGAATCGCGTTATATCAGCGGTATTGCGTAGGGAGAATGTCTTCATCAGGCGCTGACGATGTTTCTCAATCGTCTTCATGCTGATGTTAAGATCATCCGCCATCTCCTTGTTGGTGCGTCCAAGTGAAATCGCTGCTGCGATCTGGCGCATCCTGTTGGTCATGGTCATTGATGTATTAATGGTGCGAGCAGTGAAGCCGTCAGCTACTCCGCTGCTCGCTGTGTGTGTGTTGATTGTTATGCTGACGAAAGTCACGGGACTAGATGGCCCTGAGGCTCTTGCCCTTGCACGTCTGTGCCTTCACCATAATGGCGAGCACTTCCATGCAGCGCTCCTCGTACTGGTCGAGGAACTCTTTGCGGCAGCGACCCTTGATCCACCACTTGCCGCACTCGTCTGCGAGCTTGAGTGCGAGCTTCTTGCTGTAGGCGCGATTGGTCACGCCGCTGCTTTTCGTTGCACGGGGTTTTTTCCCGTCCGCTTTGACAGCAGGCTTGCTGCTGTTGAGTTTCCGTTGGTTGTGAATGACTGCTGAATCTCCGAATGTCATAGGTATGTATGTATGGTTGATGTTGATGCTCATTGACTGAGCATGGGCAGTATCGCCCATAGCCGATTTTTGGTCAAGCATATTTTTTTCAGGGGGGGGAGGGATAACCCTCCAAGCCCTGCGGATGTGGGAGCCTAGGGGTGTGCGTACCGCATCGTGAATCTTGCCGTCCAGCACTGCCAAAGCATGGCCCCGTACGGTCACGTAGAACGCCCCCTGCGGGTTCTTCTTGGCAAACTTGCCTAGCGTACCGCTGCGGCACACCAAAGCGAAGCTGTGGCTTACCTCGCTGGCAACGTCCCTGACAACACGGGCAAAGGGGATGCCCTTGCGATCCT
>Ga0181356_1000717_pt1 | contig 14421 bp, 19 predicted proteins | sample Fa13VDMM110SN_FD_130104 | JGI IMG/M metagenome (GOLD analysis project Ga0181356, IMG submission 130104) | Freshwater viral communities from Lake Michigan, USA - Fa13.VD.MM110.S.N | ecosystem: Environmental > Aquatic > Freshwater > Lake | place: USA: Michigan | collected 2013-09-24 | reverse complement strand
TGCATTGAAAAATGTTCTTGGAACAACAATGGGGGCAATCGAAAAAACAACTGGAAAGAAGTTACCATTTTCGTATAAATAATAACAATATGAGAGATAAAGATTCGCAATTAATTTTTGAAAATTATAGAAAAAATGTTATTTTGAATGAAGCGGCGGCAGCATTGGCTATTCCAGCAGTAGAGGGATTAGGCGCAGCGATGTCTTGGATAGCTGGAACAGCTGTAGGTGCTGTTATAATCGATCAAGCCGCGCAAATGCTCGCTAAAATACCAGAACTTAAAAGAAGACAAATTGAAGCAAAAATTAGCGAAGTTAATAAAATAATATCTTTAAATCCGCAAGAAATAAGATCGCATTACGAAATCATAAATGCTATTCAAAAAAATGGAAATGAAACGCTATCAAAAATTGCTGAAAGTTTTAGACAACCAATAGATATTTTTAGATCAGCACAAGATGAAGGTAATGTTACAGTTGACACATATATTGCTGTTTTAGCATCCTCAATTGAAGCACAGAAAATATTATTAAATGCCCAAGATTTAATAGATAGGGAAATAGATCAAGTTATTTCTAAATCGGATTTAGCGGATGTTGTAAAAGAACAAGTAAAAGCGCAAAGAGCGAAAGATAAACTTGAACACAAAGAAAGATTAGCCGCTCTGGAAAATGAAAAACTTAAATTAGAAATAGAATTACGAAAAGGAGGTGGCGGCGGTGGTAATAATGGTAAAGACCCTAAAGGAAAGTGGGGAATTGTAGCTGGTATTACTGGAGGTGTTAGTATATTAGGCTTAATACTTAAAGTTTTAAGTGAAAACTACAAAGCACTTAAAGGAATATTTTGGGCAACTATTATTTTGGTACCAGGTTTTGGTATTTTTATAATTAAAACTTTATTTGGTAGTGGTAAAGAATACGGTAAAGCTGGGAAGGAATTTGCCGATGAATTTAAAAATGAATTAGAGGGTGAAAAACCCAAAACCTCACCTCAACCGAAACCATCATCTACCCCAACAGAAGAAAAATATCCAGTTGGAAAAAGAGTTAAACCTGATCAACAGACTCCTGATAAAAAAACAGAACCTGCTCCAGCTAAAAGCAAATCTAAATATGCACTTGAAAACTTAGACTAATATATGAACAAATATAATACCTTGAAATATATCATGGAGCAAACGTCTTCCGATTTAGAAAAAAATGTTAATAGATTAAAAAAATTAATATCCATTTACAATTCATCTTCCGAAGAAGAACAGGATTTGTTGGCAACCGATCCTAATTCTCAAGATAGTTTGCAATTTTGGAATTCTATCGAAACGCTTATAAAAAACATAGAAAACACTGACACATATTCACCGGAATCCTCGAAATACATGCAAGAAAATGGAGACATTATTTCAAGCGCGATGTATGATATAAAAGGAATTGTTAAACAATATCCTGAAATATATAATGCGAATTTTAAAGAACTATTAGATCCGATAGCGAGTGAATCCTTACCCAAATCTGAAGAAACTCCAAAAGTAGAAGAAAAACCAAAAGCCGAAGAAACTCCAAAAGTAGAAGAAAAACCGAAAGCTGAAGAACCTCCTAAACCATCAAAAGAAGAATACGTTAAAGGTTATACTGGTGTTTCAATTGTAGATTTTCTAAACCAAAGCGGTAAACCTAGCGACAAAGAATCAAGAAGAAAACTAGCGGTTGAACAAGGCATCGTGAACAAACCAGAAGAGTATACAGGAACAGCTGATCAAAATACAAGATTGTTAAATGCATTGAGAGGTGGAAAAGTGACAAGTGATGATGGTGTTGAAGTTAGAAAAACCGAATTAACCAAACCATATACTACGCCAAAAGAAGGAAAGGGTCCAACAATCAAATATGGTAGAATGGAATATCCAGCATATGTTGACATGGGAGGCGGCAAGTATCGTCCAGCATATCAAGAAGAATTAGATAACCCAAACATACAGCTTTATATACCAAATCCTAAGAAGGGTGCATCTGAATATAATAAACCTAATTTTGTTAAAGTTAGAAGAGAAGGTTCTGATATAAGACCTCAATCTCAATTTGGTGGTGCAGCGGGTTCAGTATCAAATTTCTTTGGAGATATAGGTAGAACACTTGCTGGAAAATAATTCTTGATTTAATAATAAATCAAGTTAAATTATATTCATGAGGATTGCATTTTCAGGAACAAGTTGTAGCGGCAAGTCAACCACAATTAAACATTTCTTGGAAAAATGGCCAACGTATTCTTTGGTTAAAAGCGATTATAGGGAATTAGTTAAGGATAAAAAACATTCCAAGAACACAACTCCTATCTTACAAAAACAAATTCTAGATATCCTGTGTTCGGAGTCAGATAAATTCACCGCACATGAAAAAGTAATTTACGATAGATGCCCACTGGATAATTTGATATATACAATGTGGTGCTATGGTAAGGGGTTAAATGGTTTTACTGAAAAAGATATGGAATATGCTCTTTTCAAGGTCAGGAAATCCATGAAAAACTTCGATATCATTTTTATTTGCACTAGAGACTTGATGCCACCCATTCAAAGCAATGGAATACGTGAAGTCGATGCTGAATATGTTAATGAAATTGATAATATATTCAAAGCTATATTGAGCAAATATAAAAAAGGTGTTGAGACATTGCCGTTTTTTGATAAAGACGATGCACCAGCAATTATAGATATTCACGGTGAACCGCATGAAAGAATTGCACAAATTGCAATGTATGTTACAGATGATGGTGATGCATACGGAGAAGATCAATCTTTAATAGATATAAATGAACTTGCTGAAATGAATAGACTTGTACGTGAACAAGCGGATGAGTTTGATAAAGAGAAAAAGTCCGTTATTATTACTAAATAATTGGGTGAAGTTTTATAAAAAAGCTAATTCCATTTTAGAAAATTACGGATCGATTCTAACTAAATCGAGAATGTTTTATCCTCGTAATTTTTCTCTGTCCAAAGAATTCATCAATGCATTTAAAAAAGAAGTTGCTAGATTAAAATCTGAAAACATTGGAGAAAAAGACATCGTTCGTAAAATTACGAAAGCTCTGTCATTTCACGTTAAAGATTAAAAGTATTTTAATACTTTTGTCTCAAAGATCGCATCACTCGAAACGTTGCTTGGTGATGAAATTGTGATTGTATAGGTATATGGGGTTGGGGTCGGTGGGGAGCCTGGATTTTGTACCGATGATAGAATCAATGCCCAAGTCATTGTAGCCGCTCCAGAATTCGTCGGAATCACATTAATATCACTTACCCTTATATTACCAAGTTCACTATTGAAATCTGTTCTAGCACTTTTATTTCCACTGGATACTGTAATTGTATTAGGATATACCTCAAAGTATCTTGGATAATTTGCAGTCAATTCACTAATTTTGGTATTAACAGCACTCAAAACATTTGTGCTCAGTGTTTGAAACTTAGAGTCAACCGTTGCAGACATCGACACTTGTTTTGAACACAAACTAGTGAATGCACTGTAGAATGAAACATTTTCAGGACCAACTACGAAATTTTGAAAGTCCAGAATATATGTACCTTGATTGTTTTCGACAATAAGATAATTACCATCAACAATTTCTTCCAATTCGGGTAATTCTTTTACATTCGTTGCATTATATAAAGCCATTTGATTTATTTATCATCTAGCATAAGATATGTGAGTATGATTTTTTTAGGAATAGTTACTTGCAATAGACCACATTTTTTTAAACAATGTTACGAATCTGTTAAAAAACTTAAAAATTTGGATTTTTTAGCAGTTGTAAATGATGGTCAAGAAGATATAAATGTTGAAAAGAATGTTTTTTATACCAAAAATGAGAAAAATTTAGGAGTTGGTAAAAGTAAAAATATTTTATTTAAAAAAGCATTAGAATTAGGTGCTGATCATATTTTCATTATGGAGGAGGATATTATTGTTAAAAACGAAGAAGTTTTAAATGAATATATCAGAGCAAAAAATATCACAGGAATACAGCATTTTTGTTTTGCATATCATGGTCCAGCCAATAAAAATGGAATATCTGGTGGTAAACCATGTCCTAGATATGTAATTGATTATGGTGATGTTAAAATTGCAATTAACATGCACAGTGTAGGTGCATTCTGTTATTATTCCAGAGAAGTATTAGAGAAAGTCGGTTTAATTGACGAAAATTTCATTAATGCATTTGAACATGTTGAACATTCTTATAGAATAGCTAAAGCAGAATACACAACTCCATACTGGAATTGGGCTGATTTGGCTAATAGTGTAGATTTCTTGGATGAAATAGAATGTTCTGAAAAAAGCAGCACCATAAGACCGAGAAAAGATTGGAAAGAAAATATTCAAAAGGCAGCACTTTACTTTAAAGAAAAACATGGTAAATTACCAGCATGGAATGATTGTGTTCCAGACACATCTGAAAAAGATGTTAAGTTGATAATGAAAAACATTTTTAAGAAAAAATAAAAAAATTATGAAAATTTCTTTTTTAATCTCATTAAAGATAGATAGTGATGATAGATTATCAAATCTTGATATTTCTGTTAAAAATTTATCACACCATTATACAAATTCTGAAATAATTATTTCAGAAATAGATAATATTTCAAAAATAAAAAATAGATATGGTGATATTAATAATTGCAAACATATATTCACAAAAACCGAAGATTTTTTCAATAAGCAAAGAGCCTACAATATAGCAGCTAGAGAATCTAAAAATCAAATAATAGCACTATATGATGCCGATATAGTAATGGATGAAAAAATTGTAAAACAAGCATATGATTTAATTGACAATCATTCAGCAGATATCATTTGGCCATACAATGGTTTTTTTTATGATGTGCCTAAAAAATTTCACAAATCAATAGATGAAAATAAATCCATTGACTGTATTAACATTTCTGAATGTGAACTTTTTTCTAGAGTGAGTGTTGGAGGTGTTGTTTTTTTCAAAAAAGAAGTTTTTTTAAATGGAGGGGGTGGTAATGAAAATTTCAAAGGCGCTGGTTGGGAAGATAATGAAATATATGTGAGATTTAAAAAATTGGGATATAGTAGATCTAGATTGGGTGTTCCTATATTTCACTTAAATCATGCAAGAAAAGAAACATCTTATAATCACAATCCGCATGGTAGACACAATGAAATTGAATTTTCGAGAATTGATAAAATGGGGAAAAGTGAAATTTTAGAAGAAATTAAAAAATGGAAATGGACACAATAAGAGTAAACATATTTGATCAAACATGTCAACATCATGTTAGAGACTACGGATATTTCACATCAACGGATGGTAGAAAGCCTAGAAATATAACATTTGATTTATTTAAAGATAATTACGATGGTATAACATTATTTACAGATAATGTAATTTTATCCGATTTACCAAAACGTGTGAATTCTAAAATAAAAATTGCTTGGTGTTTAGAATCTCCAGCTGTAATGCCTCATTTGCACAATAACATTGAACATGTTTCGGATAATTTTGATTATATTTTTACTTATAGAGATGATTTAATAAAAAAAAATCCAAATAAATTTTTACCAAACAGTCCAGGTGGTTGTTATTTAAAAGATAAAGACATAAACATATATATAGGTAAAAAAAACAAAAATTGTTCATCAGTAGTTTCTGGAAAACGAGATCTTGAAGGGCATAAATTGAGACATACCATTCAAAGATCTTCTCAAGGAATTGATTTTTATGGTTGGGGAACACCTCATGGTAAAATAGATGATAAAATTATCGCTTTAAAAGATTACATGTTTCATCTAACAATAGAAAATATTAAAACGACACATTATTTTTCTGAAAAATTAATAGACAGCTTGGCTTCTGGCTGTATACCAATATATTGGGGATGCAAAAACATAGGAGATTATTTTAATACCGATGGTTTTATAATATTCGACACTATAGAAGATTTACAAAAAATAAAACTTTCAAAAAAAGTTTACGAGAGTAAACTAAAAGCTGTTGAAGAAAATTTCAATTTATCTAAAAGATATTTTTCTTCTGATGAATATTTGGCAGAAAGATTAATAGAAATTCGCAATAAATTATGAACAAAAAATTAATGATAACAAATGGTGGATATAGAAATGCTGGCTTATTCTCATATGTTGGTCAAGTAATCGGAAATTTACACGTTTCTGACAAAAACGGCGTTGATATGTGGGTAAATTTACCTCACTCTCCTTATTTGGAACAAGATAGAGGGTTAAATTGTTGGGATTATTATTTCAAGCAACCTTATGATGTTGATGATAGTAAACTGAAGAACTATGATGAGATAGATGAAAAGGAATGGTTTGACGGTAGAATAGATACGATAACTCCAAATTTCACAAACGAGACTCTCATTAGAGCTAGAGAATTATGTAAAAAATATATAAAACCAGTTCCTCTGATTGCAAATAAAATCGAAGAATTTAAAAAGAATGTCATAGGAACTGAAAAATACGCAGCTATTCACTTTAGAGGCACTGATCATCATTATGGTACTCCAAACGATACATTTCCTATTATACCAATGAGTGTATATTTTGATTGCATATCTCAACTTTTAACTAAATTTGAAAAGGTACTAGTCTGTTCCGATCAACAAAATTTTATTGATACATCAATTCAAAAATTCGGAAAAGATAAAATATCAGCATATGATAGTATGCGATCAAATAGTCATTTGGCTGTTCACTACAATAACGATGGTATAAAATACAAAAGTGGCGAAGATGTTGTAATTGAAAGTTTTCTAATGTCAGAAAGCAAATATTTAATAAGAACATGTTCGGGTGTAACTCATTTTTCAATTTTTAATAACCAAGACCCCGAATTCAAATATGTAAACATGGACGAACAATATTATGGTAGAAAACACTAATAAAAAAGATTTAAAAAATGTTACAATATTTTCAGTAGATTGTGTTAACCCGCATATCGCACTGGAAGCCTTACTTGAGACTAATGCAAAAATTAATTTCGGTTCAATTAAAATTTTTAGTGACATAAAACCTTTTAATTTACCAAATAATGTTGAATTTATAAAAATACAAAGAATACGTGATTTGATTGAATACAGTCAATTCATGTTAAAAGAATTACCAAAATATATAGAAACTGATTTTTGTTTAAGTATTCATGCTGATGGATACATACATAACCCCCATTTGTGGAATGATGATTTTTTAAAATACGATTACATCGGTGGCCCTTGGAAATCAACGGAATATTTCATCACAAGTAGAGAGAGTAGAGTTGGAAATGGCGGTGTTTCTTTGAGGAGCAAGCGTCTAATGGATGAAGTAAATAGAATACTTCCAGCAAGAATAAATGGACATGAAGACGTGTATATAGCGGTTGCATTGAGAGATTATTTAATTTCAAAAAATTTAAAATTCGCTCCATTAGAATTGGCAAGCGTATTTTCGATGGAACACCCTTGCGATGATATTCCAATCAATCCAGAGAATGAATGCATGGCATTTCACGGTAAAAAATGTAGTGATTTTCACATATTGAAAAATAAAGAAATAATGATAAAATATTTAAAGAATACAAATAATATGCAAAGCATCGAACACCTCTTCCTACAAAAAAGAAATACACCATCAGACATAAATGAACACATGGATGTTTTATACGAATATGCGAAAAAATGTGAAACAATTGCTGAATTTGGCGTTCGAAGAGTAGTTAGCTCTTACGCATTTGCACATGCAAGACCAAAAGAACTCTTGTGCTTGGATATAGACTACAATCAGGATGTTGCCAATTTTATGGAGATTTGTAAGAATGAGAATATAAATATGACTTTCGTTAAAGATAGCAGTCTCACTTATGAACTTAAACATGATTACGATCTTCTTTTTATTGATACATTACATGATTTTAATCAATTAACAGGCGAATTGAAAAAACATAATAGTAAAATTAAAAAGTATATAATTTTTCACGATACAATTTATTGGGGAAATAAAAATGAAGACCCAATAACTGGAGAAGCTAAATTGGAAACTGGTGAAAATGTAGGACTTGTTCCAGCGATTAAGAATTTTTTAAAAGAAAATAAAGAATGGAAAGAAGTTTGCACATATACTAATAATAATGGATTGACTATATTGGAAAGAATAAAGTAAAAAAATGAAAGCCGCTTTTTTATTTTCTGGACAACTTAGAGGTTTCGAACACTGTATCGATGATTTTGAAAAAAATTTATTCACATCATTTGACTATTATGATACATTTTTTTATCTTCCAAATGTAGATGGTAAAAAATTGTTTGATATTGTTACTCCAACTTCAGCGTTATTAGAGTGCGATCAAAATCATAGAGAAATATCTGGATTTAATCATAACATATGCGAGTCACACAAAAGATCATCTGATAATAATTATAAAGCTTTAGCTCATATGCAGCATTATTTCCTGCAATGGTATGGGGTTAAAAGGGTTTTTGAGGTTTTTGACTCATATAGATCATTGAATGATATTAAATACGATGTTGTGTTTAGAATTCGTCCAGATATTAAATTTTTTAAAAAATTTGAGTATGAGGAATTTGATGGTATACAGAGTTCAGATAAGAGCGGATCTGGTGGGTATTATGATAGATTGGCATATGGTTCATATGAACATATGAAATACTATTCTAAATTGTACGATTACTTACATGAAGGAAAATATAATAATTTCGAATATAGTGGAAATTCTGAATCCAAACTTCGTCAACATATAGTTGCTGAGAATATAAATTGGAAAACGAGGGATTTGGGATTTTATCAAAGCGTTAACATAGATGGTAAATATTGGTCTTAATAATTATGCATATCATAACAACTACAATAAATGAGCCTACAAAAGCAACTTTAAAATTTTGTGAGCTTTCAAAAAAGAATAATTGGAAATTTACCATTATCGGTGATCGTAAAACTCCACATTCTCTCTATGAATCTTTAGTGGAAAAATATAGTGGTAACGTTGAGTATCTTGATACAAAAAAACAAGACGAACTTTATCCTGAATTGAGTTCGATATTGGGCTGGAATACTATTCAAAGAAGAAATATTGGATTTCTACACGCCTATAAGAGTGGTGCTGAAGTCATAGCAACTGTTGATGATGATAATATACCTTATGATAATTGGGGTGAAAATATTTTAATTGGTAAAGATGTTGAAGTGGATGTCTATAAAAACAAACATTGTCCCTTTTTTGATCCCTTTTCCATAACAAATCAAAAAGAATTTTGGCATCGAGGATTTCCATTAGAATATTTGGATATTAAAAATCATGTGGATTTAGTTGGAACTAAAAAAATAAAAGTTTTAGTTCAAGCTGATTTTTGGGATGGTGATCCTGATATTGATGCTATATGCAGACTCACTAAAAAACCTCTTGTAAAGTTTGATAGATTTCAACCTTTCACGACATTCGACTATGCTCCATTTAATACTCAAAATACATTCTTGCATAGATCAATTTTCCCACATTTTAGCGTATGGCCAAGCGTTGGGAGAATGGATGATATATGGGCATCTTATTATATTAGAAATAAATATCCTTCTAATATAGTATATTGCCAAGCATCTGTTTATCAGGAGAGAAACCCACAAGATCTGGTTAAAAACCTTGAAAATGAATGTATAGGTTATCGTTATACCCGCGAATTTGTTGAGAATGGGTGTGATATTAATTTAAAATTTGTTCCAGAAGAAACAAAAAAATTTATAGAAATGTATCAAAATCTATTTTAAATGAAAATTTACGATTGTTTTACATTTTTCAATGAGTTAGATTTGTTAGAAATAAGACTTAATATTTTAAATGAATACGTTCATAAATTTATTTTAGCAACGAGCGAGAAGGCGGGGTTGGTGACGGGTTAATTGTTTTAGAATTTATTTGATTTTTTAATATCAAAACATAAATATTACTACATGAATAAAAAAACAGCATTAGTGTTAGGGGCGGGTGGATTTATAGGGAATCATTTAGTTAACAAATTAAAAAATGAAGGTTTTTGGGTTAGAGGGGTTGATATAAAACATAACGAATATCAAGAAACAAAAGCGGATGAATTTATTTTGGGCGATTTGACTGATCCGCTTGTAGCTAGCAAAGCCTTGTGGGGTCCAGACCAACGTGCTTATAATATCAATTCATTTGATGAAGTGTATCAATTAGCGGCAGACATGGGAGGTGCTGGTTATATTTTTAGCGGTGATCATGATGCAAACGTGATGCATAATTCAGCATTGATTAATTTAAATGTGGCTCACCTAGCAGCTAAAAATAATGTTAAAAAAATATTTTATAGTAGTAGTGCATGTATGTATCCTGAACATAATCAATTAGATCCAAACAATCCAAATTGTGAAGAGTCTTCAGCATATCCCGCAAATCCAGACTCAGAATATGGTTGGGAGAAATTGTTTAGTGAGCGTTTATATTTATCATTTTTAAGAAATTATAAATTAAATGTTAGAATTGCTAGATTTCACAATATTTTTGGTCCATTAGCTGCTTGGAATAATGGAAAAGAAAAATCTCCAGCCGCTATTTGCAGAAAAGTTATCATGGCTAAAAATGATGGGGAAATTGAAATTTGGGGTGACGGTAAACAGACCAGATCGTTTTTATATATTGATGAATGTTTAGAAGCAGTAAGACGTTTAATGGATTCTGATTTTATTGGTCCAGTTAATATAGGTTCAGAAGAAATGGTAACAATAAATCAACTCGTTGATTATGCTTGTGAAATAGAGAATAAAAATCTCACTAAGAAATATATATCTGGACCAACTGGAGTTAGAGGTAGAAATTCCTGTAATAAATTAATACAAGAAAAATTAAATTGGCAACCAAACTATCCTTTAAAAAAAGGACTTGAGAAAACATATCTTTGGATTAAAGAACAGGTTGAAAATTAAACACAACTTTCAACCATTTTAGCCTCTTCTTCGCGTCTTTTTATAAGACCATCCATGTTTTTACCTTCCCAAAGTCTTTTCATGGAACGTATTTCTCTTGCTATTCCTTTATAATCTTTCTTTAATATCAATTGTTTTATGTTGAGCATTTCTGTTCTAGAAGAACCTTTTGTAGATGCACCCCTGTTAAACACAATACTCACCAATCCTATTTGCGCCTTTTCACATAATTCATCCATTTTAGGCCACAATGCATTTGTCAAATTCCAAAATTTAGGCAATGTCCAATCAACAAATGCCTCGGATGCATTTTCCCAAGAAAGCTCTATGTTTTTAACTTTAAATAATGCATTTTTTGCAGAATCTCCTTTTAATCCTATTGTTGATTTTAGCTTTTCACTTTCCTCATTGGTAAAATACTTTGAAAAATAAGTATCAAACTCTTTTTCACTCATATGTCCGAGATCAGCCCCAATCCCCATTGTTATTCCCGATGCTCCTTTTGGCCAAGTCATATTTTTTAGGAATTTATTGTAATATTTTTCTCCACCGCTTTCAAAAGCTATAATAGGATTCCAATCGTAATCCAAATATGTTTTTTCTTTTCCCATAATTAATCAATTTCTAATTTATAATCATCTTCTTTAGGACCAGACAAATATTCTTTATATATTTCTTCTTTTTTTGTAATTGAAGAATTTGATGATGTAGATGAACTATTATGTTTCCAATCAACCAAACCTTGAATACCAACTAAACTGGCAGCTATTGAGGCAATACCAACCATCATATCTTTGTACATACTCACCAAAGCTGACACATGTGGATCGTTGTTTAATAAAAAAAGAAAAATAACAGAAACAAAATACATGAATGCTATTATTGAAATGGCAACCATCGTCATAGCGAATTTCTTTGAAGTCATGTGATTCAAATCCTCTAATTCTTTTTTATTATGATCGTTTGATTTTTTTGGCGCAACGCCAGTTCTAATAAACCACGTCATCCCATCGACTATTGTCTTTATTTTATCAATCATTGTAAAATTATTTAGACATTCGAGAATAAATAATCATATGCCGAATAAAATAACTTCTTATCAAACAGCTGAAAATGGAAAATTTGTAGAAATAACTGGAAATACGCAATATCCAGCTATTTCTGTGGTTAGATTATCATATCCAGATACATCCAATGCATTTCCAGAAAATTCTGGTTTAACTCCAGTAAGTTCTGTTGACGTATATTCGAAATACGCCGTTTTAACTAAACTAATAAATCCAGAAGACATAAAAATTTCTTTAAGTGCTGAAAATATCAACGTTAATTTGGATGAAATCGAATTAAACACTGATGAATTGGAAGGATTGACTGAAAATTCAAATACTTTGCTGAACGAACTGACTTCTTCAAATGTTCGCATAGCTGGTTTTAGTATCCCACCATATGATGAAATTGATCTAGAATACGAAGGAGCAACAGAGTATATTAGAAAAGTTTCTTATTTGGAAAATACGACAGAAGTTCTTTCTCTGTCGTTCGTTTATGTAACAGAGCCACCGACAAGTTCTGATAACAGAATTTTAAAAGTTAAAAAACTCTAATTATGCCTTACTCCTTTAATCCCTTTTCCGGCAATTTTGATAATACTCCTTCAACATTGAAGGGGGATACGGCATATTCTAATCTTCTTTCAAATTCAGCAACCTGGGTAGATGCTCATGAAACAGGTACAGTTTATAAAGCAAATAGTGCTTCTTATGCAACTATTGACTTTGCGGATAGCAAATTTTTTCCACTAACAGGGGGATTAATTTCTGGAAATACAAGAATCAACGGAAACGTAACAATTTTTGGAGATTTAACTTCAACTGGCACTCAAACGTTTGCTAATACAATTTTTTCCACGACAAGTTCATTAAGTGTCGTGCATGTCGGAAGTGGTCCAGCAGTATGGATTGGAAACAATGGATCAGGGGACATTGCATCTTTCTATGATATGGATCAAAACGTTGAAGTGCTACACGTTGGTGGAGCAAACGGAGACTTTCCGAATGTCGGTATCAAGACCTCTTCTCCCAATAAAGATTTTACAGTAAACGGCGAAATTAGTGCAAGCAATACAATTTATGACGGTCAAGGAAATTCATCTCAATGGAATTCTGCTTATTCAAAACAAACAAACTATCTTCCATTGAGTGGTGGAATGATGACTGGAAGACTTTCTGCTGCCGCAGACGCAGCATCAGCAAAATTAAATATCGGAAATGCAATTACAGGAGGTTCATCAAATCCTACAGATACAATAAACGGAGACGTATGGATAAATTCTGCTAATCGTATGGCATATAAAGCTGGTTCATCGCAAGTTTACACGACTGCTCTAACAAATTCTCCAAACGCATTTACATCAACTCAATCAATTGATCTATCGAGCAATACAGTCGCCATGCGTATTACTCAACGAGGAGACGGAGAAGCACTTAGAGTCGAAGATGACACTACTCCAGATTCAACTGCGTTTATAGTAGGCTCTGATGGCAGTGTTGGTATTGGTTTGAGTTCCTTGAGCGCAATTAATGCCAAACTAACGGTTGTAGGTAATGTTTCCGCTACACAAGATTATTTTTCTGGTCAAAATAAATCAGTATTTACGCCACAAACAAATACAATTGGTGTTAGTGCAGTAAGTAACATTGTTGTTGTATCGGTTTTACCAGTAACACCAGATCCTTCAACATTATATATTATTATATAAATATGATTCTTAATAGTATTCAAAATGGTTATATAGGGAATAAAGAAATTTCTAAAATTTATCTTGGAAATAATTTAATTTTTCCAGCCTTAAGTGGATTTTGGCAATTCACTGAAATAAATTTTACTATTACTGCATTCTCTGTTACCACAGTTCCTTCTGGTACAATAGATATTGATTGGGGAGATGAAACCGCAAGTACTATAAATTCTGGACAAACAATAAACAAAACACATACCATTTAATTTTATGGCAAACACTTCCATTACAATTTATCCTCAATATAATAGTAATCAGATAACAGATATTAATTGCGGAACCAGTTCTCCTAGAATTAGTGGAACAATTGATATTTCGTCTTTTCCAAATTTAAGTAGTTTTACTTGTGATTCTAATGATATAACTTCTTTTCAAGGATTTGCTAACTGCCCGAACTTAACAAACTTTAGTCTTGCCATAAATAAAATTGCAGGAAATCTTAATGATATATTTCCAAATTTTAACAATAGATTAAATATGGTGAGTTTTAACGTACGCTCAAACGAAATAACAGGAACAATTCCAAGTTTAAGTGCATTGACTAATTTAACATACTTTGGGGTGCATGGCAATGTACTCACAGGAACAATTCCAAGTTTGAGTGGATTAACTAAGTTAGACCAATTTAGATGTTACTATAACTACCTTAC
>Ga0181356_1000714_pt1 | contig 14458 bp, 5 predicted proteins | sample Fa13VDMM110SN_FD_130104 | JGI IMG/M metagenome (GOLD analysis project Ga0181356, IMG submission 130104) | Freshwater viral communities from Lake Michigan, USA - Fa13.VD.MM110.S.N | ecosystem: Environmental > Aquatic > Freshwater > Lake | place: USA: Michigan | collected 2013-09-24 | reverse complement strand
GAATTTGCAACACAATTAAGACACGTAACTGCTGATGATTATTTAGTTAGAGCATTAAGTTTACCTTCAAAATATGGTGTTGTAGCTAAAGCTTTCACACAAAAACCATCTGCATTAGAACCAACAACAACATTAGATTTATACGTTTTAACCTATGATATAAATAATAAATTAGTTGCAGCATCTAATGCTTTAAAAAATAATATAAGAACTTATATTAACCAATATAGAATGATTGGTGATACAATTAGTATTAAAGATGCTTTTGTAATTAATTTTGCTGTAGATTTTCAAATAATTACTTATCCAAATTTTAATAATAACGAAGTATTACAAAAATGTATCCAAGCTTTACAAGTTTATTTTAATACAAACAGATGGCAAATTAACCAACCAATTATAGTCCCAGATTTGTATGTTTTATTAGATGCAATTGATGGGGTACAAACAGTTAAATCCGTAAATATTACTAATAAAGCAGGAACAACATCTGGATATTCAGAATGGGCTTATGATATGAATGGAGCAAATCAAAATGGTACAATTTTTCCATCACTCGATCCTAGTATTTTTGAATTAAAATATCCAAACACTGATATTAAAGGTAGAGTAGTAAACTTATAATTATGGCAGTATATAAATTATTTCCCTCAAAAGACGCAGCTATATATAGTGCTTACCCAGCAATGAATACTGGGTTAGATCCTATTTTAGATGTAGCTAACTATGTTACAGATATAAATCCTATAGCTAGAGTAGCAAGATCATTAATAAAATTTGATCAAAATCAAATTAATAATGTAATTGATACTATTGCTGCTGTAACTCAATCTTTATCAATATCAGCTAGTTTAAAATCATATGTAGCAAAAGCTACAAACGTTATTATTGATTCAACAATAGAAGTATATCCTATTTCAGGTTCATGGAATAATGGTTCAGGTCAATTTGCTGATGTACAACAGAATACTACAGGTGTAAGTTGGGTATATCAAAGCTATTCAGGATCTAATCCTTGGAATACTGGAGGTTTACCCCCATATGTAGCTAATTCTTATTCTGGAAGTAGTAATGCTGGTGGTGGTACTTGGTATACAGCTTCAGGTTACCCAGGAATGAATAATTTAAAATCAACTCAATCATTTAGTTTAAGAAGTGATAAAGATTTAAATGTTGATGTAACTAATGCTGTAAAAGTATGGTATTCATCTTCTAAAAATTTAGCAAGTGGTTTATTTGATATTCATAACGAAGGGTTTATTGTTAAATGGACTAGTTCATTAGAATTTCAACAATCAACAGCTTTAACCCCTCAATTAAGTTACTATTCAGTAGATACAAATACAATTTACCCTCCACAATTAGAAATTAAATGGAGAGATTTTTCATTTGTAACTGGTTCTTTAACTGTAATTAGAACACCACAATTATTTGTAGCATTAGAAAATAATCCTGGAGTATTTTATAGTGAAAGTATTAACCAATTCAGATTAAACTGTCGCCCACAATTTCCAGTTAGAACATTTGAAACTGCTTCAGCATATACTAAAAATTATGCTTTACCATCTTCATCATATTATGCTATTAAAGATTTAGACACAAATGAATTTGTAGTTGATTTTGATACTACTTTTACTCAAATAAGCTGTGATGCTAGTGGAAGTTACTTTACAGTTTATATGAATGGGTTGGAGCCCGAAAGATATTATAGTATATTAGTAAAAACTATAGTAGATAATAATACACTTGTTTTAGATGAAAATTATTATTTTAAAGTAGTTAATGGATAATGGCAACAGAACAAAGAATAGATTTAATAAAGAAAGTATATTCAAAAACAGAATATCCTAGAATAATTGATACTCAATTTAATCAGCTAGGGGTTATGTCTGTTAATGAACAGCTTGCTACTACTATTACTGTTAATCAATTTTTTGAATATTATACTGAATTATTTTATGAAATTCCCGCTTTTGGAGCAACTAATTCTCATGAATATTTAGTAATAACTAGTGGTGATTATATTAATTTTGAAGGTGATAATGCTGAAATACAAGCATTACAAAATGAAATTGCACAATTAAGAAAAGATTTACTTCAAGCACAAATTGAAAAAGCAGAAGCATTAGTTGGTAGACCTTTAGGAATAAATGTTGATAATATAGATGTAACTAATTTATCAGGAAACAGTGAATATGCTAATATATTAAAAGAAGTAAATTCTAACCCTGCAGTAAATACAACAAATACAACAATAGTGAGTAATACTCCATCTAATGCAACACCACAAGCAGTATAAATAATATGGAAGAACAAAAAATCATAATAAACCAAGTTGATCCAACTACATTTGAATTCCAACAGTATACTGAACAGGATAATATATTAATTTCCTCTTCAAGATTGGATACTGCTTTTACTGCATCTACAGATTACATAGAATACTATGCTTATGATGAAAGTCAAAAGTTACTTTATCCTTTAAGTGGTTCAGATGGAAGAGTAGCAATTGTAACAGATTATTCTGTTATAAATGGTGATACAATACTTTACCCAGATAGAAATTTAGAAGATATTGGGTATGACTATGGTGCTTTTTATTCAACTTACAATTTTTATAGAAAATTATTATTCTCAGATGTAGATAATAATTACTATATCAGTGAAATTAGTTCTGATAGAACTGAAGTTAGATTAAAAAGTAATGTAATTCCACCTGATTTAATTATTACCTCAAGTAATACTTTTATTCAAAATAGAGAATTAGCAGATTATTTTGTTGATTTCTTACTTAACTTTGGTAATGATCAACAAGTAATAGCTAATAACATTAAATTAGATACAACAACTGAAATTGAACCTTCAGTTCTAATTAAATTATACGAACCATTACCCCCACAATTTGATTTAAAAACTACTTTATGGGTAGTAGAAGAAATTTCTGCACCACAAGCATATAATGTTATTTTTCCTGAAATTACATTTGTACCTGATGATTTTCAATTTATAAAGGGTCCAAATTATAGCATTCAAGTAACACAAGAAAGTGGAGAAGCAGGTCAAGATTTTAACTATGAAACTTTAGTAGGAACAGATTTAACTAGTTCATTTAACCAATTAAGTAACTTATTAGCTAGAAAAGAAGTTAATATTAGTGTTGATTATACTGATTATGAAAATTTTGTTTATTTTTCTTCTGCACATACACGTTTAGAAAATTTTTACTATAAAGTAGGTTTAATTCAATCTTCAAGTAATGCTATTGCGGCATTAACTCCAAATTCTCCTTCTTATAGTTCTAGTAAATCTGAATTAAATACTTCAATTAATTATATAATCACAAATTTTGATGGTTATGAATACTTTCTCTATTTTAATAGTGGATCAGCTTTTTCATACCCAAAATCATCTACTGAACCACCTTATATTTTATATCCTACAGGAAGTCAACAAGCATTAAATTGGATTGGTAGTTCAGATCCTGATAGTCAATATTATGGAGGTCAATCAGTTATAGCATCTGAATATGATGATAATAATCCAAACTGGTTATACAATGCAATACCTGAATATTTACAATCAGATACTAACAATGCTCAATATGAGTTATTTGTTGATATGGTTGCTCAACAATATGATAATACTTGGTTATATACTAAAAATTTAACTACTAGATTTGATGCTGATAACCGTTTAGATTATGGTATATCTAGAGATTTAGTAGCGGACGCTATTAGAGATTTTGGTATAAAATTATATTCAAATAATTTCAATACTAATGATTTATATACTGCTTTCTTAGGTATTACACCTTCAGGAAGTACATTCCCTATTGCTAATGTAACTAGTAGTTATCCTGTACCTTCTGGGTATGATTACGTAACTACTGAAATAACAGCATCGAATGATATAATGCCCCAAGACAATGTTAATAAGCGTTTATATAAACGTATTTACCATAGTTTACCTTATTTACTTAAAACTAAAGGTACAATTGCTGGGTTAAGAGCGTTAATTACTGCTTATGGTGTTCCTGATACTATTTTAAGAATTAATGAATTTGGAAGTAAAGATAGAAAAAATGATAAGGATTGGGATCACCAACAAAATCAATTTAACTATGCTTTACATTTAAATGGTAGTAGTTTTATTTCTTCATCTTTTGTAATAAATCATAATTTTGATCATAACAATGGTAATGATACTCCAAGAGCAATTCAATTTAGATTTAAAACTCCTGGTATTCCTACTTCATCAGCTTATTATAATGTATGGGTAGGTGATGCTACAAATTCATTTATAGTATTAGAATATACAGGTTCAGGAATGAGTAGTGGTTCATATAGTGGATCTGTTCCTTCTGAAAGTAATGCTTATGGTACTTTAAAATTTTTTCCTGATGGTTTAAATAATACAGTTGCTACAGCAAGTGTTAGTTTACCCTTCTTTGATGGTGGTTGGTGGTCTGTAATGGCTGTAGTAGATTTTGAATATACAGATTCATCATCTTTATATGCTGCTAATAGAATTGGAAATCAAATAGGATTTTCAGGTTCTGATAGTATAGTTACTAACTGGCAGTATTGGACTGGTACTTCAACTTCATATTTCCCTAGTGCTAGTAATTTACAATTATTAAGTAGAGCTTACCAACCATTAACCGGTGCCTTACAAGAAGTAAGATATTGGGATATACCATTATCAGAAAGTTTGTTTTATGATTATGTTATGAATCCTTATTCTACTGAAGGTAATTATACTAATGCTACTCCTGAAGATTTAATATTTAGAGCAGATTTAGGAACAGAATTAAACACTGGAAGTAGAACATCTATTCACCCTAAAGTAACAGGTTCTTGGTCTCCAACATCTTCATTCCAAAATGGTAATAGTTCATTTTATTTAACAGGTTCTTTTATTCCAAACACTGAAAGTATCTATCTAAATCAAGTACCAGGAGGTATTAAAAATGAAATTACGGATAAGATACAGATAGTACCTAATATAATGCCTGAGGGTTCTACCCTATCTCCATATAGATCTTTACAACAAGCAGTATACCCAAGTGGAAGTGACCCAAGTATTAATTACTTAGAGGTATCTTTCTCACCAACAGATCAAGTTAATTACGATATTACTTCACAAGTTGGTTTTTTTAATTTAGGTGATTATATTGGTGATCCAAGACAGATATCTGAATCTGGGTATTCATATCCTCAATTAGATAAATTAAGGGATCAATATTTTGAAAAATATATTGCAAGCTATGATATAGTTGATTTTATTAGGTTAATTAAATTCTTTGATAATTCATTATTTAAAATGATCGAAGATTTTACTCCTGCTAGAACAAGTTTATCTTCAGGTGTTGTAATTAAACAAAATTTATTAGAAAGAAATAGACAAAGTCCAGCACAAGTATCTTCTGCTGTTACTATGTCAACATATTTTACAGGCTCTCCCGGAAATCCATATTCAACTGTTGTACCTTTAGTACAAAAAGATCAAGTATTAACTGGATTAGTTAAATCATTCCCTCGTGATTATAATACAGGTTCAAGTGATTATCCTGAATATGCTACCGTTGGTGGTTCTTCAGTTTATGTATTTGATGGAGGAACAGGTGGTGTATTTGAGCCTTTTAATACTATATTTAACGCTCCAATAAGTACATCAGTACAAGATATTTGTATACCACAATATTATTATTCATCATCAAATCAGTTATTTACAGCTGAAACGACTACGGGTTCGGTTTTATTTTCTACAACAGTAGGTAATTCAACCAATACTATGAGTATGAATATCTACAATAGTATTGGAGATTCATATTTACCTTTATTAAATTCTCTTACATCATCTATATCACAATCTGATATTTTTATAACATTAGGTACATCTGATGGTAATCAGATTGTACATCAGATTAATTATATAAACCGTTTACCTGCGGGAACTTACGGTAATGGTCAATACGGCACCGACGTCTATGGTTATGCTACTACTGCGTCATTTGTAATGCATTTAACCGTTACAGACAACACACCTCCTATTACTTTAACAGATAGAGATAGATTAAACCCATTCTGTTTTGCAATATCAGGTTCTCCATATAGTGGTAAAACAGCTGCTGAAGTATCCGCATCTGCATTTGCTAAAGTATACCCGGGTGTAATACAAGAATTTAATGAATATGTTTATCCTACTTTAGGAACAACTTTTCCAGTTGGTTCAAGTTATACTGAATCTACAGATTCAACTTATGGTCAAGGTTTATTAAAAATATCTAGAATAGACCAACGTGAATTTTATAATGGTGAATTTGTAAATAGTATTCCAGTTAATTTAGAACAACCATGTGTTGCTTTCTTTGGACAAAATGATGTACCTGATTATTATTTCTTTATTAACTGGTTTAACCAAAGAAATTTCCCAGAACAAAGCTTCTTAACATCATCAAACTTACCATTAGCAGGTAATATTTGGTTGTGGGCTGATACTATTGGAAATCCTTTAACTGGACTTAATTATGGTTTAAACATTATAAATAATGTAACCTCAACTACTAATTTATCTTCAAATACAACTACAAATTATACTTATTCTAAAGTAAAAGGTCAAGGTGCTAATTCTGGTAGTATATATTTAGAATCACAACAAGTAGGAGGTAATTATACAATTTCAAAAGCTTATTTTGATCCCGCTTCTAACCCACAAGGATTTGAAGGGGATGGGTTTATAACAGTACCATCACAATCATTAATTAGTTTAGGATTTACAACAAATCAAAATTTAACTTTAAATCTTCCAAACAATAATTTAAGTCCTGTTCCTTCTAATAAGGTTAAATATATTAAAATATCAAACCAAGATATTAACGGAGTTACTATATTACCTTTTATTCAAGATAGTAAATATATAATCTTAAACCTTACAGGTGCGAGTGATTTTAATAATAACTTAATTCAAGGTTACCAAACTTGGTATATAGCAAATTCTTCAGTACAAAATGATGGTAATCCATCAACTACTGATGCTACCTTATTAATTATATTTTCAGAACCTTCTTCGGCTGCTGTTACTTCATTCGATTCACAATTCGTTGATTTAACTTTTAGTGCAAGCGGTCAATTTGTATATTATGCTACTCAATCAGGAGCGGATCCAACCGTAGTAATTAATTCAGGTATTACAGCTTCAGTTCCACAAGGATATTTTCCACCAACTGATAGATCACCTTCATACCCAACAGAATCTTTCTTTAGAGGTTGGGGTAAATCAACTTATTTTGAAACTAATACCGATGGTTCTGTTTATAGAGTAGGAAGTGGAAGTGGATTTAGTAGTGATACTTTAGGTAACTTTAATACAGGATCTGTAGAAATGGATTTTGATAGTAGTGTACCTTATACTGCTAGTGTTCGCCCATGGTTTATGAATGCTCCTGCTAGTACATTACAAGTATTAAGTGCATCATCTCTAGTAGGTGGTTTAGGTCAAAAAGATCTACAAATGTATACAGGTTCAATTACAGCTTCAGCTGTTCCAATTGGTCCCTATTTTAATATGATTACAAATTTAGCACCAACACTTTCACCTATACTTGTAAAACCAGGAGGTTTTGTAGGCGCTAATTTAACTGTGAATTGGAACTATTTTAATAGTATTCCTAATAACCCATCACAAAGATATGCTGTAGATATAATATGTAGTTATCCTTCATTACCTTGGAGTATTTTTATAACTTATAATGATGGTGCAAACTGGGTTGCTCCTTATACTGCTTTAACCGGAGGAACTACAATATATAGTGGAACTGGAACTACAACCGTTTATTTCCAAGTTGCTAATGGACCCTATTCTACTGGTAATATTATTCCTAGAAATGCTACAATTAATATTTCTAATAATTTAGATTATGCTAATACTGAAGTCTATACTATAACCCAAAATATTCGTAATGGTGGTAGTAATAATGGATGGAGTACTAACCCAGTTATAGCCCCATAAAAAGTTAAAAACTCCTTGGAGTACAAAAAATGAGTAATTATATTATTTATAATAAAACACTATAATGCCTGATCAAATAAGATATTATTTAAAGGAAACAACAAACCAAATTTTAGTATCTGGTTCTTCTACTGCTGGTGGGATGAATGCTTTACTTACTTCAAGTAAAGATCCTAATACTGCTTTTGATCCTAATACAACAGCAAAAATTTCCGCTTTAGGAACTGCTGTTTCTTATGTTGTTCAAAATGGTACCGCTGATGGTACTGTAATTCCTATTGCCAATAATCAAGAATTATGGGTTTATAGAGGTTATCAACCAGCGGGTACTGGTGATATTAATGCCTACAGATATAATCCTCATCTACATAGACCATATAAAGCATATATTTTAACAGAAACAGGATCAGGAGCTCCTGTTGAACCTTGGTCACCTACTGGATTATTTTATCAAGGAAGTTATACTACTACTTCTCCACCCCCTACCACAACTACAAATCAATTTAGTCAAGGTTATGGTGCTAGACAATTATCAATAAATGGAAATTGGAATAATCAATTTGCTAATTATCAAATTAATGTTAATGCTGTAAGTGGTTCATTTATAATATATGGTGAAGATAGAGCAGTACATCCCTGGGTTTTTACTAAATATTTAAGCCAAAATGGTTCTACTATTTATGGTTCAGAATTTAAAATATTTAAAGAAAATTATACATCTTCATTCTCAGGATTTACTTTTAATACTACTACTACACCTGGAGATCCTGGGTTTGATAACTTAGCGGTAAATAATGCCAATCCTATATCTGCAACCACTGCTTCTATATATTCTAATGTCGATAACTCTCCAATATTTGATCAACTTGAAATTTCAATAGCTAATAATAAACCAACATGGTTAGAAATATCTAGTGTTGCTACTCCTACTAAATTTATTAGGTACCGAATTAATAGTTTAGAAATATTTCTTGATCTTTTTGGGAGTTCAGAATGGTGGCAAGCTAATATATCAAATAATACAGCATCAGTAGGGTTTACTCCTTTTACTGATGGTGAATCTATTAATTATGCTGTATCTAGTTCATTTCCAATGGGTGGTGTCAGTCAAGGTCAGTTTTATTTTCCTAATCAACAACCTGAAATATATCCTCAAATAACATTAACTAATGGTATATATTCATATACTAGTAGTATTTTTGATGACTTAACTTCTACAGGAGGAGCAGCATCTGGTTCAACACAATTCGGTTTATATTGTGATAATGATTATTATGTTAAATACCGCACTGATGTAGATGATAGCAGTGCTAACTCTGTAACTGTATTTTTTACAGGAAGTAATTATACCCCTGAATATCTTATAATACCACCTGGTTATTATGCTATTTATACTGCTTTAGCAGGTAGTTTATCTTATTCAGGTGCCTTTACTCAAGCTACTTTATCAACTACTATTGTTGATACTGCTGCTGCTGGTATTCCTCCTCAAAATATATTTTCTACTAGATGGAATGATGTTTATATTTCATACTCATCTTCACTATCATCTTCACTAGATGGTTTATATATATTTAACCAATTACCACAAAATGATATCCAAGTAACAGCTTCAATGTTCTTAAATGCATGGACAGGTAGTGACCCTACAGGTGCAAAATATGGAACTGCTGATTATGGTGTGGATGCCTATGGTGCAGGTGAAGCAGGAGATGGTCCAACTTGGCCTACCGCTTCATTAAGAATTTATACTGGTAGTTATCCTGATAGTGTTCCTGGAATGGGAAGTGCTTTTGTAACTGAATCTGTATTTAAAGATGCTAATATTCATGTTAATGGTTTAGCTATTACTATGAGTTATTTAATACCATCTGAATCAATTCAATTAAAAGATTGTTTAAGTATAGCTTTAGCAGTTACATCTTCTCAAAACCTAAATCTAATTTCAAGCTCATTAGTTGTAAGTGAATATAGTTTAAGATTCTTTACTGCAACTCAAAGTAGAGAAGGTGATGGTAGAGTACCTACATTTATAGAAAATGCATTCGAAGGAACATTAGGTTTTTCAAATACTCCTGATTGTCAACCTACATTAAATAATGCGTATATTTATAGAACAAACCCACAAATTCAAGAAGTTGATTATTCAACTAACATATATACACCAATTAACTTTCAAAATATTCTAAGTGGTTCAGCTCAAAAATCATCAGTACCTGAATCTAACTATTCATCTTTTTCATGGAATGTAAATAGATATGAGGGAAGTAGAACACAAGCTAATGGTGTAAATACTACTGATGGTATACAAGGATCGGGTTATGGTGAATTACCCGTAATTGATTACAAACGAGTATATTTTGCTTACTGTGATCAGGTATTAGATCCTTATCCTGTTTTAAATAACAGAACTCAATTTAATATTAAATATTTAATTAATGCAGCTGGTGATGCTTTAAGTCCTATTTTATCTCCTTATACTGCATTTGATGTACAAGGAACATGGGATGAAGGAGGATCAGGTTCAGTAGCTATTAATCAAATTTCAGGTTCATCACAATATGATCAATTAAATGGATTTCAACAAATAGTTAATGTAGCTAATGCTCCCCAACCTATTTTATATTCTCAAACATCATCAAACGCTTATACGAATTTTATTCCTTTAGACGGTAACCCTAATTTTATATCATCATTTACTCAAAGTTTCATGCAATATAGTATGAAAATTGGGGGAACAGTTTATGATCCAAATAATACTAATGATCAAGTACTTGATTATGCTAACTTATTTGCTGGTATAACAGGTTCAGGTGGTGTATTTAATTCTTCACAATTAAGTTCATCATTTGCAAGTAGATGGGGTCAATATATTGATCCAATAGGAGGTGCACCTTATTATGATCAAGTTGCTCCTACTATTATTTTAAATACAAACAGAACAACATTTCCAGTAGCACCTGCTAACTGGACAGGATCTGCTTTCCCTCGAGATGCAGTTAACGTAACAAATTCAGCTGTTACCAACCCATATTTTGGTTATCCTGGAGAAATATTTTTTACTAGGGATGCTGTAGCTGAACAAGAAAATTTAGGAGCAAATAACATATCTGATGCATATAAAATAGTAGTAGATTATCAACAACCAAGTACTTTACCTGATAGATTTAGAACTAGAGTAGGTCGACCTTCAAGTTGGGGTAATCCTGGAGGTGTTTCATCTCAATGGGGTGGTTCAAGAGTAGGAGAAATTCAACTTGCTTTTGAATCAACTACTAGTACAAATTTAAATGCACCCAACTCCGCATGGACTAGAATTCCATTTGAATTGATAGGTAGACCAACAATTACTGTATTTTTTGGTGATATTACTTCTGCTAACCAAGTTAGATTTAGTGGTCAAACATTAACTCTTGATGCTCATAGTGTTTGTTCTGATGAAACCTTTATTGGAGGTACAACACCTTATTATAGATATGGTGTATTTCAAGATCAAATCCAAACTGCTATAACTACGGCTGGTGGTGGAGGTTTAGGAAGTGTAGCATATATACAATGGAATTTTAAAGCTCAAACTACAGGCAATCTACAATCAGGAAGAAGATATAGATTTAGATCTTATTTAGCTTATGATGCTCAAGGTGGAGAAGTAATTGCTAATGATGGTTTAAAAAATTTCTGGAACCCTGATAGAGTTCCAGTTCAAAGCCCAGGTTTAAGTGGAGGTAGAACATTTGCTGTTCCAGTAAATGGTCCATTTGTCAATTTATCTGTTGTTTCACCTAACAGTGAAGATAATACTCAAGATAATGGTTTAAATGCACCATTTTGGGAGTTTTCTAGTTCATTTAACTCACCATTATTAACATTTAATTATGATAATGCTACTAACCCTAGCAGTTTTACTTCAGGTTCATTATTATTTAATAGTACAAACCCAGCAAGTATTACTACAGCATATATGAGTGTTAATGATGCAGTTTCAATTAATACAACTCCTTTTAAAAATCAAATTAGTACTTTAGCTAATAAAGGACAATTAGTTGTTACAAATCCAAGCAATCCAATTCAATATTTTACAGGAAATATAACAGCAGTATCCGGTCCTTCTGGTACAGCTCCAAATCAATATTTTACATATACAGTAACACCATCAACAGTTTCAGCTACCATGTTTGATGATAATGTTGAATTAAATGCCGTATTAACAACTGGATCTAATAGAGCTAACCCAGTATTAGATACATTATTACTAAAGGATCCAAATGGTAATTTAGCTTATGATAATGAATATTATGTAGGTTATTTACCTTATAAACCCGGACCTAATCCTGCATTTCCAGGTGGTCAAGAACCAACTGATACTGCTTGGAACCGTCCAAATTTAGAATGGAAAGTTGAACCAAATGATGAAATTAGATTTTTAAATAATGAAGGTCAATCATATCAAATTGTTGATGTTATAACACCTGCACAAAATCAACAACAAACAGGTGAATATAAATTAAAATTAAAATTAAATAGAAAAGTTTCTAGTGGTATTAATATACAATTTTTCTTATTAAGAAGATATGTTTATTCTCCTAATACATTAATTTCAAATAATATTTTTCCTTATGGAAGTTTACCACAATTAACTAAATGGGTAGATACTAAAAATACATCTATCCAAACATTAAATTCAGGTGCGGCTTACACATATTTCCCAGCAACAGCATCTAGTCAAGAGACGGAATCAGCTTCAGGAAGTTTTATATCATACATACCTCCATTAAGAAAACAAGATAATACACCAACTGGTATAGTATTCCCAGAATACCCAGTAGCAGCAATTCAAATTTCCCCTGATGAAATAATTAGAGATTTAAGAGATAAAAAACTAATCAGTTAACATATTTATAACCGTATAATATTTATATAAAAATACAACAATGGGATACTTAAACAATTCAGTAATTACAGTAGATGCTATTCTTACAACTAAAGGTAGAGAATTATTAGCAGCTAACGATGGTTCTTTTAGAATTACACAATTCGCTCTTTCAGATGATGAAATCGATTACACACTTTACAATCCAACACATCCTTCTGGTTCTGCTTTTTATGGTGAAGCTATAGATGGTATGCCTCTATTAGAAGCATTTCCAAATGAAACTCAAATCATGAAATATAAATTAGCTACACTTCCAAGAGGTACAGCTAAATTACCAGTACTTAATTTAGGATATGCTGCAATCACTTTACAACAAGGTGCTGTAATAGCTATTACTCCTCAAACATTAAACTATTTAGGTAATGATCAAGTTTTTGAAACAGCAGGATATGCAGCTACAATTGCTGACGTTAGATTATTAAATACTTTTGATGCAACTGGTATTAATACAGCAGCAGCAACAGCAGCAAATCTTACTTCAACAACAACAATTGGAACTAACGTTTCTTCTACTATTACAGGTACTCAATTTACATTGAGAGCTACTACAGTAAATACATTGTTTGGTTCAAATTCAACATTAGTAAGTACATTAACAGTTACTGGATTAGATAGTGGTGCTAGAATCACTATTCCAATTACTATTACAAAATCAACAACATAATAAATAAAAAATGGGATTTAAAAGATTAGAAGCAGACGACTTCGTAGTAAGTGCACAGGCACAAACATCAACTTGTTGGACGAACAATGCACCTACACTAACAAATTTTTATACGCAATCAAACCAAATTAATGGTGCGTCAGGAGTTTATTATGTAACTGTATTTAATGAAAACCCAACAGGTTCTAATTCACAAGCCCAATTTGAAATTGCTTATGGTAATTTAAATGGTGGTGGTACTTTAGCATATAACCAAACAGCAGCACCTGGTGTTTCACCTTCAAAGACTATTTATGGTCAATATAGAACATTAGTTTTAGAAGATGAAAATTCAACTTTTGTTTTTGGTGGTGTAACTGGAAGTTCAATTTATGTTTTAAGTATTGAAAGAGCAAGATATAAACAATCATTATTCCCTGGTTCTTTAAATCTTGTATTATCAAGTTCTATTGGTAACCCTCTTGTTGGAAACACTTTACAATTAACAGATGATTCAAATATGGTTCAAGTTCCTACCTACTATGGTACAACTAGAGCATTCCAAATTATTTCAGGATCAAATGGTTATTCTTATAACTCCGCTTCAGGAGGAACTGGATATACAGCAGCAAGTGGATCATATGGTTTATTCTTACCAGATATCGGAACAATTTTATTAAATGGTACTGCTTTAGATTTAAATTCTACCGAAGGATTAAATTTACAAACTGATACTGCTATAAACAGTAATGGAGCAAATCCACTTAGATTGTTATCAAAAATTCAATCCGGATCTTCTTTTAGTATGAACTCCGAAGAAACAATTACTTCAGATTTTGTATTTGTTAGAGCTAGAAACTCAGAATTTAACT
>Ga0181356_1000712_pt1 | contig 14491 bp, 11 predicted proteins | sample Fa13VDMM110SN_FD_130104 | JGI IMG/M metagenome (GOLD analysis project Ga0181356, IMG submission 130104) | Freshwater viral communities from Lake Michigan, USA - Fa13.VD.MM110.S.N | ecosystem: Environmental > Aquatic > Freshwater > Lake | place: USA: Michigan | collected 2013-09-24 | reverse complement strand
TGGAGTATCAACATTAGGTGTTACATCAGCAACCAACTTAACATCACAACAACTAAGTGTTTCTGGTATTTCTACATTCACCAATGGACCTATATTGGTAGGAACAGGAACTTCTACAGGAACAGCATTACAAAGACTTCAAGTTACTGGTGGTGCCTATGTATCTGGTAATCTTGGTATCGGAACCACAAATCCAACACAAGTTCTACACGTTCAAGGTAGTGCAAGAGTCACTGGTGCTATCTATGATTCTACCAATCAACCAGGAACAACAGGTCAGGTTCTTCAGTCAACTATAACTGGAACTTTATGGGCAACTGCTGCTGGTGGTGGTGATGGAACATTTGATACTGGAATTACAACCACTACATTTATTTCTGTAGATTCTGGTATTGGAACCGCAGTTGCCGGTCTTACAACAGTTCAAGCAAATAATGATATATTTTTTGGACCAGGAATTGGATTATCATTTCCTAATATTGCAGGAAATAGATATGTGATCAAATCAATTCACCTTACAAATACATTTGATAATGAATTATATCTAACTGCAAGACACGATTTTAAAAATGGGAATGGCGCATTAAAAGTTCCTATTGCAAATAGACTAGTAGTTCCTTATAATGGTGCATTGGAACTTCTAGAGCAACCAACTGTTGCAAATCCTGGTGATATATTGAGACTTCAAGCACTATCAGGAATTGGAACAACAGCAGGTGGTGTTGATGGTGGTTTGGACGCTTGGATTACATACTCTACAAAAACTGATACAAACTTTGTTGGTGTCGGCACTACAGTCACAACTGCTGGTACAAACGTAGGCGGTGTTTCAACATATCAAACTGTTTATACTTCTACAGGTTTCCCATCAGTTATACAATCTATTCGAATAGCAAATTATAATTTGTTTATTGATGTAGATGCTTCTATTGCAATTTTCAGTCCTTTGGCAATTAGAAAGGGGCACTTGGCATATAATTTAACTATACCTAAAAATAGTATTGTTGAATTGTGCCAGCAACCAAAACGACTTGAGGCATCAGAAACCATCAGAGTTTCTGTGGGCAGTACCACATCTGGAGGTGCGAATGCTTTGTCTGTCTTTGTCTCATCTAAATACATTACATCATAATTTTGAGTTTTTTATGTCTATTTTAATTGCAATTCCCTGTTATGGGGGATTGATGAGTGATAAGACCGGAAAAGGTTTATTTAATCTTGGAAAGGAATTGAGAACTTCTGGAATTGATCACGGATTGATTACTCTTGCAAATGAATCTTTGGTTACAAAAGCAAGATCCAGAATTGCTAATTTCTTTATGAATAATACCGAATATGAACGTATTATGTTTATTGATTCTGATATTGGTTTTGAACCGAATGATGTTCTTAAACTCTTGACTCATCATAAGGATATTGTATGTGGAGCATATCCAATGAAAGGAATTCCACTCAGATATAATTACAATGTTTCTGAACCAAAAGTTCAAGAAAATGATTTGCTAAAAATTGAAAATATTGGATTTGGATTTGCATCTATTCATCGTAGAGTCTTTCAAAATATTTCACAAAAGTATGGAGAAGAATTGAAGTATCATCCTGCAACAGATAATAGTTCATATCCACCAACAGAAAAGGAATATCATAATACTTATCACTATTTTCTGGAACTGAAAAAGAATATGTCTTATCTTCCAGAAGATTTTTCATTCTTTGAGAGAGCAAGAAGTGTTGGATATGATGCTTGGTTAGATACTACAATTCGTTTAGCACACGTTGGTTCTCACGTATATCAAGAATAGGTAATCAAAATGGCAATAGGAGTCTTCGGTCTTAAGAAAATATACAAAAGACAAGTTGATAATATCGACAATAAGAATTTTGTTGCTTGGTCGGAGTCTGCTAAGTATGGTTATTTTGGTGGTGGGGGACCTCCAACACCACCATACTATGCTTGTACCATCTCAAGACTTGATTTTTCTAATGAAGTCGTAAGTGATCCAGGAAAGAATTTACCTACAACAAGATTTGCTGCGGCAGGAGTCTCCAATAATTCTTATGGTTATTTTGCTGGTGGGGAACCGGGTCAAGTTGCTATAACAAGACTTGATTTTTCTAATGAAGTCGTAAGTGATCCAGGAAAGAATTTACCTACGGCAAGATGGAATGCGGCAGGAGTTTCTAATAATTTTTATGGTTACTTTGGGGGTGGTATTACTCCAGGATCCCTCAGCACCATCACAAGACTTGATTTCTCTAATGAAACTGTAAGTGATCCAGGAAAGAATTTTGATGTAGCAAGAGGATATGTAGCAGGAATCTCCAATAATTCTTATGGTTATTTTGGTGCTGGTGGTTTTAGTCCAATCATCTGCACTATTTCAAGACTTGATTTCTCTAATGAAGTCGTAAGTGATCCAGGAAAGAATTTACCTACAACAAGATTTGCTGCGGCAGGAGTTTCTAATAATTCTTATGGTTACTTTGGTGGAGGGCAAATTCCACCACCAATCAATACCATCACAAGACTTGATTTTTCTAATGAAGTCGTAAGTGATCCAGGAAAGAATTTACCTACATCAAGAGATGGTATAGCAACAGTTTTTAATAATTCTTATGGTTACTTTGGTGGTGGTGGAGGTCTCTGCACCATTAATAGACTTGATTTTTCTAATGAAGTCGTAAGTGATCCAGGAAAGAATTTGCCTACAAGAACAGCTCTTACAACAGGACTCTCAGGAGGTGCATCAGTACTCAGACCCAACAAGACTTATGGTTATTTTGGTGGTGGACGTGGTGACGCAAACATCAGCACCATCACAAAACTTGATTTCTCTAATGAAACCGTAAGTGCTCCAGGAAAGAATTTTGATGGCGAAAGATGGGGTGCAGCAGGAGTCTCTAATAATTCTTATGGTTATTTTGCTGGTGGAGGTGATGGATCAGTAGTCATCAGCACCATCACAAGACTTGATTTCTCCAATGAAACTGTAAGTGCTCCAGGAAAGAATTTAACTCCAGCAAGAGGTTTTGCGGCAGGAGTCTCTAACAATTCTTATGGTTACTTTGCTGGTGGACAAACTCCACCAATTACTTGCACCATCACAAGACTTGATTTCTCTAATGAAACCGTAAGTGATCCAGAAAAGAATTTGCCTGCAACAACATTTCGTTTTGGTTCAGTCTCCAATAATTCTTATGGTTACTTTGGGGGTGGTGCTACTCCCCCATTAACTAACACTATTACAAGACTTGATTTCTCCAATGAAGTCGTAAGTAATCCAACAAAAAATTTACTCACAGCAAGATATGCTGCAGGAGGAGTCTCCAATAATTCTTATGGTTATTTTGCTGGTGGTGCTAATCCAGTTATCAATACTATATCAAGACTAGATTTCTCTAATGAAACCGTAAGTGATCCAACAAAGGGTTTGCCTACAGTAAGATATGGTGTAGCAGGTGTTTCCAATAATTCTTATGGGTACTTTGGTGGTGGTTATAGTCCTGGTAACAAGATTAGTACTGTCACAAGACTTGATTTCTCTACCGAAACTGCAAATAATACAGCAAATAATTTACTTTTAGGAGTACAAGAAGCAGCATCAGTCACAAACTCAAACTAAATAAAGATACAATTAGATTATATTATGAGTAAGTTTTATTTTATGTCGGGTCTTCCCCGTTCTGGTTCAACCTTACTTTCTGCACTGTTAAATCAAAATCCAAAGATACACGCATCACCAAATTCACCACTATTAGATACGATACATTATACCGAAGAATATTTGTTGTATCAAAGTTCGCAATATCAGGCACATCCAAAACCAGAATGTGCTCTTAAAGTCTTATCATCAATTGCACCGAATTATTATTTTGATACAGAAGAACCAATCATCGTTGATAAGAGTCGTGGTTGGGTAAATCAGATTCCTCATATTCAGGATTACATTACAAAAGAACCAAAGATAATCTGCCCTGTTAGAAATATACAAGATATTTTAGTTTCTTTTTTGTGTCTGATACACAAAAGTAATCAGGTTTCTTTTATTGATGAAGCACTAAACGCAAAAAATATTGAAATCACAAATGATAATCGTTGTGATTACTTGATGTCTATTGGTGGTATTGTGGGTGCTTCTTATAATGCACTTACAGAAGCATACAGAAAAGGAAATGGTTCTTGTATTTTACTGATTGATTATGATGATTTAATGAGAAATCCACAACAAGAGATGAACCGAATTTATGAGTTTCTTGGTGAGGAATCTTATACTCATCATTTTGAGAACATAAAACCAAAGTATGATGAGAATGATAATGTTTATAAGTTAGATAATATGCATACGGTGCGAGACCAATTAGAGAAGATACATAGAGATAATGAAAAGTATTTAAGTGAGTACATAATGAATAAATATAATCATATGGAGTTCTGGAAAAAGACTCCAGCAAAATATTCTATATTTGGATTATAAATGCCTGGAGTATTTGGTCTTAGAGAAGCAAGAATAGAACAAATCAAGAACATATCAACATCTAGTTTTAGATATTGGTCGGAGTCTGCTAGGTATGGTTACTATGCTGGTGGTTATACACCAGGAAACATTAACACCATCACAAGACTTGATTTTTCCAATGAAACCGCAAGTAATCCAGGAAAGAATTTACCTACACCGGCAAGAGGTGCTGCATCGGGAGTTTCCAATAATTTTTATGGTTACTTTGGAGGTGGTTATGGACCAGGATATTTTTGCACCATCACAAGACTTGATTTTTCCAATGAAACCGTAAGTGATCCAGGAAAGAATTTAACTCCAGCAAGAGGTTTTGCGGCAGGAGTCTCTAACAATTCTTATGGTTACTTTGGTGGTGGTTATAGTCCACCATACATCGGCACCATCACAAGACTTGATTTTTATAATGAAACTGTAAGTAATCCAGGAAATAATCTGCCCATAAGAGCTTATAGATCAGGAGTTTCCAATAATTTTTATGGTTACTTTGGAGGTGGTTATGGACCAGGATATATATGTACCATCGCAAGACTTGATTTCTCCAATGAAACAGTAAGTGAACCAGGAAAGAATTTACCTACACTAAGATATTATGCAGCAACAGTCTCTAATAATTCTTATGGTTATTTTGCTGGTGGGATTAGTCCACCAGTTACAGTAATCAGCACCATAACAAGACTTGATTTCTCTAATGAAGTCGTAAGTAATCCAGGAAATAATCTGCCTGCAGGAAGAGCTGGTGCGGCAGGAGTTTCTAATAATTCTTATGGTTACTTTGGTGGTGGTTATATTCCAGCATACATAAGTACCATCACAAGACTTGATTTTTCTAATGAAACTGTAAGTAATCCAGGAAAGAATTTACCTACAAATAGAGCTGAAGCAGCATCAGTCTCAGGAGGTGCATCAGTACTCAGACCCAACAAGACTTATGGTTACTTTGCTGGTGGTAATTCTCCGCCAATCATCAGCACCATCACAAGACTTGATTTTTCTAATGAAACAGTAAGTAATCCAGGAAAGAATTTACTTGCCGCAAGACAAGGTTTAGCAGGATTATCTAATAATTCCTATGGTTACTTTGCTGGGGGATCTATTACTCCTCCTGTAACATCACCGCCATCTAGCAGCACCATCACAAGACTTGATTTCTCTAATGAAACTGTAAGTGATCCAGGAAAGAATTTAACTCCAGCAAGAGGTTTTGCGGCAGGAGTCTCTAACAATTCTTATGGTTACTTTGCTGGTGGCGAACTATCAAGAGCAAGCACCAGCACCATCACAAGACTTGATTTCTCCAATGAAACCGTAAGTAATCCAGGAAAGAATTTACCATCTCCAAGAAATGTTGCAGCAGGAGTTTCTAATAATTCTTATGGTTATTTTTCTGGTGGTGAAAATATTTCCTCTTTTACAAGACTTGATTTCTCCAATGAAACCGTAAGTAATCCAGGAAAGAATTTACCCGTAACAAGATTTGGTGCAGCAACAGTATCCAATAATTCTTATGCTTACTTTGGTGGTGGTGCTTTCGCATCAGGATACCTAAGTACCATCACACGACTTGATTTCTCAAATGAAACAGTAAGTGATCCGGGAAAGGATATAAACTCACCAAGAGGTTATGTAGCAGGAGTATCTAATAATTCCTATGGTTACCTTGCTGGTGGTTATTTTAGTCCACCAATTGGGGGATTAGAATTTAGCACCATCTCAAGACTTGATTTTTCTAGCGAATCTGTAAGTCTTCCTGGAAATAATTTACCTACAGCAAGAGACAGTGCAGCAGGACTCACAAACTCAAACTAAATAAAGGTACTTACATCATATGAAATATGAAATCTGGTGCAACTGAAAGTTCTTTTTATTATCTTTCCCAATATTATCAATTTCCAAATAATGTTGAAGTTTCAAGAAGTATAGAAATATTATCACAATCAAATAAAAAATATAAAATTCTTTGGGCACACGACAACTGCGATCAACCACAACTCACAAGACTTCCAGAACTTGTATCACAAATTGACTTAATTGTTTGTGTATCAAAATGGGAGAAAGAACAGTATGTCAAATACAATAGAGCACCAGCAGAAAAGATTGTAGTCATTCCAAATGGTGTTGCAGATATTTTTAATCTCAAAACACCAAAATCGAAGACAGCAATTTATTTCTCTGGACCACACAAAGGTATTGCACCACTTCCAAAAATCTGGAAGCAAGTCATTAAGAATCATCCAGATGCAAAGTTAAAAGTATTTTCTTCTCATAATCTTTATGGAGAACAATACGAACAGCACTTTAAGATTCCAGAACACCTGGAAGCAATTGAAGAACTGAAGTCTCTTCCTGGTGTGGAATACTCCCCCTGTGTTGACCGTGAAGACCTTCTGCCTCATATTCAGGATGCTGCATTCTTCGTGCATCCTAACGTCTGGGAGGAGACCTTCTGTGTGTCTATGGCAGAGGCAATGATCTGTGGGTGTTATCCAATTACTTCTGATATTGGAGCACTGAGTGAGATTTCATTCAATCGTGGTAAGTATATTCCAATGCTTGGAACTAATACTCCAGTTGGTTGGGAACCATCTCCAAAGTTTATCAATGAGTTCGCACAAGAGCTTTCAAGATGTTTTGAGTTCTTTGATGAACAACCAGAAACATTTTATACTGCAACAAAAGAACTTTCACAGATTGCGAAAGAAACTTATGATTGGAAAAAGATTGCATCATACTGGGAGCAACTCATACAAGATCTTCAAGGTTCAACTCAACAGAAACCAAGATACTATTGTATGGTGAATATAAAGTGTTCTGAAAAATATACTCATCTTGCTCTGGATACATTCTTTAGAAACAGTATTTTTAATGAACAAGATAAGTTTTTCTTGATTGATAATGACCGTTCATTCTCAAAAGATTATAAGAATATTACAGTCATTTCAAACTCATCTCCAAAATCTTTTGCCGAGAATATGAATTTTATTCTCAAACAAGCAATTATTGATGGTGCCGATTTTGTCGGATTGAATAATGATATTTCCTTTACAAAAAATTGGAATCAAAATCTTGGAGATTGTAATTCAATTTCAATTCCTTTATGCAATCAACATTTGCAGGGTGATTGGATAAAGGGTGAAATGGAACTTGAAGAAGTCATAGGTAAAGAAGAGCAACTAAATGAACTTGCACATCACATTACAACAAATCAACAAGATGTTCCTTCAAATTTAATCAAGGCATTCTATTGTTTTTATGTTCCTTATGAGGTAAGTTCAAAGGTTGGTTTGTTAGATAAAGAATTTGGAAAAGGTGGTGGTGAGGACATTGATTATGCATTACGAGCAGAACAACTTGGAATAGAAACCAAGTTTAATCACCAATCATATCTTTTACATTTTTCTCATAAAACATTAGATAGTGAAACAGCAAAAGAAAATGACCAACGAACAGAACAGTTATACTTACATTTTTGTAAGAAGTGGGGCAAAGATACTGCTGATAGAAGATTATCTCTCGCAGTGACTCAAAGATATGCGGTATAAATAGAAATACAATATTAAAACAATTCGATAATTATGTCTAACAATTATGAATCAATTGCTCTTGCTACTTCAAAAGAAGTTTTGGATGAAAGTAATGAGTTTATGTTTAAAGTGCTGCAAGAAGCAAATCGTTGGACTGATAGTGAAACTGAACTCGCACAAGGAAGATCAGATTTTCAGATTGAGAAGTTTATTGTTCATGACAACTTCACAATCCCATCAGCATTTAAATCAGCATTAATTAATCGTAAGAGTGTTGCAGAAGGACTTCTTCAACAGATTATTGATGCAAAGAAGGCAACAAGAGAGTTTCATTATAAGTGGGACGGTAAGGATAAGACACAACCAATTTGGTGGAAGACTCATCAAGGTGGTGAAGAACTCTGTTGGTATGATATTGATGAGTTTCATTTCAATCGTATGCTTGAAGGATTGAATCGTGGTTTTAAAGCTTGTGTAGAAGAACTTGAATGTTTCGATAAATTGATTCATCGTTTGGTTGAACTGAATGGTGATAAGTTGATTTCAAGAGAACAGTATAATGAAGATCAACCTAATTATTGGGAAAGAAGACTTGCTAACCAGTCTCTTGATGATTTGCTTTCTGCAAAAACTGGAGTCAATCCTGGTAACATTCGTTCAATGAGAAGGGCAAGTGCTCCTACGGTTCTTACTGATGATGTAAATCGTACTAAGGGTGATTTTGGTGATCCCAGCAATCCATTAGACTTCTTGACTAAACTTCAAGAGCAGGTTGCATCTGGTATTGGAGAAATTACTGGAATGGAACAGAGACTCTTAAAGTCTATGAATATTGAAGAACCAAAGCAATTTACAGAATCTTTATTTAATCAAGATCTTAAATTAGAGTAATACTAAGATGGGATTATTTAAACCATTTATTGGAGATGTATTTGGTCTAAGTCGTATCTATGACTTACAAGTAGAGAATATTGAAAATAAAAATTTTGCATCTTGGCCGGAGTATGGTAAGTATGGTTACTTTGGTGGTGGTTCCGGTGCTCCTGGGTCCATAGGAAGACTTGATTTTTCCACAGAAGTTTCCACTCTTGCATTAGGATCTTTATCTGGTGGAAGTAGAAATAGTCCAGGAACAGTCTTTAATAATTCATATGGTTACTTTGGTGGTGGTTATACTCCTCCATTTGTCAATACCATCTCAAGACTTGATTTCTCTAATGAAGTTGTAAGTAATCCGGGAAATAATTTACCTACGGCAAGAAGAGATTGTGAAGGTGTATCTGCCAATTCTTATGGTTACTTTGGTGGTGGTGAAAATCCAGGAAATATCAACACCATCACAAGACTTGATTTCTCCAATGAAACCGTAAGTGATCCAGGAAAGAATTTACCTGCAACAAGATCACAAACATCTGGAGTCTCCAATAATTCTTATGGTTACTATGCTGGTGGAGGCCCTCCAGCAGTCTCTACCATCACAAGACTTGATTTCTCTAATGAAACTGTAAGTGATCCAGGAAAGAATTTGCCTGGTACTGCAAGAAAACATGCAGCAGGAGTTTCTAATAATTCTTATGGTTATTTTGCTGGTGGAGATTATACAACATTTGATGCAGTTGAATGTTTAATATCAAGACTTGATTTCTCTAATGAAACCTTAAGTAATCCAGGAAAAAATTTGCCTAGGAATAGAACAAATGCATCGGGAGTTTCTAATAATTCTTATGGTTATTTTGGTGGTGGTTATAGTGCTAGTCCACCTAATGCCTTACTTCAAAAAATTGATTATTCTACAGAAGTACTTACAACCATAGCAGATTTAAGTAAGGGTGATAATAATATGGCAACAGGAGTCTCAGGAGGTGCATCAGTACTCAGACCCAACAAGACTTTTGGTTACTTTGCTGGTGGTTATCCATACACTTGCACCATCACAAGACTTGATTTTTCCAATGAAACAGTAAGTGATCCGGGAAAGAATTTACCTACAACTAGAATTAATATGGGAGTAGTTTCCAACAATTCTTATGGTTATTTTGGTGGTGGTGATCCTGGGTCTATATCTACAATCACAAGACTGGATTTCTCTAATGAAGTCATAAGTGGTCCAGGAAAGAATTTACTTACACGCAGATCTGGACCAACAGGAGTCTTTAATAATTCTTATGGTTACTTTGGTGGTGGTTATATCCCACCAGTAATAATTGTTTGTACTATTGAAAGACTTGATTTCTCTAATGAAACCTCAAATCTTACTTCAAATAATTTACCTGCAGGAAGATCTTTAAGTGCAGGAGTCTTTAACAATTCTTATGGTTACTTTGGTGGTGGTAGTGGTAGTGTAGGATCTCCACAATTCATCAGCACCATCACAAGACTTGATTTCTCTAATGAAACAGTATTCAATCCAGGAAGAAATTTACCTTCAGAAAGAGGTGAGTTCACAGCAGTTTCTAACAATTCTTATGGTTACTTTGCTGGTGGATTTCAGAATCCACCTCTTATTATTTTCTGTAATATCATAAGACTTGATTTCTCTAATGAAACCGTAAATGATACTGGAAAAGCATCATCTTTAATACAAATGCAAATGGCAGGACTTTCTAACAACTCTTATGGTTACTTTGGTGGTGGATCTAGTCCATACACTTGCACCATCACAAGACTTGATTTTTCCAATGAAACCGTAAGTGATCCAGGAAAGAATTTACCTGCAAATAAGTCCTCCAGAATGGGACTCACAAACTCAAACTAAATAAAAGTAAATTAGATTATAATTTATATGAATGATTTATTATCAAATGTTTTGATTCAACCAAAGGTAGTCACAAAACCTGGAATTGATTTTTTATTGAATCATATGAAGAACTCTCACCAAGAACAAATGGGAGTTTTTGATCCTGACGCAACAAATGAAACTCAAGAAAGACAATCTAAAATTGATTTAACCGCACGAAATGTAAAGTGTGCGGATACATTACCAGTCTTTCCACAAGTCAAAGAACTTCTGGATAATATAGTAGAGAATGTAATCAATCCTTTTTATGGATTTAAGGTTCGTGATAGTGAAGAACCACAACTATTATGTTATGAACCTGGAGGACACTATAAACCTCACGTAGATGGAGAAGGTTTGTGGACGAATCCAGATGGAACTCAAGTACATAAAAAAACCATAGACAGGGATTTATCTACGGTTCTTTTTCTCAATGATGATTTTGAAGGTGGTTGTTTTACCTTTCCAGATTTAAGAGTTACAATTCGTCCAGAACCAGGACTCTTGGTTTGTTTTCCTTCATCCAGATGGTACAGGCACGGTGTAGAACCAGTAATCTCAGGACATCGTTATACTCTTGTAACTTGGATGAGAGTTCAAGGATTTGAAACAAAGGAAGAGCAAGACAGAAAGATTGAAGAAAAATACGGAATCAAAGTTCCTTAAAATATTCAACTCTTTACCTTTTTTAATATACTAGAGTATATATTCGTCATTCCATAATTTTCAAACCAATTCTGAAATTCCATTTGAATTCCTCTCCATTCTCTAAATTCTTCATCAGATAATTTAGAAATATTATTATCTGGATAAGATTCATTCAATCTATCATATAGTTGATTTGCTCTAATTTGCAATTCCACAGGCCAGGTATGCATAATAGTTGATGGTTTTGATTCAATATCTTCAAAGTATGGAACAATACCAGCACCAAGAATTTCATAGTGCCTCATACAATCCCACCCTGCCTTTTTCTTTGTGAAACCAAATAAAGACTTTGCATATTGTTTATAATATTCCTTTTCGGTATTGTAGATATATGATGCACCATTTCTTGGATCACATGGAGCAAGTAAATATTCTTTGGGATAATCCAAATAATCCAAATCAATGTTCCAATATCTTGGAAATGAAAATGATACTGGATATGCTTTTGGAGTATATTTTATATTAAAAACTTTTTGTAATATTTTTTGATATAAAGTTGGAGTGCAATCTTTTGGCAGTAGTTCTCTTTTATAGTAAGTTACGTGTGGAACAACTGCCTCTAAAAAATTATTATCATCTTCACCATCAAAGGCAATGATTTGATTTTTATCATAGTATTTGATTACAATATCAAAAAAATCTGCTGGAGATTCTGGATGTTTATATTCCAATCGACGATGAGGTGGTCTAAACTTTCTTCTAACACTGCTGTACACAATTAAATCAAATACTTTTTGAGACAACATATGCTCAATGTAGTCTTCGTGAACTGTAATTGCTCTACTTTTAAATTCTACATCGAATTTTCTTGTGATGGTATATCCTTTACCATATAATCTTAATGAATCTTCTTGAGAATAGTCTATAAATTGATGTTCTGGTATCTCATTTGTATAGAGTGTTATGGACGGATCATCTAATAATCCACCTATAATCATATCCGCCAAATAATCAACACCTAATCCCTGATTGAATAATAATACTTTCATTTTTCTTGAGTCAATAGATCATAACATTTTTGATTTTTATCAAAGGCATATTCTGCATACTTTCCATTCTTACGAACATAATGTAAGAATACCTGCATATGTCGTTCTTCCTCTCTGCATCTTAATGGTGCTCTCCAGTGAGGAACATCAATTCCAGAATAAACCAATCCACAACCAACTGGTGTAGAAACCTTTTGCTTATTTCCTTCCAAATCTTGTAATTGAATTGGCCAATCAACTGAACTATCAATATTCATTGTAACTGATATTTCACAAGATGGTCTATCCGTATGACGAACCATATATCCTTTATTATGATAAGTAGTACTAAACCAATATGATGGTATGAGTTCTTCTCCAACAATTTCTTCTAAAATTGGAAGAACTCTTTGAACAACAAATGTTGAAGATGCTGGTGCATAACAAGTTAAAACTCTTCCTCTTTCAGGATCTTGGTGTCCTTTAAGATTTCCAAGATCTCCAATTGCTCCCAACAAATTTTGATACTTAATTTGTATTGCTTCTGTCTTTGTTATAATATTAGGTAAGTAATGCCAACCCCTTTGAAGGAATTGTGAAGTCATAATAAGATTTAATATGTTGACTTTTAACACTCTATATATTATAATAAAACAATATTAGATTTTTAATATTATTCAGGGTGGTTTCTTTTCAGAATCAAATGCTTCTTTCAATCACTCAATTACCTTTTCCTTAGATAAAGGTAGAAGAACCTGCAACTAAAACACTTGACGACCAATAGTTCTTGATGTATGATATGAAGGTCTTGAAGGTCTTTGTAACTTTGAGACCTCAAGACCTGTTCTGGTGGTGGAAAGAACAGTTATATAAACGTAAAGTTGTGGGAGTGGTATCCTACAACTTTTTTTTGTGTCTTATGATACTTGACGAATATTTTAAAATCAATTATAATTACTCTGTGGGTTTTGAGATGAGATTGTAATAAGAATCTTAGAGACACTTTGGGAACTGGTCCAAGACCTTCCCAAAACCCTATACAACCTGCTATGATAATGGAAGTCCAAAAACACTTATATGTCTCTTACACACGAAGTTCGTGGTTCTTTAGCAAGATATTTAACTACAGAAAATCACAAATCAGAATCAATAAAAAAAACTGAAATTCCTAAAGTAACACAAATAAAAGAATCTATCAAGAAATATTCTCCTATCTTAATTAAACCTGCATCTAAATTAAAAGATTTCGTAAAAGTATTTGATAATGTATTATCTCCAGAAAATTGCAATCTTATATTAAATGAATATCAAAATTCACCTGAATGGACAAACACTCGTACTGGTGATGAAGAAATATCAAAAAATGTAAGAAATTGTATGGAGATACCAATTTCTCAAGATTTTATAGTTAATAAAAATCTTGAAGTTAGAAAAAATTTAGATAATGTAGTTTTTGAATCAATAAGAAAAGTAATTACTAATTATAATCATATTATTCCTACATTTAAAATAGATATTGATACTGGATATCAACTTCTTAGATATAATGAAGGTGAGTTTTATGTACAACATACTGATTCATTTAAAGGACAACAAAGGTCTATATCTTGTTCCCTCCAATTGAATGAGGATTATGATGGAGGAGAGTTTGCTTTATTTGATAGAGAAATGATGATAAGAACTAAACCTGGATCTGCTATTGTGTTTCCATCAAACTTTATGTACCCTCACGAAATTATGCCTGTGATTAAAGGGACTAGATATGCTATTATTACTTGGTTGGTATAGATAAGTAATAATAGCATATCTAAAAAAAGTTTAATCAATAGAAGGACACTTCCGCAACTGGTCCAAGACCTCCCCAGAACCCCATAGGACCTGCTATGATACTGGAAGTTCAAAAGCACTTGTATGTCTCTTACACACGAAGTTCGTGGTTCTTTAGCAAGATGTTTAGCCACAGAAAATATTATAGTAGAACATAAAGATGTAGATACTGCA
>Ga0181356_1000710_pt1 | contig 14498 bp, 3 predicted proteins | sample Fa13VDMM110SN_FD_130104 | JGI IMG/M metagenome (GOLD analysis project Ga0181356, IMG submission 130104) | Freshwater viral communities from Lake Michigan, USA - Fa13.VD.MM110.S.N | ecosystem: Environmental > Aquatic > Freshwater > Lake | place: USA: Michigan | collected 2013-09-24 | reverse complement strand
TCCTTACTCTTTCATTTGATCCATTAGTATTTAATAATAAATCACTTGATGATTGTAACACTAAATTATTGCTTGAACCAACTGTTCTAATTGTAGCAGCAACTCCATTCCTAAAAAATTCAACAACAGAAGCATTTGCTCTTAAATAATTATCAGCAGTAAGTGTTGAACCACCTAAAAAGAAAGGATATAAAGAAGTATTATTGTTAGGTGTTACTATCAATAAAGCATCATTTACAGTTGATTTAACAATGTGTAAACTTGCACTTGGTGCATTAGTCCCAATCCCCAACCTTGCATTTGCAGCATCCCAAAACAAATTATTATTCCCTGCTTGTGCCGATGCCCCTGTCCAATATGCAACCTGTCCTGATGTACCGCTACCGGTTATTCCGGCTGAAATTGTGAATGTCCTATCAGCACTCAAATCCTGCGTAGTGCCATTGATGGTAATGTTGCGTGTGGATGGAACGGGTGTGTAACCAAGTACCCCTGCAATCGTATTGTTTTGATACCTAAGGTTTGCGGTGTTCCAAAATATTCCATCATTGTTGGAAGGTGTAGGAACGTAGACATCATGCAACTCGCCTATCTCATAACCATTATCGCATTTTACAAATATCTTACCATTTACGGCATGAGCATAAACAACGTACCCAAGTATTACTGTGTGTTGTGGTGCGATAGGTTTTACATTCGTTATTGCACCTGCCGTTGTTGGTGATAAGTAAAGTACATCCCCATCAACCCACGTTTGACTTTGTAAGGAACCCGTTGTGTTAATATTCCTAACAAGTCCGCTTGTTGTTACAAATCCCTCTTGATTGTTGTTAATTGTTTCGGTAACCAAACCAATCGTATCGGTACTATTAGCGTCATTGTTTGCCTGTGCTAACTCAACCGCCAACCTTTGCCCCTGTGCATCACTTACCCTTACTACTTGATAGTTTGCTTCAAGCAAATTAACACCGCTTTTGTTCACAACCCTTTGAACCAACTCTTGCCCCACTTGCAATGTAACATTGCCACCCTTTAAACCTAAATCAATCGTTCCATCACTATCGTTCCACCTCATAACCGCAACCCCTGCCGTACCCGTTGGAGTTTGGTCAAATGTTAATTGCCCGGCTAATAATCCGAACTCGCCAAGGTTCACGTTTGTAGTTGCTCCGGTGTATGGAATAAAACCAGTTAATAATGGAAATGTAGCAAGTGTACCATCTCCTCTAATATATTCAGCAGTTGTACCTGCGCCTGTTATTGTTATAGTTCCGTTAGCTGTTAACGGACTGTTTGTAACTGTAAACCCGGTTGGCATAGACAGCCCAATTGAGGAAAGCCCTGCCGTAACCGTCCACGACCTGTTGGCGCTAAGATCATACGTAACACCGTTGATTGAAAGTGTCCTTGAGGTTGGAACGTATCCAGAAAGGTCTATAACTGATGTCGATGGATCATACGCAATTATCTCAACAATGTCGTCTGCTAGTGACCCGTCAGCGAGTGTTATGGTGTAGTTACCAAATGTGGTGTAGCTAGGCGGTGACAGCTTTACCCCGTTAAGGTACACGTCAAGAAGTCCTGACTCGAACTGAAAGCTTGTTACAAAAACCGTCTGGTTTAGTGTTGCCGTAAACTGTTGTCTGTTCCTTGTTGAAGCACCTGGACCTACATTTACCCACTGTCCAAGTGATGAGCTGTACCTCAGCGTCTGGTTGTTCTGTACGTTTGTTATCGTTACATCACTCAAGTCATCAAGTGCTGCACCTGCAGGCACTGACTGAGTGACTATAGTAGCGTTGCTGTATATAGGTGTAAGTTGACCAAAGTCGTACACGGCTATCTTAGCCCCAAGCCTCTCCACAACAGCGTCTAGCTTTTCTGTGCCTACATAGAAGTTGTCTGCATACTCTACAGCAACCTTATATATGTATATAATGTCCCTGTTGTAGTCTAAAGACTCATCAAGCTCATTGAACATGTCGTTGTAGGCCACTGAGCCTATCTTGTACATGGTCCTGTCAGCCTTTGCTAGAATTACTGCTATTTGTGGTAAGGTGTATCCCATTTTAGTAACCGATGGTAAGATTATCAATTATGTACTGAGCCCTGTCTAGACACGCCTGTGATGCAGGAGAGTCTCCGTCAATTGCAGACTTCTTAGCCGACTCCTGCTCGATCCAAAGCCTCATCACGTCCTTGACAAACTTGTAGTTCTTCTCAAGAGATGGGTTTATTGACATCTTATACGAGAGTGTGTAGAAGCCACTAAGCGTGTAGCAGACCAGTGGAGCTACAGACGTCTTGGTGTACACGCTTCCAGGCTGTGGAGCTGAGGATGTGTGGACAAGTGTTATTGTTAAGGACAGGTCAACTGCGTTGCCGGTAAACAATATAGAGTTGCCAGCAACAAACGGCCAAACGTATTGGTTGTACGTAGTTGCTCCTACTGTAAGGTATGTACCGTCAGATTTCTGTATGGTGAGTTTCCTGGCCGTAAACGTGCCTGTACCCTCGACCGTGTAATCTGATGTATCGTTTACCGTAAACTGGCTGCAGTCTGCTCCCTGTGTCACCGTGAATGCTGATAAGAAAGGCATAAGCTTATGTTTATGCAAATATACCTAAAAATTACTCTCTAGGCCTTACATATACGTCTGGATAAGCTGCCTCAAAGTCGCCCCTAATCAGTTCGGCTATAGCCCTACTAGGAGCCATTTTTTGAACAATCTCAGCCAACTCTGTCTCATTTGCCCCTAGCCTAATAGCAGACTGATAATATTTTACGATATCCTTGATCACTTCCTTCTTTGTATCAACGGCCCTCTCATACCCGGCTTTGATGCTTTCCTTAGATTCTGCATTGTTTATAGGGTCATTATAGTACTCGTTTGCAGCTTCAAGTCTTTTGCCCCAATCGTTCTTAAACTTGAAGAAGAAAGCCTTTGTGAACTCAATATTATCCTCCCTGACAATGGTATCCATCATCGCTTCTTTAGCCTTTTCTTCTTCACCCCTACGGGTTTCTTTCCTCGATCTTATTATGTTATTAACGATTCCTGGAGCAAATGCTTCCTGAAGGAAGTAAGTAGCCTGGTCTATCCTCCTTCTGAATGCAGGATCGTTTGGATTCGATATTGCCTTGTCGTATTTATCGATATCGTTTATGGCATCTATGAACGCCTTTGCTGTAAAGTCTGGCGTAAGCCATGGGTCTAATCCATGCCCAAGAGCACGCCCTGCATCCATGATAACACCCTCCTGCTCGTCTCTAACAAGCTGATCAAACCTGTTCATTATCTTATGCCTAAACCCAAACGGATGGTATGCTCCGATATCTATGTAGCTAATGCCGTCTTTTGTAATCTTTATGTTGGCCAGGTCACTAGAGTTTGAAAACTCTCTAACCCATAGCCTCAGGTCTTTTTCTCTTTGTGTCATCTGTGCTTTTACCTCATCATCCTCATCATCCATAAGTTCCTTAAGAGCTGACATTCCGTATGTAAATGACCCAGTAGCTAAAGCTCCTACAGCAGCTGCTGCCCCGGTTGTTTTACTCCAGAACATATAGTTTATAGTTGTCATACCAGCAAGCCTCTTTGCGCCTGTACCCCTAGTCCTAGAGTCAGCAAGTTCCTTTAGGGCGATCATAAAGTTGTTCTTCTCGATCCTTACAGACTCCGCAGCGAATGCCATAAATGATGCAAGGTATAGATATCTGTTTAATCCCTGAACAAATGCAGGGACCCTGCTAAACGTAGGCATTACACTCTTTACCCTTGAAGACATAAGCTTGTCAACATTAGTCTTTTGACTAGCAGCAAGGTCTTCGTAAGAAACAGAGTAGATGTCCTTTGAGTATCTCTCAGCCTCTACCATGAACGCAAGGATCTTGAATATCTCATCCTCAAATTGATAAGCTCCTGATAGCCATCCTTTCACCTTGTCATAACTATATTTTTTCCAATCTTTGGATGTAAACTTATCAGCTATAATCTTCTCAAGGTCATTGTTTTCCTTTACAAAGGATTTTATCGTGTTAATGTCTATGTTATTTGACAGTACATTACTCTTGGTTAGTATCTCAAGCAAGTTCTCCCTAACCTTTGGATCTGTCGATAGCTTATATATTGACTTTGCCAGGTCTGCTCCAACGTATCCATTGTTTACAAATATCAACACGTTTGATACCACGTTCTTTACGTGAGTTCCTGGGTTGGCTACAGTCTTAAGATACTTTGATCCAGCGAATGCCTTACCAGCGACCCTATCGATCATGTTTAACCTAGCAGGTTCTAAGTTGGCCGTAAGCTCATCGTAGAATTCCTTATACGTCCACAGTCCTCCAAGTGGTTGCAGGTTGGGGTTTTTATCCGTAGATATCTCAAAGTTTGCCCCTTCTGGCCTGTTAGGATCATTCTCTTCAAACAAGAACTTACCCAATCCTTTTGCCCTAAACTCGTTCAAGTATTGGATACCTGCAGCGATCTCAGACATCTTCTTGATGGTAGAGTAGTACCTTACAAGGGGGTTGTTAACCTCTCCCATAAGAGCTCTAATCTCAGGCTTGATATCCATCCTTTCGGTGAGCGCCTTCATGTTTACAGATCCCTTAACCGGAGTCTTAACGAAGTTGTTCTCTCTTCCAGATAATATCCTTTCTATCTGGTCATTGACTTTGTTCTCTAGTATCTTATCTATTTCTGCTCTTGTCTTACCAACATTCTGCCTATTAACTGACTTCCTAAGCTCAGTGCGAATCAAGTTCTTGGCAGCATTAATAACGGATTGGTCTACGTTCTTAAGCTTCTCCTTTATGTTATCCAAGGATACACCATCCTTACCATTTATAAATAGGTCGTAGTATCTACCAAAGTACTTACCCTTGTTGCTTCTGAACAGAGCAATTTCTGCAGGGTTAGTTATCGCTCCAACAGTGATCAGGTTATCCGTAAGTGCATCAATATGGACCCTCATGTTCGTAACTGCGATAGGTACGTATGCTGGGTATCCGTTTAGAGCAGTCTTATCACCCTCTATGAAGTTGTTTACGTCAACATCCTTAACAGGGAATCCGTCCTTAGCTGATTTCTTGAAAGCCTCTATAGCTTGGTCTACATACTTATTAGACTTGCGCATCTCTTGGTTAATGAAACCAACCTTGTAGTCTCCAGACTCATATATATCCTCACCGAACTTTTTGAATGAAGTAAGGTACTGCTGTATGATTGGGATACCTCTTGCAAGCTTTTTCTTTACGTTAACGGCTCTCTCTGAGTCACCAAGCATCCTGCCTACTACTGACTGGTTTACTGCTTCGTATGAAGACTTAGTTGGTGTAGCTTTTTGGAATTGTACAGGCTTTCCTGCAGCATCAAAAAGACCCTTAACCCTGTAGGCTTCATCTGTCCAATTGCCATATACGGGATTCTTAGCATACACTAGACCGCCAATCTGAATTAATTCATCAGCGCTTACGAGTGGCCTCCCTATATCAGAACTTCTATCGTAGAATCGAGAATAACGGAATGGATTCATTCCTACCTGAACATAGTTCGGATCATTAACAATAGACTCCACAATAGCTTTTGCGTTTTCTCCACGCTCTTCCATTGTATCTCCTGGAATGTTCTCCCACTCTCCATATATTCTTGCAACTGATGTTTTTGATATCTCCCCGGCCGCTATGTTCAATGCAGCTAATGGTACTGGCTCAAATATTACATTCTTAATTTTAGCAACATTAGTATATGAAATAACTTTTCCAGATTTAGTGTGTCCCTCATGTACAGAAGCGACCCAAGTGTTGTTATACTTATAGCTTGGTATGTCTAATCTTAGTCCAACCTTTTTACCTTCCTCAACTGGCTTGTCTATATTTTCGGCTTCTATATCTTTTTTTGTAGCAACAGAAAATGCATTTTTAATTTCTTGTAGCGTAGCTGGTTCAAAAAACCTTGTAATTGGCCTTATAGGACTGTTTTCAGAAACAGTAGCCATATACTCCTCATTTGTAATCTTGCCTGCTTTAAGGTTTTTAGCTGCTTCTAAAACAATAGGGTTGCGAGATGAGATGGATGGGTCACCTTTGCCTTCTGGAGATTTTTCCCACTTTATAGGCGCTTTCTGGAATTGAGGTTCTTTCCCTTCTGCCCTGACGGATTCTCTTGCTTTACGTACCTCAGAAAAAGGTTTATAGCTTTCTTTCCTCCAACCTTCGATTCTTTCTGAGAGACCTTTTTTGAGTTGTTTTTCAAAGTATTGTTCATAGCTAGTAGGGTTTTTACCTGTTCTTAATATATTAGCTGCCCAAAGAGCTGCCTGCACTTCTCTTGGAGCTAGTCCAAGTTCACTTGAAAGTAAGTTGACAAACTCTTTAGCTCTTTCAAACTCTGCCTTATTCTTTGGGTTTACTTGTTTTTTATTCGGGTTCTTACCCATTATAATAGACCAGACATGCATGTCAACGGCTATGGCATCTTTGTCACCAGTAATAGCCTTGAAGAAGTTATACATCTTGTCAGACTTTATTCCTTTTCCTTGAAGGAAGTCTGTAACATATCCGTAGTACTCTGCAACGCCAACAGGCTGCTCTCCTTTATATATCTTCTCTGCGTTGTTTATAGCAAGAGCTACAGTAGTAGCACTATTAGCAGCTTGAGAAGAAAGTGGAAGCAGAGAGAGTACATCTTCAGAGTATTCGCCAAATATGTTATTAACGTAGTTAGATATCCCGTCGTACCAGCTTGTCCAATCTATAACCTCATTAACAATTTCTTTAGCCTCTGATATATTTAATGGTATATTCCCTCTATTAAATAACTGCTTTAATTTTTCTGATGCAGAATTTGTTCTCTGCTGTTGTTCTTTATTTACAGCTTTTTGGCTTTGGAATTTAGGTTCTATCTTTTGAAATGATGGCCCTTTCTTCTCAAGCAACATAAGTCCCGTTGCAGAAACTCCAGATGTGGGGAATACGTTCAACTTTCTATCCTCCTCTACTGCCATACCTGTTGTAGGATCAGCAAACCTTTCCTCCCACTTCTCCCTCTCTTGAAGTATGTGTACGGTTGTTTTGTTGCCAACCTGGCTTCTAATTGCCATTGGGTAAGACTCGTGCTGATTTGACTTAACAGGCTCAACCTTTCCTTCTATTTCTATAACAGCATATACCTCTCCGTTTTTAGAGTTCTTTAGCATGGGTTCAGACAACATATCTGATAAAGACTGAGTCACGTTTGTAGCTGAAAGCTTATACCCATTATCTATCTTTCCTTGTTGCTTATAAGCCGCATTCAATATGCCTTTGCTAAAGAATTCTCCAAGGTACTGCTCTGCATTTGTTCCCTTTACTGATGCAACAATATTTGATATAAACTTCAATGCAAATAGCTTTCTATCTGCAAATGTTGAGTTTTCTGGGTTCAGCTTATTTGCTATTATACTTTTTACGGCATCAATTGTAACGGGAACATCTTTTCCCTTTACTGTTTTCGACTTTGGTATATTAATACCAAGGCCTACATTCTTTAAAACATATACCGGATTTCCCTTTTCATCAAATATGTCATTCCCGTTCTTATCCTGCTTTTTTACTTTTTTCTCTTCTACTACAGCAGCTGCACTAATCATTTGATCAATGACGGACTCTTGCGATAATCCGGGTATGTTATCCTTTGAAAACCGTGTAAAGAATTCTACGACACCGTTTGATGCTGTTGTACTTGAGAGTAGTTTATTTGCTGGAGCAGAAACAAGAGCTAGGTATATCTTACCGCCATTGCTTTCTATCATCTCATTCAATGTTTTAGCCATTGAATTTGCTGCATTGTCCGTACTTGCCCAGAAGTATCCATCCTCGTGGAACCTTATAGGATAGAACACACCACCCTTGCCTTCAATCAATATTTTACCATTCTTGGATATTATACCAGTGAATGCGTTGTCTGGTGAGTGAAGCATCATTCTCTTTCCAATGAAGTCATCCAACACCTTATCTTCTGTTATGAACCCAGCCCTTTTAAGATTCTCGAACTGCTCGTTGTTCTTTATGTACGTAAATGTGGTCTTTGTCTTTTTATCCTTAAAGTCATTCCCTAGCGAGAACTGCGCCTGCCTATTAGATATAGGAGTTCCGTCAGCAGTTTCATACCCACTAGGCTGCTTCATAAACTGAGACAGTTCTTCAGATTCTATAGCCGTACCAGTGGTGAACTTCTCTGTGATGAATTTTGCAAGGTTAATCAGCTCTTCATTGCTTGTTGCGTCAACCATTGTAGACCCTTCGCCTATTCCAATGCTCTTAAGCATATCCTGAATGAACGCCTTAATCTTCTGGAAGTTTGATGGGTTGATAACAATACGGCCATCTGCCACGCCAGCAACGAAGTCTGTTATAGCCTCCTTCTTTTGAATAGTGTCTCCTTCGTAAGTCTGCCTTGCTTTTGCAATTATCTTAGCTGCACCTGGAAGTGACTCAAGCTGTTTAAACAGAGCGTTTATGACAGCAGGATTGTTTTCACTAAGGAAGTCTAGTACTGGGTGGAAACCTTCATGAAGCATAGTGTCTGAAGCGATCTTGTCCATGTTTAGATGGATAGATCCATCGTCTGCCATGTAGAACCCTCTTGCTTTAACTTCTTCTATAGATCCGCCAGCCTCTAAAACAGCTCTTGCAAAACTTTCTTGGCTGTGTATGTTGATAGACAACGTAGTTCCCAGCTTGGTAGCTATACCACCTATTGCATCAAACACTTTCCTAGCATCGTTGATTACCTTTCTCTGCAGCTTATTGAGTCCACTTATGTTATATACGTCATCAATATTGTCAGCAGTAAACCTACCGTACTTAGGCGTTGTCTGGATTATCCTTGGTGCTATTTTCCTTTTCCCCTTGCGGCTGACAGGGCGATTGCTAGGACTTGTTTGAACGGGCGCTGCTTGTGTCCCGGCTTCTTCAGTTCCCTGATATTCGCTGACACTGCTTGGCTCTGCGCCTTCTTCGATTTCCCTTTCGCTTGTTTTAGTGGCATCTTGTTCTGTTTTAGTGCTTTCAAATACTGTTGCTGTCTTTTGTCCGTTAACGTATAGTTGAGCAAGTCTGCCCATACCATCTATAATCTTGCCGTCAACCATTACGGCTGGGATGTTCTCAGGGTTAGAAAACTCTTGGTTGTACTGACCCTGCTTCTGTCCTCTTACCTCCTCTACTCTTGCCCTAAACTCCTCAGATGTTTCATGCAGATCGTCCAGATCAACACTGTTTGTGATGAACATCTTGTTGAACATCTTCAACATCTTTTGAGTGAGTGTTGATGCGTTCTTGTCTCCAACCTGGGCAATGGTATTAGCTGCATCCATTCCATCAAGCTCAATACCAACCTCTAATGGTTCTACATTGATTAGCTTTTGAGGCTTAGGAAGAGACTCGTTAATTGACTTCTGCTGCTGCTTCCTTTGGTATGCGCTATCAAAAGCATTCACCAGCTTTGTTAGCTGAGGCTTCTTTATGTCGCTGATCATGTCTCCAAGTACGGAAACAAGAGTCTTAGGGTCTATCTTACCTGCATACATTGCAAGCAATGACGGAAGCTTTGCTTCGGCCTGAGTCATCTTAGGCCCGGTATACTTTGGAGGAGTAAACTCCATTCCTATGAACGATGGAGAAACGCCCTTAAAGTCATTGAAGTCTCCAAGCTCAGTTATTGCTCCACCATCTTCCTCTATCACAAGCTTGCCGTTCTGTACTGCAAGTGTTCCTTCTGTAGTTACCCTAGCAGGGAACCTACTCAGCGTAAACGTACCTTTCTGGCCAACTAGACCGTCAACTGTTGTTGAAGATGTTGGTTGAGCAGGTACTCCTAGCCTAGCCCTAAGAGCGTTTAGGTTTTGCTCAGATTGAGTGTATTCTCTAATACCACTTGAGTAGTTCTTGTTTAGTGACAAAAGCCTCTTGCTTACGTCTCCAAGAAGTTCTCCAGCCTTTTTATCGTAGAACAACTGAACCCTTGCGTCACCCTTTTTAACATCTTGAGAGAATGCACTATCATCCAACATCTCACTGAGTTCATCGTGCGATACAATATATCTATCACCATCTCTGTCGTAGACCTCTGCGTAGTTACCGTTCTTTGTCTTTAAGAAATCAGCAGCTGCCTGCTTAGAGTTCTCAAGCCTCTTATTAGCTTTACCAAGCGCCTCTTCTTTCGCCTTATCATCCATCTCCTGAGCGTCTATATTAGCAACGGATTCCTCCATTGTTCTAACATTTGCCATCAACCCAGCGTATGTAGACTGCTGCTTCCTATTTAATCCAGATGCCTTAGCTTGATCCGTGTCTGATTTTATCTCAGCCATCTTGCCTTTCATCTGTATAGAACCTTCCTCAGTAATCATACCGTTATGCCTCATTGCTTCAAGCGCTGCCTGATTCGCATAAAGGCCGTTTGTAAGTATATTTCTTGTCAAAGCCTGTACAGGCGCATTTGCTACACGACCAACCCACTCTGGAAGGAATCCCTCACCCTTAGCTGCTGACTCTCTAACCGCTCCAGGGCCTCCCATTAAAGCTATTGTTGGGGCAACGCTTAATGCAGTTGTATATGCATTCTTAATGTCATACAACTTGCCATAATCAAACCTTCTGTTTTGTGCAATAGCCTCATCCTGTTCGTTTTGGATCATCTCCTCAGGAACCTCTGTTATCATCTCAGCACCAAGACCAGCGCCATACCTCTTTAAGAAGCTACCTGACCCGTACTTACCAAGAATACCACCCATACCGAAAACGGTTAATGGGTAGCTTGCAAGATAACCACCATACGTTCTGTTAGCCCTTTTCTTAGCTTCTTCTGGGTCTAAACCCTGCTCTAATAATGCATTGTAGTTTTCTCCAGTTGCTTGCATAACCTGATCAAGCCAAGAAACTGTACCACCAGCTAGAATTGGAACTATAGCTGCAGTACCTACTCCTCCAGTTAATCCAGATACAACGCCTGCTGTAACCATACCAGGAGCCATTCTTGAAAGCTGATCACCTGTATATGCCGTTATTTTATTTATATCAATTAAATCCTTTGCCTTGTCTATCTTTATTTTAGGATTCTCAAACTTCTTTGATAGATTAGCGGTAAAGTCTCTGAATGCTGTGGCCGCCTCGCTGTCGCTATTCATATCAACATATGATGCCATGCTATTAAGCCATCCAGTTAACCCTCTTCCGAAAGAAGATGTAAACCTTGTAACGGCATTAGGCAATCCACTTGTTGGAACAAATCCAACCATTGCATACTTAAGCGCGTTCTTATCGTCGTTTAGAGACGCAACAGATTCTTTCAATAAATCAGCAACCTTCTTTGCGTCAGCCTGACCAGATATATTTAAGGTGCTTATAGCCTTATCGTAATCAGATTGAAGCTTCTGAGATAGTTGATTGTACTTTCTTTTTGAGTTAGAGAATTGCTTAGAGTAGTCATCAAACAAAGTTGCAGACTCTTGCTTATAAGCAGATTGAAGTTCCTCCTGAGAGGTAAAGTTCTTTTGGAATTCAGGGTTGGTGTATTTAGCCGTAATATTTTTTGCTACTTGAGCGTATTGATTATTTAATTGACTAACCTCTAACTCAGCAGTCTTTGATATTGTATCAATCTCAGAAGACACCTTATTGGATATAGATTGAGCCTTCTTTGTATACTCCTTGTCTATATTCGTAAAGTTTTCTGGAAGCGTAATGTTCTTTTTCTTTGCTATCTCAGCAGCTTTCTGCATGATCTTAGGCTCGTCCATCTTATAAGAAAGATTAGACGTAAGCTTGCTCATAAGGTATGTCCCAAACCCGGTATTTGTAGCTTCAGGAACCTTTGATCCTAAGTACTTCCTAAGCTTTTGTTGATCCACAAAATCAAACCCGTCTATATCTTTTGACCTAAACTGATCTACATTGGCCTCAGCATCCTTTAATAGGTTGGTATAAGTAGCGCCCTTTAGGAATGTTTGTTCAAACTTAGCTAGGTCTTTTGACGCTTGATCGTCTACTTTTGCAGCTTCATCATACCTATCCTGCTGTCCTGCAACAGCTGTTGTTGAGTATGATGGTATTGGAGTATTTAATACAGATGCTTTTTCTTTCTTTTTTTCTATTTCCGTAAATTGCTCAATGTCTGATTTTGCTTTCTTAGGCTGACCAGTTATCATTGTTGACTCAAGCTGCTGCTGGAACATTGGGAGCCCCTTATCTGGAGCTGGCTTAGGTACATTAACCTTATAGTCAGAGATTTTATCAACAAACTCAGGAGCTTTCTTTACAAGCCTATCTAATATCTGCTCATCAGTATAACCAGACGACTTTGGTTGTGTGGCACGAATCTGCGCAATTACCTCTGCTTTTGTTAATTTCCCGTCTGGCATCTTGAATGAATTTTGATAAGCAAATTTAAGCCTTTATCTCGTTCATTCATCATTAGAATATGCTAGGTACTTCTATGGTGTTTATATCTTCATCATCATCTGAAGCGCTCTTCTTGGCCGTCCCTGGGGTTTCTGAAGTAATCACCTTTATAAATCCTCCAGGGGTATACGTATTAACATAGTTCTGTGTCTGCCCGTCATTTGTTGTTACCGTAACTTCACCTGTTGCTTTATTTAGGGTAGCTTTTACTATTTTACCTTTATTGAAAGTAGTTCTAGATGCTCCATAGTATCCTTCAATCAGGTTTTTTGGAATGTCTATAGTCCCACTGCCACCCATATTCTTCTTTAACCATGGAGTTATCTCCCTATCTGGCTCAAGGATGTAGGACGTAGAACCCTTTTTTTCACTAGCTCTTCTTTCTGCTGTAGCAGCATTTCTAGCCTGTATTTGAAGAGCTTTATCTTTATATTGATTAGAAATTGTATTATCTATCTCTTGCATTGAACGCTTGGTGAAAGCATCATCCAATTGTTGGTCAACAAGGTTTTCCTTGCTCATATTGTACGCGTAGAGTACGGATGGCGTAATATCAGCTTCAGACTGAACCGATGGCATTCTTGTACTAATATCAGCAAGAAGTTGATCCTTGTCGCTTTGCTTCATTTGATCAAACTGTCCCTTTATCGCTTTCATATCTCTTGTTAGAGCATTACCAGTCTTGCCTGTTGATGAGTACACATCTAATGCCGTTACTACCTGCCCCATTGGGAGTGACTGGTATGTGTTAACCTTTCTTCCAACAAGCGGCTTGCCCATATATGTTCCCTGATCTACTGGCTCTACTACCTCTTTCTTAGAAGGTTTTATTCTCATTAAGTCGAATGTCTTATTTAGATCAGCCATGTCTAGGTCGTCTGGCTCTATCTTGAACGTGTATGCAGAAGGAATCTTTGGTAAGTCCAACTGGTCAAGATCTGCACTAGTTAACGCAGTGGTGTACTGAGAAACTTCGTTTGGCAAGCTATACCCTTTTTGCATAGCATATTTAGCGACATCAGCATATTCTGCAGCTAGATTTGCTCTATTCGATGAGTTTGAGTATACTTTATTCAACTCTGCAAGAGAGTTATCCATCATTGCTTTTGATGTAGCCAAATCCTCAGCCTTACCACCACCTCTATTTATTTTTGAGAATGTCAAAGCTGATTGCTTATATTTATTATAAGCTTCAGTAAACTTAGGTATATCCATCTGGTATAACTTACCAGGCTGGTAGGTCTTAAGAAAGTCGTCAACTCTTGCCTCAGCGATCTGGTCGTCTTGCTTCTTCTGTTGCGCAGCCATTTCTAAGCCTCTGGATATGCCAGCGGTAAGCCCTGATACGTCTACGAATGATGGTGTATATCTTGCCATTTATATTTTATTTATGCCATTACTTATCAGCCTATGTATGAAGGTATTGGTGGAGCAGGGAAACTTCTACCTATGTTTGTTGTAAGTCTTGTCGGAGCTAATCCAGGAGCCTTAAACCCAGGATTAAACATGTTAAACATTGACGTTTGGTTTAAGTTTGGAGTTCCACCCAGTCTACCCGGTATATTTATTCCTGGCGTACTAGAAAAGGTTGATGAGTTTGCCACCGACTGTACCCCTTGGCCCATTTTCATGGCAATAGATGAAGTTGGGTTGGTAATAGACCCAGGGTCTACTGGAGACTTATTGAAAGCTTTTGTAAACATTGCAGTACCTGCGGCCTGTCCAATACCCTTTAGTGCTCCACTTATTGCCGCGTTAGATTCAGCCTTTCTCCCTCCCCAATAGTCTGCAGCCTCTTGCTGCTTCCTCAACTCGTTCTGATACTTAGCATCTCCGACCTGCATCTGAGTCTGCTCAGAAAGCATCCTGTTCTGTTGCCTTGCCTGCTCGTCCATTCCTGCAAGCCTAAGTGCAGAGTCTTCCCCAGCCTGAACAATGTTACCAATCCCGGCAAGTGCAGACCTTCTTCCTCCAAGCGCCGAAAGCGCAGAAGCCTGACCCCTCTGAGCCTCTTGTTGGTAGAGTCCCATCGCAGCTGATCCAAGGCCTTGGT